>Ga0136614_10000948_pt1 | contig 16098 bp, 16 predicted proteins | sample AntDrymUQ2792106_2_FD_106643 | JGI IMG/M metagenome (GOLD analysis project Ga0136614, IMG submission 106643) | Polar desert sand microbial communities from Dry Valleys, Antarctica - metaG UQ279 (21.06) | ecosystem: Environmental > Terrestrial > Soil > Desert | place: Antarctica: Dry Valley... | reverse complement strand
GAGCGCCGCGGTCGGCTCGTCCAGGATCACGAGCTGCGAGTTCCACATCACGGCGCGGGCGACGGCGACCGACTGGCGCTGGCCGCCGGAGAGCGTCGCGACCGGCTGGCGGATCGACCGGATTGTCGTGACCGCCAGGGATCTCAGCGTCTCGCTCGTCTTCGCCTCCATCGGCGACTCGCGCAGCCGATGGAACCAGTTGCGCTCCTCGCGGCCGAGGTACATGTTCTGGACGACGTCGAGGTTGTCGCAGAGCGCGAGATCCTGGTAGACGATCTCGATCCCGAGCTTCGCGGCGTCCTTCGGGCCGTGGATCGTCGCGGGACTTCCGTCGAAGAGGAGCTGGCCGTCGTCCATCCCGTGGATGCCGGCGACGCACTTGATCAGCGTCGACTTTCCGGCGCCGTTGTCGCCGACGAGCGCCATCACCTCCCCCGCGCGGACCTCGAAGTCGACGTCGGTCAGGGCCTGCACCGAGCCGAACGACTTGGAGACGCCGCGAAGCTCGAGAAGGGGGTGGTCGCTCACGGGCGGTGTCTCATACCACAGTCACGAGCGGAGGCGCCCGCAGGACGGACGCCTCCGCTCCCCTTCAACGGTCTGCTAGCAGAACTTCTTGAACTCGCCGCTGCAGATCTCGCTCCTCTTCAGGAAGCCACCTGTAGTGAGGACCTTCCAGTTCGCCTTGGTGATCGACACCGGTGGGATCAGGTACGCCGGCTCGGGGCCGCGGCCCTTCGTCGTGACCGTCCCCGTCGTCGGCGGCTTCTGGCCCTTGATGATCTTGATCGCCGCCTCGGCGGTCTTGGTCGCGAGCGTCCGGACGTCCTTGAACACCGTCATCGTCTGCCAGCCCGAGATGATGTTCTGCACGCCCTGGACGGTCGCATCCTGGCCGCTCAGCGGGATCGGCTTCAGCTTCTGCCGCTTCAGCGCGACGACGACGGCGTTGGCGAGCCCGTCGTTCGCGGCAGCGACGCCGTCGATCTTGTTGCCCGTCTTAACGAGCATCTGCTCGAAGATCGTGCCCGCCCTCTGGTTGTCCCAGCCGGGGACGAACTGCTGCGGGCCCTTCTTCAGCGTGCCCTTGGCATACAGCGGGTTGAGGATCTTGTCCACGCCGCTCTTGAAGAGGAACGAGTTCGCGTCCTCCTCACCGCCCCACAGGGACGCGATGACCGGCTTCTTGCTGTACGTGCCCTTCGCCTTCAGGCCGGCGACGACGCCCTTGCCCTGGATCTCGCCGACGGTCTTGCCGTTGAACGAGGCGTACAGGACGGCGACGCCACCCTCGACCTGGCGGTCGTAGTCGATCGACTTGACGCCCTTCTTCAACGCCGCCTTCTCGATCGCGGCCGCGGAGCCGGAGTCGATCGGAGCGATGATCAGGACCTTTGCGCCGTCGGCGATGCACTGGTCGGCCTGCGACTTCTGCTTCTGCGGATCGCCCTGTGCGTTCACGACGCGCGCTGTGATCTTGGCGGCCTTGAATGCCCTGATGAGAAAGGGCTTGTCGAACTGTTCCCACCGGACAGACGTCTTGGTGTCCGGCATCAGGCCGCAGGCCTGAATGGTGGCGTGCTTCCTCGCGGTGCCCGCGGTTGCGACCGTGACGACAAGCGTCGCGATCCCGCCGACGGCGAGCAGCAACACCGTGCTGCGGAAGACTCGCTTCACGTGCTTCCTCCTCCTTGGCTTGCCTCGTGACCGGACTGTCGAAGAGCGGTAGAAGCCTCTTCCATCCGGCGCCGCTAGTCAAGCGGACCCGGCAGCGGCGCCAGTAGGCTCCGCCGCCGAAGACGAGCCTCGGCAGCTGGTCCCTCGGGACGATGGCGACCAGGTTCGGTCCCCGGGCGGCTACAAGCCGGAGCCCGCCCCGGAGCGCACCGGCGAAGGACGCTGCTTCGCGGTGCCCGCGGGCGCCGCGACGCTCCACGTGGAGAGAAACGTCCGCATCCTGCGCTGCCTCGGACCGGCGTTAGAGTCGGGCGCATGAAGCTGGAGCAGGCGCAGGCGATCGTCGCGGCCGTCGTCGCCGAGGCGGCGGGCCCGGTGTCGGTCTTCGTCGCCGACGCCCACGGCGAGCTGGTCGCCGCCGCGCCGTCCATCGTCGCGGCGCCCGACACGCGCCTGAACGCGCAGCGGAAGGCCTACACGGCGGCCCGCAGCGACGCGCGCTCGACGCGCGCGCTGGCCGAGAAGGCTCGCGACGACCCGGTGCAGCGGGCGAGCTTCGACCCGTTCTTCACGTTCTTCCTCGGCGGTCTCGCGGCGTTCGAGGGCGACCGGCGAGTCGGCGCCGTCGGCGTCAGCGGCCTGGAGGGCGAGAGCGACGAGGCGCTGGCGAGGCAAGCGATCGAGGCCGCCGGGCTCTCGGCGGGCAGCTAGGTCGGTCGCGGGAGAGACCTCTCGCAGCGGTAGGTCAAAGCCACCGCCTCGCTCATCGACGGCGAGACCCAGCTGGTCGCCGCCAGGCTGAAGTTCACCTACCCGTTAGAGCAGGACCGGCTCGCCCGATCTCGCCGAGCGGTGCAACGCCCCCAGTGCCCTGGCCTGGGCGAGGGCGTCCTCGCGGCCGAGCAGGAGCTCGGCTTCGCCGCGGATCGCGTCGCTCAGGTTCTCGAGCTCGAGCCGGTAGGAATCCTGCGGCTCGACCTCGATTCGCTCCACCTCGCCGCCGCGGCGAAGCTCGATCAGCGGCTGGTTGCAGTGCCACGGATCGTCGAGGAAGAGCGAGCCCTCGCTGCCGATCGCCTCCAGCTCGTCGCGCTCGGGTAGCGCCGTCCCGCAGTCGAACATCGCGAGGATGTCTCCCGGGAAGCGCATCGTGCCGGCGAAGACCCAGTCCGTCCCGGTCTCGCCCGACCACGCCTGCCCGTAGAGCCGCTCCGGCTCACCGGCAAGGAAGCGCGACGCGCTGACGCAGTAGCAGCCGACGTCCATCAGCGCGCCACCCTCGACGTCGGTACGCAGCCGGATGTTCTCCGCGTCATAGAGCGAGTAGCTGAAGGTCGAGCGGATCAGGCGAAGCTCTCCGACAGCGCCCCCGGCCACGAGCTCGACCAGCCGCTTCGTCTGCGGGTTGTGTCGGTACATGAATGCCTCGGACAGGAGGCGATCCGCCCGGTCGGCGGCGTCGAACGCCTGCTCGACCTCCTCGGGGTGGCGCGACAGCGGCTTCTCGCAGAGCACATGCTTGCCGGCCTCGACCGCGCGGATCGACCACTCGCAGTGAAGCGTGTTCGGGAGCGAGATGTAGACCGCGTCGACGCCGGGATCCGCGAGCAACTCCTCGTAGGAGCCGTAGGCGCGTGGAATCTCCCAGGTGCGGGCGTAGGCCTCGGCGCGGCCCCGGTCGCGGCTGGCGACGCCCACGAGCTCGACCTTCGGCGAGGAATGGGCGCCGGGGATCACCTTCCTGTTGATGTCCGCCGTGGAGACGATGCCCCACCTGACGGGGGCGCCGGCAGAGCGTCCTAGCCCCAAGAGGCCTCGGCCATCGGGCGGAACGCCGTCTCCAGGATGCGGAAGCGACGCGGCCGCGTGACGACGAAGACAACCACCTCGGCCACGTCCTCCGCCGTCATCATCCCGGCGAGCGCGTCGGGCGGCCTGCCGTAGCCCTCGGCGAGCGCGAAGTCCGTCGCGACGCCCCCGGGGCACACGTTCGTGCAGCGAATCCCCTGCTCGCGGAGCTCGTGGTCGAGCGAGCGGGTCAGCCCGACCTGGCCGAACTTCGATGCGCAGTACACCGCCTCGCCCGGGAGACCGCGGCGGCCCGCCTCGGACGCGAGGCTGACGACGTCTGCCTCGCCGCTTCGCAGCAGGTGCGGCAGCGCGGCGCGGATCGCGTAGATCGTCCCCTTCAGGTTGACGTCGATCATCTCCTCCAGGTGCTCGACCGGCAGCTCGAGGAAGGAGTGGTAGGACCCCACGCCGGCGTTCGCGACGAGGATGTCGAGCCGGCCGAACCGCTCGACCGTCGCGGCGACAGCCCCTTCGAGCTGCTCGAGCGAGCGGACGTCGCACTGGAGGCCGAGAGCGCCGTCGAGACCCAGGTCGTCCCCGCGGCGCGAGACGAGGCCCTGCTCTACACCGCGCTCCGCGAACGAGCGAGCGACCGCGGCGCCGATGCCGGCGCTGGCGCCGGTGACGAGCGCGACCTTCCCCGAGAGGTCTTCCACGCGGCGTAGTATCGCCTCTCGGTGACCTTTCACAGCGACGAACCTCCGGAAGGGCATTGAGCGGCATCGGAGCGACCCCCGGGGCCGCGCGCGCCGCGGGTCTCCGCGAGATCGGCGTCGGCATGCTCGGCTACGGCTTCATGGGCAAGGCGCACTCGAACGCCTTCCGCAAGATCGCCTACATGACCTGGCCGCCGCCGTTCCTGCCGCGGCTCGTGGCGATCGCCGGGCGCAGCGAGGAGCACGTCTCCGCCGCCGCGGCGCGCTACGGCTACGAGCGCTGGACGACCGACTGGCGGGACGTCGTGGCCGACGAGCGGATCGGGTTGTTCGACAACGGCGGCCCGAACTCGCTACACGCCGAGCCGACGATCGCGGCAGCCGAGGCGGGTAAGCACGTCATCTGCGAGAAGCCACTCGGCCGGACCGCCGAGGAGAGCTACGAGATCTGGCAGCGCGTCGCCGCAACGGGCGTCAAGCACCTCTGCGCGTTCAACTACCGCTTCGTCCCGGCCGTCCGGCTCGCGCGGGAGCTGATGGAGGCGGGCGAGCTCGGGGAGATCCGTCACTTCCGCGGGCGCTACCTCCAGGACTGGGGCGACGACCCGACGCGCGACAGCTGGCGCTTCCAGCCCGACGAGGCGGGCTCCGGAGCGCTCGGCGATCTCGGCGCGCACGTCGTCGACCTCGCGCGCTACCTCGTCGGCGAGCCGACGTCGGTCTCCGCCCTCGTGCGGACGTTTCTGCCCGGTCGGAAGGTCGACGACGCGATCGAGGCGGCAGTCGAGTTCGAGACCGGCACCATCGGCACAATCGAGTCGACCCGGCTCGCGCTCGGCCGCCGGAACGCCTTCCAGTGGGAGATCAACGGGTCCAAGGGCTCGCTCGCCTTCGACATGGAGCGTCTGAACGAGCTCCAGGTGTTCCGCGCCGACGGCGACCGCGCGCGCGGGTTCAAGACCGTTCTCGTCTCGGAATCCGACCACCCGTTCTGGGAGTACTGGTGGCCACCCGGCCACATCATCGGCTGGGGCGAGACCTTCGTCCACGAGCTCCACCACGTGCTGCGGGCGATCGCAGAGGACGCCGACGTCGCCCCTCACGGGGCCACCTTCGAGGACGGTTACCGCGCGGCCGAGGTTTGCGACGCGATCGTCCGCTCGAGCGAGAGCGGCGGGCGCGAGCCGATCCGCTACCGCTCCTAAGGGGATCGCTCAGGTGCAGGCGCTCGTAGTGACACCGGGCGCGGCCGCCACGGCGCGCCTCGCGGACGTGTTCGAGCCGCGGGCTGCGCCGGGGGAGGTATTGCTGCGGCCGCTCGAGATCGGCGTCTGCGGCACGGACGCCGAGATCTGCGCGGGCCTGTTCGGTAGCGCTCCCAAGGGCGAGGGCCACCTGATCCTCGGCCACGAACTGCTTGCCGAGGTGGCGGCGGACGGGGGTGGCTTCGCCGCGGGCGATCTCGTCGCCGCCACCGTGCGCCGTTCCTGCCGCCGCTGCGCCGCCTGTGCAGCCGGATTTCCCGACGCCTGCCTGACCGGCGACTACCTCGAGCGTGGGATCACCAGGCTGCACGGGTTCGCGAGCGAGCTCGCCTGCGAGCGGCCCGAGCACCTGGTGCCGATCCCACGCGAGCTCGGGCGGCTTGGGGTGCTGGCTGAGCCGGCGTCGGTCTGCGCTCGGGCGATCCGGCACGCTCGCTCGATCGGGGGTCGCCAGCCCTGGGAGCCGGCACGAGCGCTCGTGCTCGGCGCGGGAGCCGTCGGGATGCTGGCCACGTTCTTCCTGCGCCTCGAGGGCCTCGAGGTCCTGACCGCCTCACGCGAGGGGGCGGGCTCCGACAAGGCAGAGCTCGTCGGGGCCTCGGGCGCGAGCTACCTCCCGGTCTCGGACCTCGAGGAGTCGGGCGACTTCGACCTCGTCGTCGAGGCCGCCGGCAGCGGTGAGCTGATGGCCCGCGCGCTCGGGCTGCTGCGGCGAAACGGCGTCGCCTGCATCCTCGGCATCGACGGCCACTCCGGCCAGGTGAGCGTCGACCGGCGCACGCTCGGCGTCGACGTCGTGATCGGAAACCGGGCGCTCTTCGGCAGCGTCAACGCGGCCCGCCAGGACTGGGCGAGGGCGGTCGAGTTGCTCGTGGAGGTCGGCACGCGCTGGCCGGACGCGGCCACGCGGCTCGTCGGACTGCGGGTCGAGCCCGGCCGCTTCCAGGAGGCCTTCGACTACACCGGCGTCAAGGCGACGCTGCGGTTCGCGTAGGGCCCTAGATGCGGCCGTGGGCCGAGGAGCGGCGACGGGCCAGGCGCGGGCTGGCGCACGAGCCCGCGCGGGCCGGGGCGCGCTCCCACTTCCGCTCGCTCGGGATCGAGCCGGGCCGACTGGAGGCGCCGATCGTCGGGGTCGCCTCCTCCTGGACTCGGACGATGCCGTGCAACCTCAACCACTCGGAGCTCGCGTTTGCTGTGGCGGCCGGGGTCGAGGAGGCGGGCGGCGTCGCCCTTGGCTTCAACACGATCGCCGTCTCGGACAACCAGACGCAGGGGACGCCGGGGATGCGGGCCTCGCTCGTGTCGCGCGAGGTGATCGCCGACTCGATCGAGCTGATGGATGTCGCCCATGACTTCGACGTCCTCGTCGTCGTCGTCGGCTGCGACAAGACCGTGCCCGCGGCGCTGATGGCGCTGGCCCGGATCGACAAGCCCGGCGTCGTCGTCTACAGCGGCCCGATGCGAGCAGGCTCCTGGCACTCGCGCCCGGTAACGATCCTCGACGTCTGGGAGGCGGTCGGCGCCCACGCGGCAGGGCGCCTTGGGGGCCCGGAGCTCGCGGAGCTCGAGGCCGTCGCCTGCCCCGGCCACGGCACGTGCGCGGGCAACTTCACCGCGAACACGATGGGGATGGCGCTCGAGTTCCTCGGGATCACCCCACCCGGCGAGACCCTCGTGCCGGCGGACGACCTCGCGCAGCGCAAGGTGCACGCGGGGCGCTGCGGGGCGCTGGCGGTCGAGCTGGCCGGCCGCGGCCCAAGTGCGCGCGCGTTCCTCGACCGCCGTGCCCTGCGAAACGCGATGACGGGCATCGCCGCGAGCGGCGGGTCGACGAACGCGCTCCTGCACCTCCTGGCTGTCGCGCGCGAGGCCGACGTCGAGCTGCACCTCGACGAGCTGACGGAGATCTCGGCCCGGACGCCCGTGATCGCCAACCTGACGCCCTCGGGCCGGCATGTGGCTACGGATCTCCAGGACGCGGGAGGAGTGCCCGTGCTGATCGCCGAGCTGATCCGAGGCGGTCTCGTCGACGGGGACGCGCCCACGGTGGCAGGTCCCTCGCTCGCCGCTGCGACCGCGCACGCCCCGGCCCCCGACGGCGAGGTCGCCGCCCCACTCGGGCGGCCGTTCAAGCCGGCCGGGGGGCTCGTCTCGCTCCGCGGGAGCCTTGCGCCGGACGGTGCGGTGATCAAGGTCGCCGGCACCGATCGGCGCCACCATGAGGGGCCGGCGCGGGTCTTCGAGTCCGAGGAGGATTGCCTGGAGGCGCTGGGGGAGGGGCGGGTGCGGCCGGGCGACGTGCTCGTGATCCGGAACGAAGGTCCTGCAGGCGGGCCGGGGATGCGCGAGCTGCTGGCCGTGACCGCCTCCGTGATGGGGGCCGGTCTCGGGCCGACCGTCTCGCTCGTCACCGACGGCCGCTTCTCGGGGGCGACGCGCGGGCTGATGGTGGGGCACGTCAGCCCGGAGGCCGTTCGTGGGGGGCCGATCGCCCTCGTCCGCGACGGCGACCGGATCACGATCGACGTGGAGAATCGTGCGCTCGTGCTCGACGTGGAAGACGCCGAGCTGGCCCGTCGCCTGGCGGCATGGTCGCCGCCGCCGCCGCGGTGCGAGCACGGTGTCCTGGCGCGCTACGCCAGCCTGGTCGGGTCGGCCTCCGACGGCGCCGTCCTCGCCGCGGTCGCCGTCCGGGCCTAGCATCTAGCGCTCCTGGGCTCAGTCGACCACGTCGGCGACGGCGTCTGGCGGCGGACTCCCCTCGGGAAGAGGTCGCTGGATTGCGGCGCCGAGCCGACGAGCATCGCGCTGAGCAACCAGAAGACGGAGCCTGCGCCGGCGCTGCCGGCGATCACGCCCGCCGCGGCCGGTGTCGCGACCTGGCCGATCCGGTTCCCGGTGAGCCGCACGGCCAGCGCCGTCGCCCGGGCCTGCTCGGGGACCCGCTGCACGACGAGCGTCATCGAGAGCGGCTGGCCGAACCCCATCCCGAAGCCGGCGGCGACGCCGAGCAGTGCGAGCAGCCAGACGTCCTGGGTAACGGTGATCCCGGCGAGACCCGCGGCTGCGGCTACGGCTCCGATCCCGCGGTCACGCTCGGCGACCGCGGCGCACCTGTCGAGAGCGCGAGGATCATCGTCGCGACGAACAGGCAGCGGGTCGTCGCGGGGCGCTCGGCCTCATCCTCGGCCTTTGAGCCGCGGAAGGGGCGACGGGTCGCTGTCGTCCCGGCGCCCCCCCTGCTCCTCAGCGGCACGCCCTGCCTTGTCGGTTGGCTGAGATGCCTCAGAGCCCTGCGATCGAGAGTCGAGGCAGGAACCGTCGAAGTTCATGAGCGCTTCCTCGGAACGTTGAGTTGCGAAGGCGGCGCGCGGGCGCCCACCGCTAGGTGCGGCGTCGACAGGTGGGCGTCAGGATGCCGGAGCAGCCGCAACCACGGGCGTCATCGGAGCCCGAGCGCGATCGCGGCCTGGATCAGGCCAAGATGCGAGAAGGCCTGGGGGAAGTTTCCGAGCAGCTCCCCGCTGTGCGGGTCGATCTCCTCTGCGAGCAGCCCGACGTCGTTGCAGCAGCCGAGCAGCCGCTCGAAGAGCTCTCGGGCGCGCTCGGTGTCGCCCGCGCGCGCCAGGCACTCGACGAGCCAGAACGAGCAGATCGCAAAGGTCGCCTCGTCGCCCGAGACACCGTCGACGCCGTCCGTGACGTACCGGTAGACGAAGCCGTCGGCCGACAGCTCGTCTGCGATGCGGTTCGCCGTGGCCCTGGCGCGCGGGTCGTCGTGCGGAACGAAGCCGACGATCGGGATCATGAGGTTCGACGCGTCCAGCTTGCCGCCGTCCCCGAACGACTGCAGGAACGCACCGGTCTCCGTGTCGACGCCCTCGCGCTCGACGAGGTTGCGGATCTCGTCGCGCGCCGTCCGCCAGCTCCCGTAGTCGCCGTCACGGCCGTCGAGCTCACCGATCCGGATCAGGCGGTCGAGTGCCGCCCACGCCATGACCTTCGAGTAGACGAAGTCCTTCGGCTCCCCGCGGATCTCCCAGACGCCCTGGTCGGGCTGGCGCCATCGTTCGATCACGACGCCGCCGACACGCGCGAGGAAGTCCCAGAAGATGTCGTCGATCTCGCCGCCGTGGGCGCGGTACAGCCACGCCGCGTCGAGCAGCTCGCCGAACACGTCCAGCTGGAACTGGTTGTAGGCGCCGTTGCCGATCCTCACCGGGCTGGAGCCGCGGTAGCCCTCGAGCCAGGGGAGCTCGACCTCGGCCAGCAGGCGCTCGCCGCCGACGCCGTACATGATCTGAAGCTCGCTCGCGCGGCCTGCGGTCGTCCGCTTCAGCCACGCCATGTACGCGTGGGCCTCGTCCCGGTAACCGAGTGCGAAGAGCGCGTTCAGCGTCAGGGCCGAGTCGCGCAGCCAGCTGAAGCGGTAATCCCAGTTGCGCTCGCCACCGATCTTCTCCGGTAGCGAGGTCGTGGCGGCCGCGACGATCGAGCCGGTGGGCGCGTTCGTCAGCGCTTTCAGCACGAGCGCGCTGCGGACGACCTGCTCGCGATACGGGCCCTGGTACGTACAACGGTCTGCCCATTCGCTCCACGTGCGCGTCGTCGTCTCGAGCCTGGTCTGCACCTCCTCCGGCGTCAGCCGCTGCGGCTCGAGCTCGTGCGGGAGCTGGTACGTGAGCACGGCGAAGGCTTGCTCGCCGGCGCGCAGCGTGCGGTTGCCCTGCGTCGCGGAGCGCTCGGCGTCGCCGAACGGCAGCTCGCTCTGAAGCACGAGCGCGTCCGCACCGCCGTAGGCGATCACCAGGTCGTCCGCAAGCGTCTCGAGGCGTGGCGTCGTCAGCCCGTAATCGAAGCGCGGCACGAGCTTGACCTTGACCGCAACCTCGCCGTCGGTGCACCGGACGATGCGGATCAGCTGATGGTCGGGGTGTGCCTCGTGCGCGCTCTCGCCGGGCTGCGGCGTCCGGAAGGCGAAGAAGTCGGTCAACACGAGCGTGCCGGCAGGCGTGCGGAAGGTCGTCTCGAGCACGTTCGTTCCAGGCAGGTAGCGTCGCGAGGGCTCGTAGTCGTCGTCCAGCGGCGCGATGCGGAAGAAGCCCGCCTTCCCCCAGTCGAGGATGCGCGCGAACACCGGCCGCGCCTCGAAGCGGTGGAACGTGCACCAGTCGATCGAGCCGTCGGTCGACACGAGAGCGCACGAGTGGCAGTCGGACAGGAGCGCGTAATCCGCGATCGGTGGGTAGATCGGGACGGTTCTCATGACACAGGCCCCAGTTCTTCGCGTGCAGGATCCGGGGCGACTCCGTGGCGCGGCGAGACCTCGACGTAGACCTTGATCGCGTCGCGGTCCTCCGTCAGCGCGCGGATCAGCTCGTGGTAGTTCTCGAGCCCGTGGATCGGGGTTGTCAGCAGCTGGGAGAGCCAGCCCGGAAAGAGCGCCTCGGCCTTGATCAGGTCGTCGATCCCGCTGTGGAAGTCGGCCGGTGAGGCGTTCACCGTGCCGACCATCACCTTGTTGCCGAGCACGAAGCTCTGGTTGATCTTGTCCGAATTGATCTCCGCCTTGCGATCGCCGCCGGTGATCGACGAGAGGACGAGCACGCCGTTCTTGCCGAGCACCTCCGCCGCCTCCCACACGAGCGGTGAGAAGCCGGTGGCGTCCATGATCAGGTCGAACGGGCCCCGCTCGTCGCTGACCTCCGCGAGCGGGCGCTCCTTCGAGCTCTCGTAGTGCCCGCCCAACTGCTCGACGAGATCGGCGTTGCGGTTGGGTTTCGGCGGCAGCGAGTAGACCGTCAGCTCGAGTCCGCGCAGGCGCGCCGTGAGTGCCATCAGCAGTCCGATCGTGCCGGAGCCGAGGATGCACGCGCGCCGGGGCTCCCACACCTTCAGCCGGCGCTGGATCTCGAACGAGTGGTTCATCCCCTTCTCCGCAACGGTCGTCGGCTCGAGCAGGACGCCGACTTCGCGCAGGGTCTGGGGGAGGGGGAAGACGAAGCGGGCATCCTCGACGTAGTACTCGGCCAGGTAGCCGTGTAGGAGGTTGATGCCGCGCTCGTAGTAGACGTCGTCGGTCGTGAAGTCCTGCAGGCCGATCTTCCCGTAGATGCTCGAGCCCGGGCGCCGCACGCTCGCGACGACGTAGCCGCCGGGTCGAATCGTGTCGGGCACATTGGGGCCGACCTCCTCGACGACGCCGAAGTTCTCGTGGCCGATGATGAGGTAGTCGTCGCCGGGCGGCGGGGCGCCGTAGTCGGCGGCGTTGATCTCCTTGTCCGTGCCGTCGACGCCGACGCGAAGGACCCGGACCAGCACCCCGTTGCCGCCGGGCACCTGGTCGACCGACGGCTTCGGGACGTCCTCGAGGTGAATCGAGTTGGGCGTTCCTGGACGGACTGCGATCGCTTTCATGGGGGGCTCTGTCTCGGCAGCAATCGCTCCATTACGGTCGGCGCGTCGAGCGAGCTCCTCCTCCGGCAGCTACCCCGCGTAGTCGAACCTGGAGCCGTAGCCGCAGACGCCGCGGTAGCTGAATGCGAGCCGGCCGTCGTCGACGAGGAGCTCGTCCGCGACGAGCTCCTCGCCTGCTCGCTCATGACCGGGGATGACGCAGGTGACCGTCTCATCGCCGCTGTAGCGGTCGCGGATCCGGACGCTGACACGGTCGCGGATCCGCAGCCACTGGCGGCGCCGTGTGTGGTCGACGTCGATCTCGACCGGTCGGACGGCGAGAAGCTCGTTTTCCTTCCAGGCCCACGGGAAGTGGCGTTCGGCGTCCCCGCCAAGCCGGCCGGTGAAGATCCCCTCGAGCGCGGCGCGCTGCTCCTCGGCGGCCCGCGCGTCGAGGTACAGGACCCACGTCCACGGTGAGCCCGGCTCGTCGTCGCTGTAGCGGACGGCCAGGGGCGACGGGCAGCCCGGAGAGGTCGATGCCGTCCGCGGCTCCCTCCTCGATCAGCCACGAGAGGACGCCCATGCAGATCCCGTGGGTTGAGCGGCCGCCCGGCACGCCGTCGATCCGGCGGCAGGGACAGATCGCGTCGCAGTTGCACGACTCGAAGTAGCTGCCGCGGATCCGCCAGCTCATCGCTGCATCTCCATACATCGCCGGCCCACCGCGCCATTATCTCGCGCCGTCAGGAGGCAGCGGAAGCCCGGCGATCCTGGGTGCTCCGCTGGCGCGAGCTAAAATACCTTGACGTTTATATAACCACTAGGCTATTATCGGGACCGTGCTGTCGACCTTCGACGTCCTGGCCGAGCCGACACGGCGGCGCATCCTGGATGCGCTCCGCGAGCGTCCGCGTCCGGTGGGAGAACTAGTCGCACTCACCGGCCTGAGTCAGCCCGGCGTCTCCAAGCACCTGCGCGTCCTGCGCGAGGGGAACCTGGTGCGAGTCCGCCAGGACGCACAGCGGCGCTGGTACGAGCTGCACCCGGCTCCGCTCGCCGAGATCGATGCCTGGCTCGAGCCCTACCGCGAGCTCTGGGCCGGGCGCCTTGACGCGCTCGAGCGGCACCTCGACGGGATCACCCACACAGAGAGAGAGGACTGACGATGCGCTCGAACACACACAGCCGACTCGGGGAGATCGTGACTGCAGCCGACGGCAGCCTCACCATCCGCTTCGAGCGCCAGCTCGCCCATCCGCCCGCGACGGTCTGGGCCGCGTTGACGGAACCCGCGCAATTGAAGGAGTGGTTCATGCCGGGGACTGTCGAGCCGCGCCGCGGCGGACGCGTCCACCTCGACTCGGGCGAAGAAGGCGGCACCGTCGGGCAGGTGCTCGCCTGGGAGCCACCGCGGCTTCTGACGTACTCCTGGGTGCGCGACGGCGGTACCGGCACCCCCTCGCTCGTCCGGTGGGAGCTCCACCCGCAGAACGAGGACGGCACGCTGCTCGTCCTCGAGCACAGCGGACTCGAGCACGAGATCGCCTACGACTACGGCGCCGGCTGGCACGACTTCCTCGGCCGCCTGCCCCACCACCTCGCCGGCGAAGACATGCATGACTCGACAGGCCGCTACGAGGACCTACTCGTGCAGTACCGGGCGCTCGCGTGACGAGGCCGTCGCGGCAGCAACCCGCATCTGCCGGCAAGCCCACCCACCCGCCGACACGGGGACGGCGGTGGACATCCTTCATCGCCGGCAAGGGCCCGGCGGACAGGGTCGTTCGAGCACTTCACGAGGAGGTGAACCCGCGTCATCGCCTCCGGGTCGAGCACGACTCCCACACCCTGCTGATCCACCTCAGTGACGAAGACGGAGGCGCGTGGACCACCGTCGCGATCGATCGAGCGACACGCCAGTGGGCGGTGGCGCAGGGTGCCCGGCAGACTGACACCGCTCGCGACGCCTACGAAAACCTGTACGGGCAGTGACCGCCGCCCGAGCTGCAAGCCGGCCGCGCGCCAACGCTTCCTGACGGCACGATCTTGCTGCAGTACGAACAGAAGCTCGGCAGGCGGCGTCTGGTGGAGACGCCACCTGCCGTTGGTGACGCTAGGAAGCTCCAACTCACCCAGTCGGCGCGTCTTCATTCCGTAAGAGCTTGTTACCCGGTCGGGGCCGAGGCCGACGGGTCGTGCTGCCAGAGACCGAACTCGTTCCCCTGCGTGTCCTTGCAGGTCACGAACCAGCCCATGTTCGGCACCGGCATCGGCGCGTCCGCCTCGCCGCCGAGCTCCTTCACGCGTGCTGCACCGGCGTTGATGTCGTCGACGTCGAAGTAGGCGCGCGCGCCTCGCTTGCCGGGCTCCATCGCGGTGATCGCCCCGCCTGTCTGCTCGCTGATCTGGGTCATGTGGTACCCGGCCGCGCCGGAAAACTCCTGGAACTGCCACCCGAAGAGCGAGCCCCAGAACTCGCGCCCCTTCGCGGTGTCGTCGGCCGGGATCTCGAAGTGCACGATCTGACCGGACATAGCCCTCCTATCGAATCGTCGGTCGGCGGAGACGTATCTCCGCCGCTGTTACCCCATTAGACCTGGGGGTCGAGGGAATCTCATCGGTGTCAGCCGGGCATGAGCCCGAGGCGCTCGTCTCGGCGACGGCCCGCGACTCGTCGCGGGGTCAGGGATCGCGTTCCAGGACCGCGGCACGTTCGCGCTGAAGGGCCTGCGAGGCCCGTAGGTAACTGCGTATGGAGCGGAGCCGATGAGTTCTCGCCGCGGCAGTCGTCTAACCGGGCAGACGACCACCCCGACCAGAAAGGACGCCACAATGCAGAAGATCACTCCATGGCTGTGGTTCGACACCGAAGGCGAAGAGGCGGCCAGGTTCTACACGTCGGTGTTCCCCAACTCGAGGATCGTCGACGCCACCCGCTACGGCTCCGCCGGGCCCCGGCCCGAGGGAACGGTCATGACCGTCAGCTTCGAGCTTGACGGACAGAAGTTCGTCGCTCTGAACGGCGGGCCCGACTTCACGTTCAACGAGGCGATCTCGTTCCAGGTCGGCTGCCAGACGCAGGAAGAGGTCGACGCGTTCTGGAGCAAGCTCTCCGAGGGTGGGGAGGAGGGCCCCTGCGGCTGGCTGAAGGACAGGTACGGCCTGTCCTGGCAGATCATTCCGACCGTCCTGCCCGAGTTGCTCGGCGATCCGGACCCGGAGAAGTCGCAGCGGGTCATGCAGGCGATGTTGAAGATGAAGAAGATCGAGATCGACGAGCTGGAGCGAGCCGCGGCCCAGGCGTAGGTCGGCGGTCACCGGCGTTCGCGGCTCGGGCCGCTAACCGCGGATCCGCAGCCGCTGGCGGCTCATCGCTGCTCCGCTCGCCGGCCGTCGAGCCGGATCGTCCACGGGTCGATCGTGTCGACCTGCAGATGCGTCTCGCTCCACGGATCGCGCGCGAGCGTGGCGCGGACGGCGTCCGCCGACTCGGCCTCGACGACGTGGACCACGCGGTGCTCGTCGCCGAGTGGCCCGCCCAGGACGACAAAGCCCGCGTCCACGAGTCCGTCCATAAAGGACGCGTGCGCGGGCCAGTCGGACTGCTCCTCCATCGGCCGAGACGGCTCCCACTTGGGGCCGGAGCGGCGGAGTACGACGAGAAACGTGGCCACGTTCGCGTTCCACCGTAGACCCGGGCACGAGGAGGGTCTCGTGCTGCGACATAAGCGCATGTGCTCGCCGTCTAGAAGAAGGGGGTGCGCGCCCGCGCACCCCCTTCTTGCCGCCCTACCCACCTACGGCCTGGAAGGCCTCCTGGGTTTGCGGGTTCATGTACCGGAACTTGCGCGCCCGGAACTGCTTAACGCGCGCGGCACCCGGATCTGTGACGGCCGGTGCGAGGCGGCCGTTCTGTCCGAGCAGCAGGTACGAGTCGAAGCCGCGAAACCCGGGCCGACCCAACCCGCCGTTCGTGAAGACGTGGTCGTTGTACCAGTACGACGACCACGTGTCGTCGACGCCCGCCGGCGCGGGCGGGTCGTTCTTCGCGTCGAAGAACGCCACCTCGGTCGCCACGTTCGGGATCGTCTCCGACCCCGTCAGCGGCTGCGGGATCGCCGGCCGATCGAGGACGCCGCTGAAGTCGAACACCGTCGTGCCCGCCTCGTACGACGAAGAGACGCCGTAGTAGCCCTCGGTCGTCGGGATCACATTGCCGTTGTGCAAGCTGCAGACGTCCTGAGGCG
>Ga0136614_10000947_pt1 | contig 16099 bp, 16 predicted proteins | sample AntDrymUQ2792106_2_FD_106643 | JGI IMG/M metagenome (GOLD analysis project Ga0136614, IMG submission 106643) | Polar desert sand microbial communities from Dry Valleys, Antarctica - metaG UQ279 (21.06) | ecosystem: Environmental > Terrestrial > Soil > Desert | place: Antarctica: Dry Valley... | reverse complement strand
TTCGTCGGCCGGCACAGGCACCGAGCCGGCAGGCATCGAGCCGACTTCGTCGGGGGGCACAGGTGGATGTCGGGGAGCGTTGTGGTCCATCGGTTCACTGCTCTGGGTGCATCTCGTCCGTGACGTAGCCGGCCAGCGCATCGGCCTCGCGGAGGAAGCGCCGGCGGTCGGGGTGCTCCAGGTCGAGGATCGTGTCGAGCGGCCAGTGGAAGTGATGTGCGAGCCGGGCCGTCTCCGCGAACACTTGCGCGGAAGACGGCCGCGTCATTCCCCCAGGCGCCCGTCCTCTATCTCCGTGAGGTCCACCTCGAACGGCTGAGCGCAGTGGGGGCAGGTGACCGCGCCCACCGCCTCTCCGTCGGTGTTGATCCGCTCGTACAGACGCTGCAGATGGTCGAAGTCCGCCGCGTACAGCTCCTCCACCACGCCGGGCGTGATCTCCGTGAGATCTCCGATCCGGGTGATCACGCGGGCGAGCAGGAGCACGGCGAGGTACGCCTCGTTCTGGCGTGCCTGCGCGTCGCGCAGCGGCTCGATCTCGTCCCGTGCCGTCGCCAGGCGCATCGTGCCCTCGCGGTGCACGGCGCCGGCGGCGTCCACGAAGCCGCGGGGGAGGGTGAAGGCGTACTCCGTCCGCATCGCTACATCCGCTTGAAGCCCTCGTGGCAGATCGTGATGCCCTCGACGGCGATCTCGTTCGAGCCCGCGTTCATCGACGCGCCCGTGTACTTCGAGGGCCAGGCCTGCGTGATGTTGTAGGTCGCGATCGCCGAGCCGTCGTAGTCGAGCAGCTCGAGGATGCAGTCGGTGCGCGCCTCGTCGGGTCCCTTGGACTCGACCATGTAGCGCCACTCCCACAGGCCCTTGTTGACGTCGATGCCGCGCTTGAGCTCGATGTTCGACCACTTCAGGTTGCCGTTCACCTTGAGCACGATCGGGTTGCCGTTGGCGTCGACCTCCTTCTGCTCCACGATCTCCGACTCGGAGTCCAGGCCCGAGACCTCGCGGAACTGGCCCATCGCCTCCTTGCCCGCGAGCGTGAGCTTGAAGTGGTTGGTCGGCCGCGGCTTCTGTGCGCTTGCCATGTCTTCTCAGGTTCCTTTCGGGGGTTTGGACGCCTACTCGACCTCGGACGCGCCGGCCGAGTACTGGCTGAGGCGGAAGACCACGAACTCGGCGGGCTTCACGGGCGCTATGCCGATCTCGCAGATGACCTGGCCGGCCTCGATCACGTCGGGCGGGTTGGTCTCCGCGTCGCACTTGACGAAGAAGGCCTGCTCGGGCGTCGCGCCGAACAACGCGCCCTCGCGCCAGGTGCGGGTGAGGAAGTTCGACGCCGCGATCCGCAGCTGCATCCACAGCCGCTCGTCGTTGGGCTCGAACACCGACCACTGGGTGCCCTCCATGATCGACTCGGCGACGTAGTTGAAGAGGCGCCGGACGTTGATGTAGCGCCACTCCGGGTCGCTCGAGAGCGTGCGCGCCCCCCAGATGCGGATGCCGCGGCCGGGGAACGAGCGGATGCAGTTGATGCCGACCTTGTTGAGGCCGCCCTGCTCGCCCTGCGTGACCTGGAAGCCGAGCCCGTTGACGCCCATGACGACCTCGTTGGCCGGGGCCTTGTGGACGCCGCGGCTCGCGTCGGTGCGGCACCACACGCCGGCCACGTGGCCCGACGGCGGGACCAGCATCGGCTGGTTCGTCAACGGGTCCATGACTTCGATCCACGGGTAGTAGAGCGTCGCGAACTTCGAGTCGTAGCCGGCGGCGTTCATCCGCCACTCGAGGATCTCCTGCGGCAGCAGGTTCGGCGGCGCGTCGAGGACCGCCATGCGGTCGCCGGCGCTCTCGCAGTGGGCGATCATCTTGCCCTGCAGGTCGCGCAGCGCGACGTCGCCGCCGCCGTTGGGAGCGAGCGTCATCGCGTCCGGCATGCAGACCATCGTGATCTCGTCCACCGCGGCCAGGCCGCCCATGCCTTGACGGCGGGCGACGTCGCCTTCGAAGTCGGTCGCCTTTACCTCCTCCGCCGGCGCGCTGGGCGCCGAGAGCGTGTAGGTGCCGGTCGCGGGGCGCGAGTCCGGCAGGCCCGCCGCCTCGGTGATCTTGAGGAACTTGGAGGCCTGGTTGACCTTCGTGGCGAGGTTCTGGCGACCCTTCTTGAGCGTCAGGCCCTCGTACTCCTCCTTGCCGTCCGTGCCGGCGTCGACGACGATCTTGTACGTCGGCTCGGCGCCCTCGCCCGTCCCCGGCTCCTCGCTCAGCTCGACCTTGACGCCGCCGTTGACGTCCTTGAGCGCCTCGACGCGGAACGCCTCGATCGACTTGTCGGCCGCGACGGGCAGCGCCGCCTGCGGACGCGCTGCGGCGCCGTCGCCGGCGCCCACGCGCACGACCCAGCACAGGCCGCCGCCGTTCTGGAAGAAGCCGTAGACCGCGTGGGCGAGATACGCGCCCTCCATGAAGGGACCGTTGTCGGGCTCTGAGACGTCGCCGAAGATCTTGGCGAACTGGGTCCAGTTGGAGACGCGCATCGGCGTGTTGACCGGTCCACCGGGCGCGAGCCCCACGAACGCGGCGATCGAGGTGCCGACGCCCTCGATCGGCTTGGAAGTGGAGGGCACCTCCTCGACGTAGACGCCGGGAGTCAGGTACGTGGGCATGCTGGAGCTACTCCTCCACTCGGTTCAGACGGACAGTGCGCAACTCGCTGCGGAGCTCCTCGGGCACCGAGGCGAAGAACCGCCGCGGCGTGGTCGCACCGGGATCGAGGACCTCCATCGCGTCCTCGTCGCGGGCCCAGAGGATGACCTTGGTGTCTGGCGAAGCGGTCCGCACCCGCTCGCAGAGCTCGCGCGACGACCCCTGGTGGAGGTCGAGCACGACGGCGTCGGGCCGGAGCCGCCCGGCCATGAGGACGAGCGCCTGGGGCCGCTCCTCCTCGCCGATCACCTCGATCCCGTCCTCCGCGAGGACGTCGATCATCCCCAGGCGGACCATCGGCTCGAGGTTCCCCAGCAGCACGCGCGGCCGGGCGAAGTCATCGATGGGCATAGGGACTCACCTTCCCCGGTCCGGGCACCCGCGCGCCAGAGGGGCGAGGGCAGTCGTTCGGGCAGCACGTGGTGCCCATTCGGTCAACTGCCCTTCCTTCCGGCGCGCTTGGCGGAGCTCCCCGCACGCTCCGAGGGCGCCACCGTGAGGTCGAGCACGGCGCCGGGCACGGCGATCTCCGCCTTGGCCTCGGCGCCGCCGCGCGTGCGCGCGATCAGCGAGTGCGTCCCCGGCGGCACGCGGTGCAGCAGGAAGCGGCCCTGCGGATCGGAGGAGGCGAACAACCCGAGGGCCGGCAGCGTGATCCAGACGTCGGGCAGCGGAGCGCCGCCGGCGTCGCGCACCTTGCCGCCGAAGCGGTGCATCTCGGTGACCGTCGAGGCGGGCGCGTCGGCGAGCCGCGCGCCCAACGTCTGCGTGCGCACCTCGGGCCCGCGCTCGTAGGCGATCCCCGACTCGCAAGCCAGCGTCACCACGTAGTCGAGCGACGCCTTGTACTGACCGCCGACGGCCGACCAGAAGTCGGCCTTGCCGTCGGACTTGGGCTGGCCGATCTTGCCCTCGATCGCGAAGCGCTGGGCTGTCTCGGCGAGCCGCCCGGCCAGCGCGTCGTCCGGCAGCTGGGGGAACGCGAAGAGCACACCGAGCACCTGCGAGAGCAGCCGGTGCTCGTCCTCCACCGCCTGCGTCCACGCGGTCACCGCGTAGGAGCACTCCATGATCATCGGCGGCCGGACCTCGCGGTGGCTGCCGTTGGAGTGGTCCTGGTGCCACTCCGTCGGGCGGAACTCGTGCGACTCGCGCAGGTCGTAGAGGAAGAGGTTGACCGTCGGGCCCGAGAGCTGGCTCGACCAGTCGCGCGCGGGCGCGTCGAACGCGACGTCGACGCCGTCGAACCCGTGCCGCCCGAGCTCGCGCTTGAGCAGGACGCGCAGCGTCTCGTCGAGGTCGGCGAGCATCGTGTTGAGCGGTACGTCTATGACCAGCGCCATGCGGATTCCGACCCTAACCGGAGCGCGCCGGCCGGTGGGGAAACTTCGGGCGCACTTCCGGGCACACCCTCCCAGCCGCGAATGTCGGCCAGTACGTGACATAGCTCGGACTCACCGACGTTCGCGCCAATCGGCAACGGCGAGCAGACGCTGCGGATGGAGGTAGACATCATCGGTTGGGAGGCGGTGCACAGTCCAGCCCGCGGCCTCCCACGTGCGCTGCTTGCGGAGGTCCTCCGCCCGGTCCAGGTGGTACTGCCGCCCGTCCAGTTCGACGATCAGCCTCCAGCGCGGCCAGCTCAGGTCGGCCTCCTCGCCGGCGATCTTCTGGTTCAGGTCGGGCCGCGGGCCTCCGGCGTCGCGGAGCAGCTGCAGTGCCACGGCCTCGGCGTCGCTCCTCGTGCGGTGCAGTGGGAGCCCGGCGTAGCGGGACGCGGCCATGTCCAGCCTGCGGGCGCCGCGGCGGCCGCGATGGCGGGCGAGCGCCACGAAGACGGCGCTCGGCGTCGTGACCTTGAGTCTGCAGGCTTCGCGGACCGCCCGGCGGAGCCGACCGTCGCCGAGGTGGGGCGCGAGGTCGATCAGCGTCCGTTCCGGTGTGGTGATCGGTATCCCCTCCAGCGTTGTCTCGTCGAGGGTCCGGCTGCGGCAGACCAGGACGCCGTCGAGCCGGCGCGGGCCGCCGCTGCCCCGGCGTGTGACGATCTCGAACGGCGCATCGACGGGCCGGAATCCCCACGCCGCCGCCGCGCTGGCGTGGCTCAGGACGCTGCCGGGGGCGGTCAGCGTGGCGGCCATCCAATGCGTGCGCTGCTCGGCGAGCAGCGGAGCGACGGCATACACGCCGTCGAACATGGGGACGAGGCGGCCGCCGGCGACTCGATGGGCGATGGCGTTGTCGCCGTACCCGAGCGCGTGAAGCTGCCTCGTCGCAACGCACCGGTGCTGGTTGGCGGCCAGCTCGATCAAGCGAACGTCCATCTTCACCCCCTATAGGCAGGGAAGATGGACGTTCGCCCCCCGGCGCGACTCAGTCGCCGGTCAACACGCGCGTGTGCGGCAGGCCGTCGGCGCGCAGGCGCCGCTGGAACTCGTCGAAGTACCGGCCGCCCTTGTCGTTGCGGTCGAACCGGCGCGGCGTACCGCGGTCGTCGATCAGCGCCTCGCAGAAAGCGAGCTCGTCGGGCTCCCAGGTGACATGGCGGGCGAGGTGCAGCGCGTTGAGGTCGAACGAGCCGCTGTGGTCGGCCAGTAGCTGGCCGGCGAGCTTGCTCCCGCGCGGCGCGGTGATGTGGGCGCGCACCACTTGCCAGTCGCGGTCGATCACGATGCGGACCTGGGCGCGCCCCTTCGCGGCCTCGTGGTAGCGCTCCATGAGGGTCTTGAGGATGCCCCCGGCGCTGTGCGAGCTCTCCTCCATCTCGTTGAGGTCCATACTGGCCGCCGCCAGCCGGCTGCGGTAACCGGAGCCGCCCGCCTCCGCCCTGGTCTCGGCCGCCGCGGCGAAGCTGATCTGCGCCTTCAGGAGCCGCATCTGCGTGGCCGCGATGCGCCGCCGCTCGGCCACGACGAGGTTGGTGAGCGCGTAGGCCGGCGCGCTGGCGCCCGGCTGGCGCGGCGACTCGGCCGGCGCGTCGCCGGTCACGCCGAGGCCGTCCGCGACGTGGTCGGCGACCTCGCCGGCGGTCTCCGCCGCGGCGGCCATCACGGGCTCGAACACGTCGCGCGCCGCCTCGCGCAGGACCTCCTTGGCCAGCTCGCGCGGGACGGCCTCGCCCGCGCCACCCTGCACGGCCGCCTCGAACTCGTGCAGCGCGGCCTGGTAGTTCGTGAAGATCTGGCCGATCGTGTTGACGTTGTCGGTGACCAGGTCGCGCTCGGACTTGGCAGCCAGCGGCGCGGCATCGAGCTCGGCCTCGATCGCCTCGCGATACAGGACGGCCTTCTCCATCCGGCCGGACGGCGCGGGCTCCTCGGCGCGCTCGCCGATCATCTGCACGCGCGCGTCGCGGCTGGCGTCGGTCACCTGCAGCGAGCGGATGACGCGCTGCACGGCGGCGTTGCCGTGCAGGCGCTGGAGCTGGAGGATCGCCTGCGCGCGGGCACGCGGGTCGGCCTCGCGCAGCGACTGGATCGTGCCCGAGTCCAGCGGCCGGTCCTCCTCGGCGACCGGCTCCTCCTCCGCTTCGCGCTCCTCAGGACGGCGGCGCGCTCTTGCCATTCGGGACCCGGATCAGCTCGTGGAAGTGCTCGAAGTCGGCCTCGAGCGTCAGCCGACCCTGCTTGCCGTACTCCTGCGCGACCGCGCGCACGAGGTGGCGCATCTCGATCACGTCGCCGTCGTCGGCGGCCTGGAACGCGGCCGAGAGCGAGCAGTTCTTGATCGCGCCGCCCGACAGCTTGAAGTTGGCGGCGAGGAACGCGAGGTCGATGTCGGGCGCCACCGGCGCGGTGTCGGGCAGCACGAGCCTCCAGATGCGCTCGCGATCCTCGGCCTCCGGGAACGGGTAGTCGATCACGAAGTCCAGCCGGCGCACGAACGCGTCGTCGATGTTGCGGCGGTAGTTCGTGGCGAGGATGACCGCGCCCGGGTAGCCCTCCATCTTCTGCAGCAGGTAGGCGACCTCGATGTTGGCGTAGCGGTCGTGGGAGTCCGAGATCTCCGAGCGCTTGCCGAACAGCGCATCGGCCTCGTCGAAGAAGAGGATCGCGTTGGAGCCCTCGGCGGCGTTGAAGATGCGGTCGAGGTTCTTCTCGGTCTCCCCGATGTACTTGGACACGACCGTGGCGAGATCGACGCGGAACATCTCGAGGCCCAGCTCGGCCGCCAGCACCTGCGCCGACATCGTCTTGCCGGTGCCCGACTCGCCGGCGAACAGGACCTTGAGCCCCTGGGTGCGCGCGACGGTCTTCTCGTAGCCCCATTCCGACAGCACGCGGTCGCGGTGGCGCAGGTAGGCGCTGATCGAGCCCAGCAGCTCGCGCTGGCGCTCCGGCACCACGAGGTCCTCCCACGTATAGCCGGGCGGGATCCGCGTGGCGAGCTCGCCCAGGCGGGAGGAGGAGGCCTGGCGGGCGCCGAGGTCCAGCTCGGCCGGCTCGGGCGCGGCGGCGCCGCGGCCGGCGGCAGCCAGGCGGGAGACCTCGGCCGCCTCGAGGATCTGGCCGATCGAGAGCCTGAACTTCGCCGCGACGTCGCGCGCGTCGGCGGCGCCAGAGGCCTGCTCCCACGCGAGCCGGCGCTCGGCGAAGCTGGGCGCGGCCGCCTCGATCAGCAGCGACGTGCGGTCGCCCAGCGTGAGCGCGGCGTTGCGGTTGGGCGCGCAGACCACGATGCGCTCGCCGCGCCGCTCGATCGCGCGCAGCAGCCGTGGCCGCTCGCCCGGCTCGACGTCCTCGAGCCCCTCGAACACCAGCGGGCGGTCCTCCAGCGCGGCGATCAGAGCCGCCTCGGCCATGGTGTCGGCGCTGTCGACCTCGCGGATGTGCGCGACCACCAGCGCGCGGCCGAAGGCCCTGGCCACGAGCGCCTCGGCGTCCGGGCCGGCGAGCACGACCGGCAGCGAGCTGGGGTGGGCGAGCGTCGCGGCCAGCGCCGCGACCGCCTCGTGGCGGCCCGGGTCGTGGTCGGGATGCAGGACCATCCGCAGCTTGCCGCCCGCCGGCGGATCGTCCATGCCGACGCCGAGGAGGTGCGCGGCGAGCCGGTTCGACAGCTTGATCGGGCGCTCGGCGAGCGGCGTCTGCGCGTCGCCGTGCAGCCGGATCGCGCCCCTCGCGCGCAGCGGCGCAGTGCGCTCGAACGCCATCATGACCTCGCCGGCCGAGACGCCGTCGCCGCACAGCAGGTGCCCGACCAGGCGCGGGCTGGGGAGCTTGCGCGTGACGTCGTCCTGCAGGTAGGCGTACAGGCGGCCGTAGCGCGGGTTGAGCTCCGGCGCCGCGCAGATCGCCAGCACGGCGGCGTCGAGCAGGTCGAGCCCGAGCGCCCGCGTCACGTGCGCGAGCCGGTCGTCGGCGTCGGAGATCGAGTCGCCGCGGCTCAGCTCGAGCGCGCGGTCGTCGGAGATGTAGAGCCCGCGGAACGGGTCGGCCGGGTTGGGGTCGCTCGAGGCGACCCGCTCGACCGCCGCCATCACGCGGCGGTCGATGAAGTCGAATCCGACGGTGGCCGGACCGTCCGCACCCATCAGAACCGCTCGGCCACCGAGTCGGCCTCGCGCTCCATCGCGTCGCCGGGCTCGGTCACGCTGAGCGGGCCGCCCGCCGCGGAGCCGCGCTGCTGGACGACGTGGGCGAGCTCGTGCGCGATCAGCTTGTCGCCGGACGCCGAGCCGGGGTTGTACTCGCCCTTGGCGAAGTACACGTCGGTGCCGGTCGCGAACGCGCGCGCGGAGACCGAGCGGTTGAGCTTGTCGGCCGTGTCGTCGGTGTGCACGCGCACGTCGGACAGGTCGCCGAGCGTGTCCGACATCCGGGTCGCGACGCCGGGATCGAGCCCGGTGCCGCCGCCGCGCGTCGTGCCGATCGTCGACTGCACCTCGGAGTGGACGGTGCCGTCGGCCAGGATCCCGGCGCCCTGCTCGGCGTCGCGGGCGAGCGGGCTGCGCCCGAGCATGGAGGAGAACGCGTGGTTGCCGACGTCGGACGCCAGCTGCGCCATCGGCGACGGCGCCTCGCGCTCGGGCTGCGTCTGCGGCTCCGGAGCCTGGATCCGCTCGCGCTCCTCCTGGTTGCGCCAGTCCACGCGCCGAGCATCCCACGGCCGTGGTCGCCCGCGCAAGGGGCGTTCGGGCAGCGGGAAGGGTGGACAGCGCGGCCCACCCGCCGTCACGTCATTCCTGCTTGGGGCGACCGCTCCTGGACGGCTCGGCGTCCAGGACGAATATCTCGATTGCAACTACGGGTTCGAAGATGATCTGGTCGGCTACATGGTGAGCCGTGGACTTGCCAAGTCGGGCAGCCGAGAGCCGTACACCGTCGACCACGACGACCACTAAGCCAGAGAGAGCTCCCGCGCTGGGGGCCCCGCACTGGTTGAGTGAAGCCGGTACGCCCTGCCCACCGTCTCGCGCGTCGGTGGACAGGCGTAGCGCGCGCCCAGCCTGCCGCGCCGCTCGCCGCCGAGCGAAAGCACCGTTGCCGCGCCGCCGAGCGCGCCGCGCCTTCGACAACCCCTCTTCGAGGAACTTCATTTGTGCCGCACGAATCGCAATCGGAGCGACGGCCTCATGGTCGGCTGGGGCCGAACGCGCGCGTGCCGGCGCGGGTTGATGCAGGCGCAGTCCCGCCCCGCGTCTTCGTTCCCGTTGGGCAGATAACCGCTAGGACGTTGATCGGGTGATCTCTTCCGCTTCGGATTCCGGCGTGCTCCCGCGGCTGGGCGGGGTCGCGCAGCATCACGCCGATCGACGGCATGAGGCGGCGGACTTCCGCGCCTACGCGGCGGACCGCGGCGACGAGCGGGCGCGTGAACGACTGGTTCGGTCCTATCTCCCGCTCGCCCGTTCGATCGCCAAGCGCTTTGACCGTGGTGGTCGGGTTCCGCTCGAGGATCTCCAGCAGATCGCGACCGTCGGGCTGATCAAGGCGCTGGACCGCTTTGATCCCGACAACGGCGCGGCCTTCAGTTCCTTCGCCGTTCCGGCCATCCGGGGCGAGATTCTGCGCCACTTCCGCGATTTCACGTGGATGGTGCGTCCGCCCCGCGACCTGCAAGAGCGCGCCGTTCGCGTTGAGCGCGAGCGCGAGGTGCTGACCAACGACCTTGGGCGCAACCCCACCGCGGCCGAGCTGGCCGAGCGAATCGGGTGCACGGTCGAAGAACTGATGGACGCCTTCCAAGCGGCGCAGGCTCGTGCAGGCGAATCCTTCGACCGCCCGCTCTGCGCGAACGAGGGAGACGCCGACACGCTCGGCGCTCGGTTGGGAACCGAGGACCCAGGCTTCGCGGACGCCGAAACGTCAGCGGATCTCGAGAACCTGCTCGCCACGCTGCCCGAACGTGACCAGCTCGTGGTGCGCCTGCGCTTCCGTGAGGATTTCACCCAAGCCGAGATCGGCAAGCGCACCGGATATTCCCAGATGCAGGTGTCCCGCATCCTCCGTGCCGCCCTAACCCAGCTCGCGCGCAACGCCGCAGACGGCGCAGGCGAGATGGCCCACCGCCCCCAGCGCCAGCTCGTCCTCGACTGACCGGGCGGGGCTCTCCCGGCGGAGCAGCCGAGTCGTTGCACCCGCAGTGCGCTTCGCGCGAGAAGGCGGGTTTGGACCTGATCTCGCCGGCGCCAGGACCGAATGAGCCGGCGAGCACGGCTCGCCGTCGTAGCCGGAAGCCGCCCGACGTTGCGGCGCCCGAACGCGGTGTGGCACCTCGCCGGCTCAGCCGCCGACGAACGCGAGCGCCGGCGCGAACGTCAGCGCCACCAGCAGGCCGTCGAACGCTCGCAGCCGCAGCGGCGGCGCGGCGACGCCCGGCCCGGCGCGGTAATCGACCGACTCCACTGCGACCCACGCGGTCACCGTGTCGGCCAGGTCCGCGGGCTTGAGCGCGACGTCGGCGAAGCGGTCGGCGGCGGCGCGGCCGGCCGCGATCAGCCGCGGGCCGGAGTCCAGCCCGGCCATCAGCGTGGCCGCCTCCCGCACCGCTGGGATCGCGCGCAGCCGGTGCAGCGCGCGGCGGAACGTCTCGCGCAGCCCGCCCGGGCCGGCGGCCGCGCGCATCCACGTCGCCACGGCGACCAGCAGCACCGCGCGCACGACGCGCCGCAGCGTCAGCTCGAGCCCTGCGCCGCTGAGCAGCCCGCCGGTCAACGCGGCGAACGCGAGCAGTCCGGCCAGCGCGAGGCCGATCGGCACCGCGTCGTGGTCGGGCCGGGAGAACAGCCACGCCGGGATCAGCCAGGCGGTGACGCCGAGCAGCAGCGCCCACGACGTGCTGGCGAGCAGCAGGCCGCTCGCCAGCAACGCGGCGAGCACGACGGCGCGGGGGTCGAAGCGGCCCGCGCCGCGCTCGGCACCGGCGGCGAGCGCCGGCGGCGCGTCGTCCGCGACCCGTGCCGGCGCCGGCCAGTTCCCGAGCGCACGCCGGTAGGCGGCCACCTGCACCGTGCTGAAGAAGATCGCCCACAGGAACTGGCCCGCCGCCGTCACCGCCAGCGCGGCGGTCGGCCCCTGCGGCACGATCCCCAGCCAGCCGGTCAGCGTCTCGTAGGACCCGGTGAACTCGTCGAGCCCACCGAGGATCACGAAGATGAACGCGGCCAGCAGCACGGCGTAGTGCACGAGCCGCAGCGCGAGGCAGGCGAGGAACTCCACCAGCGGTCGCGCGCCACGCGCCTGCAGCCGGCCCATCATCGGCGCGGTGATCGCCTGGGTCAGCGGCGCGTTGATCCGCGCCGGGCCCATCACCGCGACGGTCTGGAGCATCGACGCGAGCGCGGTGCCGTAACCGATGCGCGCGCCCAGGCGCGCGGACGAGCGCGCGAGCGCGATCCCGCCGCCGAGGGCGAAGAAGAACTGCAGCGACGGCGCGGCGCGGCTGGCGAGGAAGGAGACGGTCGCGACGTGGGTGAGCCCCGTCGCATGTGACGTCGCCGAAGGCGAGCGTGACGAAGGAGCGGCTCGCCTTCCAGGCGAAAGCAGAGTCCTGGCAGGCGAAACCGCTTTCTTCTCGTGGGACACGCGACCATTGTGCCCGCCGAGCGATGAGTCCTTCGTCCGGGGGCGAGTTCTGGCTTCGACGGAGCTATTCCTTCCAGGAGCGGCGCCCGCTGCCGAGGTCGGCTCTCGCTGATGCGACCGCTCGATGTTGCCGATCGCGCGCTCGTGCAGGCGGAGGCTGCCCGTCACGTGATGCGCGATCTCTTGCAGGAGCAGCCGCCCGCTCGTCTCAGGCGCGCCGATGCCGTGATCGAGCTGCTCGAGGAGTGGCTCCCCGGACTGTCGGTCCGTCAGCTCGCTGAACTGCTCGGCTTCTCGGATCGACAGGTCCAGCGACGTCGCCACGACGCGGGCGCGAGTACGCCGCGGATGCGGCTGGTTGCCCGATTGGCAGCGATCCTCCGGCACGCGTGGACCGATCAGGGCGTGTACGCATGGTTTCACCGCCAGCGTGAGGAGCTCGGTGGCCGCGCCCCGGTGGAACTGCTCGACAACCCATCCTGAAGCGGCGTGGGGGGCACTGATCCGCCACGAGCAGCTCACGACGGAAGCGGAACTCGACGAGGTCCGCGTCCCGCTCTGGGTGTGTCGTATCTCGACCACGTACCTCGTCGACCTGCGCCGGCGCGCGGAGTGCGAGCGGTATGGGCTCCTTCCCGAGTCCCTCATCTCGGACGAGTGGGAGGCCTGCCATCGGGCGCTCCCGGAGTTGCGCATACGCGCTGCCGGCCTGCTCACCCCGTGTGCAGCGCTTCCTGAGGAGACCAACATCACGTTGTTCGGGCCGCGGCGGGCGATCTACTGGAACGCCGCTCCAGGACTCGCGTCCGCGGTACCGGTGGTCAAGGCGGCGATCGGTCGCCCGCCCGATGGCCTGCTCGCACGTGTGCGCAGGCGTTCGCGCATGATGCCGCCGACGCCGAGCGTGTCGGCGATCGTCTGGCGCAGGCCGAACCGCTTGGGGACCTCGAAGTCGACGACGGTCGACGGATGCAGCCCGCCGACCTGGAACGAGGTGACCACGTAGTCCGCGCCGGCCAGCTCGGTCCGGCGGTCGAGCGTCGCCTCGTCGGTCGCCCGCGCGCCGTGGGCCTCGACCAGCCGCCGCGCGACCGCCTCGGACGTCTGCAACCGCTCCACGTCGATGTCCATCAGCGCGAACGTCGTGGTGTCCGCCAGCGCGGGCTGGCCGAGGACGTCGCCGATCAGGTTGCGCGTGAAAACGGTCGAGCCGGCCCGACGAAGGCGAGCTTGAGCTGTCGCATCGGCGTCGCCGGTCGTGCAGCCCGGCGTCAGTCGCCCGAGTCGTACTTGAACGAGATCGCAAGCCGTACGCGGTAGCCGGTGACCTGCCCGTTCTCGATCGTGAGGTCCTGGCGGACGACCTCGGCGACCCGGAGATCGCGGACCGTCTTGGCGGCGGTCTCGACGGCCGTGCGGGCGGCGGCCTCCCAGGACTCGGTGCTGACGCCGATCACCTCGGTGACGCGGTAGACGCTGTCGGCCATGGCTTCCTCTCGTGCGGTTGGGCAGGGACCAGACGGCACTCTTGCACGCTGCGGGCGCCGCCGGCGCCGTCGGGACCTCAGCTCAGCGCCGCGACGAGCTTGTGGTGGCGCAGCGCGTCGGGCGGCGCCCCGTGCAGCACCCAGTCGCCGTTCTCCCGCCGGCTGATCTTCGCGGCGCGGACGAGGCTTCCCATTGCCGTGGTGACCGACGGACGGTGCGCGCCGACGAGGTCGGCGAGGCGCTGGTGGCCGAGCGGCAGCGGCACGACGATGCCGTCGGGGTGCACGCGGCCCCAGCGCTCCGCGAGGTGCCAGAGCATGAGCAGGAGCCGGTCGTCGACGCGCTGGTGGTGCGCGATCGCCAGCGCCACCGCGAGGTGGTGCGCACGGCGCGTGCCGCGGTTGAACAGCTCGACGCCCAGCTCCGGCCAGGGGACGATCCGCACGACGAGGTCGTGGTCGAGCACCGCCAGGCGGCTCGGCTCGAGCACCGTCCAGCCGACCTCCGCGCGGACGTGGGAGCCCTCGTCGTCCCACTGCCAGGGGCGCATCACGTCGCCGTGGCCGAGCAGCTCCACGCAGCGGCGCCCCAGCACCTCGACGGTGCGGCTCAGCAGTCCGTCGACGATCAGGAAGCCGCGGTGGTGAGAGTCGTGCTCGAGCGCGGCTTGTGCGTCCCACTCGCCCGGCGACAGCCGCTGGACGCGGGCGAGCGCCTGGTGGCGGGCGCGCTCGAGCTCCTCGGCGGAGAGGATGTCGCCCAGGTCGCCGTCGGCGTCGACCAAGCTGATGGTGGCCGGCTCGGGCACGCCGCCAGTTGTACTCCACCACCCGACGCCATGTCAGCGCACAGACGTCGGCAGGCCGACGCGCCCGCGCGATCCGCGCGATCCGCCGCCTACCGTGGCGCCATGCCCGACCTCGAGCTGGAGCCGGCCCAGATCTGCGGAGCGCCCGGCATCGCGGTCCGCGGCGAGCTCGACATGGCCACGGCGCCCGAGCTCGAGGAAGCGCTCGACAGGGCCGTCGGCGCCAGCGTCGGCGCCTTCGTCCTCGACCTGTGCGACGTCTCCTTCCTGGACTCGAGTGCCATCAACCTGCTGATGCGGACCCGGGCGCTGCTCGGCCGCGAGGACCGCACGCTCGTCGTCGTGTGCCCGCCCGGATCCGTGCGGCGCGTGTTCGCGCTGACCGGGATCGAGGAGCTGTTCGCGCTGTTCGGCTCCCGCGACGAGGCGGCGCGCGCGCTCGTGCCCGTCGATCCGAGGCGCCGGCCGGCGGGTCACCGCAGCGACGTGAAGTTCCAGTCCCAGGTCAGCGAGTAGCCGTTCTGGACGCCGCGCACGTTCGGCGAGGCGACGACCGACTGGTAGTCCCACATGTACGGGATCGCCGGCGCCAGCGCGGTGATCCGCTTGTTCACGCCCGCCCACGCGGCGGCGCGCTCTGCCGGCTCGATGACCGCCTTGGCCTTCTCCATCGCCGCGTTGACCCCGGGGTCGTCGAGCTCGGCCCAGTTGGAGTTGTTGGCGTCGCGGATGTTCGCGCCGTTGAAGGTCGGGTCGAGCACGGTCTGTGGATCGAAGAAGTCCTGCGCCCAGCCGTAGGAGGGGCAGACGTCGACCTCGGCGTCCGGCACCGTGCAGAAGCGCGTGATCACGCTGTCCCCGGTCACCAGGCGCAGCTTGGTCTCGAAGCCCATCTCCTGCAGCTGGCGCTCGGCGATCTGCGCGATAGAGCGGTCCGGCTCCGCGCTGCCGGCCACGAGCAGGACCGGGTCCGAGCCCTCGAACCTGCCTGACGGGAAGCCGGCCCGCTCGAAGTACCTCGCCGACAGCGCGCGGTCGCCGTCGGGCGCCTGCATCCAGTCGAACTCCGGCCAGCCGTCCGGCCCGTTGGACTCCTCGAAGCCCGCCATCCCGGGCGGGATGTAGTGCTGGGCGATCGGCCCGAGCGCCTCGCCGCCGCGCTGCTGGCGCGCGGCGACCCGATCGAAGCCGGCGATCACCGCCTTGCGGACGTCGAGGTCGTCGAACGGCGGCTTGGTGGTGTCCATCGAGATCGCCCGCCAGCCGCTCCCCGACGCGGCCGACAGCTGCTCCTTGTCGGATTGCAGCAGGCGCTTGAGCTGGCTCGCCGGCGGCTGGATCTCCCCGGACGCCAAGCTCTCGCCGCTGAGGATCCGCCGGGTCGCCGTCCCGGTGTCGTCGTTGCCCGCGCGGATCTCGATCTCGTCCAGGAACGCGGGGCGGAAGTCCCCGACGCCGGCGTACTGCGGGTTGCGTACGAGATGCAGCCGCTGCTGCGGCGTGTAGCCCGTGGGCTTGCCGGCGGCGTCGCTCTCGACCATGTAGGGACCCGTGTAGACGGAATGCCCCTCGCCGTAGGTCGATGGCAGGGCGCGGTCGAACTGCTGTGCGTACTCCTTGGGGACGGGGATCGAGACCGGCATCGCGAGCGCGCCGGCCAGCGCGGCGCCGGTCCCACGCTCGAGCTTGAACACGATCGTCGCCTCATCGGGCGTCTCGATCCCGGCGATCGGCTTGTAGCCCGCCGGCTTGGCCGGCGCGCCCACGACGTCGCCGAAGTACGTGCGCACGTAGCCGTTGCCCACGTTGGCGGTGAAGGCGCGCTCGATCGCGTACTTGACGTCGGCCGACGTGACCTCGCGGTCGACCGGCGCGGAGAACCGCACGCCCGTGCGCATCTTCACGGTGACGGTCTTGCCGTCCGGCGCGATGTCGGGCGCGTCCGCGGCGAGGTCGGGCACCGGCGCGGTCGTGTCGTCCGGCGCGTATGCGTAGAGGCCGCGGTGCAGGGCGTTCAAGATGCCCATCGTGTAGATGTAGTACGTCTTGCCGGGGTCGAGATAGTCGACGTCGG
>Ga0136614_10000946_pt1 | contig 16101 bp, 16 predicted proteins | sample AntDrymUQ2792106_2_FD_106643 | JGI IMG/M metagenome (GOLD analysis project Ga0136614, IMG submission 106643) | Polar desert sand microbial communities from Dry Valleys, Antarctica - metaG UQ279 (21.06) | ecosystem: Environmental > Terrestrial > Soil > Desert | place: Antarctica: Dry Valley... | reverse complement strand
GCGTCGACCTGCTCACCGGCTGCGTCCTGTGCCGCATCGGCGAGGATGCGCGGCCCGCGCAGACGCTCGAGACGAGCGCGGACTGGTTCGCGGCGCTGGCCGACGTCTTCGACCTGCCGCTCGCCGACGTCGACGCCCGCGCCCGCGGCGCTCTCTGGGCCAAGGTTCGCGCCGCCCACGAGACCTGGATCGCGGCGTAGCGGGTTGCCGCCCGGGGCGTTCCCTAGGCTTCGCGGCCGATGGGCAAGGTCGTAGAGCTCGAGAGCGGCGCGCGCCAGCGCGCCGACGCGCGACGCAAGCCGCGCGGCCGGCCGCGCCAGTCCAAGACGGCGCTGGTGCTCGGCGGCGGCGGGTTCACGGGCGCGGTGTACGAGATCGGCGCGCTGCGGGCGCTCGACCTGCTGTCGGTCAACCGCTCGGTCAACCAGTTCGACGTCTACGTCGGCACCAGCGCCGGTGCGCTCGTGGCCGCGCTGACCGCCAACGGGGTCACGCCGGAGCAGATGATGCGCGTGGTCAACAACCAGGCGCCCACGCCGTTTCGCGACATCAACCTGGACATGCTGCTGCGGCCCAACTATCGCGAGTTCGTGTCCAAGGGGATCAAGCTCCCGCTTCACCTGCTCGGGATCGCGCGCGGCCTGGGTCGCAGCCTCGGCTCCTTCAGCACCGTCGACCTGGCGATCGCGCTGGCGGAGGCGCTGCCGTCGGGCATCTACTCCGGCTCGGGGCTGGAGGAATATGTCCGCACCGTCCTCAGCGACCCGGACCGCACCGACGACTTCCGTCTGCTGGAGCCCGAGCTCTACCTCGCCGCGACCGACCTGGACACGTGCGAGCGGCTCGTGCTGGGTGCCGAGGGCTGGGACGACGTGCCGATCTCCCGTGCGGTGCGGGCCTCGGCCGCCCTGCCGATGGTCTACCAGCCGGTCGAGCTCAAGGGCCGCGAGCTGATCGACGGCGGCATCGTCTCCACCACCAACCTCGACATCGCGGTCGAGGCCGGGGCGAAGTTCGTCGTCGTCGTGAACCCGCTCGTGCCCTACGTCAACGACTTCTCGGGCACCAGGGTGCGTCGCGTCTCGAGCATGGGCTTCCCCCGGATCGCCTACCAGACGTTCAAGCTGCTCGCCTACCAGCGCCTGCACGAGATGGCGCGCCAGTGGGCGGAGCGCTATCCGGGCGTCGACATCGTGCTGATCGAGCCCGAGCCCGACGACGAGCTGATGTTCCAGACGAACATCCTCAACTACACGTCGCGGCTGGACATCGCGCGCCACGGGTTCGAGTCGGTAACGGTCAAGCTCGCCTCCGATTACGAGGACCTGCGCGAGGTCGCCCAGCGGCACGGCATCGAGATCTCCGCGACGCGCGTGCGCCAGGTCGTGCGCCACTTCTCGGCCGAAAAGGAGAAGTCGCGCGCCTGGCGCCGGATCCTCGAGCAGACGACGGGGGCGCTGCTGCGCCAGTCCGCGGCGGACGAGGGCCCGGTCAGCCCGCGTAGAGCTCGTCGAACAGGTCGGCGTACTTCTCGTTGACCACGTTGCGCTTGACCTTGAGCGTCGGCGTCAGCTCGCCCGTCTCCTGGGACAGGTCGTGGTCGAGGATGCGGAACTTCTTGATCTTCTCGACCTGCGCGTAGCGGCTGTTGACCCGATCGAGCTCGCCCTGGATCAGCTCGATCACCTTCGGTTCGGTCGAGAGCGCCGCGAGATCCTCGGACAGCTCGTGCTCGCGCGCGAAGTGGACGATCTCCTCGGGGTCGAGCGTGATCAGCGCGACGGGGTACGGCCGGCGGTCGCCGTGCATGACGACCTGGGAGATCCAGCGCGACTGCCTGAGGTCGTTCTCCAGGTTGGCCGGCGTGAGGTTCTTGCCGCCAGCGGTGATGATGATGTCCTTCTTGCGGCCGGTGATGAACAGGAAGCCGTCCGCGTCGACCGAGCCGAGGTCGCCCGTGTGCAGCCAGCCGTCGACGATCGCGCCGAACGACGCGTCGTCGTTGTTGTAGTAGCCCTGGAAGATGTTCGGGCCCTTGAGCAGCACTTCGCCGTCGTCGGCGATCTTCATCGCCAGGCCCGGCAGCGCGCGGCCGACAGAGCCGAACCGGTAGCTCTCCACGGTCGAGACCGTCGCCGCCGTCGCGGTCTCGGTCATTCCGAAGCCCTCGAGCACGGGCACGCCGCAGGCGAAGAAGAACTCGAGGATCTCCGTGGCGATCGGGGCCGCCCCCGACGTCGCCTGTCGCAGGTTGCCGCCGAACGCCGCGCGGACGTTGGAGAACAGGCTCTCCTCGGCGGCGTCGAAGTGCGCCTGCAGCTCGGCCGGCACCTCCCGGCCGGCCGCCTGCAGCGCGCGCACCTTCAGGCCGACCTGGGTCGCCGCCTTGATCTGCTCGGCGTCGCCGTGGGCGGTGACGAGCGTGTAGAGCTTCTCGAAGATGCGCGGCACCGACGGCAGGTAGGTCGGCTTGATCTCCGACACCTCCACGATGATCTGCTTGGGATCCCCGCCGAAGTACACGAGCGTCGCGCCGAGGTCGAGGATCCCGAGCTGGATCAGGAGCGCGAACGAGTGCGCGAGCGGCAGGAACAGATAGGCGACGTCCCCGGCTTGCACAACCGCGGCCTGCTCGCACATCGAGATGACGTCGCGGTAGTTGCCGTGGCTGAGCACGCAGCCCTTCGGCGGCCCGGTCGTGCCCGACGTGTAGATGATCGTGTAGGGCTGCTCGCGCGTGACGGCCTGCGAGCGCGCGGTCAGCTCGGCGGGGTCGAGGCCCCGCCCGCGCTCGCGCAGCGCGTCGAGCGTGATCAGGTCTCCGTCGTCGCCGGAGGGGTCGATGACGATGATCGTCTCGAGCGCCGGCAGGTCGTCGCGCACCGCGCGGATCTTGGCCACCTGCGCGGCGTCCTCGCACACGATCGCGCGCGACCCGGAGTTGCCCGCCACCCACCGGCACTCCTCCGGCGAGTTCGTCGGGTAGATCGGCACCGCGACCGCGCCGGCGGTGGTGATCGCGAAGTCCGCGAACGTCCACTCCGGTCGTGTCGTGCACTGGATCGCCACCCGGTCGCCCGGCTGGATGCCGAGGTCGATCAGCCCGCGCCCGAGCTCGGAGACGGTCTCGCCCAGCTCGGCATAGGTGATGTCGCGCCATTCGCCGTCGCGCTTGTGGCGGATCGCGGGACGCTCCGCGTGCCGCGCGGCCGCCAGCGCGATCAGATCGGCGATCGTCGACGACCCGGTTGCCCGTTCGTGGACCGGCACCGCGGTGCTGCTCTCCATGGCTCCTCCTCTCGTTTCCAAAGAGCCGATTGTAGGTGGCGTCCCTGCCGGCTCCGGGTCGACCCGCACCGGCTCACGCTGTGGCGTCCGGGCAGGCGAGTCATGCGCGCCAAGGTCGCCAAGGGCAAGGCGATCTCGCCGACCCCGCGCCGGCTGCATCCGCGTCTCGCACCGCGTCATCACGCGACTCGCGAAGCAGACGCCGCTCGGCGCGCCGGTCGACATCACGCGCGCCTGACCGGGACCGCTCGACGGCGCGCGCCGTCGAGCGGTCCCGAGTGCGTCGGCGCCAACCGCATGAACCGCCGCGCCGGCGTGTTCGTTAGGAATGCCATGTCCGCGCTGGCTCATCGCTTGATCGCCTTCGAGAACGTCGTCCATAGGCTGCTGGTCCGTCACAGCATCTCGGCGCTGCGATCGTCGGTGGGGGCGGTCTTCCTGGGATTCGGCGTTCTCAAGTACTTCCCGGGTGTCAGTCCGGCGGAGGATCTTGTCGTCGACACCACGGGGGTCCTATTCCTCGGGCTGATCGCGCCTGGGGCGGGGCTCGCCGTCGTGGCCACGATGGAGTGCTTCATCGGCATCTGCTTCCTGACCGGCAGCGGCGCGCTGATGCGAGTCGCGATCTGGGTGCTCGCCGCGCAGTTCGTCGGGATCCTCTCTCCGCTGGTGATCGACCCCGCGCGCCTGTTCGCCGGCCCATACAACGCCCCGACGCTCGAGGGCCAATACGTGCTCAAGGACCTGATCATCGTTGCCGCGGGCATGGTCATCGCCGCTGGCACATTCCGCGGCGGCAGGATGGTCCGCGACGAGCCGCAGATTGACCCCGCGAACGATCGCGAGGCGATAGGCGTCGAGCGCAAGCTGGAAGTCATCCTGAGCGCATCCAGCGGCAGGCGCTCGGTAGAGGACGTCTGCCGCCAGCAGGGCGTCTCCGAGGCCGTCTTCTACGAGTGGCGCGACGGCGCGCGTCGCTGACCCTATGTCAGGCGGGCACCGCGCGTGGGGCGCGGGTGGGGCTTGCGACCTGTTCGGACAGGTTGGCCAGGAACAGGGTCTTGTCGATGCGGCCCTGGAAGATGGGGACGCCCATCTCCATGCACTTCTCGATGACCTCGCGACGCTCGAGGCCCGCCTCCCGTGCGAGCTCCGTGGGCGTGAGATGGATTGCCATCGGACTCCGACCTCCCGTGCTATTTGTCACGTTCACAGGACCGTAGCGGAGCTGGCGGACGGGCTCAACCGGTTCTCCTCGCTGCGAGCCGAGCATTCGCCGAGGCCCGCCCATCACACCGGATTCGGGATGTCGACCCACACGTGGTCGATGCCGAATCGCTCGGCCAGCCGGTCGCCCAGCCGGCGGACGCCGAACGTCTCGGTGGCGTAGTGGCCGGCGGCGACGAAGTGGATCCCGGCCTCGCGGGCGTCTGCCATCACGTTCTCCTTCGGCTCGCCGGTCAGGAACGCGTCGTAGCCCTCGGCGACGGCCCGCTCGAGCCGGCTCGCGGCGCCGCCGGACACGATGGCGAGCCGCCGGATCTCCGGCGGGCCGGCGTCGAACACGAGCGGCTCGCGGCCGGTGATCGCCGCCACGCGCGCGAACAGCTCGGGCGCTGGAACCGGCTGCGCGAACACCGCGCCGCGCCCGATGCCTGCGAACGCGACGTGCTCGGAAACGCCCAAGGCCGTCGCCAGCAGGGCATTGTTGCCCACGTCCGGGTGCGCGTCGAGCGGCAGGTGGTACGCGGCGAGTGCGATGTCGTGCTTGAACAGCGGTCGCAGCCGCTCGGCGAGCAGCGGCGTGAGGCCGACCGGGCTGAAGCTCCAGAACAGGCCGTGGTGCACCAGCACGAGCTGCGCCTCCTCGGCTACGGCGCGTTCGAAGAGGGCACGCTGGGCGGTGACGCCCGTGACCACACGCTTGATCTCGCCCGGACCGGGTACCTGAAGACCATTGGGTCCGCGGTCGTCGAACGCGGCGGGGTCCAGCAGGTCATCGAGGAAACCGATCAGCTCGCGCGTGTCAACCATTCTTTGCCCTCGTGCGTTTGGGATGGAGAGGCGTGTAGGGACTCTGTCAAGGCGAGGCTGAAGTGACCGTGGAGGCTAGGGAGATGTCGAGCGCCGCAGTGCCCGAGCGCGTCGGCGGCACGACCGGACCGACCGATCACCGGTTGGTGAGCGCCGTGCGGCGTGGAGACGACCGCGCCTTCGAGCTGCTCTACTCCCGCTACCAGCGCCGGATCGCAGCCTACGTGGGCGGCATGGTCAAGGACCGCGGCCGCGCCGAGGACATCACGCAGGAGGTGTTCGTCTCCGCCTTGCGCCGCATGCGCCAGACCGAGCGGCCGATCGCCTTCAAGCCCTGGATCTACGAGATCGCCCGGAACGCGTGCATCGACGCCTACCGGCGCGGGCGCCGCGCCCAGGAGGTCTCCCTCGACGACGCCGACGACCGGCTCTCGCCCTCCGACCGCGGTCGGCTCGTCGCCACCGCGCCCGGCCCTGACGCGGCGCTCGCCGCCAAGCAGGACCTCGACCATCTGCGTGGCGCGTTCGGCGGGCTGTCGGAGAGCCAGCACCAGATCCTCGTCATGCGCGAGCTCGAGGGGCGGAGCTACGAGGAGATCGGCGACCGGACGGGCATGAGCCGGCCTGCCGTTGAGAGCACGCTGTTCCGCGCGCGCAAGCGACTGGGCGAGGAGTACGACGAGCTGGCCTCGGGCGCCCGCTGCCTGCGCATCGAGGCGATCATCGCCGACGGAGCGCGGGTCGGGGTCCGCGACCGGCGCAAGCTCTCCGGCCACCTGGCGCACTGCCGGTCCTGCCGGCGCGCCGCTGCGTTCGCCGGGCTCGACGTCGCCGTCCCGGCGCGGCGCCGCCTGGCCGAGAAGATCCCGGCCTGGCTGCCGCTGCCCGCGTTCCTGCGGCTCCGGCGCGGCGACGACCCCCTCTCGGTCGCCGGCAGTGGCTGGATGGCGCACGTGCCGAGCCTCGCCGAGCCGCTGAGCACCGGCTGGAGCAAGGCCGCGGCCGGCCTCGCCGCGCTGCTCGTGGCCGGCGCCGGGGTCGGGGTCACCACCTCGACCGGCGGTGACGAGCGCGGCACCGGCTTCCGGCCCCCGGTCGAGCAGACCTCCGGTGCCGCCGGCTCCGGCGCGGCGCCGAGGCCCGCGATGACAGGCGCCGCGGCCGGCCGGGCGCCGGCGGCCGAGAGCGGCACGACCGCGACGAAGCAGCGCGCCGGCAACGCGGCGCGCAGCGGCGCGCCGGGCTCCAGCGGCCAGGGCACGCCGACGCCCGCCGCGGGCGGCACCGGCGACCCGGCCGTGGGCGGCCCTGACAACCCGGCCGCGGGCGGCCCTGACAACCCGGCCGCGGGCGACAACGGCAGCAACACTCGCGGCGGCGGCGGCGCGGCGGTTCCCCGCACGCCGGCGCTGCCTGTACCCGGGAAGGACCTGCCGGCCGTCGGCGCGCCGGTCGTCCCCGGGGTCGACCTGCCCGCCGTGAACGGCGGCGGCCCGGTGCAGGACGTGACCGACACCGTTCAGGGCCGCGGCCCGGTGCGGGACGCGGTGGAGGATGTCACCGAGGGCCCGGTGCGGGACGCGGTGGAGGATGTCACCGACACCGTCCAGGGCGCCGGCCAGAGCGCGAAGCCGACGGTCCAGGACACCGTCGACGACGCCGGCGCGGCCGCCGGTGACCCTGCGCACGTCGTGCCGAACGCCGGCAAGGCGGTGGACGATGCGGCCGCGAGCCCCGGCGCGGCCGGCGACGGCAGCTCCACGAGGGTCGGCGATCCGCTCAAGCCCTGACTCAGCGGCTAACATGAGCGCTCCTCGGGGCGTGGCGCAGCCTGGTAGCGCGCACCGTTCGGGTCGGTGAGGTCCCGAGTTCAAATCTCGGCGCCCCGATTGGTAGGCCTCCTGCGACGACCCGCGCAGGGGGCCGTCTGTCCTTAAGCACAGTTCCCTGGGCGCAGAGATGCGAACGATCGCCACGTGGTAGCGGTGGACACGCACGGAATACCGCAGGTTGCGGTATTTCGTGCAGCACCTGACCACGTCAGCTCATCGTCGACCGTGTGTGCTGACCGGGCATCCGATCCTGCGAACGACAGAGCCTCTCAGCTCAGCTCTGTAGATCTGGGAGCCGTCGGGACCGGCTGGAACGAACACCGCGCAAGTACCGCTACACGAACGAGAGCACCGCAAGCGGCCGCGAGCCTCCGTCCGGCTGGATCGAAGCGGGCCGGGCCGACCAAGCCCGGTGAGCGGGCGCCGAGGCCCGCCAACGATCCTGACCGCCGCGACGTGCCGGCGGGATCCGTCGACCGCCCGCGGGCTGGATAGGGGGCGCAACATGGAGATGACCGCTCGTGGCATGGGCGTCCCCCGCGTCACGCTGTGTCGCGCCGGCCCGGCCTGACCAGTGGGTTCGGTCCGGTGCTCGTGGGAGTCGTGTCTGCCCGTGATGACGTATGCGACCGGCTGCTCGACGCCGTGCGCGTCGTCGCCGCCGGCGAGGCGCTCCCCGCGCCGTCGATCACCCGCCTCCTGATCGAAGAGTTCGCGCGCGCTGCGCGGCCCGCACCGGGCGCGCTGCCCGAGGCGCTCGCCGAGCTCACCGCGCCCGAGCTCGAGGTGCTGCGTCTCGTCGCCGCCGGCATGTCGAATGCCGAGATCGCCGCCGAGCTCGTCCTTGGCGCCAACACGATCAAGACTCACGTGGCACGCGTGCTGAGCAAGCTCGGCGTGCGTGATCGCGTGCAGGCGGTCGTGCTCGCATACGAGACCGGTTTCGTGGCGCCCGACCTGCATCCTCGAGCGACCGCGGGTGGCGGGCGAGGCCCTGCGCGCCGGCTGCACCGGCCGATGATCTGGCCTTCCCCTAGCGATGCCTTCGGTGACCGGGCTCGCGCGCGCGGCAACGCACACGGCTCGCGGCCCCCGGGCGTCCTTGGGGATTTTCGCAGTCGACGCTAGACCGCGGCCGCGACGCCGGCGCCCCCGAGGTCGACGCGCAGATCGCCCCCGTCGACCCGCAGCAGCGGCTCGTGGGGGCGGTCGGGGTCGGCGTCGCAGACGACGCCGAGGCGTCCATCCGGCAGCCGCACCTCGACCCCCACCGGGTACGGCATGACGAGGCGGCGGAAGACACCGACCACGGCGGGGTCGAACGCGCTGCCGAGGCCGGTCGTGATCACGTGCACGCCGACGTGCGCGGGCGCGGCCGCCGCATAGGGGCGCTGGCTCGTGATCGCGTCGTACACGTCGGCCACCGCGGCGAGGCGCGGGAACTCGCCGATCCGGTCGCCGGCGATGCCGCGCGGGTAGCCGCTGCCGTCCCAGCGCTCGTGGTGGTCACGGACGACGCTCCGGACCAGTGGGCTGATCGTGGCGCTGTCGAGCAGCGCGACGCCCGCCTCCGGGTGCGTCTTCATCAGCGCCCACTCGTGCTCCTCGAGCTTGCCCGGCTTGTTGAGCACCTCGGTCGGAACGACCATCTTGCCGATGTCGTGCAGCAGCAGGCCCATGCCGAGCTTGGCCAGGCGCTCGTCGATCCGGTCCCAGCGGCGGCGGCCCTGGAAGTCGACCCAGCCCTCCGTGCGCCAGTACGCGCGGCCGAGCAGGAGTCCGAGCGCCGTCACGTTGACCGAGTGGCGGTGGGTGTACTGGTCGGCGCCCGCGAGGTCGCCGAGGAACAGGGCGGCGTCGGGCGAGTCGGTGATGCTGGCGGCGATCAGCTCCACCACGTTGCCCAGCTCGGCCAGCACCTCGTGGGCGAGGTGCTGGCTGTCGCCGATTGCGGTGCGCGCCTCGTCCAGCGCCGACGCCACCTTGCCGGCCGTCTCCACGCGTACGGGCTCGGGCAGCAGCTCGATCGGCTCGATTCCGTCGCTCAGCGCGTCTTCGACCCAGATCGCGTGGATGCCATGCTCGCTCAGCGCGCGCTGGAACCGCGGCGTGACCACGGTGCCCCGGCGCAGCAGCGGGATCCGGTTCGGGCCGGTCGGCGGGAGGTCGCGCGCGAGGGGGAGGCCGACCGCGCGGGAGAGAGGCGTGAGCCGCATCTCCTTCGATATCGGCGATTCCGGCGTTCGCCTGAACGGGCGCTCGCCGCCGGACGCTCCGTCAGCCCGTCAGCCCGTCAGCCAGGCCGTGCGGTGCCCGTCTTCGCGCCACAGAATGGGGAAGAACGCCTCGTCGAGCTCGCGCTCGCCCGGGCGGCGGTAGCGCGAGTAGATCGGGTGCGGCGGCCCGTCGGCCCACGTCGTGGCGGTCGAGACCATGTGGGAGATGATCGAGCGGCGCTCGCCGTCGGCGCGCTCGTTCGGCGGGCTGCCGTGGGAGGTCCAGCCGTGGTGGGAGGCGGCGCCGCCGGCCGGGACCTCAATCGGCACGCGCTCCAGCGCGGCGCTCTCGGGAAGCGAGTCGCGCACGTGCCCGAGCCAGTCCTCGGGCGCGTGGAACGTGCCGCCCGCGCTCGCGCGCGGCCAGTGGTTGGAGCCGCGGGCGTAGAAGATCGTGCCGGTGTCCGCGCGCGTGTCGTCCAGTGCCATCCAGCACGTCGTCATGTTCTTCGGCGCGAGGAACTCGAGGTAGGCGGCGTCCTGGTGGCACAACAGCGCCTTGCCCGACGGCGGCTTCCAGATCATGTTGTCCTGGATCAGGCGCAGGCCGGGCAGGCCGGCCAGCGCGGCGCCGAACGCGGCGGTGCGCTCGGCCAGCACCGTCGCCGCGAGCGTGCGGTCGGCCTTCCAGACGTTGCAGAGCTGACGCGTGCGGTCGGGCGGCGTGGTCGCGGGGTCGTAGTTGACCTCGTCGGGCGCCAGGCCGGTCTCCCACTCGTGCTCGAAGCAGCGATGGAAGCGCTCGCGCACGCGCTCGACCTCGGCGGCGTCGAGCCACTGCTCGACGACGAGGAAGCCGTCGCGGCGGTACGCCGCGATCTGGTCCGGCGTCGGGAGCACGCCGGAATCGTAGTCACCGCCGGAGCGCCACCGCGCCGGCTCAGAGCCGCCCGGCGTCCAGCAGGCGGCGCAGGAAGCGCTGGGTCTCCGGCTGCCGGGGCGCTGTGAAGATCTCCTCCGGGTCGCCGCGCTCGACGATCAGGCCGTCGTGCAGGAAGCAGACCTCGTCGGCGACCTCGCGCGCGAAGGCCATCTCGTGCGTGGCGATCAGCATCGTCATGCCTTCGGCCTTGAGCTCGCGGATCGCGGTCAGGACGTCGCCGACCAGCTCGGGGTCGAGCGCGCTGGTGACCTCGTCGAGCAGCAGCGCCCGCGGCCGCGTGGCCAGCGCGCGGGCGATCGCGACACGCTGCTGCTGGCCGCCGGAGAGCCGCTCGGGGTGGTCGTCCTCGCGGCCGGCGAGACCGAAGCGTGCCAGCAGCGTGCGCGCGTGCGCCTCGGCCTCGGGGCGGGCGACGCCCTGCGCGCGGACCGGCGCGAGCACGACGTTCTCCAGCGCGGTCAGATGCGGGAAGAGGTTGAACGACTGGAAGACCATGCCGAGCCGGCGGCGCACGGCGACGGGGTCGACGGCCGGATCGGTGACGACCTCGCCGTCCAGCAGCACGTCGCCGTCGTCGATCTCCTCCAGGAGGTCGATGCAGCGCAGCAGCGTCGACTTGCCCGAGCCCGATGCGCCGATCAGTGCGATCGCGCCGTGCTCGGGCACGTTGAGGTCGATCCCGCGCAGCACGGCGCGCTCGCCGTAGGCCTTCGTGAGCCCGCGCACATCGAGTACGCCGGTCATCGCCGGCGGGACCGCTCCCAGCGGTCCAGCAGCCGCGCCAGCGGCACGGTGACGCACAGGTAGAGCAGCGCGGCCGCGACCAGCGGCGTGTAGACGAAGTTCGAGGCCGCCTCGATCTGGGCCACCCGGAACGCCTCGAGCGGGCCGAGGATCGACACGAGCGCGACGTCCTTCTGCAGCGAGATGAAGTCGTTGAGCAGCGGCGGCGCCACGCGCCGGATCGCCTGCGGCAGCACGACGTGGCGCAGCGTCTGGTTCTCCGTCAGCCCGACCGCCAGCGCGGCGGCGCGCTGGCCCGGGTGCACGGACTCGATCCCGGCGCGGTAGACCTCGCCGACGTAGGCGGAGTAGGCCAGCGTGAGCGCGATCCCGCCCAGCACGAGGGGATCGCTCGGCACGCCGGAGAGCATCAGCGCGGGCACGCCGAAGCCGATCAGGTAGACGACGAGGATCGTCGGGACGCCGCGCAGCAGGTCGACGAACACGGCCGAGAGCAGGCGCAGCGGGAACAGCGCGGGGGTGCGAGAGATGCGGGCGAGCGCGACCAGCAGGCCGAGCACCAGCACCGCCGCCTCGACGATCGCGAACAGCTGCACGTCGAGCCAGAAGCCGTCGAGCACGGCCGGGAACGCGTCGGCGAAGTCGCCGGGGTCGAAGAACGTCGTGCGGACGTTCGACCAGCCCTCGCTCGTCACCACCACCGTGACGAGGAGGCCGAGCACGACCACCGTGGAGGCGGCGGAGACCGCCGTCTGCCGGAGGGTGCGCCGGCGGCGCGCCGCCTCGCGGGCGAGGCGGCGCTCGGAGGGTTGGGGAAGCGATGCGCCTATCGCAGCTCGGGCGCGCCGGCCTGGCCGCCCATCCACTGGTCGGTGATCTCGGCGAGCTCGCCCGAGCTCTCGAGCTCCTCGAGCGCCTTGTCGACGCACGGGGTCAGCTCGGAGTCCTTGGCGAGCACGAGGCCCCAGTCGTCGCCGCCCGGCGCGTCGAACTGGCCGGTGATCCTGGCCTCGGGTATCTCGGCGGCGGTCAGGTAGAACGCGGTCGGCAGGTCGACGACGACGGCGTCCACGCGCTTGGTCTTGAGCGCCCGCACCGTGTCGTTGGAGTCGTTGAACACCTGCGGCTGCGCGGACGGCTCGATCACCTCGTCGACGGCGTCGAGGCTGGTCGTGCCGACCTGCACCCCGAGCTTGGCGTCGGCGAGCTCGGCCAGCGACGTGGCGCCGGCCTCGGGAGCGGACTTCAGCGACAGCACCGCCTGGGCGCCGTGTAGTACGGCGTTGAGAAGTCCACGCGCTCGGCTCGCTTGGGTGTGATCGAGATCTGGTTGATGGCGAAGTCGAACCTCTTCGGGCCCGGCGCGTAGGAGGCATTGAACGGCACGACGGTCCACTTGACCTTGCGGGCCAGCCCGAGCTTGTCGGCGACCGCGTAGGCGACGGCGCTCTCGAAGCCCTTGCCGTTGGTCGGCTCGTCGTCCTCGAAGTACGGCGGGTAGGCGGGCTTGTCGGTCCCCACCGTGAGCGTGCCGGCAGAGGTGAGCGAGAGCTGGTCGGGCGCGCACGCGTCCGCGGCCGTGGTGCCGGCCGTGGCTGGGTTCTCCTCGTCGTCGGACCCGCATGCGCCCACGAACGCGAGCAGGCCGGCGAGCAGGACCAGGGAGAGGCGGGGCAACGGGCAATCCTTTCCGAACCGGAGGGTGCAGCCGGGATCCTAGCCGCGGGCGGGCCGCCGCCGGACCACCGAACGTCCGGGAGTACGACGCCGGCCAGGCGATCGGCAGCGGCTAGGCCACGAGCTGCGCCACGAGGTGCTCCAGCTCCGCGGCAGGGTCGTCGCTCAGCCCGGTGTGGACCGGCGAGCACTGGATGATCGTGCTCGACGGGGCGACGAGCCAGTGGAAGCGCTCGGACGCCGCCAGCGCGGCGATCGGACCTGCCCCGGGATCGCCGGCCGCGATCCGCTCGACCGCGCCGAGGTGACCGCGCACGCCGTCGAGGTCGACGTCCGGCGCGATCGCACGCAGGCGCGCCACGTCGAGCGCCACCCGCGCGGCGAGGAAGCGGCGCGGGCGGCAGAACAGCACGACGCCGGCGTTCACGCACTCACCGCGCTCCACCCGCGGAACCACGCGCACGATCGCGTACTGGAACGGGCTAGGCGGTACGGCGCGCCTCCTCTGCCTCGGCGGCGAAGCCACGCGGCGTCGCCAGTCGGCGGCACAGGTACTCCGCGTACTCCGCCCGCGCACGTGGGGCGAACCACGCGTCCGGCACGGCGGCGAGCACGCGCTCCACGACCGCCCGGTCCAGCCGCGGCGCCAGCCGTGCGTCGGCCGCCCCGACGTCCGCGGCGCACGGCAGCAGCACATCGCCGCCGATCGCCGGGAACGGGCGCCGCGCGTCGGCGGGGGGATCCTCCCAGGCGTGCTGCAGGTACAGCGCGGCGCCGTGGTCGATCAGCCACAGCCGGCCGTGCCAGAGCAGCAGGTTCGGGTTCTGCGGCGAGCGGTCGACGTTGGTCACGAGCGCGTCGAGCCAGACGATCTCGGCGGCGAGCTCCGGGTCGGGCGGCGGACCCGCTGCCGGGTTGTAGGTGAGCGAGCCGGGCAGGAAGTCGAGCCCGACGTTGCGCCCGCCGCTGGCCGCGATCAGCTCCTGGATCTCCGGGTCGGGCTCGGCGGCGCCGAGCTGCGGGTCGAGCTCCATGAACACGATCTCGGGTACCGGCAGCCCCGCGGCGCGCGCCAGCTCGCCGGCCACCACCTCCGCCAGCAGGGCCTTGGCGCCCTGGCCGGCACCGCGGAACTTCAGCACGTACAGCCCGTCGTCGTCCCCCTCCACCAGCCCCGGCATCGAGCCGCCCTCGCGCAGTGGGGTCACGTAGCGCGTGGCGTGGACGGTCCGCACCGCGGCGACTGTAGCGGTGCCAAGCGGCCGCCACCGGCCCGTGGCTGTGCGATCCTGACCTGATGGCAGGGATGAGAGGCGTGACGGCGGCACTGCTCGCGGTCGCCGCGATCGCGAGCTGCGGCGGAGGCGGCGGCGATGACGACGCGGCCGGCGGCCAGGCGACCGCCACGGCGGTGCCCACGCCGGCACCGGCCGCCCCGGAGGCGACCGCCACGCCCCGGGCCGCGGCGGCCGCGCGCGGCGTCCGGCTCAGAAAGCTCGGGGACTTCACCGCCCCCGTGTACGTCACCTCCCCGCCCGGCGACCGCCGGCGACAGTTCGTCGTCGAGCAGGGCGGTCGGGTCATGCTCGTCCGCGACGGGCGCAAGCTCGACACCCCGTTCCTCGACATCCGCGGACAGGTGACCTCCGGTGGCGAGCAGGGCCTGCTGTCGATCGCGTTCGCGCCCGACTACGCCGACAGCGGCCGGTTCTACGTCTACTACACCGACCAGGCGAGCGACCAGCGCATCGTCGAGTACACCCGGCGCGACGCCGACCGCGCCGACCGTGGCTCCGCGCGGCTGGTGCTGCAGATGCCCGACTCGGAGTCCAACCACAACGGCGGCCTGCTGCTGTTCGGGCCCGACCGGCTGCTCTACGTCGGGACCGGCGACGGCGGCGGCGGGGGCGACCGGCACGGCCGGCGCGGCAACGGTCAGGACCTCGGCTCGCTGCTCGGCAAGATCCTGCGCATCGATCCGCGCGCGGGTGGCGGGCGCGCGTACCAGGTGCCGCGGGGAAATCCGTTCACCGGCCGCTCCGGCGCACGCGGCGAGATCTACGCCTACGGCTTGCGCAACCCGTGGCGCTTCTCGTTCGACCGCACGACGGGCGACCTCGCGATCGGCGACGTCGGCCAGAACGAGTACGAGGAGATCGACTTCGTCCGCAAGGGCAAGGGCCGGGGGGCGAACTTCGGCTGGCGCCCGTTCGAGGGGCGGGAGCGCTACACGCCCGGCGAGTCGGCGCCCGGCCACGTCGAGCCGGTGATCGTGCGCACGCACTCGGCCGGCAACTGCTCGATCACCGGCGGCGTCGTCGTCCGCGACCGGGGGCTGCCCGGTCTGCGCGGCCGCTACGTGTTCGGCGACTTCTGCAAGGGGCGCGTCGAGTCGGCGCGGCTGTCGCGGGGCCGTGCACGGGGCGTGCGCCGCACGTCGCTGAAGGTCGAGAGCCTGTCCTCGTTCGGCGAGGACGCACAGGGCCACGTGTACGCCGTCTCGCTCGACGGGCCGGTGTACCGGATCGTCGCGCGCTGACGGCGATGGAGGTGGCGCTCGTCCGGGCGGCCAACCCCTCGCCCTACACGCTGGGCGGCACGAACACCTGGGTGGTGGGGCGCGATCCCGCCTGGGTCGTCGATCCCGGACCGGCGCTCGAGGAGCACCTGGACGCTGTGGCCGCGGCGGTCGCCGGTCGCGGCGGTGCCGGCGGGATCGCGCTCACGCACGATCATCCCGACCACGCGGAGGGCCTGGTCGCGCTGCGCCGTCGGCTGGGCGGCCCGCCGGTCGGCGCGATGCGCGCCCCGGCCGATGTCGTCCTGCGCGACGGCGACGGCTTCGGACCGTTCACGGCGCTGCACGTGCCCGGCCACGCCCCAGACCACCTCGTCCTCGTGGCCGGGGGCGCCGCGTTCACCGGTGACGCGGTGCTCGGCGAGGGCAGCGTCTTCATCGCGCCCGGCGGCGGGTCGCTCGGCGCCTACCTCGACGGCCTGCGGCGCCTGCGGGCGCTGGGGCTCGAGCGCATCCACCCCGGCCACGGGCCCGAGATCGCCGACCCGGCGGCGAGGCTCGACGAGTACGTGGCGCACCGGCTGGAGCGCGAGCGCCGCATCCTCGCGGCGCTCGACGCCGGCGCGCGCACCGAGGACGAACTGCTCGCGGCGGCGTGGGACGGCGTGCCCGACGGGCTGCGGCTGCCCGCGGCCTGGACGTTGCAGGCGCACCTCGAGAAGCTGCGCGAGGAGGGCCGGCTCCCCGCGCGCTAAGGGTCTATCTCGTTTGGAGCGTGGTCCGGCCGCGGGCCAAGCGAGATAGGCCCTAAGCGGCCGCGGCGTCGGCGAGCCGGTGGCGCGCCAGTTC
>Ga0136614_10000944_pt1 | contig 16119 bp, 16 predicted proteins | sample AntDrymUQ2792106_2_FD_106643 | JGI IMG/M metagenome (GOLD analysis project Ga0136614, IMG submission 106643) | Polar desert sand microbial communities from Dry Valleys, Antarctica - metaG UQ279 (21.06) | ecosystem: Environmental > Terrestrial > Soil > Desert | place: Antarctica: Dry Valley... | reverse complement strand
GGGCATGACATCGACGGGAGACACGATGGCCCAGACCGCCGAAGAGACGACACCGCAGACGACCCAGAAGTCGATCCGGCTCACGGAGATGGCCGCCGGTGAGGTCCAGAAGCTCATCACGGAGGAGGGCCGTCCCGAGATCGCACTTCGGATCGCGGTGCAGCCGGGCGGCTGCTCCGGCCTTCGCTATGCGATGTACCTCGACGATCAGGTTTCCGAGAAGGATCTCCTCGAGGAGCAGTTCGGCGTCAGGGTCGTCGTGGACAAGATGAGCGTCCCGTATCTGTCCCAGGCCACGATCGACTGGGTGGATTCGCTGGAGGCCTCAGGGTTCACGATCGACAACCCGGCCGCACAGAGCTCGTGCGCGTGCGGGCACTCGTTCCACTAGGCAACCGCGTCGAGGCCCGCCCGGATCCCTTCCACGATCTCCTGGAGCTGTGACTCCTCGAGGATCAGAGGGGGACTGATCGCGAGCGCTCCCCCCACCAACGGGCGGACCAGGACGCCGGCCTGACGTATCGCGGCGCCGGCCCGAGCTCCGAGCACCGGGTCGTTCTCGACCAGATCCTGTCGGAGACTGACCGCTGCGAGCATCCCGACGCCGCCCCGGATGTCCTCGACGAGCTCGTGATCGGCCAGTTGCTTGAGCGCATCGACCAGTGAGCCCTCCATCGCCTTCGACCTGGCCGGGAGACCCTCGTTCTCCAGGATGTCGATGTTCACCAACGCCGCCGCCGCGACGGCCGCGTGGCCGCTGTACGTGTAACCGTGCCGCCACATGCCCGCGCCCTCGGCCCAGAACGGCTCGGCGACGCGAGGAGCTGCCAAGACCGCGCCGAGGGGTAGGTACCCGCTCGTGATGCCCTTCGCGCACACGACGATGTCCGGTTCCAAGCCGAACCGCGTGGAGGCGAACCAGTCGCCACAGCGACCGAATCCGGTGATCACCTCATCGGCGACGAACAGGACGTCGGTGTCACGGCAGACCTGGCGGACCGCCTCGAGGTAGCCGTCCGGGGGCGGGTGCACACCTCCTGCGCCGATCACCGGCTCGCAGAAGAAGGCCGCCACCCGATCCTGGCCGACATCCTCGATCGCGGCCCGCAAGGAGACCGCGTCGTCCCACGGAACCTCGACGACATCCTCTATCAGGGAGCCGTGGCCGGTGGCGTTCGCGGGGATCCCCGCGAGCGAGGTCCCCGCGGTATGCATCCCGTGGTAGGCCTTCTCCCGGCGGACCAGGATCGTGCGGTCCGGCTCCCCGACCAGCTGCCAGTAGTGGCGAGCCATCTTGGTGGCGGTGTCGATCGAGTCGGATCCGCCGCTCGTGAGGAAGACCTTGGAGTCGGGTACGGGGGCCAGCCCCGCGACCCGATCCGCGAGCTGGAGGGTCACCGGGATCACGATGTCGCCGAAGTTCGAGTACGCCGGAAGCTTCGACATCTGCACCGCCGCCGCCTCGCCGATCTCACTCCGCCCCCAACCCACGTTGCAGTACCACAGGGATGCGGTCGCATCGAGATAGCGCTTCCCGTCGACGTCCCAGACGTAGCAGCCTTCCCCTCGATCGAGGATCAGCTCGCCACCGGACACGACGGCGGCCATGTCCGCGAACGGGTGCCAGTACGTCTGGGTCATGGCCGGGACGCTATCAGCCGCGGTGCGGCCCGCGAGACCATCACCTAACCCGGCTCGTAGGCGAGGTTCGGTGCCAGCCAGCGCTCGGCTTCGGTCAATGACTCTCCCTTGCGCCGCGCGTAGTCCTCGACCTGGTCCTTCGCGATCCGGCCCACGTGGAAGTACCGGGCGGCCGGGTGCGCGAGGTACAGGCCGCTGACGCTCGCGGCGGGCATCATCGCGCACGACGTCGTGAGGTCGATGCCCGCCGCCTCGCTCACGTTCAGCAACTGGAACAGCGTTCGCTTCTCGCTGTGGTCGGGGCAGGCCGGGTAGCCGAAGGCGGGCCTCGTTCCTCGATAGCGCTCCTTGATCAGCTCCTCGCTGGAGAGGTGCTCGTCGGGCGCGTACCACTCGCGGCGGACCTGCTCGTGGAGGTGCTCGGCGAAGGCCTCGGCGAGGCGGTCGGCGAGCGCCTTCGCCACGATCGCCCGGTAGTCGTCGTGCTCGGCCTCGTAGGTCTTCGCCAGCTCGTCGGCGCCGAAGCCGGCGGAGACGGCGAAGGCGCCGACGTGATCTTGCACGTCGGACTCGAGGGGTGCGACCAGGTCCGCGATCGACTTGTTCGGCTCTCCTTCACCGCGGTCGGCCTGTTGCCGCAGGCAGTGGAAGACCCACCCACCCTCGAGGACGAGGTCGTCGCCGTCGGCGTGGGCCGGGAAGTACCCGTACACGCCGCGAGCCTCGAGCGATCGCTCGTTCACGATCCGGTCGAGCACCTCCTGCCCGACCTCGAAGAGCTCGCGAGCGGTCTCGCCCATCTGGGGGTGGTCGAGGATCTGCGGGTAGCTGCCCTTGAGCTCCCACGCGGTGAAGAAGAACGTCCAGTCGATGTAGTCGCGGAGCATCGCGAGATCCGGTTCGACCGTCCGGGTCCCGACGAAGGGAGGCGGCGGAGCGTCCTCCGGTCGCCAGTCCACCTGGAGGCGGTTCTCGAGCGCCTTGCGGTAGGGCAGGAGCGGCGACTTCAGCTTCTGCTCATGGAGCTTCCGGAGCCGTTCCTGATCCTTGCGGTTGTCGGTGTCCAGCTTCGCCTTGCGAGGCTCGTCGAGCAGGGCGCTCATCACCCCGACCACCCTGGAGGCATCCACGACGTGGACGACGGGCTCCGAGTAGGCCGGCGCGATCTTCACCGCCGTGTGCTGTTTGGACGTCGTGGCGCCACCGATCAAGAGCGGGAGATCGAGTCCACGCCGCTGCATCTCCATCGCCACGTTCACCATCTCGGTCAGCGAGGGCGTGATGAGGCCCGAAAGACCGATCACGTCCGCCTTCTCTCGAGCGGCCGCATCCAGGATCGTCTCCGCCGGTGCCATCACGCCGAGGTCCACGACGCGGTAGTTGTTGCAGCCCAGGACGACGCCCACGATGTTCTTCCCGATGTCGTGGACGTCGCCCTTGACCGTGGCGGTCACGATCGTGCCCTGGGCGGAGCCGACGAGCCCCAGTCGCTCCTTCTCTTCCTGCATGAACGGCTCGAGGTACGCGACCGCCTTCTTCATCGCGCGAGCGGACTTCACGACCTGTGGCAGGAACATCTTCCCGGCACCGAAGAGGTCGCCGACGATCTGCATCCCGTCCATCAACGGCCCCTCGATCACCTCGAGCGGCCTGTCGAAGTGCTGTCTCGCCTCTTCGGCGTCCTCCTCGATGAAAGCGTCGATGCCGTGGACGAGCGCGTGCGAGAGCCGCTCCTCGACCGAGCCCTCTCGCCACGACAGATCCTGCTCGGTCCGCATCGCCTCGCCCGTCACCGTCTGCGCGAAGGTGAGCATCCGCTCGGTCGCGTCGGTCCGGCGGTTGAACAACAGATCTTCGACGTGCTCCTTGAGGTCCTTCGGGATGTCGTCGTAGACGGGGAGCTGGCCGGCGTTCACGATCGCCATGTCGAGCCCGGCCTGTCGCGCGTGGTACAGGAACGCCGAGTGCATGGCCTCGCGCACGACATCGTTCCCGCGGAAGGCGAACGAGAGGTTCGAGACGCCTCCCGAGACCTTCACGCCGGGCATGCGCCGCTTGATGATCCGGGTCGCGTCGATGAACGCGCGTGCGTAGTCCGCGTGCTCCTCCATCCCGGTGGCGATCGCCAGGATGTTGGGATCGAAGATGATGTCCGACGCGTCGTAGCCGGCCTGCTCGGTGAGTACCCGATAGGCGCGCTCGCAGATCTCCACCTTCCGCTTGACGGTGTCGGCCTGGCCTTGCTCGTCGAAGGCCATCACCACGACGGCCGCGCCGTAGCGCTTGACGCGTCTGGCCTTGTCGAGGAAGTCCTCCTCCCCCTCCTTCAGGCTGATCGAGTTCACGACGCCCTTGCCCTGGACGCATTTCAGACCGGCCTCGATCACGTCCCAGCTGGAGGAATCGACCATGATGGGGACACGGGCGACCTCCGGCTCCGTCGCCAAGAGGTTCAGGTAGGTGGTCATCGCCTGCGGGCCGTCGAGCAGGTCGGTGTCCATGTTCACGTCGAGGAGGTTCGCGCCGTTCTGCACCTGCTCACGCGCGATGTCGACGGCGGCCTGGAAGTCGCCGCTTTCGATCAGGCGGCGGAACTTCTTGGAGCCCGTGATGTTCTGGCGTTCGCCCACCATCACGAACCCGGTGTCAGGGCGGACCACGAACGGCTCGAGGCCGCTGAACGATGTGAACGTCTCCGTGGGTGCTGGGACCTGGCGCGGAGGCAGATCGCGGACGGCCTCCGCGATCTGCCGGATGTGTTCGGGGGTCGTCCCGCAACATCCTCCCAGGACGTTGGCGAGGCCGGCTCGCGCGAACTCGCCGACGAAGCCGCTGGTGATCTCGGGGTCCTCGTCGTGGAGTCCCATCGCGTTGGGGAGCCCGGCGTTGGGGTAGCACGCCGTGTAGGTGGGCGCGACACGGGAGAGCGCCTCTAGGTACGGGCGCATCTGCGCGGCGCCGAGCGAGCAGTTGACGCCGACGATCATGGGCTCCGCGTGCTCGATCGAAAGCCAGAACGCCTCGGCGGTCTGTCCCGACAGGTTCCTGCCGCTCTGGTCGACGGCGGTGAACGAGAGCCACAGCGGCAGGTCCGGGGCGACATCTTCGGCGGCGGCGATCGCGGCCTTCGCGTTCAGGGTGTCGAAGATCGTTTCGATCTGAAGCACGTCGACGCCCCCGTCGGCGAGCGCGTGGATCTGCTCCGCGTAGGCGGCCGTGAGCTCATCGAAGGTGATCGTCCGGAACGCGGGATCCTCGACCTTGGGGGAGATGGAGAGCGTTCGGTTGGTGGGGCCGATGGAGCCGACGACGAAATGGTCGTCGGCACCGTCGAGTGCCCGCCGAGCGGTCTCGGCCGCCGCCTTGTTCATGTCGTACACGAGGTGCTCCAGGCCGTAGTCGGACTGGGAGACGGGGCTCGCGTTGAACGTGTTGGTGCTGACGATCCAGGCGCCGGCGGCGACGTAGTCCCGATGGATCGCCTCGACGATGTCGGGCCTGGTCAGGCCGAGCAGATCGTTGTCCCCCCGGACATCCCTGGGGTGGTCCTTCAAGAGCTCTCCGCGGAAATCCTCCTCCGAGAGCTCGAGCGTCTGGATCGCCGTGCCCTTCGGCCCCTCGAGCACGAGGATACGGTCGGCCATCAGGGCCTCGAGCCTGCTCCGTACGTCCATCGCTCAACATTACCGCCGCAAACGGAAACGCCCTGCACGACAGGGGTGCGGGGAGTACGCTCCGGCGATGCGCGCGGTGCCGACGCGAGACACGATCCTCCCCTCCTCCCAGGGCGGGTCGGCCGGGTCCGCAGAGCACCCACACGCCACGCTCCGGCGGTCGGTGGCGGCCCTGGCGGCGGTCCCGCTGTTCGACGGGTTCTCGAAACGGCATCTCCGGCGCCTGGCGAGAGAGGCCGACGCGGTCGAGTTCGGACCCGGACGGGCGATCGTGGAGGAAGGGCGATCGGGCGAAGCGATGTTCGTGGTCCTGACCGGGACGGCACGGGTCGTCCGGGCGGGACGGAAGGTGGGGGCGCTCATCCCGGGTGATTTCTTCGGCGAACTCTCGGCGCTGGACGGCGGTCCTCGGACCGCGTCGGTCGTGCCGGAAACGCCCGTCGAGGTACTCCGGGTCTTCCGGCACACCCTCCGGAGGATGGTGGAGCAGGAGCCTGCCCTCGCGATGGCTCTGCTCGAGGGGCTCGCGCGGAGGCTCCGCCAGGTCCAGCCCGGCACACCCGTCGGCTGATCAGGAGAGGATCGCGTCCAACTCCGCGAGCGTCGCCTCGTCCAGCTCGAAGTCGCCTGCGGCGGCGTTCGCACGGACGTGCGCCGGGTTCCGGCTCCCCGCGATCGCCGCCGTGACGCCGGGTTGGTGGACGTTCCAGGCGAGGGCGAGCTGGGACAGGGTGCATCCGAGCCGCTCTGCGACCGGCCGGATGCGGTCGACGACCTCGAGTGAACGAGCGAGGTCCGCGAACGGGCCGTCGTCCTGCTTCTCGCCCCGCCAGTCGCCCGGCGGGAAGCTCGTCTCGGCGTTGATCGTGCCGCTGAGCAGTCCGAAGGCGAGCGGTCCGTAGGTGATGACGCCGACCCCCTTGTCGCCGCACCAGCGGATCAACTCGGCGTGCTCCCGCACCAGCATCGAGAACTCCGGCTGGAGTGAATCGACATGGCGGATCGCGAGGCACGACTCGATCTGCGCGCGGTCGAAGTTCGAGACGCCCATCGCTCCGATCAACCCCGCGTCCTGGAGCTCGCACATCGCTCCCCAGGTGTCCTCCAAGCGGATCCCGCTCTCATCGGGCCAGTGGAGCTGGTACAGGTCGATGCGGTCGATCCCCAGTCTGCCGAGACTCTTCTCACACGCAGCCCGGACCTGCGCCGGGGCGAAGCCGGTTCCTTCCGGTTGCGGCGCAACCTTGCTCGCTATGACGACCTCGTCCCGCCGCCCCACGATCGCGCGGCCCACCAGCAGCTCTGATACGCCGTCGCCGTAGACCTCGGCGGTGTCGATCCAGTCGATGCCGGCGTCGATGCCGACCCGGAGGGCCTCGATGACCACATCTTCGGACTCGTTAGGTCCCCATGCGGTCCCACCCGCCTCCCACGCCCCGTAGCCGATCACCGAGATCTCCGGCCCGTGCGCTCCGAGCCTCCGTTTCCGCATGTGGCAGAAACTACCGAATCGGGGAGCCGTCAGATCTGAAGTCGCGCAGTAGGGTGTCTGGGATGAGCAAACCCGTCAAGGAACGCGAGCGGATCGTCGTGCGCTTCGCCGGCGACTCGGGGGACGGCATGCAGCTCACGGGCGACCGGTTCACAAGTGCGACAGCCGTCCTCGGCAACGACCTCGCGACACTGCCGGATTTCCCGGCCGAGATCAGGGCGCCTGCTGGCACGGTGCACGGGGTGTCGGCGTTCCAGATCCAGTTCGCCTCGAGCGACATCACCACGCCCGGCGACCATGCCGACGTTCTCGTCGCGATGAACCCGGCGGCGCTCAAAGCCGACCTGGAGACGGTCGCGAAGGGCGGCGTCCTGGTGCTGAACGAGGATTCATTCACCCAGCGCAACATCGAGAAGGCCGGCTACACGGCGGACCCGACGCAGGACGGGACGCTCGACGGCTACCAGGTCTACAAGGTCCCGATGACGTCCATCACGGTCCGCGCGACCGAGGGCATCGGGATCGGGAAGAAGGAGGCCGAGCGAGCGAAGAACATGTTCGCGCTCGGGCTCGTGTCCTGGATGTTCGGCCGCCCGACCGAGACGACGCTCGGCTGGTTGGAGAAGAAGTTCGGTTCCCGCCAGGAGATCTTCGACGCGAACGTCGCGGCCTTCAAGGCCGGGTATCACTTCGGCGAGACGACGGAGCTGTTCGCCGAGTCCTACAAGGTGGAGGCCGCTCCCCAGGCGCCGGGGACCTACCGCAACATCGACGGCGCCACCGCGCTCGCCTGGGGGCTGATCGCGGCCTCGCAGCGCAGCGGCCTGCCTCTCGTCTACGCGAGCTACCCGATCACGCCCGCCTCCGAGCTCCTTCACGAGCTCTCGCGCCACAAGAACTTCGGCGTCGTCACGATCCAAGCCGAGGATGAGATCGCCGCGGCCAACATCGCCCTGGGCGCGGCTTTCAGCGGTCAGCTCGCCGTGACGGGAACCAGCGGACCTGGCATCGACCTGAAGGCCGAGACGGTGGGGCTCGCCGTGATCATGGAGCTGCCGATGATCGTCGTGGACGTACAGCGCGCCGGTCCCTCCACCGGCATGCCCACGAAGACCGAGCAGGCCGACCTCCTGCTGGCGATGTACGGCCGCCACGGTGAGTCGCCGCTCCCGATCGTGTCCGCCTCCACGCCCGCGGAGTGCTTCTCGGCGGCGATCGAGGCCGCGCGGATCGCGGTGCGTTACCGCACGCCGGTGATCCTGCTGTCCGACACGTTCCTCGCCAACTCGTCGGAGCCGTGGCCGATCCCGGACGTAGAGAGCCTGCCGGAGATCGATCCCGCGTTCGCGACCTCCAACGGTGCGGACTTCCTTCCCTACTCGCGGGACGACAAGCTCGCGCGCCCGTGGGCCGTCCCCGGCACTCCGGGGCTCGTCCACCGGATCGGCGGGCTCGAGCGGCAGGACGGCACCGGCAACATCAGCTACGACGCCGCGAACCACGAGCTGATGACCCGCCTGCGGCAGGCCAAGGTCGACGGCATCGCGGATGACATCCCGCCGCTCGATGTCGAGGATCCCTCCGGCGAGGCGGACCTGCTCGTGCTCGGCTGGGGTTCGTCTCTCGGCACGATCACGGCGTCCGTGGCTCGCGCGAGGGCGAACGGTCAGAACGTCGCGACGGCTCATCTCCGGCACCTGAACCCGTTCCCGACCAACACCGGTGAGGTCGTCCGGAAGTACCGGAAGGTCCTGATCCCCGAGATGAACATGGGACAGCTCGCCGCCTTGCTCCGCGCGAAGTTCCTCGTGGACGCGCAGTCCTACACGAAGGTCCAGGGGCTCCCCATCTTCGCCGAGGAGCTCGAACGCGAGATCGCGAGGGTGCTCGATGAGTGACGTGATCCAGAACGGTGGTCAGGCTTCCGGGGAGGCGGCGCCGACGCTCACCAAGAAGGACTTCACCTCCGACCAGGAGCCGCGATGGTGCCCCGGTTGCGGCGACTACGCGATCCTGTCGACGGTACAGGCGTTCATGCCGGAGCTCGGCATCGAGCCCCACAAGACCGTGTTCGTATCGGGCATCGGCTGCAGCGGTCGGTTCACCTACTACATGGACACCTACGGGATGCACGGGATCCACGGGCGGGCGCCCGCCCTCGCGACCGGTATCGCGGTCGCGAACCCGGAGCTCTCGGTCTGGGTGGTCACCGGCGACGGCGACGGGCTCTCGATCGGGGGCAACCACCTGATCCACGCGCTGCGGCGCAACGTGGACATCAAGATCCTGCTCTTCAACAACCAGATCTACGGCCTGACGAAGGGCCAGTACTCGCCCACGTCGGAAGAGGGCAAGGTCACGAAGTCGACGCCGTTCGGGTCGGTCGACCACCCCTTCAACCCGATCGCGCTCGCCCTCGGCGTCGAGGCGACGTTCGTGGCACGGACGCTCGACAACGACCGTCAGCACCTGACCGAGGTCCTCCGCCGAGCCGCGCAGCACAATGGGACCGCGTTCGTCGAGATCTACCAGAACTGCAACGTCTTCAACGACGGAGCGTTCGACCTCCTCCGCGAGAAGTCGCAGGGCAAGCACAACCAGATCCGGCTGGAGGAAGGGCAGCCCATCGTGTTCGACGACGGGAACCGGTGTGTGCGGGTCGGTGAGAACGGCCGCTACGAGATCGCCGCGACGGCCGACACCGATGCGGCAAGCATCGTCGTCCACGATCCGCACGGGCGACCGTCCCTCGCCTTCGCGCTCGCCCACCTCTCCCACGGACCCGACGAGCCGTCGGCGATCGGCGTGTTCCACGAGATCGAGCGTCCCGTCTACGGGCAGGCGATCCAGCACCAGCTCCAGGCGGCGACCGAGCGCCTCGGTGCGGGCGATCTGGGGACCCTGCTCCACTCCGGCGACACCTGGACGGTGGAGTAGCCTGGCCCCCTCGGCGGGCTTACGCCTCGCCCGGAAGGCTGAACCGCGCGAGCGCTTCGGAGGATGCCGCCTCCATCCGCTGGAGCTCTCCCACCGTCCCGGAGAGCACGTCCAGCAGCTCGTCGACCTGACGCTCCGTCACGCCGTCGCCGAGGCTCACCCGGAACCCAGGGGTCCGCGGGGAGCCGATCTGCTCGAGGACGGAGGAGGGGTCCTCCGGCCGGCCGCTGCAGAGCGAGCCCGCGCCCACGCGGAATCCCCGGTCGTCGAGGGTCATCATCAGGGTCGCGGAGTCGAGCCCGGCGACGCTGAACCCCACGAGGTGAGGCGTCCGGTGCGTCGGATGTCCGTGGACGGTGGCACCGGGGACCTCGGTCGCGATGCGGTCCCTCAGGGCGGCGGTGATCGACCAGTGCGCGGCGGCCCGGTCGGCCATCGTGGCGAGCGACGCGGTGAGGGCCGCCGCCATGCCCGCGATGCCCGGCGTGTTCTCCATCCCCGAGCGTCGCTTCCGCTCGCGGTCGTCGCCGCACGGGTAGGCGGTGATCCCGAGCCCGCGGCGCACGTAGAGCGCTCCGACACCCGGCGGGCCACCGAACTTGTGCCCCGAGAGCGACAGGAGGTCGACGCCGAGCGCCGGCGCATCCACGGGGAGCCGGCCCAGGGTCTGGCACGCGTCGGTGTGGAAGCGGACGCCCGCCTCGCGTGCCAGGCGGGCGGCCTCGGCGACCTGCTGGATCGTCCCGATCTCGTGGTTCGCATGTTGGACCGAGGCGAGCAGCGTGCCCGGGGTCCTCACCTCCACCGCGTAGCGATCCAGGTCGACCCTGCCGTACCGGTCGACCGGGATCGTCACGACCTCGAAGCCGTCTGACTCGAGGGCGTGGGCGACGCCTCCGACCGAGGGGTGCTCGACGGCCCCGATGACGATCCTCGTGCCGAGCTCGCGCACGGCTCGCACGCCGCCCCAGATCGCGAGGGCGATCGACTCCGTGCCGCCCGACGTGAACACGATCTCGTCGGGCTGGGCACCGATCGCCTCGGCGACCTGCTCGCGCGCTCCGTCCAGCAGCGCGCGAGCCGCCCGCCCGGGAGTGTGGATCGACAGCGGGTCGCCGTACACGTCGAGGGCGGCGAGCACGGCGTCGCGCGCCTCGGGCACCAGAGGAGTGGCTGAGGCCGAGTCGAGATACAGGTCGGCGACCATCGCCGCCTCAGGGTACCCGGCGGTGGTCGCCGGTTCGTGTTGTGGAGGCTAGGGCGTCGCCGGTTCCTTCCCGCGGAGGAACACGCTGGTGTACAGGACGCCGGCGATGATCCCTCCGGTGATCGGCCCCACGATCCACACCAGCGCGTCGTCCCAGAGGCCGCCGACCAATGCGGGCCCGAGCCATCGCGCCGGGTTCATCGCGGCGCCGGTGAACGGTCCGAAGGCGAGGATGTCGAACGCGACCGTCAGTCCGATCGTGAAGCCCGCGGTCTTGTTCCAAGGGCCCCGGTCGTCGACCGCGGTACCGAACACCACGAAGACGAGGAAGAAGGTGAGGATCGCCTCGAGGACGATGCCCTTGCCGACCGCGACGTCGGGTCCGAGCGCCGGCGCGCCGCCGCCCCCCGCGTCGAAGAGATCGCCCCCGACCACGAAGCGAACGAGGAGCGCGCCGGCGACCGCGCCGAGCATCTGCGCGACGATCAGGGCGGCCCCGCGCTGGGTGGAGATCCTCCCGGCCGTCCACAGCGCGATCGTGACGGCAGGGTTGATCAATCCGCCGGAGATGTGACCGGTCACGGAGATCATGACCGCCAGGACGAGGCCGTGCGCGAGCGCGACCCCCACGAGGTCGAGCTGCCCCGTTCCGACCGCAAGGATCACCGCCCCTGCACCTACGAAGACGAGTGCGAATGTCGCGACGAACTCCGCGACCGCTGCCTTGCCGAGACTCTCCATCCGTTCCCTCCTCGAGTTTCCGTTCCGAGCCGCTCGAGATCTCCGGTTCCCGATCGTCTGTCGTGATCCGGGCTCGAGATCGTTCGGGGAAGCGGGCAGGCGGCGGCCCCGACGTGGCGGAGCGTACCGGGCCACCTGCGATCGTTCAAAGGCCGCGGGCGGCGCGGAAGCGAGTAGCATCGCGCGCGTGGACGTCCTGCTGGTGTCGCCGGACGAGCGCTCCCGTCAGCTCATGGCCCTGTCGGTACGGAGCATCGAGCGCCGACTCGGTCAAGAGCTGCGTTTCCGCGCTGCCCGCAACGGCGAGCTGGGGACGACGGCTGGGCTCCGGGATCGCCCGGACGTGATCGTCGCGGACGAGATCGCATCCCGTGCGGGAGCCTTCGGGCTCGCCAGGACGCTCCGGGACGACATGGAGCCGTACACCGGGGTGATCGTCATCCTGCTGGACCGCAAGCACGACGCCTGGCTCGCGAAGTGGTCGGGAGCCGACGCGTGGTTCGTGAAGCCCGTGGATCCGTTCGAGTTGGCCGACCGGCTGCTCGACCTCGTGACCGAGAAGGAGAGCGCGTGAAGATCAAGGGGATCTGCAAACGGGACGGCCGAGACTTCCTGGCAGAGCAGGTCGTCGACCTCGGCGGGGAGTGCCCTTGGGACGGCGAGCCGTTCAATGCCGACTACGCGGCCGTGCTGGTGGACTCCTTGCGCGAAGCAGAACGGCTGGGGACGGGCTTCGAGCGGGCTCTCGAACGGGTGGCGTCGCTTCACCCCGCATTCACGTTGGATGAAGAGAGCGTGCTTGGGGAGCTCAAGGCTCAGCTGGGACGGCTACACCGGAACCTCGTTCGGCAAGGCTGATGGGGTGATGGCGTTGGCGTCGGTCGAGGGCGGGTTCGGCGTCGAGGTCCGGGGTGAAGAGGGCACCTGGCGTGTCGCGATCCTCGACCCGGAGGGCGAGATGGTGGCGGAGCGCGCATGTCATGACGGCGCGGAGGCGCGGACCTACGCCTCGACGGTGCGTCAGCACATCTACTGGCTCTCTCCCGAGAAGTTCCGCGAGTACTACAGGATCGAGGGCCCGGTCGAGGGATAGTCGAGGAGGAGACGATGGGCTTCAACGCGATGCAGCCGGGGAAAGTGAAGAAAGCCGATCTGGTCATCGCCGCCGTCGCGTTGGTGGTGATCGTCGGCCTCGTGCTGTGGGCGGTGCTGTGACCGATGCGCGGCCGCCCGCCGACCTCGACTACTGCTACCTGACCACCACCGGACGCCATTCCGGGACACCGCACCGGATCGAGATCTGGTTCGCGCTCGCAGACGGCACGGTGTATCTCCTGTCCGGCGGAAGTGACCGTTCGGATTGGGTCAGGAACCTGATGGTCTCGCCCGAGGTCGTCCTCGAGATCGGCGACGTGAAGCGGAACACGGAAGCGCGGGTGGTGACCGACCCGGATGAGGACGCGCTGGCACGTCGGCTCGTCGCCGAGAAATACCGGCCGCGCTACCGAGGAGAGCTCGACGACTGGGGGCGAAGCTCGCTCCCCGTCGCGATCGACTGGCGCTAGCTCTCTTCGAAGCCGATCGAGAACATCCGCTCGAGATCGTGCTTCGAGTACACCTGGAACGCGATCAGCGTCTCGGTCCGTTCGACGCCCTCGACTCTGGAGATCCCGTCGGGGATCACCGCCGCGAGGTCGTCGTGGTCCGCGACGCGCACGATCGCGATGAGATCGAACTCGCCCGCCACCGAGTAGACCTCGGAGACGCCGGCGATCTCGGCGATCGCTTGCGCGGCCTCCCCGATCTCGTCGATCTGGCATTGGATCAGGACGACGGCGTGCACGGTCATCGCTGCTCGGTCCTTTCGAGGATGACGGCGAGCCCCTGCCCGCCGGAGATGCAGAGTGTCGCGAGTCCCAGCGCCGCGCCGCGCGCCCGCATCTGATACGCGAGCGAAAGCAGGATCCTCGCGCCGCTCATCCCGATCGGATGACCGAGCGAGATGCCGCCCCCGATGAGGTTCAGTCGGTCACGGTCGAACTTCAGCTCGCGTTCACAGGCGATCACCTGCGCGGCGAACGCCTCGTTGATCTCGACGAGGTCGATATCGGCCAGCGACAGGCCGGTCTTCTCGAGGACCTTCATCGTCGCCGGCACCGGTCCGATGCCCATGATCTCCGGCGGGACCCCGGCCCAGCTCATGCCCGCGATCCTCGCGAGCGGCTCACGGCCCTCGGATCGCGCCCGCGACTCGGACATCAGGACCATCGCGGCGGCTCCGTCGGTCAGGCCGGCCGAGTTACCGGCGGTGACGGATCCGCCCTCTCGGAACACGGGGGTCAGCGCAGCCAGCCCTTCGAGCGTGGTCTCGGGGCGCGGATGCTCGTCCTCGGTGACGGTGATCGCGACTCTGCCCGGCACCTCCACAGGGACGATCTCGGCGGCGCGGGCGTCGGCGCCGGAGGCGGCCTTCCGTTGGGACTCCAGCGCGAACTCATCCTGCTCGTCCCGCGAGATGTCGTAGCGGTCGACGAGGTTCTCCGCGGTCTCGCCCATCAGCAGCCCGCTCAGCGGATCCAGCAGTCCGTCGCGATACATCGCGTCGTAAACCGTCGCGTTGCCCATCCGGTAGCCGGTGCGCATGCGGTCCAGGAGGAACGGCACACGGGTCATGTTCTCCATGCCGCCGGCGAGGACGACCTCGGCGTCGCCGAGCTCGATCTGTTGCGCGCCCAGCTGGATGGCTTTCATGCCCGAGCCACAGGCGATGTTGACGGTGAAGGCGGACACCTCGTCCGGGACGCCGGCATGGATGCTCACCTGCCGCCCGGTGTTGGGTCCGTTCCCCGCCTGGCGGGCGTGACCCACGATCGTCTGATCGATCTGCTCGGGAGTGACGCCCGCGCGCGTCAGCGCTTCCTTCCCGGCGATCGTCCCCAGCTCGACGGCCGTGGTGTCCGCGAAGGAGCCCAGGAACCTTCCGATGGGCGTCCGGGCTCCCTCCAGGATGACCGCGCGCTCCATGCGAGCCAGTCTATCCGCCGGTCTCGTCTCGCCGGGCGTCAGGTAGGGCGATGGCGGTCCGACCGCCGCGTCGGTCGAGCCGGGGAAGCTCGGGATCTTTCGACCAGCGCAGGATCGCTGCGATCCGAGCGCCACCGTCGACCGGCTCGCTGAGCGGGATATCGCACGCGACGAGGCGGATGGGATTCCGGGCCAGCCAGGAGCGCACCGCCGACAGCTCGTCGGCGCGCTCGCGCGGGCAGGGGAGCGGGATCGGTTCCGATCCCTCCGCGTCGCTCCCGGCCCGCGCGAGCGTCCCCCCGACGAACGAGAGCCGTCGTTCGCCCTCGACCACCAGCTCGAGCCGACCGGATCCGAGCAGCCAGGCGTCCCTGCGGGCCCGGTGCAGGGCCGCGGCGAGCTCTTGGAGCCGGTCCCGGGTCGAGGCGGCCTCCTCGAAGCGCTCCGCGTCCGCCAGCCGTGTCATCTTCGCTCCGAGCGCTTCGAGGAGCCCGTCCGGGGACTCGAGGGAGGAGAGGAGGTCCCGGACGAGCTCTCCGTAGCGCTCGGGGTCGACCCTGCCGTCGCAGGGAGCCGGGCACCGGCCGATGTCGGCGAGTGCGCAAGGCGAGAACCGGGTCCGTGCGCCCATGGATCGGGTGCACCGGCGGAGGGGCACGACCTCCTCGAGTGCCTCCTTCGCGAGCCGGGCGGCCCCACTGCCCGGGAACGGCCCCAGGTAGGTGCAGCCGTCGGCGTGGCCGGCACGATGGACCACCTTCAGTCGTGGGAACGCCTCGGAGGGGTCGAACTTCAGGTACGCGAACCTCCTCCAGGTCTTGCCGCGACGGTTGTACTTCGGCTCGTGCCGACGGATGAGTCGCGCCTCGAGGACGAGCGCCTCGAGCTCTCCACCCGGCGTCTCTTCGCCCTCCACGCGTCGCACCTCGCCGAGGAGTGCCTCGACCTTCTTGCGCCCGTCGCCGTAGAAGTAGGACTTCACGCGGGCACGAAGGTCCTGGGCCTTCCCCACGTAGAGCACACGCTCGTCCCGGCCCACGAACCGGTAGACGCCGGTGGCGTGGGGGAGCGTATCCGCGAGCCTGATCTTGCCGAAGTGCGGTCGCCCCCGGGCACGAACGGCTTCGCGGAGGTCGCCGAGCGTCAGGATGCCGAGCCGCCCGCCCAGGTCGAGGAGCCCGTCCAGGACCTCCGCGCACGCCATCGCGTCCTCCAGGGCCCGATGGATCGGCTTCACACGGGTTCGGAAGTACTGCGCGAGGGTCTGGAGACGAACGTTGGGGACGTCGGGCCACACGACGCGTCGGGCCAGTTTGGCGGTGCACACCGGAGGTCCCTCGAGGGGGGGATAGTCGAGCCGGACGAGGTTCTCGTTCAGGAACGAGAAGTCGAATCGCGCGTTG
>Ga0136614_10000943_pt1 | contig 16119 bp, 9 predicted proteins | sample AntDrymUQ2792106_2_FD_106643 | JGI IMG/M metagenome (GOLD analysis project Ga0136614, IMG submission 106643) | Polar desert sand microbial communities from Dry Valleys, Antarctica - metaG UQ279 (21.06) | ecosystem: Environmental > Terrestrial > Soil > Desert | place: Antarctica: Dry Valley... | reverse complement strand
CTACTGCACTGGCGGCTTTAATCAACCTTTGCGGCTGGGGCCAATGTTGCCGGAGTCAAACACAGCGGCAATTGTCCGCGACTTCTGCAGGGAAGTGCCCGGGGTCTACTCCATTCCCCGATCACACCCGGGTTGGCGCTGGTGGCCAATTGATGATAGCGCGACAGAGTTCCTAAAGAAGGAGTCGGTCCGCCGGGCTATCAAGTACTATCAGCGGCAGGGGGGCTTGCGGCTGGAACGTATTGAGACGGCGGAAGCCTGGGACGATTTCAAGCATGAATTCTACGACCAGCATTCGCTACGGCAGATTTACGCTGACCGCCCTGTATCATTCAACGACTCTCTAAAGCAGGCCTTTTATGAGGCACTCATCCGCAACAACCCGGACGATGTACATGTCGCCGCTTTGCGCGTCAACGATCGCATCATCGCCGCGCACTACGGGCCCATGAGGGACAAAATCCTTTACTGGGGCGCGCTGGCTTTCGATATCCGTGAGGCGCAGCGCTCGCCAGGTTTGGTGCTTCTGGCGCTAATCATCCAAGATGCTGATCGGCTGGGGATGCGCGGGATTGATTTAACTATTGGGGTCGAGGAGTACAAAAGGAGATTCTCGAACAGCCGGGTGGAACTCCCCACGGTAGAGATCTATTGGGGATGCCAACGCTACTACGCGCAGATTCTCCGTGACCGGGCCGTCACCGGGGCCAAGCTGCTGTTAGCAAAACTAAGGGGACCGGAGGCATGGGACCACGCGACGTCGAAGTTAGAACGAGCTGTCGACAAGGCGCGAAGGATCCGGGATCTGGGGCTAAAGGAGAGCATAGCCCGCTTAACCCGGCGCGGCATCAACGCTGTTGGCGAGCACGCGAAATGGCTGACCCTGATTGCGACCCCTGAAAACTTGCAGCCAGCAGAGCCTTTGCTCGCGACCGGGGAGACATGCACGTTTCACACGGACGAACTCCGAGACATGTTGAAGTGGGAAGGGCAGTTGTGGGAAACCACGCAGGAGATCCGCTCTAGAGTTGTGCGGGCGCCAGAGGAAATGCGAAAGGGGCGGAAGCTGCACACCATCTTAGTTGACGGGCGCCTCGCAGGTTGGGGCTGGTCTTACCGGCCGCAGGGGCCGGAGTTGATCGACGTAACCCAGACCAAACTTGAGTTCGCACCGAACTCTGTGTCCCTTTATGATTTTTACACCATTCCGGAGTTTCGCGGGCGACGTCTTTACCAAGCGCTGTTGACAGAAATAATGCGAACCCGATTCGCCGAAGGTGCCGAGCGGGCGTACATCATGGTCCAAGATACGAACGTGGCGTCGCGCAAGGCTATCGAGCGCGTCGGATTCCGCTTGGCGATGGTAGATGATATTGTCAGGCTCTTGCGCTGGAGGAAGGCACGGCGCATACAACCCGGGTTAAAAGTGGGAGCTTAACACTAACGGCGTCGCCGAAATCGGGGCGCACCAAGAGGTTGAACGATGTGTGGCATCGCCGGCTTTGTAGCGAACGGTGAGACCCCACCTGTGGCAGAACGGACGGTCGTTCTCGACCGGATGTGTCGAAGCCTTGTGCACCGTGGTCCGGACGATCAGGGGATGATGGTTGAAGGGCCGGTGTCGCTGGGGATGCGTCGACTCTCAATCATCGACCTAGTGGGCGGGCACCAGCCGATCTCGGGCGAGGACGGCACGGTGACCATCGTTTTCAACGGAGAGATCTACAACTTCCGCGATCTCCAACGTCAGCTAGAAACTCGAGGCCACACATTTCGCACCCGTTCAGACACGGAAGCCATCGTTCATTCATACGAAGAGTACGGCGCATCGTGCGTGGACCATCTGAACGGGATGTTTGCTTTTGCCATCTGGGACGACCGCAACCGAAAGCTCTTTATTGCGCGCGACCGCACTGGCGAAAAACCGCTTTACTACACAGTGACGCCCACTGGTGCCTTCGTATTTGGATCCGAGATAAAAGCACTCCTTGAGCATCCTGACGTCGAGCGCGAGACCAATCTGGATGCTCTAGACGCGTATTTCACGCTCGGTTACGTGCCCGATCCTTTGAGCATCTTCCGCGACATTCACAAGCTCCCGCCTGGGCACCATCTTACATTCGCGGATGGCCGCGTCAGCGTCCAGCAGTATTGGGATTTCACATTCGAGCCTGCTTCTTCGCGACGCGAGGAAGACTACTTGGACGAGTTGCGAGCGCTACTGGACGAAGCCGTACGCTTGCGCTTGATCTCAGACGTGCCGCTCGGGGCTTTTTTGTCTGGGGGGATCGACTCAAGCACGGTCGTTGGCCTCATGGCGCGCCACATGGACCAGCCCGTCAAGACCTTCTCGATTGGCTTTCACGAAGATAGTTACAACGAGCTTAAGTACGCGCGCTTGACCGCGAAAAAGTTTGGCACGGACCATCATGAGTTTTTTGTTACGCCGGACATTTGGGAGATCGTGGAAGAGCTTGCCTGGCACTTTGATGAGCCGTTCGCCGACTCATCTGCTATTCCCACTTACATGGTTTCAAAGCTAGCGCGTGAGCATGTGACGGTCGTTCTCTCGGGCGACGGCGGGGATGAACTATTCGCGGGCTATACGAGATACCTGGTTGAGCAACAGCGCAGTGGTTTTGCTAACCTGCCTGCGTTCATGCGAAAGGGCATAGTGCAGCCGCTCAGCCGTCGCTTGCCGCACGGCGCTCGAGGCCGCAATTACCTGCACAATATCTCGCTCGATCCCCTGGATCGATATCTTGACAGTGTTTCGATCTTCACCGGGCTCAACAAGCAGTTACTCTACTCGGAGGATTTTCGGAGACGATTGGGCGGTGATGGTTTCATCGCAGCTCGCTTTCGCGATTATGGCATGAAGGTGAAAACTGGCGAGCCGCTCGACCGGCTGCTCTACATTGATAGTAAGACCTATCTGCCGGGAGACATCTTGACCAAAGTCGACCGCATGAGCATGGCCGGCTCGTTGGAAGCGCGCGTGCCTCTGTTGGACCATAAGGTGATTGACTTCGTAACAAGAATTCCGGCGTCGATGAAGCTGACTGGACACGAGACCAAACACTTGTTCAAACGGGCAATTAAAGATCTTGTGCCGGAAGAAATCCTGAACAGGCCAAAACAAGGCTTCGGCGTACCCATTCAGGAGTGGATCAACCAGCAGCTACGCGATCGCCTGCGCGACACGCTCAGAGAACCACGCACACGGCAGCGAGGCTATGTCGAGCCGGCCTATCTAGACGTTCAACTTGATGAGCACGAGCGCGGACGGCGCGACCATTCAATGGCTTTGTGGGCTCTGCTGATGCTGGAACTCTGGCACAGGCAGTTTGTTGACAGCCCGCGCGCCTCACTGAGTTTCGCAGAGGCGACCGTCAATGCCTGAGAAACGGTCCGCAGATTATGCAGATTCTATTATCCTGGACTGAGCGGCACTAGAACAGGAGGCGTTAACGTAGGCAGTTGTGCGTGAACGCCGTCTAGCTAGAATTGGAGTCTGAGGAATCAGCGTAATCTGTGCATTACCCTAATTGAAACCTGCTGTTCTTCAACTGATCGACAGTTTTCATCAAGGCGGCTCGGAGCGGCAGGCAGTGCAACTCACCCGCTTGCTGCACGACAGCACACGCTTTCAGGTACACCTCGCGACCCTCAATCCCGAGGGAATTCTGCGGACGCAGGCTGAGTCCCTTAACCTTGGAGAGATACCTTCCTATCCGCTCAACAGTTTTTATGACGCCAAAGCGGTGCTGCAGCTGAGGCGCTTTGTAAGTTTCCTACGAAGCGCGAACATAAAAATCCTCCACACTCACGACTTTTATACAAACATTTTCGGGATGGCTGCGGGCAAACTCGCTCGTGTGCCGGTCCGCATCGCATCAAGACGCGAGACGAGTGGGATGCGCTCTGGAGCGCAAAAACGAGTGCAGCACTTTGCCTATTCGCTCGCGCATCACATCGTCGCTAACTCTGAGGCAGTTCGCTGCAAACTGATCGAGGAAGGGATCCGCGCGAACAAAATAACCGTGGTCTATAACGGCCTGGATCTTAAACGCCTCGCCCCGCCGGCTGGACTAGACCGCGCGGGATTGCTCACACTGCTAGACCTGCCGGCAGAGACAGTTTCCACGAAGCAAAGGTTTGTTACCATCGTGGCGAACATGAGGCACGATGTGAAAGATTATCCGATGTTTCTGCGCGCGGCGCGGCGGGTGCACGAGGTGGTTCCTCAAGCAACCTTTCTGCTCGCCGGTGAGGGGGAATTGATGGATTCATTTCGTGCGCTTGCCGACGAACTCGGGATAGCAGACAAGTCTTTCTTTCTGGGTCGTTGCGACAAGATAGCAGAGTTGCTGAGCGCCTCTGAAGTGTGCGTTCTAAGCTCAAAGGCGGAAGGCTTTTCCAATTCGATTCTGGAGTACATGGCTGCCGCGCGCCCGGTGGTGGCGACAGATGTGGGTGGCGCGCGCGAGGCGATTGTGGAAGGCGAAACGGGTTATTTCGTGCCTTCTGGGGACGAGGCAATGATGGCCGAACGCATCATTTCATTGCTTGGAGATCCGCAATGGGCGCGCGTGATGGGGCAGGCGGGAAGGCGCGTTGTTGAAGAGAAGTTTTCATGCGCAGCGCAGCTCAGGCGTACTGAACAGCTTTACGATACACTGCTCCATGAGAGGGAACCGCATCGGTTCCTGGCGGGGGAAAGTAGGCATATAAAGGAAGAGTGACCTCTTTGCAGTGTGGCAACTTGTACCGCTTTAAACAAGCGGTGACGAGGCGTTGACTCCAGGGAACTCTAAACCCTGGTGCGGTTAGTTTGTGTTACAACTGGATATTGAGGCGTATCGTAACCTGCAGGGGCACGCCCCGCCCTTCTGTATAGACGAGGACCTGGCGGGCAGTTTAAGTATTGAAACTCAAAATGTGGGCTCCCAACTTCAGCGGCACTCAATACAGAACAGGGAGCGGTAGCGACCTGGTCGGCTGCGCGATACTCAATTACAGAAGCAGCAGCCGTGAACCAAAAGCAACAATTGACACGGCTTGAAAGCTGACCCGGCCCACCAGGTCGCTACCGCTCCCCGTTCTGTATTGAGTGCCGCCAACGTTCGGGCTCTCACAACTTTGGTGTTCACCATGTGCCCAAACAGGTATCCACCATCTCCCCGGTCTATACAGAAGGTGGGTTTACCCCCGCTCTGCCTTCGCCGAACTTTCGATTCTAGATTGGTAATGCGGCTTCTAATGAACAGCGATCAGTCATTGGCCCAACCTAAAGTAGCCACCGTTAACCTGAAGCCGCTGCGTTTACTGATCGTAGCGCCATCATTCGATATCCTCGGGGGCCAATCGGTACAGGCAGATCGACTCTTGTCACGGCTTAGAGAAGATTCATCTGTTGAGGTTGGGTTTCTGCCGATAAATCCTCGACTGCCTGGAGTTTTACGAAAGCTCCAGTCCATAAAATATATAAGAACAATTGTTACTTCTCTACTTTACCTGGCGACCCTGCTGGCGCGGGTTCACAAGTATGACGTAATTCATGTTTTCTCAGCCTCATATTTCTCGTTCGTACTGGCGCCGACTCCGGCCATGCTTATTTCGCTGCTTTACGGGAAGAAAATTCTGCTCAACTATCACAGCGGTGAGGCAGAGGATCACCTAACACGCTGGCGTCGTTCGGCGATTCCCACTATTCGTCTTGCCCATGAGGTGGTGGTGCCGTCAGATTACCTGGTTCTGCTTTTTCATCGGTTTGGACTTAAGGCGCGGCCGATCTTCAACATTATCGATACTGGCAGGTTTCGCTTCCGCAAGCGAAATCCCTTGCGACCTGTCTTTCTCTCGAATCGCAACCTTGAAGCACATTACGGCGTGGACCGCATTCTGCGCGCCTTCGCTATCATTCAAGAGCGCGTGCCTGATGCGAGTCTTGTTGTTGCCGGGTATGGTAGCCAGCGCGGCCCACTGGAGCAGCTGGCACGCGAACTTGGGCTGCGAAATACCGAGTTCACTGGACAGGTTGGTCACGAAAAAGTTGTCGAGCTCTATGACGCCGCGGATATTTACCTAAATGGTTCGGAGATCGACAACCAGCCGCTTTCCATTCTCGAAGCATTTGCCTGCGGATTACCCGTGGTAACGACAGATGCCGGGGGGATTCCCTTTGTTGTCACAGACGAAAGGACCGGGTTTTTGGTGCAGCGTGGTGATTACCAGGCGATGGCCGATCGAGCTCTGCGTCTGTTAGAGAACCAACAACTCGCGGAGAAGATTATCAACCAGGCACGTGACGAATGCCGCAAGTATGCCTGGGAAGCTATACGTTCGCAGTGGCTTGAAGTTTATGAACAGTTGGCAAGCGGAGAGCTGGCTCACCATAGAGGCACAGGGCGGCTTTCAGCCACAACTAAATGCAGCATCGAACACGATCCACGAATTCACACGAAATGACACTAAACCTTTTGTGTTGGTTAGTGTGGCTTGGTGGATCGTTTTCTTCACTCAAAACCTTGCTCAAAAAACGAAAAAACTCCGGACCTGTTACGCGAAGATCACAGAGTAAAGCCGGAGTCGCGGCTTGAGTCGACAGACCCATGTTAGAGAATTGATGGTACGCCGGACCCTATAAATGGTCGATTTAGTAAAGAAACTCGATAAGCTCAAGAGGCTCACTCTCGTCGAACTGCGAGGGCGAAGCGCGCAGAAAGTTTCCGCCTTCGCCGAGCGTCGTGGCTGGTCGTCTTTGACGAAGCTGCCCACTGATCAAGCAATGTTGGGAATCATCGACCCGGCGATTGGCGATGGCCGACAACTGCGGTCCGCGGAGGGTTGTCTCGAACATTTCCGAGCACGCAATGAACCAAGATTCTTTGATGGTTTCGCTGATCGAGCAGCCACTGTTGTAGAGTTTCGGCGCAGGTGGCCGAATGGCGAGAGCAGAATCATTGAGAGAGCAAACCGCATTTTGGATAACCGCTTTGATTTGCTCGGCTTTCACGATTTGAGCTTTGGCAATCCGATCGACTGGCATCTGGAACCAGTTTCGGGGAAGCGAGCGCCCCTTCTGCATTGGAGCCGGTTGGATGTTCTCGACGCCGAACTGGCGGGTGATAAGAAGATCGTCTGGGAACTAAATCGTCATCAATACTTTTCAATATTGGGCCAGGCCTACTGGCTGACAGGTGACGAACGGTACGCTGAGACATTCGTAGACCATATCAATTCGTGGATGGAACAGAATCCGCCCAAGCTCGGCATCAACTGGGCCAGCTGTCTGGAGGTGGCTTTTCGTTCAATCTCCTGGCTGTGGGCTTTTCACTTTTTCAAAGCTTCGCCGGCGTTCACATCATCCGTACTTCTGCGGGCGCTAAAGTATCTTTATCTCAATGGGCGGCATCTCGAGACCTACCTATCAACTTATTTTAGTCCCAATACCCATCTAACGGGCGAGGCGCTGGGGTTGTTTTATCTAGGCACATTGTTGCCGGAGTTAAAGCTCGCAGCTCGTTGGCGCGAAACGGGCCGGCGCATCCTGATTGAACAACTTCCTCGTCACGTGAGATCAGACGGCACTTATTTTGAGCAATCTAGTTACTATCATCGATACACCACCGATATTTACAGCCATTTCCTAATCCTATCGCGCCACAATACCGCCCGGAGACAGGCAGCAGAATCCAAGGTCGAAGAGAAGCTCGCCTTACTGCTTGATCATCTCATGTATATCCCGCGTCCGGATGGGACCACACCGTTCTTTGGCGATGACGACGGCGGACGATTGATGATGCTGGCCCAGCGGGCAGCGAATGATTTTCGCGCGCCACTCTCAACTGGTGCTGCACTCTTTGGCCGCGGCGATTACAAATACGTCGCCGGCGAAGCGGCGGAAGAGACGCTGTGGCTGCTCGGGGCCGATGCCTTGCTAGAGTTGGATCGATTGCCGGCGCATAAGCCTGCCAATCAATCCATCGCTTTCGCCGCGGGCGGCTATTACGTTATGCGCGATGGCTGGACAACGACAGCCAATTATCTGCTCTTTGATTGTGGACCTCATGGCCAGGACAATTGCGGCCATGCCCACGCCGACGCCCTCGCCATTGAGGTGGCGGCCAATGGTCGGCCACTGCTCGTCGATCCCGGCACCTACACCTACACAGCATCCAGGGAGCTTCGAAACTGGTTTCGCAGTTCGCTTGCGCACAATACACTCACCGTTGATGGCCAGTCGTCATCGGTGCCAGACGGCCCCTTTTCCTGGAAGTCGATCGCTCGTGCTGAGGCAATGGCGTGGATCAGCCGGGATCGGTTTGATTATGTTGAGGGAAAGCATGACGGCTACCTGCGTCTGGCCGCACCTGTGACGCATGCGCGAAGCATTCTGTTCCTGAAGAACAACTACTGGATTGTGCGCGACCGGGTTGCGTCTAATGCGGAGCACCTATACGCCTTGTGGTTTCACCTGAATTCTGACCTCAATGGTAGAGTTGACGCGGAACAGGCGCTGGTGATCAGCGACTTTTTGGATGAAGCTTCACTTAAAATCTTCGCTTTTGCTGGCGATGGACATTGGGGCTGGGAAGAGGCTTGGGTTTCACAATGTTATGGAGAAAGGGAGCCGGCGCCGGTCTGCGTGTTTTCCGCAAACGCGGCAGATGAGGAGTTTGTCACGTTCATTTTGCCGCTGGCCGGCGCAAAGCTGCCGCCGGCTGTGAGCGAGGTCGAGACTACTGGCGGCCGAGCTTTTGAGGTGACTTCCGAAATGGCGGTGGATTTAGTTATGATCCGGGACGGCCAACGAGTAGAAACTGCTCGAATGGCCTCGGATTTTGATTGGACCTGGGCCCGATTCTCCAGTGCTGGCGCCTCGGTTCTGGAAGAGCTGGTGTTGCTAGGTGGGCAAACCCTAAGGCTGGAAGGTCAGGAGATTCTTAAATCAAGGAGTCGATTGAACTACCTGGCTGCCAGTCGCAAGGGCGATAGTGAATTTCGAATTTCGGATTGCGGATTTCGAAATGGTGATCCGAAAGCAGAGATTGAAATTCGCAATCCGAAATTCGCAATCCGAAATTCCTAATCATGTGTGGCATTAACGGCATAGCATTATCAAGCAGATCCCGTCGCTCGATTGACGTCGCAGCGCTCGAGCGGATGCGCGACATCATCAGGCATCGCGGTCCGGACGATGATGGACTTTTCATCGATGGTCGAGTTGGGTTGGGCCATCGTCGTTTGAGTATTGTTGACGTCGCCGCCGGTCATCAGCCGATGACAAATGAGGACGGCACGCTTCACATCACATACAACGGCGAAATTTATAACCACGTGGATTTTCGTTCCGCGCTCGAAGCAAAGGGGCACGTTTATCAAACCCACTGTGATACGGAAACCATCCTGCATCTCTATGAAGAGTACGGCGAAACTTGCGTTGACTATTTGCGCGGCATGTTTGCTTTCGCAATTTGGGATCAAAAGAAACGCGAACTCCTAATTGCCCGCGATCGCCTGGGCGTCAAACCTCTCTATTACACACATACTGACGACGGATCGCTCTACTTCGGTTCGGAAATAAAAACTCTGTTTGAGGTGGGGGCAATCAAACCGCAGATCAACTTTACGACGCTCCCGGATTACCTCGCAAACCACGCAACCTCGGGCGAAGAAACGCTCTTTTGCGGTGTGAAGCGGCTCTTGCCCGGTTATACGCTGATTTGGCGTGACGGGAAGTTAGAGGTCGAGAAGTATTGGGACGTAAGTTTCGAGAAAACCCAAGACGATGGGCGTAGCGATAAGGACTACATTGCAGAATGGGGCGAGTTGTTTCGCACATCCGTGCGGCTGCGTTTGATGGCGGACGTGCCGCTGGGAATGTTCCTGTCAGGTGGCATTGACTCTGCTGCGATTGCGGCCGTGATGCGCGGCATGGTCGACGAGCCAATCAAGACTTTTTCGGTAGCATTTAAGGAACGCGAAGCGAACGAGCTGGAGTATACACGGCTGGTCGCCAACGCCTTCAAGACCAATCACCACGAGATTGTTGTCAGTCCTGAAGATTTCTTCGCAGCCTTGCCAAAACTTGTCTGGCACGAAGACGAGCCACTCGCGCATCCATCTAGCGTTGCACTCTATTTCGTTTCGCACCTTGCCGCGCAACACGTGAAAGTGGTCTTGACCGGCGAGGGCAGTGACGAGCTGCTCGCCGGCTACGCCCGTTACCGAAAAACTATTTATAACCTGTCGATCGGCGCGCGCTATCACCGCCTGACGCCTGAGGGGATGAAAGGGGCCATTCGCAATCAGATCGAAGGCATGCCTGCGGCTTCTAAAGTGAGGCAAAAGCTTCTCCGCACTTTTCTTTCTCTGCCCGCTGATATTGAAAGCATCTACTTCGATAATTTTGCGGTGTTTCCCAGGGCCATGCAGGCTGAGCTTTTGACGCCTGAGGCGCGCGAGCGCATCGGTGCGATCGATCCTTACGCGGGTGTGCGGGCCACTCTGGAGGAGACTGACGCCGAATCATTGCTGGATCGGCTGCTTTATGCGGATATCAAAACATATCTTCACGAACTGCTGATGAAACAGGATCAGATGAGCATGGCTACGTCAGTCGAGAGTCGCGTGCCCTTTTTGGATCACAAGCTGGTGGAGTTTACATGCAGCCTGCCCGAACGACTGAAGCTAAGGGGCGCAACTACCAAATACATTTTGCGTGCGAGCATGAAAGGCGTTTTGCCTGAATCAATTTTATCACGCCCGAAGATGGGTTTCCCGGTGCCGATTGGTACCTGGTTTCGCGGCGCTTACAGTTCAGTGGTCGATAAGTATGTTTTGAGTGAACGGGCAGTGGGCCGCGGGCTCTTTGAACCTAATTTCGTTCGCGACATTGTCAAAAGACATCAGACCGGGGCCGAGAACCATTCGGAAAGACTCTGGGCGCTCGTAAATTTTGAGATCTGGCAGCGGCAGTGGTTCGATGGAGAAGGTGTGAGTGAGCCCTGCGAACCCTTAACGGAAGTCGCCGCAATGTAGTGGGGTAAATGGCAAATGGTAAATGGTAAATGGTAATGGGCATCATCGGTGGAACATTAGCCTACCGTCTTCTGCGTTATCTAAGCCCGGGCAGCACTGGGAACAACGACTACACAGCGTATCAAGGTCGCAGCAAGGTAGAGGTCCTCTTCGGGCCGCAGATCTGGAAAGAACTTGAGGACAAGGTGATTCTCGATTTTGGCTGCGAGGGCGGACTGGAATCGATCGACATGGCGCAGCACGGCGTGCGCAAGGTTATTGGTCTGGACCTCTACGAGGACACTCTTGTGGGCGCGAGGAAACGAGCGGAAGAAGCCGGAGTCGGTGATAAGTGTGTCTTCACGACCTCCCCCAGCGAGAAGGTTGACGTAATCATGACGATGGACGCTTTTGAGCACTTCGCCGACCCCGCGGCGATTCTGCGTACCATGCGGGGGCTGTTGAAGGAAGATGGTCATATTCTCGCTTGTTTCGGCCCCACCTGGTATCACCCGCTCGGCGGACATGGTTTTTCTATTTTCCCCTGGGCTCATCTCGTCTTCACTGAAAAGGCGATCATGCGCTGGTATGGAGAGTTCTCAAGAGAGAGAGCCACTTGCTTTGGCGAAGTGCGAGGCGGGTTGAATCAGATGACCATCAGTCGCTTTGAAAAGATCGTTTCGCAGAGCGGATTTCGGTTTGAAAGTTTCGACGCTACGCCGATACGCAAACTGCGACCGTTACAAAATCGTTTGACGCGTGAATTTACAACGGCTGTCGTTAAGTGCAAGCTCGTTCCGCGAGAAGTCTGACAACGGTTTCGGGATCTCTGTAATACAGGATCGCAGGTTTTGTTAGCAGGTCCGCCGAGCAGTTCAACCGAATGCAACGCAGTTGGAAGGATCAACGAGCCTGGTCTGATGTCTTTTGACGAGACTGCTAACAAAATCGGGATCAAAAGGCCTCGCGCCATTACTCGTCGCTCAAAATGTATTCATCAACCATTGAACGGAACGCACCTCGTAGATGATTCTCCATTTCCAAACTCGAAACTCGAAACTCGAAAGTCGTAATTTCTGATCCGTCGTGCGTATCCTCTGGCTCAAAACCGAACTGCTTCATCCCATTGACAAGGGTGGGAAGATTCGCACTTACAACATGCTGAAGAAACTGAAGCGGGATCATCAGGTCACTTACCTGACGCTTGATGATGGATCCGCGGGCGTTAATGCGCGGGAAAAAGCTGAGGAGTACTGTCACGAGCTTGTATGCATCCCGCATCATCAGCGTGAGAAGTTTACGACCGGATTTTATGCGGAGCTGCTATCAAATTTGATTTCGTCGCAACCCTATGCAATCAAGAAGTACGAATCTCCCTCGATGCGCCGGGAGATTCTCGAGCGAGCGAGCGCCGGAGCGTTTGATGTTCTAATCTGCGACTTCCTGGCCCCAGCCGTAAATGTCCCCGACGATCTGCCCTGCCCCTCGGTCCTGTTTCAGCATAACGTCGAGGCCATGATCTGGAAGCGGCATTACGAAATGCAGAGCAATCCGCTTAGGAAGACTTATCTTTTCGGGCAATGGCGAAAGATGCGTTCCTTCGAGAAGCAGATGTGCCGCCAATTTGATTGCGTGATTGCGGTATCGGCCGAGGACCGCGATCAAATGCGGCGAGATTATTCTCTAACAGCCGTATTCGACGTGCCAACCGGCGTCGACACAGACTTTTTTCGACCTCGTGAACAGGTAAAGACCGAGCCGCACAATGTTGTTTTCACTGGTTCGATGGATTGGCTGCCAAACGAAGATGCCATTCGTTATTTCACGGAAAAGATCATGCCGCGCATTAAACAGGCAGTTCCTGACCTAACAGTCACGGTTGTCGGGCGTAATCCCTACTCAGCTTTACTTGAGCTTAGCAAGCGAGATCCGTCGATTCTTGTCACGGGACGAGTCGACGATGTACGGCCCTATATGGAACGTGGGGCTGCCTACGTTGTTCCTTTGCGAATCGGCGGTGGAACTCGCCTGAAGATCTTCGAAGCGATGGCAATGGAGAAGGCGATTGTGTCAACCTCGATTGGCGCCGAGGGCCTGCCGGTGCAGAATGGCGTCGAACTACTGCTCGCCGACACTCCAGAATCATTCGCAGATTCAGTAATCCACTTGCTCGGCGACGCCGCCGCTGCCCGAGAGATGGGTCAACGCGCGGCAAAGAGCGTGCGGGATCAGTTTGGCTGGGATAAGGTTGCGGAAAAATTCGCAGAGATTTGCGAACATCTAACTCGCGAGGGGCAAGCTTCGCCCGTCAAGTTAACAATTTCGGCGAAGAGCAATGCGCCTGAGGTAGTCTGAGGCAATGGCGATTTCGAGATCTTCAGAAGCCGTGGCAGAAAAGCGCCCTCCTTCCGCTAGTTCTTCTGACACGGAAAGCGTGTCGGTAGTGATCCCCTGCTACAACGAGGAGCGATTCATCGGAGACGCACTGCGGCAGCTTGCCGGACAATATGACAACGATCTTTTTGAAATCATCGTTGTCGACGGTATCTCTCAGGACCAAACTCGCGCGGTGGTTGAGCAATTCAAGCGGAGTTCGCCAGAGTTGACGGTTACTCTGATCGATAACGCAGCCCAAAATATCCCCACCGCGCTAAACCTCGGTGTGGCGGCGGCGCGGGGAAACATAATCGCTCGCATGGACGCCCATACTGCGCCATCCGCGGGCTATATTCGCCGGTGCGTCGAAGTGCTCAGTCAAGATAAGGCAGGTGTCGTCGGTATGCCGTGTCGCGTGCGGCCTGGCGCGAGCACACTGACAGCGCGGGCCATCGCCAGCGCAGTTTCTCATCCGTTTGGTATTGGTGACGCAAAGTATCGCTTGAGCGAAGGCCAATCGTTGCAGGAGCCAGTCGACACGGTAGCCTTTGCCTGTTTTAGAAAGTCGCTCTGGGTGGAATTGAAGGGATTTAACGAGTCGTTGCTGACGAATGAGGATTACGATTTTAACTATCGCGTTCAGCTTACTGGGCAGCAGGTGATTCTGGATCGTTCGGGGCATTGCGACTACTTTGCACGAACAACATTGAAGGATCTCTCCGTCCAGTATCTGCGCTACGGCCGCTGGAAGGCCCAGATGCTAAAGTTGCATCCGCGCTCAATAAAGCTGCGCCATCTGGTCGCGCCTGTTTTCGTTTTGTCGCTGGCGTTGCTGACGCTGCTGAGTCTTTTCTGGACTCCAATACTGCTTTTGTTGGCTCTGGAAATCTCGTTATATGCTTTTTTGGCGTTAGTTTTTGGCTGGCAAGTTATGCGGCGCAATCAGGGCGGCATCGGTATGTTGTTAGTTATGCCCTTGATTTTTTTGACGATTCATTTGTCCTGGGGTTCGAGCTTTTTGCTGGGACTGATACGTCAACCTCGGTGAGTTTAAGACGATTTGCGATCAAAACATGGCACGAGCGGCAAGATTTCCGCTCCCAACCGGATCGTTTCTGCTGAGGTTTTGTTGTGCCCATTTTGATGATTAGAAGGTATTCCGAATGAAACTTAGCGTTTTTGGTATTGGTTATGTTGGGTGCGTCTCGGCTGCGTGCTTCGCGAAAGAAGGACACGACGTGACAGGTGTAGATGTTAATCCAACCAAAGTCGAGATCATCAACAAGGGCAATAGTCCAATTATCGAACCAGGTATCGGCGAGCTAATGAAGGAAGCTGTGGCTTCGCACCGTCTCAGAGCTACAACCAGCGCAGCCGAGGCGGTGAATAATTCTGAAGTATCACTCGTTTGCGTTGGTACTCCCAGCAATTCCAACGGTAGTCTGGATCTCCGTTACGTCACACGGGTTTGCGAGGAGATCGGGGCAGCTTTAAGAACCAAGCAGGAGCGGCACGTCGTGATCATGCGCAGCACCATGCTGCCAGGAACGATCGAGAATGTCCTCGTACCGGCGCTGGAAAAAGCTTCTGGGAAAATGGCTGGCGCGGATTTCGGTGTCTGCATCAATCCGGAGTTTCTGCGCGAAGGTTCTTCATTGAAGGACTTTTACGCTCCGCCCTTCACTATAATTGGCGCAGACGATGAAACAGCCGCAGCCGTAGTGCGCGCACTTTATGCGAACATCGATGCGCCGCTGTTTGTAACGACGCTAAAGACCGCGGAGATGGTCAAGTATGTGTGCAATAGCTTTCACGCGTTGAAGGTTGGCTTTGCCAATGAGGTTGGCAATATTTGCAAAGCGCTTGCTATCGATAGTCATGTAGTGATGGACATTTTTTGCCAGGACACAAAACTCAACCTATCACCCTATTACCTGAAACCGGGTTTCGCGTTTGGCGGTTCATGTTTGCCCAAGGACTTGCGGGCGATCAATTACAAAGCAAAGGAACTCGATGTCGAAGTGCTGCTGCTTTCGGCGGTCCTACCGAGCAATCGCCTTCAGATTGAAAGAGCGGTAGATATGGTTGTCAGCACGGGAGAGAAGCGAATCGGAGTGCTTGGGTTCAGCTTCAAAGCCGGCACAGACGACCTGCGCGAATCTCCAATGGTCTCACTGATCGAGACCTTAATCGGGAAAGGCTATCAGCTCTCCATCTACGATCGCGATGTTTCGCTGGCGCGGCTTTTTGGCGCCAACAAAGAGTACATTGAGCGCGAAATTCCTCATATCTCGCAGTTGATGCGCGATAGCCTGCAGGAGGTGTTGGAAGACTCAGACGTGCTCATTATTGGCAACGAGGCCCCAGAGTTTTTCGAACTCGAAACAGATCTCCGCGCCGATCAAGTAGTGATCGATCTTGTGCGTTTATTTGAGGGGCGAACCAGTGATGAACGCTATCGCGGCATCTGCTGGTAGCGAGCCCGGCAGACGCCGGTTGCCACGCCCGCTCCTGTCGCGGAGCCGACTTCTGCGCGCGCTCTGCTTCGCTGCCCTACTACTAGTGGCGTGGTGCGCCTTAGCCTGGGGGGCTGCACGCCTGCTGATTGTCCAGGCTGAATTGCCGCGTGCCGACGTAGCGGTAGTGTTAAGTGGCTCGTCAGCTTACGTGGAACGGACACGCTGGGCCGCGCAATTCTGGTTGGCAGGACGCGCGACG
>Ga0136614_10000941_pt1 | contig 16145 bp, 31 predicted proteins | sample AntDrymUQ2792106_2_FD_106643 | JGI IMG/M metagenome (GOLD analysis project Ga0136614, IMG submission 106643) | Polar desert sand microbial communities from Dry Valleys, Antarctica - metaG UQ279 (21.06) | ecosystem: Environmental > Terrestrial > Soil > Desert | place: Antarctica: Dry Valley... | reverse complement strand
CCCCACACCGAGTTCATGTCCAACGTGTACATCTTGTCCAAGGAGGAGGGCGGCCGGCACACACCGTTCTTCGACGGCTACAAGCCGCAGTTCTACTTCCGCACCACGGACGTCACCGGTGTGGCACACCTGCCCGAAGGGGTCGAGATGGTGATGCCCGGCGACAACGTGGAGATGCGTGTGGAGCTCGACAAGCCGATCGCGATGGAGGAGGGCCTCCGGTTCGCCATCCGCGAGGGCGGTCGCACCGTGGGAGCCGGACGTGTCACCAAGGTCCTGAAGTAGAGGACGTCGAGGAACGAAGGGCGAGGGGAAGAGTCAGTGGCGGGACCGAAGATCCGGATCAAGCTCCGGGCGTACGACCACCGGATGCTGGACGTGGCGGCGCGCGACATCGTCGAGCACGTCACGCGCACCGGCGCCAAGGTGGTCGGGCCGGTTCCGCTTCCGACCGAGCGATCCATCTACACCGTGATCCGCTCGCCACACAAGTACAAGGACTCGCGTGAGCACTTCCAGATGCTCACGCACAAGCGGTTGATCGACATCGTCGACGCCACGTCCAAGACGGTGCAGGAACTGCAGCGGCTGAACCTGTCGGCCGGTGTCGACATCGAGATCAAGTTGTAGGAGCGATGGCTGAGACGAAAGGCATCTTGGGCACGAAGCTGGGGATGACCCAGATCTTCGACGACACCCGCGCCGTGCCGGTCACGGTGATCAAGGCGGGCCCGTCCGTCGTGTCCCAGGTCAAGACGAAGGAGACCGACGGTTACGACGCCGTTCAGCTCTCGTTCGGCACCGTCCGGCCTCGCGACCTGACCAAGCCGATGAAGGGACACTTCGACGCGCATGGTGCGACGCCCGGTCGCTTCTCGGTCGAGCTGCGGACGGACGACGCCGGGAGCTACGAGGCGGGCCAGGAGATCAAGGTCGACGTGTTCAGCCCGGGCGACCGGGTCGACGTGGTGGGTGTCTCCAAGGGCCACGGCACGAGCGGCGTCATGAAGCGCCACGGGTTCCACGGGCTCCGCGCCAGCCACGGCACGAAGCGAAAGCACCGAGCGCCGGGGGCGATCGGTGCGTGCGCGACCCCGAGCCGGGTGTTCAAGGGCATGCCCATGGCGGGTCAGTTCGGGAACGTACGTGTGACGGTCCTGAACCTCGAGGTCGTGCAGGCGGATGCCGAGCGCGGCCTCCTGCTGGTCAAAGGCGCGGTTCCGGGTCCGAACGGGGGCCTCCTCATGGCACGGTCCGCCGTCAAGTCGCTCACCGGCGGGGCTCCGGCGGAGAGGAAAGCCTGATGGCCTCGTTCGAGATGCGCGACGTCACGGGGAAGAAGACCGGATCCCTCGATCTGCCCGCAGAGATCTTCGAGTCGAAGGTGAGCGTGCCGCTGATGCACCAGGTGGTCGTCGCGGGCCTCGCCGGGATCCGCGCGGGCACGCACTCGACGAAGACGCGAGGCGAGGTCCGCGGCGGCGGTCGTAAGCCGTGGCGGCAGAAGGGCACCGGCCGGGCTCGTCAGGGCTCGATCCGATCACCTCAGTGGGTCGGCGGCGGCGTGGCCCACGGTCCGACGCCGAGAGACCACTCCCAGAAAGTCAACAAGAAGATGCGGCGAGGAGCCCTCCGGTCTGCCCTCACCGACGCCCTGCGGAGCGGGAAACTGGCCCTCGTGGACGAGCTCGCGTGGGACGAGCCGAAGACGAAGCAGGCGACGGGCGTGCTGGATTCGTTCGAGCTCGCGGGCAGGATCCTGCTGGTGCTGTCGGTTCCGACGGAGTCCGGCGCCGTCGAGAAGTCGTTCCGCAACCTGCCGAACGTGAAGATCGCCTACGCGCGCGGCCTGGGCACGTACGACGTGCTGCTGGCGGACCGCGTGCTGTTCACCGCCGCCGCGATCGACGGTCTCACGCGGGCGGCGAAGCCGGGTCCCGAGACGCAGGAGACGAAGGTGCCACAGAAGGCTGAGAAGGCGGAGGAGGTGGCGGAGTGATCAAGTCCCCCCGTGACGTGATCGTTCGCCCCGTCGTCTCGGAGAAGTCCTACGCGGGCATCGAGCGCAACACCTATACGTTCCTGGTCGACCCGCGAGCGAACAAGACCGAGATCAAGGAGGCGGTCCAGTCGATCTGGGACGTCCGCGTGCTCTCGGTGAACACGCTCAAGCGCCGGGGGAAGACGAAGCGGCGGGGGTACACGCGGGGCCGCCGTCCCGACGAGAAGCGCGCGGTCGTGACGCTCGCCCAGGGCGACAGCATCGAGATCTTCGAAGGCGGAGGTACGTAACCGTGGCCGTTCGCAAGTACAAGCCAACCACGCCGGGCCGACGCGGAGCGAGCGTCTCCTCGTTCGACGAGATCACGCGGTCGACGCCCGAGAAGTCGCTGCTGGCCAAGGGGCGGAAGAAGGCCGGGCGCAACGTGCACGGCCGGATCACCACGCGGCACCAGGGCGGCGGCACCAAGCGCCGCTATCGGCTCATCGACTTCCGCCGCAACAAGGACGACATCCCGGCCAAGGTTGCGACGATCGAGTACGACCCCAACCGGAGCTCACGGATCGCTCTCCTGCATTACGCGGACGGGGAGAAGCGCTACATCCTCGCTCCGGACGGTGTCCGCGTCGGCGACATGCTGATGTCCGGCGAGGGTGCTGAGATCCGTCCGGGCAATGCCCTGCCGCTGCGGAACATCCCGGTGGGCACGGTGGTGCATGCGGTGGAGCTGAAGCCCGGCGCGGGCGCCCGGATGGCCCGCTCGGCCGGGACGAGCGTGCAGCTGATGGCCAAGGAAGGGAAGCTCGCCACGCTGCGACTGCCCTCGGGGGAGATGCGCACCGTGCCTTCGAGCTGCAAGGGCACCGTCGGGGTCGTGGGGAACCCGGAGCACGAGCTGATCTCACTCGGGAAGGCGGGACGCAATCGCTGGAAGGGCAAGCGCCCGACCGTACGAGGTGTCGCGATGAACCCGGTGGATCACCCACTCGGCGGAGGCGAAGGCAAGTCGTCGGGTGGCCGGCATCCGACATCGCCCTGGGGCAAGAAGGAAGGCCGCACCAGGAAGAAGAAGAAGGCGTCGAACTCGCAGATCATCCGGCGCCGTGGGAAGGGGCGTGGCTGATGGCGAGATCGGTGAAGAAGGGTCCGTTCGTGGACGAGCACCTGATGGTCAAGGTCGCCGGGATGAACGAGCGCGGCGAGAAGAAGGTCGTCAGGACGTGGTCGCGGCGTTCGACGATCGTGCCCGACATGATCGGTCACACGATCGCGGTCCACGACGGTCGCAAGCACGTCCCCGTGTTCGTCTCGGAGTCGATGGTCGGGCACAAGCTCGGCGAGTTCGCTCCGACGCGTACGTTCCGCACGCACTCGAGGGAAGAGCGAAAGACGGGACCTCGATAGATGGAAGCTCGAGCCACGGTCAAGTACGTCCGCACGTCGCCGCGCAAGATGCGGCGAGGGGTGGACCTCATCCGCGGGCAGCACGTGGAGGAGGCCAGGCGCATCCTGCGGCTGTCCACCCTCGGCGCGTCGCGGGACCTCGAGAAGCTGTTGAACTCCGCGGTCGCCAACGCGGAACAGCGGCCGGGCGTGATCGCGGAGAACCTACTGGTGTCCAAGGCATGGGTCGATGAGGGACCGACGTTGCGCCGGTACCGCCCGAGGGCGTACGGACGCGCGAGCCGTATCCGGAAGCGCACATCGCACGTGACGGTCGTAGTGGAGACGATGGGAGACGAGGAGTAGTGGGACAGAAGGTCCACCCGTACGGGTTCCGGCTGGGGGTCATCTACCCCTGGAAATCGAATTGGTACGCGTCCCGACGCGACTACATCGAGGCGCTCCACGAGGACGTCTGGGTCCGCAAGCACATCCGTTCGCGGTTGTCTCGCGCGGGGATCTCGTCCATCGACATCGAGCGCAAGGGCGACCAGATCTGGGTGTACATCCGCACGGCCCGTCCCGGCATCGTGATCGGGCGCAAGGGCGCCGAGGTGGATCGTCTGCGCAAGGACGTCGAGCGCTACACGAAGAAGCGTGTGGACGTGAAGGTGGAGGACATGAACCAGGCCTCCAGCGAGGTGCGTCCCGACACGGACGCCGCGTTGCTGGCGCAGGGCGTCGCCGAGCAGCTCGCCGGGCGGGTGGCATTCCGCCGCGCGATGCGCCGGGCCGTCCAGACGGCGATGCGCGCCGGTGCCCTGGGCGTGCGCGTCGCGTGCGCCGGGCGGCTGGGCGGCACGGACATGGGACGCAAGGAGTGGTATCGCGAGGGACGGGTGCCGCTGCACACGCTCCGCGCCAAGGTGGACTTCGGAACCGCGGCCGCCAAGACGACGTTCGGAGCGATCGGCGTGAAGGTCTGGGTGTACCACGGGGACGAGGTTCCCCACCGCGAACAGGAGACGGAGCGCGCGCTCGCGCGCGCCCACGCCCGCGCCGAGAAGGGCGAGCGGACGACGAAGCCTGCCGGCACCCGCGCGAAGATCGCACCGAAGGCCGAGCCGGCCCCCGCACCCGAGGTGGCTGCGACCGCCGAGACGGTCGAGACGGCCGCCGCACCGGTCGAGCAGCCGACGGCCGCCGCACCGGTCGAGCAGCCGACGGCCGCTCCTGCCGAGGCCGAGGCAGCGGCAACACCGGCGGCGGCGGAGCCGGTCGAGGCACCCGTCGAGGAGCCGTCCGCAGAGACGCCCGCGAAGCCGGAAGGCGGTGACGCCTGATGCTCGCGCCGAAGCGCGTGAAGCACCGGAAGCAGCACCGTGGGCGCATGCGCGGCCTGGCGAAGGGGCACACCGACATCCAGTCCGGCGACTACGCGATCGTCGCGATGGAGCCTGGCTGGATCACCAACCGTCAGATCGAGGCGGCCCGTGTCGCGATCACGCGGCACATCCGCCGAGGCGGGAAAGTGTGGATCACGATCTTCCCCGACAAGCCGGTCACCAAGAAGCCCGCGGAGACCCGGATGGGATCTGGCAAGGGGAACCCGGAGGGCTGGGTCGCGGTCGTGAAGCCGGGCCGGGTCATGTTCGAGCTGGCCGGCGTGAACGAGGCGCTCGCCCGCGAAGCCATGGGGCGTGCGCAGCACAAGCTGCCCATCAAGACGAAGTTCATCACGAGGGTGGGGGAGTAGCCGATGCCGAGCAAGGCCGCCGCCGATCTCCGTGAGCTGACCGACGATCAGCTCATCGAACGTGCGGACTCCGCGAAGGAGGAGCTTTTCAACCTGCGGTTCCAGCTCGCGACCGGGCAGCTCGACGACTCGTCGTCGATCAAGAAGATCCGCCACGAGATCGCGCGGATCGCCACGGTGATGCGGCAACGCGACATCGAGGCGGCGCGGGGAGCCTCGACGGCCGCCCGGGCGGACGCGCCGGGAACGGACGCGCCGGGAACGGACGCCGACGCGGGAGCGCCCAGAACCAAGCCAGGAACGGAGCGCAACCAGTGAGTGAAGAGCAGATGACGCAGCAGCGCGGTCGTCGCAAGACGCGGACCGGCGTGGTGGTCTCGGACGGGATGGACAAGACCGTCGTCGTCCGGATCGACCGCTCCTTCCGCCACCCGCTCTACGACAAGACCGTGCGCCGCTCGAAGAAGCTCGCGGCGCACGACGAGTCCAACGAGGCGCACGTGGGCGATCGCGTCCGCGTCGTCGAGACGCGTCCGCTGTCCAAGTCGAAGCGCTGGCGGCTCGTCGAGATCGTGGAGAAGGCGAAGTGATCCAGCAGGAGACCCGATGCCGCGTGGCGGACAACACCGGAGCGAAGGAACTCCTGGTGATCCGTGTGCTCGGTGGGTCCGCTCGCCGCTACGCGAGCATCGGCGACACGGTCGTCGGCACGATCAAGGACGCCCTGCCCGGTGGAGGCGTGAAGAAGGGTGAGGTCGTGAAAGCGGTCGTCGTGCGCACCTCCAAGGAGCGCCGGCGTCCGGACGGCTCCTATATCCGATTCGACGACAACGCCGTCGTGCTCCTCACGCCGGATTCGAGGAACCCTCGGGGGACACGCATCTTCGGGCCGGTGGCCCGGGAGCTCCGCGACAAGCGATACATGAAGATCGTCTCGCTCGCACCGGAGGTGCTCTAGCCATGCCGGGAGTCGACATCAAGAAGGACGACACCGTGCGGGTGATCTCGGGGAAGGACCGAGGCCGGGAGGGCCGGGTGGTCCGCGTGCTCCCCCGCGAGGGCCGCGTGATGGTGGACGGCGTCGCTCTTGCCAAGAAGCATCAGCGCTCCTCGGGCCGCAGAGCGCGCGGCAGCTCACAGCAGCTGCAGCAGGGTGGGATCATCGACGCCGAGATGTTCGTGAACATCTCGAACGTGCAGGTCGTCTGCACTGCCTGTGGGCAGGCCACCCGGGTCGGGCATCGCATCGAAGGCGACCGCAAGGTGCGGTTCTGCCGCAAGTGTGAGACGGAGATGCAATGAGCACGAAGACGAGCGACTACGCTCCGCGCCTCCGCGTGCGCTACCGGGATGAGCTGGTCCCGGCGCTCAAGGAACAGCTTGGGCTCATCAACCAGATGCAGGTGCCTCGCCTCGAGAAGATCGTCGTCAACATGGGGGTCGGCGAGGCCGTCAAGGACGGACGACTCCTCGATGCTGCTCTCGAGGACCTGGCCACGATCACCGGCCAGAAGGCGGTCGTCACGAAGGCCCGCAAGTCCATCGCCGGCTTCAAGCTCCGCGAGGGGATGGCCATCGGCGCCAAGGTGACGCTTCGGGGCGCGTACATGTGGGAGTTCGTGGATCGGCTCGTGTCGCTGGCATTGCCGCGGATCCGAGACTTCCGGGGTCTCAGCCCGACGGCGTTCGATGGACACGGCAACTACACGCTCGGCGTGACCGAGCAACTGATCTTCCCGGAGATCGACTACGACAAGGTGGTGAAGGTCACGGGTATGGACATCACCATCGTGACCACCGCGAAGACCGACGACGAGGGACGAGCGCTGCTCGCCGCCCTGGGCTTCCCATTCGCCCGGTCCGCGGCGGAAGCGAGCTGAGGGATCGAGAGATGGCGAAGACGGCACTCATCAACAAGCAGAAGAAGCAGCCGAAGTTCCGTGTGCAGGGCTACACCCGGTGCCTGCGATGCGGCCGGGCGAGGGCGGTCTACCGCAAGTTCCTGCTCTGCCGGATCTGTTTCCGTGAGCTCGCGCACCTGGGCGAGCTGCCGGGGGTGACCAAAGCCTCATGGTGACGAAGCTGTCTTCCAAGAAGGTCTCCTCCAACGTGAACGATCCGGTCGCCGATCTGTTGACCAGGATCCGGAACGCCAACCTCGCCTACAAGGACGAGCTGGTGGCTCCGGTGTCGAAGCTGGCCGACTCGGTGCTGAAGATCTTGGACACCGAGGGATACATCGGTGGCTTCTCCAAGGAGGGCGAAGGTGTGAACCAAGCTTTCAGGATCAGGTTGAAGTACGGGGTCCGGCGCCGTCGCACGATCACGGGCCTGCGGCGAATCTCGACGCCCGGGCGACGGGTCTACCGCGGCAGGGACGAGCTCCCGCGGGTGCAGGGAGGTCTCGGCATCGCGATCATCTCGACGTCGGACGGTGTGATGACGGATAAGGACGCGGCTCGGAAAGGCGTCGGCGGCGAAGTGCTGGCGTACGTGTGGTGAGGGAGCTATGAGCAGGATCGGGAAGCAGCCGGTGGAGATCCCGGACGGGGTCGAGGTGAAGGTCGACGAGACCAACCTCGTGACCGTGCGTGGTCCCCGCGGAGAGCTCTCACAGACCATGCATCCCACCATGCGCATCCTCACCGAGGAGGGTGTCGCGCGCGTGGAGCGACCGGACGACATCGGGTTCAGTCGCAGCCTGCACGGGCTCACGAGATCGCTCCTCGCCAACATGGTCGAGGGAGTGACCAAGGGGTTCGAGAAGCGCCTGCAGATCGTTGGCGTCGGCTACCGCGCCATCGTCAAGGGCAACGATATCGAGCTGCAGGTCGGCTACTCGCACCCCGTGCTGGTGTCTCAACCCGACGGGATCGAGTTCGAGGTGCCGGTACCCACCCAGGTCGTGGTGCGAGGCAACGACAAGCAGCAGGTGGGTGAGGTCGCCGCCAACATCCGGAAGATCCGGAAGCCCGAGCCATACAAGGGCAAGGGGATCCGCTACGAGAACGAGTACGTCCGCAAGAAGGCAGGCAAGGCAGCCAAGGGGGCGACCGCGTGATGGATGCGAAGACGAGACGAACCGCGCGCGTCCGCCGTCATCTGAGGGTCCGCAAGAAGGTCACGGGGACGGCGGAACGGCCGCGCCTGGCCGTCTACCGCTCCAACCGCCACATCTACGTCCAGCTGATCGACGACCGCGCGGCCGCGACGCTCGCCGCCGCCTCCGACGCGGAGATCGAAGCTGGCGCTGACGATGGCGCACGGGGCAAGACCCGGCGCGCCAAAGAAGTCGGCAAGCTGATCGCCGACCGCGCCAAGGGCGCGGGGATCGAGCGGGTGGTGTTCGACCGAGGCGGGCGCCAGTTCCACGGCCGCGTCGCCGCGGTCGCCGAAGGTGCGAGAGAGGGAGGACTGCAGATCTGATGTCGCGACGCTACGACTCGAGGGACCAAGAGAAGAACCCGTACGAAGAGCGGGTCATCTTCATCAACCGGGTGGCGAAGGTCGTCAAGGGCGGCCGCCGCTTCTCGTTCGCCGCGTTGATCGTCGTGGGCGACGGCGCAGGCCGCGTGGGCGTCGGCTACGGCAAGGCGAAGGAGGTGCCGGCCGCCATCGCGAAGGGCGTGGAGCTCGCCCGACGCAAGATGTTCGAGGTCCCGATGATGGGGACCACGATCCCGCACGAGATCGTGGGTCAGGCGGGCGCGGGGCGCGTGCTGCTGAAGCCCGCCGCACCGGGAACCGGTGTGATCGCGGGCGGCCCTGTGCGAGCGCTGGTCGAGGCCGCCGGCATCAAGGACATCCTGTCGAAGTCCATGGGCTCGTCGAATCAGATCAACATCGTCAAGGCGGCGATGGCGGGCCTCAAGGGCTTGCGCAAGCCGCACGAGGTCGCGCTCATGCGCGATCGCGAAGACCATCAGGTGGCGCCCAAGCCGATGCTCGAGGCCGTCGCCGCCGCGGAGGCGCACGCACAGGCGGCCCGCGCGGAAGCGCTCACGGAGGCTTACGGTGACCAAGCTTAAGGTGACGCAGGTTCGCAGCGTGATCGACCGACCCAAGGACCAGAAGGACACGGTCCATCGGCTCGGTCTTCGGCGGATGCACCAGACCGTCATCAAGGAGGATCGTCCCGATATCCGTGGGATGCTCGCGAAGGTCCGTCACCTCGTCACGGTCGAGGAGGTTAAGTAGATGAAGCTCCATCATCTCCGCCCCGCCGAGGGCGCGAAGAAGGAACGCACGCGCGTGGGTCGCGGGCGCGCGGGCGCCCGTGGCAAGACCGCCGGGCGCGGCATGAAGGGCACGGGTGCCCGCGGCACGATCCGCAGCGGGTTCGAGGGTGGGCAGATGCCGCTGATCAGGCGCATCCCCAAGCTGAAGGGGTTCAAGAACCCCAACCGGGTCGAGTACGCGCCGGTGAACGTCGAGATCTTGGCCCAGTACTTCGATGGGGACGTGACGCCGGAGGCGTTGTATCGCCATGGGCTCGCACACAAGGGAGCGAAGATCAAGGTGCTCGCTCGTGGCGACCTCGACAAGAAGCTGACCGTGAAGGCCCACGCGTTCTCCAAGGCAGCGCAGCAGAAGATCGAAGCCGCCGGAGGAACGGTCGAGGTCGTTCCGTGACCACGCCGGCCATGAAGACCCTGGGACTCAGGAGCCCGGGGCTGCGCTACCCTTAGACGACCGTGCTCAAGGCGTTCCTCAACGCGTTCAGGGTCCCCGATCTTCGCGCGAAGATCCTCTTCACGCTGTTCATCATCGCCGTCTTCCGGCTGGGCTCGTACATGCCCGTCCCGGTGGTCGATATCGGGATCCTCCAGCGAGAGCTCGAGCGTCAGGGCGCCGGAGGGTTCCTCAGCATCATCAACCTCTTCTCGGGCGGCGCCCTGACCCGGCTGGCGGTCTTCTCGCTGGGGATCATGCCCTACATCACGAGCTCGATCATCATGCAGCTGATGACGGTCGTGATCCCCAAACTGCAACAGTGGCAGGAGCAGGGAGAGACCGGGACCAAGAAGATCAACCAGTGGACCCGCTACGTCACCATCGTCCTGGCGCTACTGCAATCGACCGGCCTCGTGTTCCTGTTCCACAATCCGGCTGCGTCCGGGCTCCCCGACGTCTTCCCCGCCGGCACGTTCACGGGCTCGAACGTCGCGTTCATCGTTCTCATCATGACGGCCGGCACCGCCTTGATCATGTGGCTGGGCGAGCTGATCACCCAGCGAGGGGTCGGGAACGGCATGTCGATCCTGATCTTCACGAGCGTGATCTCGACGCTGCCGTCCGAGGGCAGTGCCATCCTGCAGCAGGGTGGCACCGGCAAGTTCGCCGCGATCATGCTGCTGGGACTCGCGATCATCGTCGCGGTTGTTTACGTCGACCAGGGGCAGCGTCGTGTTCCGATCCAGTACGCGAAGCGGGTCGTCGGCCGGAAGATGACGTCGGGGGGAAGCACCTACCTGCCACTGAAGGTCAACCAGGCCGGCGTGATCCCGATCATCTTCGCGACCTCGGTCCTGTACTTCCCGGCGCTCCTGAGCAGCGTGTACCACGCCCAGTGGTTCCGGGACTTCGTGAACAACCACCTGCAGAACCCGGCGAGCCCCGTCTACATGGCGATCCTGGCGATGCTGATCATCTTCTTCTCGTACTTCTACACAGCCATCCAGTTCGATCCGACTCGGACCGCCGACAACCTGCGGAAGAACGGCGGGTTCGTCCCGGGCATCAGGCCCGGGCCACCAACCGCCGACTACCTCAACCGGATCCTCCTCCGGATCGGGCTGCCGGGAGCGATCTTCCTCGCGGTGATCGCGCTGGTTCCCTCGATCGTGCTCGCGACGTGGAACATCCAGCAGATCCCCTTCGGCGGCACATCGATCCTGATCGCGGTGGGCGTCGCCCTCGAGACGATGAAGCAGATCGAGTCTCAGCTGCTCATGCGTCACTACGAGGGCTTCCTCGGATAGAGCGATGCGGGTCGTGCTGCTCGGCCCGCCGGGCGCGGGGAAGGGGACGCAGGGGGTGTTCCTCGGCGAGCGCTACGGGATCCCACAGATCTCGACAGGCGAGATCCTGCGGGACCACGTGCAGCGCGGGACCAAGCTCGGGATCCGCGCCCGCTCGTTCATGGACCGCGGCGAGTACGTCCCGGACGACGTGGTCGTGTCGATGGTGATGGATCGGCTGGCGGATCCGGATGCAGACAAGGGGTTCATCCTCGACGGGTTCCCACGGACCGTCGCGCAGGCCGAGGCCTTGGAGCGTGACCTCGAGGCGTCGGACGACCCCCTCACCGCGGTGCTGAAGTTCTCGGTCGGCGGCGAGCTCGCCGTCCGGCGGCTGATCGGGAGATACACGTGTCCCAACTGCGGCCGGACCTACCACATGGAATACAAGCCACCTGCGGAAGACGAGCTGTGCGACATCTGCGGTGCCACGCTGGAACGGCGCGCCGACGACGATGAGCTCACGGCCCGAAGGCGACTGGCCGTCTACCGGGAACAAGCTTCTCCCCTGGAGCGGTTCTACGCCGAACGGGACCTGCTCCACCAGGTGGATGCCGAGGCGTCGCCCAACGAAGTGATCGCCCGCACCATCAGGATCCTGGAGGAGCTCGAGTGATCATCCGGAAATCGGCCGATGAGATCGCGAAGATGCGGAAGGCGGGCCGGATCGTGGCCGGCACCATCGACGCGGTGCTGGCGGCGGTGGAGCCAGGGCGGTCCACGCTCGATCTCGACCGCGTGGCGGAGCGCTACATCCGAGCCCAGGGAGCGATCCCCTCGTTCAAAGGGTATCGCGGGACCTACCCGGCTTCGATCTGCACCTCGATCGATGCGGAGATCGTCCATGGGATCCCGTCGGCCACCAAGAAGCTCAAGGAGGGGATGGTGCTTTCCCTGGACTTCGGGGCGATCTGCGACGGCTTCCACGGCGACGCCGCGGTCACGGTGTTCGTGGGAGGGCAGGCGCCGTCGGAGGATGCGGCGAAGCTCGCGAAAGAGACGGAGCACGCGCTCTACGCGGCGATCGACGCGATCCGGGTGGGAGGGAGGCTCTCCGACATCGGGCACACCATCGAGTCCGTGGCCGATGCCGCGGGCTTGAGCGTGGTTCGCGAATACGGCGGGCACGGCATCGGCCGGAGCATGCACGAGGAGCCGTTCATCCAGAACTGGGGGCCGCCGGGTCGGGGTCTGGAGCTCCGGCCCGGCCTCACGATCGCGGTGGAGCCCATGTTCACCCTCGGAGGCGAGGAGAACCGCGTGCTCGCCGACGGGTGGACCGTGGTGACCACCGACGGATCGCTGGCGGCCCATTTCGAGCACACGATCGCCATCACCGAGGACGGTCCGGAGATCCTGACGATCTCAGGATAGCCGGCACAGATGGCGGATACTGCCTGCAGCGCAGCCTTCGTGGACACTTCCGGACAGTCGCCCGTATACTGTGCGTTCGCCCCTGTTGGAGGCCGTGTTCGCATGTCCGGCCAGCAGGGCCGAAAGCAGGGGAAGCCCCGTTCGAAGGAAACAGTGGAGCGTGCCGAAAGACGATGCCATCGAAGCTGAGGGGACGGTCATCGAGCCGTTGCCCAACGCCATGTTCCGGGTGGAGCTCGATGCGCCGTACAGCGGGCACAAGGTCTTGGCTCATATCTCCGGGAAGATGCGGATGCACTACATCCGGATCCTCCCGGGGGACCGGGTCAAGGTGGAGCTCTCGCCGTACGACCTCACACGAGGCCGCGTGGTGTATAGGTTCAAGTAGTCATCCGGGAGAAGAGCAGATGAAGGTCAGGCCGTCCGTGAAGAAGATGTGCGACAAGTGCCGGGTGATCCGGCGTCGCGGCGTCGTGATGGTCATCTGCTCCAACCCCCGACACAAGCAGCGGCAAGGCTAGGAGGCCTCAGGCATGGCACGGATCGCAGGAGTGGACCTTCCCCGCGACAAGCGGCTCGATATCGCCCTCCGCTACATCTACGGCATCGGCTCGACCCGCGCGTACCAGATCGTGGCGGGATCCGGTGTCGAAGGTGGGACCAAGGTCCGTGACCTCTCCGAGGACGAGGTCTTGAAGATCCGCGCTTTCATCGATCAGAACCTGAAGGTCGAGGGGGACCTCCGCCGAGAGGTCGCCCAGGACATCAAGCGCAAGATCGAGATCGGCTGCTACCAGGGGATCCGGCATCGCCGGTCGCTCCCGGTCCGCGGCCAGCGGACGCACACCAACGCACGGACGCGCAAGGGTCCGAAGAAGACGATCGCGGGCAGGAAGAAAGCCCAGGCGAAGAAGTAGCCGATAGGGAGAAGGGGATCGATGGCGAAGCCCAAGGCGAAGAAGGCACGGCGGCGGGAGAAGAAGAACGTCGTCCACGGCCAGGCGCATATCAAGTCGACGTTCAACAACACGATCGTCACGATCACCGACCTGCAGGGCAACACGCTCTCGTGGGCGAGCGCCGGGAACGTGGGGTTCAAGGGCTCTCGCAAGTCGACGCCGTTCGCCGCTCAGCTCGCCGCCGAGAAGGCGGCTCGCCAGGCTCAGGAGCACGGCCTGCAGAAGGTGGACGTGTTCGTGAAAGGCCCCGGCTCCGGTCGCGAGACCGCGATCCGTTCCCTCGCCGCCACCGGCCTCGAGATCTCTGGCATCTCAGACGTCACACCGGTGCCGCACAACGGTTGCCGGCCACGCAAGCGTCGCCGCGTCTAGCGGCCGATGAGCCCGACACCGAGGGGGTGTCCGGGACGCAACACGACGCGGGGTAGGAATGGCTGATCCCCCGCTGGAGGAGGACGCACGTGTTCATCGTCGCAAGACCGCAGATCTCCGAGAACGAGATCTCTCCCATCCGTTCCAAGTTCACGATCGAGCCGCTCGAGCCGGGATTCGGCTACACGGTCGGCAACTCGCTCCGTCGGACGTTGCTGTCGTCGATCCCCGGTGCCGCCATCTCGTCGGTCCGCATCGACGGTGTGCTGCATGAGTTCTCGATGATTCCGAAGGTGAACGAAGACGTCACCGACATCATCTTGAACCTGAAGGAGCTGGTGCTCCGCTCCGACGTCGAGGAACCCGCCACCGTCTACCTGAAGGCCAAGGGCCCTTCGGAGGTCACGGCCGGTGACATCGCGCCTCCGGCCGGGATCGAGATCCTGAATCCCGAGCTGCACGTCGCCACACTGGGCAAGGGCGCATCGCTCGAGATGGAGCTGACCGTCGAGCGCGGAGTGGGCTACCGGATGGCCGACAAGAACAAGAAGCCGCGCGACCCGATCGGTGTGATCCCCGTGGACTCGATCTTCTCGCCGGTCCGCAAGGTCTCCTACGCGGTCGAGGACACGCGCGTGGAGCAGATGACCGACCGTGACCGTCTGATCCTGGACGTCGAGACCGACGGCTCCGTGACGCCGCGCGAGGCTCTCGCCTCGGCCGGCGGGACCCTGCTCGAGCTCGTCCAGCTCTTCTCGGACCTGGCGGAGGCCGCGAGTGTCTCCGTCGGCCCGGCCGATGACGAGGAACAGCCCAGCGACTACGCGATCACGGTCGAGGACCTGAACCTCTCGGTCCGTTCGTACAACTGCTTGAAGCGCGAGGGCATCAACACCGTGGGCGACCTCGTGCAGAAGTCGGAGTCCGAGCTGATGGACATCCGCAACTTCGGCCAGAAGTCGATCGACGAGGTCAAGGCCAAGCTCGAAGAGCTCGGCCTCGGCCTGCGGGAGGAATAGACACCGTGCCCAAGCCGAAGAAGGGCCCCCGTCTGGGCTCGAACCCGGCCCATCACAAGCTCCTACTCTCCACGCTGGCCGCGCAGCTGTTCGTGCACGAGGGCATCGAGACGACCGAGGCCAAGGCCAAGCAGCTCCGCCCCTTCGCGGAGAAGCTGATCACGTTCGCGAAGCGCGGGGACCTGGCGGCGCGCCGCCAGGTCCTCCGTGACATCCCCGACCGCGATGTGGTCGCGAAGCTCTTCCACGAGATCGGGCCACGGTTCGAGGAGCGACAGGGCGGCTACACCCGGATCCTCAAGCTCGGGCCGCGGAAGGGCGACGGTGCCCCGATGGCGCGGATCGAGCTGGTCGAGCGCGAAGGGCTCTAGCGCGTGCCCGGGCGGGCCGCCCGGGGGCGCCTCCACGCTGTCGTCTCCTGGGCACTCGCTGCCGAGGTGGCGACGGTAGGGGGAGCCGCGTTCGGTTACGCCGTCGCCGGACGGAACAGCCTGCTGCTCATCCCCTGGCTCGCTCCCGGCGTCGTCCCGTCCTGATGCTGATCGCCCTCGAACGCATCGAGCGATACCGGGGGCGGGGGTTCGGGATCTGGTCCGGCAAGCTGCTGGCGCTCGCGCTCTTCCTCCCGGCCCTCGCTCTGGGTTCCGGGATCCAGGAGGCGATCGCGCGATGATCATCACTCGCTGATGCCGGTCGTCAGATTGGTGCTCGCGTACGACGGGACGGGGTTTCGGGGCTGGGCGCGACAGCCGGACCCCTCCACTCGAACCATCGAAGGTGTGGTGGCGGCCCAGCTCGAGCGCGTGCTCCGGGAGCCCGTGAAGCTCGCGGTGGCCGGGCGGACGGACGCGGGGGTCCATGCGCGAGGGCAGGTCGCGTCCTTCTCGACGGTGTCGTCCATCCCGCCAGAGAGGGTCCAGAAGGCGCTGAACGGCGCCTTGGCGCCCGAAGTCGTGATCCTCGATGCCCGAGACGCGCCTGAAGACTTCCACGCGCGGTACTCGGCAACGTCCCGCGAGTACGTGTACCGGATCCACGAGGCGACGCTGCCCGATCCGTTCACGGCGCGGTTCGTCTGGCACCGGCCCGGACATCTCCGACTCCAGCCGATGCGGGAGGCCGCTCGACTCCTCGTCGGTGAGCACGACTTCGCCGGCTTCAGCCGCCATCGCAAGAATGGCCGCTCGACCGTCCGGGATCTTCGGCGGCTCACGGTGGCCCGGTGCGGGGACGTCCTGTCGATCCGATCCGTGGCGGATG
>Ga0136614_10000940_pt1 | contig 16153 bp, 18 predicted proteins | sample AntDrymUQ2792106_2_FD_106643 | JGI IMG/M metagenome (GOLD analysis project Ga0136614, IMG submission 106643) | Polar desert sand microbial communities from Dry Valleys, Antarctica - metaG UQ279 (21.06) | ecosystem: Environmental > Terrestrial > Soil > Desert | place: Antarctica: Dry Valley... | reverse complement strand
CGGGCTCCGGCGGCGGGGGCGGCGGCGTGATCGGCGGCGGCTGGACCGTCGCCGTCGGCGTGGGCGCCGTCGGCGTCTCGGGGGGCGTCGTCGCCGGCGGGATCGGCTCCTCCGTCGTCGCGGTCGTCTCCGTGGTCTGCGTCTTGGTCGTCGTCGTCTGGGTCGGCTCGGCGTTGCACTCCTGGCGGGCGACGCCGAGCAGCTTGTCGGCGCCGTCGCGCAGGTTGTTGACGAGCTGATCGTCGGTCGACGGCGGCAGGTCGTCGATGGCCTCGTCGACCTGTCGCAGCTGGCCGGCGACGTCCCTGCAGCGTTCGTCCTCGACGGCCTGGCGCACGTCGTTGACCTGGCTCTTGAGCGTGCTCGCGTCGGCGGAGGGGATGCCGGCGTCCGAGCCCGAGCCGCAGGCGGCGAGCAGCGCGGCGCCGACACCGAGCAGCGCCGCAAGCAGGCAGGGGAGCGTCCGTCGCACGGTCATTGACCGTATCCCAGCCGCTCGGCCAGCGAGTCAGGCAGGCGCGCAGCGCGGATCGCCGCCGCCGCGCCGGCGACGTCGTACTCGACGCGACGCCAGCGCGCATGCCAGCGGTCGAGGTCGAGCAGCATCCACGCCGCGCGCGGATCGCCGTCGCGCGGCTGGCCGACCGAGCCGGGGTTCAGCAGCCACTCGCCGCTGCCGGGACCGACGTGGAGATCGTCGCCGTCGCGCCGCGCCTCGCCGGTCGCGACGTCGCCCTCCGGGCGCACGAACGACAGCGCGACGTGCGAGTGGCCGATCAGCGCCACGCGCTGGCGCTGGGCGTCCAGGCACAGCTCCGCCAGCAGCGCGCTGAGCACGTACTCCCAGACGGGATCGCGCGGGCTGGCGTGGTACAGGCCGATGGAGTCCTCCTCGCCGGCGGGCTGCAGCGCGGACAGGAACTCCATGTTCGCGTGGCTGAGCGTCTCCTGCGTCCATCGCGCGGCGATCGCGGCGCCGGTCGAGAACTCGTCCAGGCCGATCGCGCCGGTCACGCCCATGTCGTGGTTTCCGGCCAGGCAGATCGCCGCGTGCCGACGCGCCAGCTCGACGCACGCATCGGGCTCGGCGCCATAGCCGACGAGATCGCCCAGGCACCACATCTCGTCGGCGCGGGCGAGCTCGGCGTCGGCGAGCACCGCCTCGAAGGCGTGCCGGTTGCCGTGGATGTCGGAGAGGATGGCGACCTGCATCTCGTACAGTTCGACCGTGGATCGGGCACGCCTGCGCTGGGGAGCGGCGATCGTCGCCGCCGTGATCGTGGCCGAGGCGGCGGTGGTGCTGCTACGCCCGCGCAACGGCGTCATCGAGCCCGCTCAGATCAGTTCGGAATCGTACTTCAGCGACTCGCAGGTGCAGCGCGCGCGTGAGTACCGGGGTCCGCAACTTGCGATCTACGGCGGCGTCCTGGCGCTCGAGGTCGGCGTTCTCGTGCTCCTCGTGGTCCGGCCGCCGCGGCGACTGCAGGGTCCCTTCAAGCGCCCGCTGCTGGCGGCCGCGGGCGCGGGCGCGGCGCTGTCGGTCGCCGTCGCGATCGCCGTCCTGCCGCTGCAGGCCGTCGCGCGCGAGCGGGCCAAGGACATCGGGCTCGTCACCCAGTCGTGGAGCGGCTACGCTCGCGACAAGGCGGTCTCGGGGGCCATCGGGGCGATCCTGGCGGGGCTCGGGGCCGCGACCGCGGTCGGCCTGATGCGGCGGATGCCGAACGGCTGGTGGGCGCCGGGCACAGTGCTCGTGGTGGCGTTCGGCGTGGCGAGCATCTACGCCGGACCGGTCGTCCTGGACCCGCTGTTCAACACGTTCAAGCCGCTGCCCGCCGGTCAGGTGCGCGACGACGTACTCGCGCTCGCCGAGCGCGCCGGGGTCGACGTCGGCGAGGTCTACAGCGTCGACGCCAGCCGCCGCACGTCCGCCGCCAACGCGTACGTCGCGGGCCTCGGGAAGACCAAGCGCGTGGTGCTCTACGACACGCTGCTGGAGAACTTCGAGCGCGACGAGGTGCGCCTCGTCGTCGCCCACGAGCTCGCCCACGTCCACCACCGCGACGTGCCCAACGGGCTGCTGTATCTGGCCATCGTCACGCCGTTCGGCCTCTTCGCCGTGGCGCAGCTGACCCGCCGGCTCGCGCCGGACGGGCAGCCGGGCCCGGCGGCGCTGCCGGCGCTGGCGCTCAGCCTGCTCGTGATGACGACGACGATCACGACGATCTCAAACCAGCTCAGCCGTGACGTCGAGGCGCGCGCGGACTCCTACGCGCTGACGCTGACGGGCCAGGCCGCGCCGTTCATCTCCTTTGAGAAGCGGATCGCGCTGCGCAACCTGTCCGACCCCGACCCGCCGCGCTGGCAGACGTTCCTGCTCGCGACCCACCCCCCGACGATCGAGCGCATCGGCATCGGCGTCGCCTACGGGCGACGCCAGGGCGCAGCTTCGCCGGAGGCGATCACTCGTCGTCGCTCGGCGGCGGACCGCTGCCGCTGCCGGTGCCGGTGCCGAACTCGGGCAGGTTCTTGATGCCCTCGCGCGTGCGGTACTTCGAGTAGGAGTCGACGAGCGCGTCGGCCAGCTCGGCCATGAACTTCGGCGCGAGGTTGACGCGCGTCACGACGACGCCCGGGATCTCGTCGGCGTCGATCTCGTGATCGACGCGGGCGAACGTGATCGTGAACTCGTAGTCGGAGAACGAGACGTTCGCGAAGTTCGCGTAGTGCCCCGCCATGTCCTCCGGCTGGAAGTGGATGTTGATGTGGCGTTCGCGCTCGTCTTCATCTGCCATCGCGTCCCTAGTATCGCAGCGTGCGCCTCATCGTCCTCGCCGTCGGGCGTCTGCGCCCGCCGTACGCCGACGACGTGCAGCATTACCTCAAGATGCTGGGGCGCCACGCGCGCATCGAGATGATCGAGGTGCGCCAGGAGGAGCGCGTCAGCGGCCGCATCCCGGATCGGGCCTTCGTGTCGCTGCTGGCGCGCGAGGGCGAGCAGTTGGACTCGCTGTCGTTCGCGCGCTTCCTGGAGGACCGCCGCCAGGCCGGGCGCGACGTCTGCTTCGTCATCGGCGGACCGCTGGGCCTGCAGCTCGAGGACGTCGACCACCGCTTCTCGCTCGGGCCGCTGACGCTCCCGCACCAGCTCGCGCGCGTCGTCCTGCTCGAGCAGCTCTACCGCGCGCACAAGATCCTCGCGGGCGAGCCCTACCACTACTGAGGCGCGCGCCGGTGCGCCGGTGACGCTCGGTCGCGCCGCGTCGCAATCGACCATCTACGCTGCATTCGTGGCCGGCCCTCTCTCAGACCTACGCGACGCGGTCGTCGCCGCCTCGGGCGCGGTCGCGGACGCGGGCAGCGGCGGGTCGCCGCCGGCGCCGACGCTCGAACGCCCGAAGCGGGCGGGCTTCGGCGACTACGCGACGAACGCGGCGATGCTGCTTGCCCCGCGCGCCGGCGTCGCGCCGCGCGACGTCGCCGGGCGCCTGGCCGGCGAGCTCGAGCGGCTGCTCGGCGCGTCGCTGGATCGCGTCGAGATCGCCGGCCCCGGCTTCCTCAACCTGTTTCTCTCCGACGCCTGGTACGTCACCGCGCTGGCGCACGTGCTCGCCGCGCGCGATGGCTTCGGCGGCGCCAGCGCCGATCCGGCCGAGCGCGTGAACGTCGAGTTCGTCTCGGCCAACCCGACCGGCCCGATGACCGCCGCCGGCGGGCGCCACGCCGCCTACGGCGACTCGCTCGCGCGGCTGCTCGAGTTCGCCGGCCACGACGTGACGCGCGAGTTCTACATCAACGACATCGGCGGCCAGGTGCGCCGCCTGGGCGAGTCGATCCAGGCCCGGGCGCGCGGCGATGCGGTGCCGGAGGGCGGCTACGAGGGCGACTACGTGCTCGAGCTCGCCGAGCGGATCCCGAACGCCGACAGCGACGACGTCTCCGTCGTCGCCGAGCGCGGCGTGCAGCTGCTGCTCGAGGGGATCCGCGCGTCGATGCAGGCGATCGGCGTCGAGTTCGACGTGTGGTTCTCGGAGGGCTCGCTGCACAGCGGCGAGCCGTCGGCGGTCCAGCACGTGTTCGAGCAGCTCGAGGCGCGTGGCAAGACGTATCGCTCCGAGGGCGCCCTGTGGCTGCGCTCGAGCGCCCACGGCACCGGCAAGGACGACGTGATCGAACGCTCGACGGGCGAGCCCTCCTACCTCGCCTCGGACATCGCGTACCACCTCGACAAGCTCCAGCGCGGCTTTGACCGGCTGATCGACGTGTGGGGCGCCGATCACCACGGCCACGTCGCGCCGATGTACGCGGCGTTCGAGGCGCTGAGCGCGCCGAAGGACGCGATCGAGCTCGTCATCATGCAGTTCGTCAACCTCGTCGAGCGCGGCGAGCGCGCCTCGATGTCAAAGCGCCGCGGCGACTTCGTCACGCTCGACGACCTCATCGCGCAGATCGGCGCCGATGCGGCGCGCTTCTTCATGCTGCAGCGCTCGCACGACACGATGGTCGACCTCGACCTCGATCTCGCGCGCGAGCAGTCAAACGACAACCCGGTCTACTACGTCCAGTACGCGCACGCCCGGATCGCCTCGATCCTGAAGAAGGCCGGCGCGGCGAGCGTCGACGCCGCGCTCGACGCCGCGCCGCAATTCGGCGGCACGCTCGATCCCGCCGAACGCACGCTCGTCAAGAAGCTGCTCGCCTTTCCCGACGAGGTCGCCGAGGCGACGCAGCGGCGCGCGCCGCACAAGGTCGCCGCGTACGCGCTGGAGCTCGCGCAGACGTTCACCGCCTTCTACCGCGACTGCCACGTCGTGGGCGCCGAGGGCGCGGGCGTCGAGGCGTTTCGGCTCGCGCTCAGCGTCGCGACCAAGCAGACGATCGCGCGCTCGCTGGACCTGCTCGGCGTCGGCGCGCCCGAGCAGATGTCGCGCGAAGCTCAGCCCTCGTAGCGGGCGAGATCGTCGTCGAGGCGGCGCGCGTCGGCGGCGCTCAGGTCCGGTCCGTCGCCAGGGTCTGAGCGCCCGCCGCTCGTCATGCCGGCGGCCGGGCGGCGCCGCCAGCGTGGCACGAGCAGCGCGAGCGCGGCGATCACGAGCGCGCCGAGCAGCAGCGGGATCGCGTACGCCGTAATGCCGAAGCCCTCCTCGTCGGGCAGCGAGAGCACCTCGGGCCCGTAGTCGGCGACGAGCGCCTGCTTGATCTGCGCCTTCGTCATGCCCTGCGCGATGAGCTCGCGGATCCGCTCGCGCTGGCTGTCGGGCTGCGCGCCCTCGGCGATGTTCAGCGGCACCTTGCACGTCGTGCACATGACCTCGTCCTCGATGTCGACGAGGTCGGCCTTCGCCGCCGCACCCAGCGCCACGGCGGGAGCGAGCAGGGCGGCGGCGACCAGTGCCGCCACAAGAACGCGCCGCAGGGTCATCGGACCTTCGCGAGCGCGCGGTCGATGAACTGCTGGTTGATCTGGCCGCGAAAGACGTCGACGATCCGGCCCTCGCGGTCGATCACGAAGGTCTCGGGGATCTTGTTGGTCCCGTAGCGATCGGCGAGCTTCGTGCCGACGTCGCGGACACTGGGAAAGCTCATGCCGTTGCTCCTGGCGAACGTCATCGATGCCGAGCTCGGATCGTTGTACGTGACGCCGAGCACCGTGCCCTCGCCGGAGCTCTGCAGCTGCTTGTGCGCGCGCTCGAGGATCGGCGCCTCGGCCTCGCACGGGTCGCACCACGATGCCCAGAAGTTCAGCACCACGACCTTGCCGCGCAGCGCGGCGAGCGACTGTGTGCCGGCGCCGCCGAGCACCGGCAGCGCGCTGCTGGGCGCCGGCGGAAACTCGCCGCGCGCGACCGACTGCTCGATCGAGTCGTCGGCGGAGCGCGACATGAGCCCGTAGGCCAGCAGGCCCAGCAGCGACAGGGCGAGGACGGCTGCGATGGCCGGTACGAGCGCGCGCTTCATCTGACATCCAGGGTAGATGGAGCGACGCGCACACCAGCCGGCAACCCGACGAGCACCTAGAATCGCTTCCGCGCGGACGTAGCTCAGTTGGCAGAGCGTCGGCTTCCCAAGCCGAAGGTCGCGGGTTCGACCCCCGTCGTCCGCTTCGCGCGCGGCCCGCGCGGCTGGGTGTCGAGGTCGGCCGGTGAACGCGTCGAGCGTCGTGATCGGTGTGGGTCGCGTCCGCCAGTCGGCCGAGCAGCCGCGGGGCGAAGGCTGGTCGGCCCGCCCCGGCGGGCGTTATCCTCGCGCCCGCCGATGCCCGCCTACAGCTTCCTCACGACCTGGTGCGTCGCGGCCGCGGTCCAGGACGTCTGGGACGTGATCTCCGCCAGCGACCGCTATCCGGAGTGGTGGAAGGGCGTGCGCAAGGTCACCGAGCTCGAGCCGGGCGGGGAGAACGGCGTCGGCGCGCTGTCGCGCTTTGAGTGGCGCAGCAGGCTGCCCTACTCGCTGCAGTTCGACATGCGCGTCACGCGCTGTGAGCCACCCCATCTGATCGAGGCCCACGCCGCCGGCGAGCTCGTCGGCATCGGGATCTGGCGGCTCTACGAGAGCCCCGCCGGCACCGCGCTCGTCTACAGCTGGGACGTCTCGACGCCGCGCGGCTGGATGAACCGCCTCGCGCCCCTCGGGCGCCCGATCTTCGTCTGGAACCACGACCACGTGATGCGCCAGGGCGCCCGCGGGCTGGCCGATCGGCTCGGCGTGGAGCTCGTCGCGCACGATTGATTTCTCAGTGGCAGCGCATCAAGTCCGTAAGGGATGGATAAAAGCGTTGCCAACCCGCTGGACACGGAGGCCCCGCGGCCTCACCATCCAGCGTCAACGAGCCGACCCGCTGAATCGAGGGCACCATGACCACCGTGCAAACGGCAGGGCCGAGCCATACCGCAGGGCCAAACGTCTTCGAGCTGACGTGCGAGGACACGAAGATCACATACGTGCCGGTCGGATTCGCTGGGGTGCCCCGACTGGAGTACGACGGGCCGATGGGCTCGCACGTCTTCGAGGGCGCCGAGATCCAGACGCTGCGCAGCGCGCGCGGCCTGGAGGTCAGCGTCACGCTGGACCGCATCTCCCACCTGCGGACGACCACGCTGACGGTGTTCCTGCCGGACCTCGCGTTCGAGCCCGCGACGACCGACCTGCGCTTCGAGACCGTCGGGATCCACGCCACGCGCCGCCGCGCGATGGTCTCCGACATCGGCGAGGGCAGCTCCAAGCCGCTCGAGCTGACCGGCCTGGCGCGCAACTTCGAGTTCCAGAACGCCGGCTCGCCCGTCCTGCTCTAGCGGCCCCGGCTCTACCTCGGCGCTACCAGGCCTGCCCGGCGGCGCAGTGCGGGCACTGCACGGACGTCGACACGGGCGCGACGAAGACGAAGCCGCAGCCGCAGGAGTAGCAGGCCCGATCCTGCGGCCCGCCGGCGTCGCGCATGCGTCGCTCGGCTGGGTGCTTCGGGGCCGGCCGGGGCTTCGGGGCGGGCACGACGGGCAGACGCCGGCGTGTCGGCGTGCGGCGGGAGCGTTGGAGTTGTCTGAGGTTCATCCGGCTCATGGTCTATGGACAAGGACTCCTCAACACCCCAAAGGTTTCTGTCCGCAACGGACTTTTCGTGGTTCATGGCGCGTGCGACCGGCTGAGTTACGCGCCGCGAATGCGATACTGGAGAACGCATGCCGCCCGCCCGCAAGCGCAGGATCCGCCTCGTCGTCGCCCTGTCGGCGGCCGTCCTGCTGGCCGGCGCGCTCGTCTACACGAGCCTGCTGAGCTCCAACCAGGCCGTCACGCCGAGCGACCTGCGCAGCGCGAAGGCCGGTGCCTCGTACCAGCTCACCGGCAAGGTCGTCGCGGGCTCGGTGCGCAACACGTCCAGCGGCGTCGACTTCAAGGTGCGCGACCGCGAGGGGCCGACCGCGGTGCCCGTCACGTACAGCGGTGCGGTGCCCGACCCCTTCCGCGAGGGGCGCGAGGTCATCGTCACCGTGCGCAAGGAGGGCGCGACGTTCGTCGGCGAGCGCGACTCGCTCGTGACGAAGTGCCCGTCGAAGTTCACCGAAGACGCCACGCAGCGCTCCTGAGGTCCTGATGGCCACCGTCGGCCGAGCGCTGCTGATCCTCGCCCTCGTCGTCGCCCTGTACGGCGTCGCCGCGTCGATCTACGGCGCCGTGCGCGGGCGCGACGAGTGGATCGCGTCGGGCCGGCGCTCGGTCTACGCGATCGCGGCGCTCGTCACGGGCGCCTTCGCCATCCTCGAGATCGCGTTTCTGCGCTCAGACTTCAGCTTCGCGACCGTCGCCAGCCACTCGTCGACGACGACGCCGACGTTCTACAAGGGCGCGGCGGCCTGGTCCTCGCAGGAGGGCTCGCTGCTGCTGTGGCTGTGGCTGCTGTCGCTGTGGTCGAGCCTCGTGCTGTTCGCGACGCGTAATCAGCTGCGCCGCGTCGCGCCCTACGCCACCGCCGTCCTGCTCGGCTTCGCGGCGTTCTTCGCGGCGCTGCTCGTGTTCAAGGAGACGCCGTTTGAGCTGCGCGCCGTGGCGCCGGCCGAGGGCAACGGCCTCAACCCGCTGCTGCGCCACCCGAGCATGATGATCCACCCCCCGATGCTCTACTCGGGCTACACGCTGTTCACGATCCCGTTCGCGTTCGCCGTCGGCGCGCTGATCACGCGTCAGGTCGGCGCCGCCGACTGGATCCGCGCGACGCGGCGCTTCGCGCTCGGCGCCTGGCTGTTTCTCGGGATCGGCATCCTGCTCGGCGCGCGCTGGTCCTACGCCGAGCTGGGCTGGGGCGGCTACTGGGCCTGGGACCCGGTCGAGAACGCATCGCTGCTGCCGTGGCTGACCGGCACCGCGTTCATCCACTCGATCATGATCCAGGAGAAGCGCGGGATGTTGAAGATCTGGAACGTGTCGCTCATCCTGGCGACGGGCGTGCTGGCGATCCTCGGCACGTTCCTCGTCCGTTCGGGGATCCTCGACTCGATCCACGCCTTCGGCGCATCCACGCTGGGGATCCCGTTCGTGACCCTGATCGGCGTGTTGATCGCCGCCTCGATCGGCCTCGTGGTGCTGCGCCGCAGCGAGCTGCGCTCCGAGAACCGCCTGGACTCGCTGCTCTCGCGCGAGGCGATCTTCCTGCTGAACAACCTCGTCCTCGTCGCGATGGCGTTCGTCGTCTTCTGGGGCACGTTCTGGCCGCTCATCGCCGAGGCGCTGACCGGCACGCGGCGCGCGCTGGGCCCGCCCTGGTTTGACAAGTACACGGTGCCGCTGGCGATCGTGCTCGTGCTGCTGAGCGGGATCGGTCCGGTGATTGCGTGGCGCAAGGCCACCGCCTCCAACGCGCGGCGCAACTTCCTGCTGCCGGCCGTCGCCGCGCTCGCGCTCGGCGCGGTGCTCGCCGCCATGGGCGCCGCCGAGCGGCCGCTGGCGCTGGCGATGTTCGTCTGCGGCGCGTTCGTCGTCGTGAGCGTGGGCCAGGAGTTCTGGCGCGGCGTCGGGGTGCGCCGGGCGATGACGGGGGAGAACCCGCTCGCGGCGCTGCGCTCGCTCGTCGCGCGCAACCGGCGCCGCTACGGCGGCTACCTCGTGCACGTCGGGATGGCGCTGCTGTTCGTCGGGGTCGCCGCTTCGACGGCGTTCAACGACGCCCGCGATGTGCGCCTCGCCCCGGGCCAGAGCGTGCGCTCAGGCGACTACACCTTCACCTACAGGCAAGCGACATCGCGGATCTCGACCCGCGACGGCGAGCTCGAGAAGATCTCCTTCGGCGCGGTCGTCGACGTCAGCCGCGACGGCAGGCACGTGACGACGATGCGCCCCGAGCGCGGGTACTACCCCTCACGCGACGTCACCGGGCTCGGACCAGTCGGGCGCTTCTTCGAGGGTGAGGCGACGAGCGAGATCGGCCTCGACGCCGGGCTGCGGCGCGACATCTGGACGGCGATGACGCCCGACATCCGGCGCCTGCTGCCGACGATCGAGCAGGGCGACCGCGTGTTCGCCGCCGCCGCCGGCAAGCTGCCGGCGCAGCTCGAGGGCCAGGCGCTCGGCGCGGCCCTGAAGGGGATCGTCGACAAGTACCTCTCCGACCGCCCGCAGGCGACGTTCCGCGTCATCAGCTCACCGCTCGTGACGTGGATCTGGATCGGCTCGATCGTCGTCTTCCTCGGTGGCCTGATCGCGCTGTGGCCGGGACCGGATGCCGCTCGGCGCCGCGTCTCGGCGCGCTACGCGGCCCGCGTCGCCGAAGACCTCGGGCGCGCGTAGTGGGCCCCCCGGGACCGCACGACCGATTCCGGGTGCACCGTCTGCGGGCGACCCACTAGCTCGCTACGTGGACATCGTCGCCCTGCTCGTCATCCTCGTCGTGCTCGCTGCCGTCGTGGCGCTCGTCTCCGCGCCGCTGCGCGGCCGCGCGGCGCAGCGCGTTCGCGCCGATGCGGAGGATCGGGTCGCCGAGCTCGAGGCGCGCAAGGAGGCCAAGTACCGCGAGCTGCGCGACGCCGAGATGGACCTGCGCACGGGCAAGCTGTCGCAGGAGGACCATCGCGTGCTCGATCGCCAGCTGCGCGCCGAGGCGGTCGAGATCCTCAAGGCGCTCGACGACGCGCGCGGCTGAGCTACTCTCCCGGCATGGAGAACATCCTCAACGGCGTGCAGGTGCTGCTCTCGATCGCCGTGATCTTCCTCGTGCTCATGCACTCGGGCAAGGACGCCGGCCTGTCGGGCGCCTTCGGCGTCGGCAGCGGCTCCGGTCCCTTCGGCGGCGGGTCGCTCGTGGAGCGCAACCTCAACCGCTGGACGATCGGCTTTGCCGTCGCGTTCGTGCTGAACACGGTCATCCTGCTGAAGATCTAGCGCGTCGCGCCGGTCACGCGGAAGCCGTCGGCGCGCAGCGCGGGGCAGAGGACACCGTTGGCGAAGCGCCGGCCGTAGAACTCGCCCTCGCTGACGAGCCGCTGCTCGCCCGTCAGCGCCTCGGTCGCCTCCAGCAGGCGCAGGACGGAGTCGGTGAAGCGCACGTCGCGCAGCGGCCGGGTGATCTCGCCGTCCTCGATCAGGAAGGTGCCCTCGCGCGTCATGCCGGTCAGCAACGTCTCCTTGTCGCGCACGGTGTTGACGTACCACAGGCGCGTCACGTAGATCCCCTTGGTGATCGGCGCGCACAGCGCGGCGACGTCGGTCGCGGCGCCGCCGCGCAGCACGAGGTTCGTGGGGGAAGGGCCGTAGGGCGACCCGCCGGGTGCGGTCGCGTGGCCGGTGGAGCGGGTGTCGCCACCCGCGAGCGCCGCCGAGCTGCGGTCGTGGACGACGGCCCGCGCGACGCCGTTGTCGATGAGCGCGAGCGGCGCCTTGGGCACGCCCTCGAAGTCAAAGCCGCGCGCGAGGGTGCCGGCGTGCAGCGGCGCGTCAGCCAGATCGATCGCCGGCGCCGTGACGCTCGTGCCGAGCCGGCCGCTGAGCGCGCCGCGGCCCTCGACGTGCGCCAGGCCGTTGAACGCCAGGCCGCCGAGGAACTCGAGCAGGAGGCCCACCGCCTCGGGCTCGAGCACCACCGGGTACGCACCGGGACCGAGCTCGGCCAGCGGCTCACGGCCGACCTTCGACGCCGCTCGCTGCGCCACGGCCGCGGCGTCGATCTCGCCCGCGCTGGCGGCCGTCGCCGACGCGTAGCCGCTGCGCCCGCTCTCGTCGCGGCAGACGACCTTCATGAAGCTGTCGCTGACCTCCTCCTCGAGCTGCGTGGCGCGGCTGCTCGCGATCGCGGTGCGCACCGCGCCCGCCGTCCAGGCCCCGAACGCCTCCAGGCCGTGCTCGGCGGCAACCGCGAACGTCGCCCGCAGCGCCTCGGCGGCGCCCGCCGGATCGAGCCGCGCGGTGGCGGCGTCGAAGCCGCCGCGCAGCGGCGCGGCGGCGCTCGGCTCGCCGAGCCCGGGGTAGGTTCCTGGGCCGCCGTGGGCGGCCGCCCGTGCGGCGCCGTCGGCGGCGCGCGCGGTCGCGCGCAGCGCGTCGTCGTCGAGCCGGTTCGTCGAGGCCAGCGCGGCGTGGCCGTCGCGCACGACGAGGATCTCGACCGACGTGTCGTCCACCTCCGTCGCCTGCGTCGGCGCCGAGCGGGCGAAGCGCGACATGAGCGAGCGCTCGCGCACGACCGTCACCTGCGCTTCGTCTACCGCGACGAGCGCCAGCGCCCGCTCGGCGATCTGCAAAGGCGTCTCGCGCGTCGCCACGCTCAGGCCACGCCCACCTGCACGTCGCGAAAGCGCGCGGGCGCCGTCCCGTGCGAGACCCGCATGACCTGCCCCGGCTCGCCCTTGCCGCAGTTCCCCAGCCCCCACAGGCGCCATTGCGACTGCGAGCAGACCGCATCCAGGCCGCTCCAGAACTGCGGCGTCACGCCCGCGTAGGACGGGTTTCGCAGCAGTCGCCCCAGCTCGCCGCCGTGGATCTCGCGCGCGACCTCGGTGCCGAACTGGAAGTGCAGGCGGCGGTCGTCGATCGACCACGATCGGTTGGTCTCCAGGAACAGGCCCTCGTCGGTGTTGGCGACCAGATCCTCCAGCGTGCCCGCGTCGCCGGCCTGGATCGAGACGTTCGTCATGCGCACGATCGGCTGGCGCGCGAAGCCGTCGGCGCGGGCGCAGCCGCCCGAGCGTCGCAGGCCGATCGCCGCCGCCGAGCCGCGGTCTGACAGCGCGGCCCGCAGAACACCGCCCTCGATCAGCGGCGTGCGCGTGGCGGCGACGCCCTCGTCGTCCCAGCCGAACGTCCCCAGGCCGCCGCGCAGGGTCGCGTCAGCCGTGATGTTCAGGTGCTCCGAGCCGTAGCGCAGCGCGCCGAGATCCCCGGGCGAGACCCAGCTCGTCCCGGCGTAGGCGGCCTCCATGAGCAGCATCCGGTCAAGCTCGAGCGCGTGCCCGATCGACTCGTGGATCTGCAGCGCGAGCTGTTCGCCGCCGAGGATCACGGTCCGCCGCCCGGCCGGGCAGTCGGGCGCGCTGAGCAGCTCGATCGCCTCGGCGGCGATGCGCGGGGCGTTGCCGGCGAGGTCGACGCCGAGCACGTGCTCCCAGCCCGCGCAGGCGGCCGATCCGCCGTGGGCGCCCGGGTAGGAGCGCACCTGCAACTCGTCGCCGTCGACGGCGATCACGGAGATCGCGCCGCCGCACTCGACACGCTCCTGCGAGCAGGCGGCGCCCTCGCTGGAGACGAACGCCGTGCGCACGCGGCGGCTTGCGCACGTCGCGTCGGAGCGCACGATCCGCGGGTCGCCGCGCAGTGCCTGCTCGGCGGCGAACAGCAGCTCGAGCTTGTCCTCGAGCGAGACGTCGAATGGGTCGCGGTCGTACGCGCAGGCCCAGTGTCCGCGGGCGGGCTTGACGGCGACGAGTGGTCCGGCCGCCGTCGCGGGCTGGCTCTCGGCGATCGCCAGCGCCCGCGCGAGCGCGTGCTCGACACCGGCGCGCGTCGCCTCGCGCGTCGCCGCGAAGCCCCAGCCGCCGCCGGTGCGCACGCGCACGCCGACCCCGTCGGCGGCGGACCTGTCGACGCTGTCGACGCTGCCGTTGCGGACGAGCAGCTCCTCCTCGTCGGTGGCGACGTGGCGCGCCTCCGCGTACGAGCAGCGCGCGGGCGCGCCCGACAGGACGCCGGTCAGCAGATCGAGCATCGCGTGAGTATGCCCTTCCCGCGCGGCCCGAAGCGACGTTTCGCCAGGACGCCGCTACGTGCTGTCGGCGGCCGCGTCGGTCAGCGCGACGCAGTTCGCCGCGACCGCTTCGCGCACCGGTGCGATCGCGGCGTCGGTGACCGGGTTCGCCGGGCCTCGCCCTCGCGCGCAGCCCGTCGGAGGCTCACGCCAGCACGAAGGCGCTCGCCTCCCCGCGACCGCCGATGCACGGGCGCGCGGACTGCCCGCGGATCAGCGAGCTCGCGCGCCGCGGGCGGGGGGGTTCGCGATCGGCGCGACGTGCCACATGCCAATCCTCGAGCGGCAGCTCGCCCGCGTCGAAATCGCGAGGTCGGCGAACGCCGCACGGTCCAGCAGCACCGCCTCGTCCTGACCCATGGTCGAGCTGTCCGTCCTCAGAACGCCGCCCCGTAGAGGGCGCGCAGCTCGTCGCGGTCCGGGCGCGGCGGGATCGCGTCGAGCTCGGCGCGATCGGCGGCCGCGTCGGCGCAGGCGTCGAGAGCCGCCCCGTCGACGCCGAGCGCGCTCAAGCTGACCGACTGCGCGCGCCGCGCGAGGTCGGCGGCGAGCGCGATGAGCGCGCCCGCGCCGGGCGCGCCGCGGCGCTCGAGCGCGACGAGCGTGTGCGGCAGCATCACGGCGTTGGCTGGGCCGTGCCCGACGCCGGCGAAGCGCGCGAGCGTCTGCGCCAGGACGTGATGCAGCCCGTAGCCGGCGCTGTCGATCGTGTAGCCCGACAGCAGGGCGGCGAGGGCGAGCGTGTCGCGGTCGGGCTCGTCGGCTCCGGCCGCGTAGGCCACGCCGATCAGCCGCGCCGCCTCGGCGCCCGCGAGCGCTGGCACCGGGCTCGCGCGCACGGTCGCTGGACCCTCGGCGGCGTGGGCGAGCGCGTTGGCGGCGCTGGCGGCAAGCTCGACCTGCGGCTGGGAGGCGCTCAGCGCGGGGTCGTTGACGACGCGTGCGGGCCGCACGCCCGGCAGCGAGCCGTCGGTGCCGGCGGCACGGCGGTGCACGGCGGTCATCTCCGCTGCGCTCAGCGTCGTCGGCACGGCCGCGACGAGTGGCCGCTCGCCCGGCGCGCGCGCCGCCGCCAGCGCCTTGACGGTGTCCACGACGCGCCCGCCGCCCAGCGCGACGATCAGCTCGCCCGGGTCGACCTCGCCGAGCAGCGCGCCGGCGATCTCGTCGACGCGCCCGGACGGGACCACGTGCACGACGCTCGCCCGCTCGGCAAGTACCCGCGCCATCGCGAGCGCGCGCGGCGTCGACAGCAGCGTGAAGCCGCTGCCGAGCGCTGGCAGCGCGCCGTCCAGCGCGCCGCGCCCGAAGTGGATCGTGCGCTCGCCGTCCCTCCAGGTGAAGCCCGCGGGTGCGATGGCCCTATCTCATCACGCTCGCGCGGCGGCGGACCGCCGCCGGGCTTCGCGGGTCCGGCGCGGGCGGATCACGCTCACCGCCGTGCTGATCGCCGAGATCGGTGACTTCAGCGCGTTCGCGCATCCCGGCCAATTGGCCAGCTTCGTCGGCCTGGTCTTCTCACAGCGCTCATCGGGCGACGAGCCCCGCCAGGGCACGATTGCCAAGCCGGCTGGCGCCACGCCCGCCGGCTGCTCATCGAGTTGGCCTGGCATTACCGTCGACGGCTCGCCGTCTCGCTAACGCTCAGGCGCCGCCAGAACGGCCGACCCACGGTCGCGATCCAGGCCGCCTGGCGCGCGCAGCTGCGACTCTCTGAGCGCTGGGCGCATCTGGACGAGCGCCGCGCCAAGCGCCGCACCACCGTCGCGGTCCCCGATGCCCGCGAGCTGACCTGCTTTGTCTGGGAGATCGCACCACCCCGACTGACCAACACCCCTACGCCGTTCGAGGGGGGCTGCTGACGTGTGTCTGACGCAAACCACCTGCGGCCGGCACGCGCCACGCGGGACCTGCGATGCGGTTTATGAGCACCAACCACAGCGTTGGCGCGTTCGATCAGGTAGCGGCCGAGGCGCGACGAACAGCCCGTCTTGAGGTAGCCAGCCCTCGCATATCAGCCTGAAGCGCCCTCGCTGCTCCGGCCGCCACCCGCATCCCGAACCACACAGCAGACCTCACCAGCCATCGCCCTACGATCACGTTGCTCACTTGACAAACACTCCCCATATGAACCACGAAAGAGAGTACGCTCACGGCGTCGTGCCATAACGAATCCTATGCACATGAATCCTTCTTATCTGCTGCGTCGCGGCGCTGATGGCAGCGGTGATCGACCGACGCGCCAAACATCATCGAATGCCCGCAGATGTCGGGTCGTTGAACAAGGAGGTACCCGATGACAAGTAGCGTTTTGCGAGGCTCCGAGGGTGATCGTAGGTGACTCGGGTGTCGTGATCGGCCTGAGTTTGGGCGCCTGAGCAGGCTCTCTTCGCTGTTTGCGTGCTGGCGGGCGGGGGTTGGGCGACGCGCACAGGT
>Ga0136614_10000938_pt1 | contig 16167 bp, 18 predicted proteins | sample AntDrymUQ2792106_2_FD_106643 | JGI IMG/M metagenome (GOLD analysis project Ga0136614, IMG submission 106643) | Polar desert sand microbial communities from Dry Valleys, Antarctica - metaG UQ279 (21.06) | ecosystem: Environmental > Terrestrial > Soil > Desert | place: Antarctica: Dry Valley... | reverse complement strand
TAGCCGTCCGCATCGGCCTTTGACCAATCGCGAGCGATGCCCGCGTGGGTGCGCTCGCGCGAGGACCACGTGACCACCGAGCGGCCGTCGGGAAACGGCGCGAACAGTCCGGGCTCGTGGGTCTCCACGCGCAAACCGTGGCGCGCCAATTCGAGATCGCGCACGATCTCGGGCCGCAGCAGGGAGAAGGTGTAGGCGCCCGGAGAGGCTCTCACTCCCGGCCACAGTTCCTCGGTCACGCAGGCGCCGCCGACCATGTCGCGGCGCTCCAGCACCTGCACCGACAGCCCGGCGCGTGCAAGGTAGGCCGCCGCAGTCAGGCCGTTGTGGCCCGCGCCCACCACCACCGCGTCGAGCACGTCCTGGCTCATAGCGCGGCGAGCACCTCGCGTGACACCGCCTCGCCCGAGCGCACGGCGCCGTCCATGTAGCCCGACCACACCTCGGCCACCTCGGCCCCGGCCCAGTGGATCGAGCCCGCGCGCGTACGCAGAACGTCCCCGTAGTGCGTCCAGGCGCCAGTGGGCATATGACATCCGTAGCAGCCGCGGGAGAACTCCTCCTCAGCCCAGAGGCGCTCCACGTAGCGATCGGGCTGTGCCGCGCGGTGGCCGAACGTGCGGCGGAAGCAGTCGATGACCAGGGCGCGCCGCTCGCCGGGGTCCAACCGCCCGAGCTCGCGCGCGCGGGCACCCTCGAGGAAGCCCAGCAGCACCCCGGGAGAGCCGTCGGGCGGCGAGTTGTCATAGATCAACTTCACGGGTCCCGTGTCGCTCGTGGCCTGGCCACTGAGGCCCTGCTCGCGCCAGAAGGGCTCGTCGTAGATGGCCATGCACTTGGCCACGGTGCCCAGCGGCATGCGCTGGGTGAGCTGGTCGCGGTGCCCAGTCAGCGGCGGGTCGTAGACGATGCGCCCGGCCAGCGAAGGCGCGATCGCCACCACCACCCGGCGCGCGCGCACGACGACGCCCCCGCCCGCGCGCACGACCACACCTGCGGGTCCGTGCTCGATCAGCCTGACCGGGGCGTTGTGCACCACCGCCTGCGCTCCGAGTCGTTCGGCCAGTCTTTGGGCTATGAGCTGCGAGCCGCCCACGAAGCGGTCCTGCTGTGCTCCGCCCTCGGTGCCGAAGAGCATCTCCAGGCTGCCCGCGGAGTGGATGTAGAAGAGCATGTGCAGGAGCGAGAAGTCCTCTGGCTCCGCGGCCCACACGGCCTCTATGCCGAGCTCGAGCATCTCCTGCGCACCCGGGGTGCGCAGATGGCGAGCCTGCCACGTGCGGGCGGTCATCGAATCCCACTCGCGCGCCTTCGGGGCCTCCCACGGACGGTCCAGCGGCACCTCGCGTGCCATCCGGTTGAGCCGGCGCTGGGCGCGGACGAAGTCCGCGAGCGCCAGAGGGCCGACGCGCGGGATCGTGCCTCGATAGCGGCGCAGCCGCCCCCGCCACTCGAGCAGGTTCTCGCCCTCGGTGTAGGTGGGAAAGGTGTCCACGCCCACGTCCGCCGCGAGCGCAGCCAGGCGGTCCTGGGTGGGGCCGATCCACTGTCCGCCGACCTCCACCACCTTGCCGTCGCCGATCGGCTCGTTGAGCAGCCGGCCGCCCACCCGGTCGCGGGCCTCCAGGACCACCACCGAGCACCCCTCGCCGATGAGATCCCGGGCCGCCGTCAGACCGGCCAGCCCGGCGCCCACCACGGCCACGTCGGCCTCGCGCTGGTCCTCGCTCACGCGGTCAACCGTACCGCCGCGCCCCCGCCGATCGCGCCAAAGATCACTAACGACCTCGCTAGCCTGTCCGGTGATGTCCTCGCAAACTGGTTCCCGCGAGGACGGGCGCCGCTTGTCGCTGCGCACGCTGGTGATCGCCAGCGTCGCGTCGGCCACCGCGGCGGTCGTGACCTCGCTGTTCTGGAAGGGCGGCACGCCGATTGCCGCCGCGGTCACTCCTGTCATCGTCGCGGTGGTCTCCGAGCTGTTGCACCGGCCTGCGACCGTGATAGCGGCTCGCAGGGAGCAGACCGCGGCCCGGGTGCAGCGCACGCGCACGCTCCCGGCCGCGGCGGGGAAGCGCGCACGGGCGACCGAGGAGCCCGAGATGAAGGTCTACCGCGCCCCTTCGCGCCGTCCCCGGCTCGCGTTCAAGCCGATCGCCGCCACGGCTGCCATCGCCTTCGTGATCGCGGCCGCGCTGCTCACTCTCCCCGAACTGATCGCCGGGCAGTCCTTCGGCCAGGGCGACCGCAACACCACGCTCTTCGGCGGCTCGGACAAGAGCGACTCGAGCTCCTCCGAGCAGGAGACCCGGCAGGATTCCGAGCCCCAGCCGCAGGAGCCGGCGCCCACTCAGCCCAGCCAGGGCCAGGACACCCCGGAGCAGACGACTCCAACCGCGCCGCCCGCCGAAGAGCGGGCGCCGGAATCCGGGCAGACGCCGCCTACCCCCACTCCGGCGCCCGCGGCGCCGGGCGAGCCCGCGCCCTAGCCGGACTGGCCGGCGTTGCGCACGCGGGCGTCCTCGCCGATCGAGTCGAGATTGCCGACGGCGAAGCCGTCGCCCTTCGTGACGTCGTGCGTCTCGCTCGTCAGTCCTGGTCGTCCTCGTCTGAGTCGGCGGCCTCGCCCGAGTCCGAGTCCGTGTCGGCGTCCCCATCCTCGTCCGCGTCGTCGTCCTCAATGTCATCGTCCGGGTCGGGCACCGCGCCGGGCACGGCCTGGCTCTCCTTCTTGCTCTCCCAGTCGTCGCGGGTGTTCTCGATGTCGTCCTGGAGCTTCTCGCCGTGGTGCTCCAGCTCGTCGGCGGTGTTCTCCAGCTCCTCCACCTGTGGATCGTTGCTACCGGCCTCTTCGTTCATGGCGCGGAAACTACCCCATCGGGACGGGTCAGCCGCCGGCCGCTTCGGCGCGTCGGAGGCCACTCACCGCCCACGTCCCCCCCAGCACGGCGAGCGCGACCGCGGCGCCGAAGGCGAGCAGGATGCTTGGATCGCCGCCGGAGATGAGGTCGCGGCCGGCCTCCAGCATCGCGGTCACCGGGTTCACGCCGGCAACGGCGTTCACCCAGCCCCCGAGAAGGTCCAGCGGCACGTAGACCGGCGCGAGGAACAGGATCGTGAAGATGGGCGTCTGCATGAGCGGTCCGGCCTGGATCGAGCGGAAGCGCAGCGCCACCCCGGCGGCCCACATCAGCGCGGCGAAGTTGGCGAAGGCGGCGAGCACGTAGAGACCCACGAGGTCCACGCCCGCGCCGCCCACGTCCATGCCCGCTGCCAGGGCGATCGTGGTGAGCAGCACCCACACGAACACCGCCCGCACGATCGCCGAGATCGCGTACCCGCCGAGGATGCCGAGCCGGTTGGGTGCCGCCAGCATCATCCGCCGGCCGAAGCCGGACTCGAAGTCGCGCGCCATCGAGAAGCCCGTGAAGACACCGCCGAAAGCCGACGCCTGCAGCAGCACGAACACGTATTGGAACGCGGTGTAACCGCTCGGGAAATCGAAGCCCGGCGCGCTGCTCACGCGCGACAGCCCGCCGGCGAACGCGGTGAAGAAGAACAGCGGGAACAGCACCGCCGGCAGCAGGAGCGCCGGGTTGGTGAAGAAGTTGTGCAGGTTGCGCCAGGCCACCGCCCCGGCCACGCTGCGCGTCCTCACGTGCGCACCAGCCTCGAGCGCAGGGAGCCGACGGCAAGGGCCAGGAAGACAGCTCCCATGCCGAACGCCACGCCGAACGCACGGAGCAGTGGCTCCGCCTCGAACCCGCTAATGAACAACGATCTGATTCCTTCGAGCAGGTAGCTCACCGGATTCCAGGTTGCGATCGTGCGAAACCACTCCTGTTCGATCAGCTCGCGCGGCAGGGCCATCGACGACAGGAAGAGAAACACGAACAGCACCGGAAACAGGCTCTGCACCGCCTCGCCATCGCCGAGGCGAAAGGCCGCGAACAGCCCGAGGCAACCGAAGGCGAAGCTGATCGCCACCGCCAGGCCCATCAGCACGAACGCGCCGGCGAGGCCGGCCTCGAGAGTGGCGCCCGCCGCCAGGCCTACGCCGAGATACACCAGCCCCTGCAGCACGCCCAGCGCGAGTACGCCGGCCAGCTGGCCGCCCACCAGCGCAAGGCCGCTCATCGGCGTGAGCGCCAGCCGGTCGAGAAAGCCGGTCTCGATGTCCTTCGCGAGGTCCGCGCCGCCGTTGGCCACCGCGAAGATGCCCGACTGGATGAAAGGGACCGCCAGTGCGAAGGTGAGGTAGGAGTCGACGGGGAAGCCTGGGATGTTCGTGGCCGCCTCCAACCCGCCGGCGTTTATCGCCAGCAGGATCAGCGGGAAGATCACGGACGGGACCACCTGCGCCGGCTGGCGCAAGGTGCGCATCACCGAGCGGCGTGCCAGCTCTGATACCTGAGTCCAGGTGGCCATGCTCACGCTGAGGCCGCGGCCTGCGCCGGAGCGCCGGCCGCTTCTTCGTCCGACTCGTCGTCCTCGCCGGAGCCCTCCAGCGTGCGCCCGGTCTTGGCGAGGAACACGTCGTCGAGCGTGGGTGCGTGCAGCTGGAGGTGAGCCACTTCGATGTTCTCGGCATCGAGAGCCCTGACCACGTCGGCCAACGAGGCATCGCCGCCCTTGAGGCGCACGGCCACGCTCTCCTGCTCGTGGTGGGGGCAGTCGCCCCCACCGAAGCGCTCCAGCACGCGGAATACGTCGTCTGTCCGGGCGGGGTCGGCCGGCACGGCCTCCACGCTTGGGTCGCCGATCTCCGCCTTCAGCGCCTGGGGCGTGCCCTCGGCCACGAGCTTGCCATGGTCGATGATGCCCACGCGGCTCGCCAGGACGTCGGCCTCCTCGAGGTACTGGGTGGTGAGGAACACGGTGACGCCCTCCTCGCGGGCCAGACGGGCCACCTCCTCCCAGAGCGAGCTGCGGCTCTGGGGGTCAAGCCCGGTGGTGGGCTCGTCCAGGAACAGGATCCGGGGGCTGTGCACCAGCGCCAGCGCCAGGTCCAGCCGGCGGCGCATGCCACCGGAGTAACCGCCCACCTTGCGGTCGGCGGCATCGGCCAGGCCCACGCGCTCGATCAGGTCGTCGCCCCGGCGGCGGCGCTCGGCCTTGGGCAGCCCGTGCAGCGCGGTCTGGAGACGCATGTGCTCGCGGGCGCTGAGGTAGTTGTCCAGCGCGGCCTCCTGAAGTGCCGCGCCGATGTTCTCGCGCACTTTGGCGCCGTTTTCGCTCACCTCGTACCCGGCCACGCGCGCCGTGCCCGAGGTGGGCGGCAGCAGGGTGGTGAGCATGTGCACCGCGGTGGACTTCCCGGCTCCGTTGGGGCCGAGAAAGCCATAGATCTCGCCGGCGTCGACGTGCAGGTCCACCCCGTCCACGGCCCGGGGGCCCTTCTTGTATTCCTTGACGAGGTTCTCCACCTCGATCGTCGCGGGATGCTGAGTGGCGCTCATCGAGGCGACGCTATCAGGATGGTTGAAGTTGTCAACCTTTGTGTGAGTCGACTATCATCATGCACCAATGGCCAGCACGCCGGTCAAGACCGACCCCGCCACGGAAGCCTGGACGCTCGTGCTGGCCCTGTTCTTCGGCGAGCGCCCGCCGCGGATCCCCCGCATCGCCGCGGAGTTCGACGTCTCCCCGATGGCCCTGAAGATGCTCCAGTGGCTGGAGCCGGGTGTGGAGATGACAATGAGCGGCCTGGCCGAGCGGATCTACTGCGACGCCTCCAACGTGACCGGGATCGTGGACCGGCTCGAGGCGCGCGCGCTGATCGAGCGGCGCGACAAGCCAGGCGACCGCCGCGTGAAGCTGATCGGGCTCACCGCCGAGGGCGAGCGCTGGCGCGAGCAGATCCTCGAGCGGCTGCACGAGCCGCCCGGGCCGATCGCCGGCCTCTCGGCCTCGGACCAGCGCGCCCTGCGCGACGTGCTGCGACGAGCCCTCGGGGAGAACTAGGCTGAGCGGTCGATGGCCGCCCCCGACGCACCGCCAGAGCAAACCATCCGGCGATGGCTGGCCGCGAACGGGCCGGTGGACGTTGGAATCGATTCCATCGAGCAGACGTGGGGGCTCGAGACGCTCACCGCGAGCGACCGGCGGCGCATCGGGCGCGCGCTGGAGGATGCGGGCGTGGTCTGCGAGCCGCCGTTGCGGCGCGCGGGCCGGCGCGACAAGCTGCACCTGAGCCTTGCGCCCGGCGCCGAGGCGAGTGAGCCCGGCGAGCCGGTCGCGGCCCCCGTCGAGGAGCCCGAGCCGGAGCCCGAACCCGAACCCCAACCGGCGCCCGTCGAGGCGCCCGAGCGGGAACCCGCGCCCGAGCCGGAAACCCGCCGCGAGCAGGAAGCCCGCGGCGACGGCAGCGCGGCCCTCAAGCTCGCTCCGCTCGCCGTCGCCCTGATGTTCGTCGGGGCCCTGGGCCCGTGGGCGAAGAGCATCTTCGTCGTGGACTACGGCCTCGACCGCGCCGGGCTCGTGGTGATCGCGCTGGCCGCCATCGCCGGCCTGCTCCTGCTGGCGCACGCACGCGGAGCGGGCCGCGCGCTCCTGCCGCTGGCGGCGGCCCTGGTGGCCACCGTGGCGGTCGCCGTGGTGGTCACGGAGTTCCGCGAGCTGCTCGACGACGATCTTGTCGGGCCCGCCTGGGGGCTGTACGTGGCGTTCGCCGGTTCTGCCGCGATGGTGGCGATCGCGATGCTGCAGCTGGCGCGCCGCTGACCGTCAGACCGGTCCCCGCGTAGGGGTGTTACGTTGCCGCGATGCCTTCCGATGCCTTCGTGGAGCGCCTGAACGAGCAGGTTGGCCACGAGTTCGCCGCCTCGCAGCAGTACGTGGCCGTGGCCGTCTACTACGACGCCGAGACCCTGCCGCGCCTGTCCTCGTTCTTCTACGCCCAGGCGGTCGAGGAGCGCAACCACGCGATGATGATGCTCCAGTACCTGCTGGACGCCGGCGAGGCGGCCACCGTGCCCGGCACCGCCGCCCCCCGGACGGACTTCTCAGACGTGGTCGAGCCGGTGCGGATCGCCCTCGATCAGGAGCGCAAGGTGAGCGACCAGATCGCCGCCCTGGCGGGCGTCGCGCGTGAGAGCAGCGACTATCAGAGCGAGCAGTTCATGCAGTGGTTTCTCAAGGAACAGGTGGAGGAGGTATCCACGATGTCCGACATCCTGCGGGTGGTCGAGCGTGGTCGCGAGAACCCGTTGCTGGTGGAGGAGTACCTCGCTCGAGAGGCACCTGCCGGCGAAGGGCGGGACCCCACCGCGCCGCCGGCTGCCGGCGGCGCGATCTAGGCCCCGTCGCGCAGGCGGACGGTGTCCTCCACAGCTGCCGATGCTACGTCGCGGCGATCGAGGCAGCCACGGACGCCAGGTCCTCGCCGCTGAAGTCCGGCGCGGGGACGCTCGAGAGCAGCACGCGCTCGCGGCGCCCGACCCATCCGGTGTGCATGCCCGCCCGCTTGGCGCCCATCACGTCCCACCAGTGGGCCGCCACGAGCACGATCTCCCCCGGAGCGGCATTCGCTCGCACGGCGCCATGGGCGTACACGCGGGGATCGGGCTTGTAGGCCTCGATCTCGTCGCTGCCCACGACGAGATCCACGAGCTCGCGCAGGCCGGCTGCTTCCAGCGCGAACTGCGCGGCCTGGCCCGCGCTGTTGGTGAGTACTCCCACACTCAGGCCGCCGTCGCGCAGGGTCTGCAGGGCGCCGGCCGCATCGGGGTAGGGCGGCATCGTCCGCGCCACTTCGAGCGCGTCGTCGATACCGCTTCGCTCGAGCCCATCGATCTGCACACGACGCTCGAGCGCCGCGCGCAGGTACTCGGGGAGCGGCCGGTAGTCCCCGGCGAGCGTGCCGGCCGTGGCCTGCCACACCGCGTCGTCGAGCACCTCGTCGCCGAGCGACGCCGGAGCGCCGAGCGGACCGGCTATCGCGGCCGGGTCCAGCAACGTCCCGTTGAGATCGAAGAGGACCCAGTTCACGGTCGAAGGACCGTACCGCTGCAAGCACCATTTCCGGTTCCAGGGCACCTTCACCAGCGGCCCCACGTCGGGCTGACGCCCTACCCCCGGCTCGCACCCCGGGGTCGCCCTAGGGATCATTCCCAATAGGCAAGACCGCCCGTCGCGGGCAGGCTGCTCTCAACAGTCAAACGCGACGAACGGAGACACGATGGACACCCCCGAGAACAACCCGCAGCAACCGCAGAGCCCGGCCCCGGAGCCCGGTCCCGACCAGCCCCGGCGGCTCACCCGCTCCCGCACCGACCGCGTGCTCGGCGGTGTGGCCGGCGGCCTGGGCCGGTACTTCGGCATCGACCCGGTGATCGTGAGGATCGCCATCGTGGCGCTCACGCTCCTGGGCGGGACAGGTGTGCTCGTCTACCTGGCCGCCCTGCTGCTGGTGCCCTCCGATCCAATCGGATCGGAGGCGCCGGCGGCGATCACACCGGACGGCGGCCCCACCCGCACCCTCGTAGTCGTGGGTGTAGTCCTGCTGCTGCTCGTGAGCTGGCCGCTGCTGGCACCGCTGGCGTTCCTCGCGGTGATCGGGCTCGTGGTGTGGTGGCTCGCCTCCGGCACGGCTCCGGGTGGAGAGCCTCGCGAGATCGCCAAGCAGGCCCTGCTGGGCGTCGGCACGCTGATCGCGTGCTCGGCCATCTTCGTCGGGGGGTTCTCCGCGGCGGCCGCCGGTGGCGGCGCGCTCGCGGCCGGCCTCGTGATCGGCACCGGTGTGGTGCTGATCGCCGGCGCCTTCCTGGGCCGCATCCGCTGGCTGGTGCTGCCCGCTCTGTCCCTGGCGATAGCCGTCGGGATCGTGTCGGCGGCGGGAATCGACCTCGACGGTGGATTCGGCGAGCGCCACTACCGGCCCACCGCCGCGTCGGACGTCAACGACCGCTACGAGCTGGGCGCCGGCGACCTCACGGTGGACCTGCGCGATGCCAAGCTCCCCGCGGGCGACACCCAGCTGAAGCTCCAGCTGGGGATGGGCCAGGCAACGGTGCTCGTGCCCGACGACGTGTGCGTGGCCAGCCGAGCGGAGATCGGCGCGGGCCAGATCGAAGTGTTCGATCGCGACAGCGCCGGCGCCGACGTGAACTGGGAGGACACCCCACGCGCCGCGGCCGGCAACAGCCGCGTGGTGATCGACGCCGACGTGGGCGTTGGACATGTGCAGGTGGGCCACGACGAGGTGGGGCTTGACCGCTTCGGGCCCGACCAGCGCTTCGGAGGCGACGGCGAGAGCATCCGCTCGTTCAACTCGGGATGCCAGGGCACGGCCCTGAGCGCGGGAGCCGGCGGTGAAACGAACCGATAGCCCCGACACGGCCGCGCTGGTGGCGGGCCTCGTGCTCGTGGCCTTCGGCACCGTGCTCCTGCTGGACCGCGTCGAGGTGCTGGACCTGCGCTTCGCCACGCTCGCCCCCATCGCCTGTGCGGCGGTGGGGGCGATCCTGCTTGCCACCGGCCTGTCCGGTAGGGATCGGCCGGTGAGATGATGGACCCGGCGATGGCCCAGAGCGCCCACCCGGGGGTCCCGCCGGCGCTGCGGCGCGACACCGGGCGGCGTGTCCTGGCCGGTGTCTGCGCGGGCATAGGAGCCCGCTTCGGGGTGGACCCGCTGCTGGTGCGCGTGGGCTTCGTGTTGGGGGCGATGGCGGGCGGCGTGGGCCTGGTCGTGTACGCGCTGCTGTGGCTCGTGGTGCCCGCCGAGCGGGTGGCCGGCGGCACACCGCTGCTGCGGGTGCGCACCGAGCGGGCGTCGGTGCAGGTGGCGCTTGGCGTGGGCCTGCTGCTGCTCAGCGCCCTGCTGACATCGCGGGCGCTTGGCCTGTGGTTCTCCGACGCCCTGGTGTGGCCGCTTGTGCTGATGGCCACCGGCGGGGCGCTCATCTGGCGGCAGTCACTCGGCGGTGCGCCCGACCCTGCATCCGCCCTGACGGCGTCGGCCGCAACGGCGCCTGCCCGGGGCGGCGCTTCGCGCGCGGCGCCGGCGGCCGTGCACTACGCCCGCCGCCGCCTGAGCTCCGCTTCGCGGACCAGCCTCGGCGTGGTGCTTGTAATCGGCGCGGGCCTGGCCTTCCTCCAGTCGGTGGGCGCGCTGAGCCTGGCGCGAGACGTCGTGCTGGCGGCTCTCGTGGTGGCCGCCGTGCTGGCCGTGATCCTCGCCCCCTGGATCCTGCGCATGACTCGCTCGCTGTCCACCGAGCGTGCCGAGCGCATCCGCTCGCAGGAGCGTGCCGAGATGGCGGCCCACGTGCACGACTCGGTGCTGCAGACCCTCGCACTGATGCAGAAGCGCGCCGACGATCCGCGCGAGGTGGCCTCGCTGGCGCGCCGGCAGGAGCACGAGCTGCGCTCCTGGCTGTCGCACCACACGGCCCCCGCCGGCGAGCGGCGGCTGCACGGCGCGGTACGCGAAGCCGCGGAGGAGATCGAGCGCGAGCACCGCGTGCGCGTGGAGGTGGTGGCGGTGGGCGACGCCGAGCTGGGCCAGCGCACCGAGGCGCTGGTGGCCGCCACCCGCGAGGCGATGCTCAACGCTGCCAAGTTCGGCGGCGGCACGCCGATCGACGTGTACCTGGAGGCCTCCGACGGCAACGTCCGCGCATTCGTGCGCGATCGCGGCCCGGGCTTCGACCCTGCCGCGCTGCCGCCCGACCGGCGTGGTGTGAGCGAGTCAATCGTGGGGCGCATGGAGCGCAACGGCGGCCGGGCGAAGATCACCAGCTCAGCCGACGAGGGCACCGAGGTGGAGCTGGTGCTGGAGGAATCTGGCCGGTGAGCCTCCCGCGCGTGGCGATCGTGGACGACCACCAGCTCTTCCGCGCCGGCGTGCGCGCCGAGCTGGAGGGCCTGGTGGACGTCGTGGGCGATGCCGCCAGCGTGGCCGCCGCCGCCCAGCTGATCGCGTCGACCGAGCCCGAGGTGGTGCTGCTCGACGTACACATGCCCGACGGCGGCGGCGTGGAGGTGATCCGCCGGACCGCTGAGGCCCATCCCGGCGTGCGCTTTCTCGCGCTGTCGGTGAGCGACGCCGCCGAGGACGTGATCGCCGTGATCCGAGCCGGGGCACGCGGCTATGTGACCAAGATCATCTCCGGCCCCGACCTCGCCGACGCCGTACAGCGGGTGCGCGAAGGCGACGCCGTGTTCTCCCCAAGGCTGGCCGGCTTCGTGCTCGACGCGTTCTCGGGCGCGAACCCGCCCGCGAGCGAGCGAGCTTCGCCGAGCGATCTCGACCAGCTCACACCGCGCGAACGGGAGGTGCTCCAGCACATCGCCCGCGGGTACATGTACAAGGAGATCGCGCTGCGGCTGGAGATCTCCGCCAAGACGGTGGAAGCCCATGTGACCTCGGTGCTTCGCAAGCTCCAGCTCTCCAGCCGCCACGAGCTGTCGGCGTGGGCGGTGGAGCGGCGGCTGCTCGAGCCCTGAGGGGTATCCTGCGCGCCAAGAGGAAGCCACCGATGCGCTTGACTCGAACTCTCATCTGCACCGCTCTCGCCGCCGCGGCGCTCGGCGCCGGCGCCCACCCCGCCGCGGCCGCGGTCTCGTGCCCCGAACCTGGTGAGGACTGGCAGCGCGCCACCCCGGAAGCGGCGGGCATGGACGCGGCCAAGCTGCAGGACGCGATGGACTACGGGTCCACACAGCTCAGCTTCGCCGTGCGGGTGTACCGGCGCGGCTGCCTCGTTGGCGAGGACCGCCTCGCGCCGGTGAACCGCACCCAGAAGTACGAGAGCTACTCCATGGCCAAGTCGATCACCTCCGTGCTGTTCGGTCGCGCGATGCAGCAGGGGCTGATCGGCCCCGACGACCCGGTGGGCGCGCTGGTCACCGAGGCCGACCGCCCCCACGGGGCGGTCACGATGCGCAATCTGCTCACGATGACCTCGGGCTTGCGCTGGAACGGGTTCCGCGACTACAACGTCTTCACGATGCCCGACCGCGTACGGGATGCCCTCACCCTCGAGGTCGTGCGCCCGCGCGGGACCTACTACGAGTACGCGCAGAGCCCGGTGGCGCTGCTGGCCGAGGCCACCGGCAGGGCGGCGGGCAAGGACGCGGGGGCATACGCCCAGGAGGAGCTCATGGGCCCGCTGGGCATCGAAGCGAACAATTGGCACTGGGGCCGCGACCCCGCAGGGCACATCCAGGGCTTCTACGGCGTGAACATGCGGCCCGACGACTTCGGGCGCTTCGGCGAGCTGCTGCGCCGCGGCGGGGTCTGGCGCGGCCGGCGGCTGCTGGCCACCGCGTTCATGGAGGAAGCGCTCCAGCCGGCCAAGACCAACGGCTGCTACGGCTGGCTGATCTGGCTGAACCGCGACAAGCCCTGCGTGGGGCCGCGCGTATCGGAGCGACCGGTGGTCGACGAGCGCGAGTTCCCCGACCTGCCCGCCGACATCTACCACTTCTCCGGGCTCTTCGGCCAGCTGGTCACGGTGTTCCCCTCGCAGGAGATGGTCCTGGTGCGCACCGGCCAGGACCCCAACCTCGTGTTCGCCGGCGGCGCGTCCTACGAGCACACCCTCTACCGCAAGGTGCTCGGCTCGATCACCGACCAAAGCGTGCAGGTGGGCCAGGAGGGCCCGGGCGATGGGCCGAGGGACAAGCCCAACTCCGATGCCGGTTTCCAGAACTCGCTCCAGGAGCCCGACCAGTACTCGCAGGGGGCGAACCAGCAGCCGCTTCCCCCCGCCGGCCCGGCACGGGCTCGCGCAGCGGTGCTGTCGCTGGCGCGCCCGCGCGCCTCACGCCGCGGCGTGGTGTCACTGCGGGTGAGCTGCCCGCCACGGTGGCTGTCCAAGATTGCCGCCGTCTGCCGCGGCATGGCCCGCGTGCGAGGCGCGCGTCCGGGCCCGCGGCGCGGGCGCCGCTACCGCATCGGCGCCGGTCGCTCCAAGGTGCTGCGGTTCAAGCTCACGGCTCGCCGTGCGCGAGTCCTTCGCCGAGCCGGCCGCATGACCCTGATCGTCTCCGCGAAGAACCGTGACGCCGCCAAGGGCACCTACACGCGCGGCGATGTGAAGCTGCTGCGCGCCGCCCGGCGCCGCTGAGCCCTACCTAGCTCACGTCCTGGCCGTTGACCGTGAGGCGCACGTCGATGTTGCCGCGCGTGGCGTTGGAGTAGGGGCACACCTCGTGGGCGGCCTTCACCAGCTCTGCCGCGAGCTGCTCGGGGTTCGTGCCCCCACCGTCGCCACCCAACTCGGAGGGCACGCGGATGTCCACCTCCAGGGCGCCGTCCGTGGTCTTGCCGTGACCCTTGAGGCGGCCTCCGGTCACCTGTGCTTCTGCCGTGTAGAGCGTCTTAGCCATGGAGCGGAGGCTATCTCGACGGCGGAGCCGGCTGGATCACGCGCGCGCCGTGCTTGGGCCGGAAGGTGATGCCGCGGCGCACCCCGCGCTCGGGCCTGCGGCCGGCGGGTCTCAGGCTCGTGCGCTCGAACACACGACGGATCGCCACCCGCATCTCCATCTCGGCGAAGCTCGCCCCGAGGCAGCGGCGCGTACCGCCGCCGAAGGGCAGCCACGTGTAGGTGTCCGGTACCTCGGCGCCGAGGAAGCGCTCCGGGCGGAAGTCCGACGCCTCGGGGTAGCGGTCGGTGCGGCGGTGGATCGCGGCGATCGAGGGGTTGATCTCCACACCGGGCGGGATCTGGTGGCCACCCACCTCGAACGGCTCGTCTCCGCGCACCACGCGGCCCACGCCGGAGATCACCGGCCGGATGCGCAGCGCCTCCTTCACGACGGCTGCGAGGTATTCGTCTCCCGATGCCATCTCAGCCTTCAGCCGCTCGAGCACGCGCGGATTTCGCAACAGCAGCTCGAACGCCCAGGCCAGCCCTGTGGCGGTGGTCTCGTGGCCGGCCACCAGCAGCGTGACCAGCTCGTCGCGCAGCTCGCCGTCGGTCATCGGGTTGCCGTCCTCGTCGCGAGCCAATAGGAGCATCGAGAGCACGTCTTCGCGCTCCTCGAGGTCGGCCTCGGCCCGCCGGGCGGCGATCTCCTCGTGAATCAGCTCGTCCACCCCGCCTCGGGCACTCGCGAACTCCTCGCCCGCCCCCGCTCCGCGCCTGCCGCCGGTGAGCACCAGCAGCATCACGGCGCGTCGCGAAGCCACCGGGTCCACCATCCGGCGCACGCGTCGCATCAGCTCGGCCTGGCGCGCGCCCGCGGACACGCCGAACACGGCACGCATGATGATCTCCAGCGTGAGCTGCTGGGTGTGCGGCAGCAGTGCGAACGGCTCGCCCACCGGGAAGGAGTCGATCGCGCGGTCAGCCGCCTCGCGCATCACGTGCTCGTACGCGCGCATCCGCTCGCCGTGGAACGCCGGCAGCAGCAGCTTGCGCTGGCGCATGTGCTCGGCGCCGTCGAGCAGCAGCACCGAGCGCTCGCCCACCACGGGGCCCAGCACCGCGTTGGCCTCGCCCGCGCGGAGCCTCTCGGGCGAGCCGCGGAACACCTGCTTGACCAACTCGGAGTCGAACACCATCACGAAGCCGGGATCGAAGAGGCTGCGAAAGGTGACCACGTCGCCGTAGCGCCGGCGGTTGGCCTCGATCCACGGGAGAGGCGCAAGGATGAAGCCCATCGTCTGCAGCCAGCGCGGGAGGCGCGGGCCGGGCGGGAGTGCGGCTTCAGCCATGGGCCTCAGCCTACGGGGAGAGCGCCAGCCGCATCCTCTGCAGGCGATGCCGGACGTCCACGCCCAGCTCCCGCCCGAGCCAGCGCAGCAGCTCCGGGCGGTCGGCGCCGCGGCGCGTCAGCGCGCGGGCGGCAAAGCGCAATGAACGGCGGGCCGTGATCACCTGCGAGGGCCGCCGCGAGCGCGAGAAGACATCGAGCAGCTCACGCCCCAGCTCGGGACGACGGGCCATCCCGCGGTAGAGCTCCGCCTCGAAGGCCGACACCGCCTCTCCGCGCGCGAGCAGGTTCGTCCACTGGTAGGTCTCGAGGCAGGCACGGTCGCGCTCGCGCTCCCACCGCGCCAGTGCCGCGTCGAGGGCAGGCGGGTCGTGGAGCACCGGGGCGGCCATCTCACCCAACCGCCGGCCGAAGCGCAGAGCGTCGCGGATTCCCTGGGCGGTCACCGGATCCTTGAAGTGCCCGGCGTCACCGGCAAGCGCCCATCCGGGGCCTGTGGACCTGCGGAAGTAGGACGGGAGGTCCACGGCTCCCCGCACCTTGCCCTCCTGCGTGCAGCCGCGCAGGCGCTCGGCCAGCTCCGGCAGCCGCGCCAGCGTGCGCTCGTACTCGCCCTGCGGGTCGCTGCGAAAGGCACTGCCGCGCTCCACCGGCGGCATGACCAGCACGAGCAGCAGGCCGCCGTCGCACGGAAAGGCCGTGCCCAGGTCCGCTCCCTCGCGCCACTGCGCCGCCACGCCGTTCCACTCCGGCCGCCCCTCCTCGAAGTAGGCGAAGAAGCAGGCGCGCCCGTTGGGGTTCGACATGTGCGGGCGATCGGCTCCCACCAGGTCCGCAACGGTTGAGCGACGCCCGTCCGCACCCACGACGAGTGGCGCGCGCAGCTCGTGCTCGCCGTCGGCGTCCTTCACGCGAATCCCGACCACGCGTGCACCGTCGTGCACCAGGTCCGTGGCCTTCACGCCCTCGCGCACATCGGCTCCGGCGGCACGAGCGGTGTCCACCAGCACCGCGTCCAGTCCCGGACGCCGGACGCACAGCGCGTAGTCGATCCCGTCGACCGGCGTGGAGGCGGTGGTCACGCCGAAGCCGGCCGCGGCCACGTGAGCCCGCGACAGGCGGGGCGAGCCGAGCGCCTCCACGCGCTCGCGGGCGCCGAGGGCCTGGAGCTCGGCCACCCCGCCGGCGAAGATCAGATGGGTGGAGAGCGTGTCCGAGGGAAACCGTGCACGGTCCACGACCACGACGTGCCGCCCGGCTCGTGCAAGCGCGGTGGCTGTGGCCGAGCCCGCGCAGCGCGCGCCCACCACCACGGCGTCCACCTGATCTATGCCCGGTCGTGGGCGTTCGGGCGGCCCTGGGCGTACAGCTCGGCGTCCGCCCGCTTCTCCGCCTCGTACTCGGGTGGGTCGTAGAGCTTGTACTTCTTCGCCGGCGGCTTCTTGGAGCCGGCGGCGTCCAGCAGCTGGTTCACGGCCTCCCGGCCCGACTCGTTCGCGCCGC
>Ga0136614_10000937_pt1 | contig 16178 bp, 16 predicted proteins | sample AntDrymUQ2792106_2_FD_106643 | JGI IMG/M metagenome (GOLD analysis project Ga0136614, IMG submission 106643) | Polar desert sand microbial communities from Dry Valleys, Antarctica - metaG UQ279 (21.06) | ecosystem: Environmental > Terrestrial > Soil > Desert | place: Antarctica: Dry Valley... | reverse complement strand
GGCCACCGCGAGACCGCTCCGATGTTGACGCAGGAGAACCTCGACCGTTATCACACGGAAGAGACAAAACTCTCGCTCGTCCTGTTTGACGAAATCGAGAAGGCTTCCGACAGTCTCTGGCAGCTGCTGCTCGGCATTCTCGATAAAGCGACGCTGACACTCGGCGACAATCGTCGCGTGGATTTTTCACACGCGATGGTAGTGATGACTTCTAACCTCGGTGCCCGTGAGATGTCGGAGTTAATCTCCGGCGGCATTGGGTTCGCCCCGACGCACGGCTCGAAGAATCCGCATGACACGGAGGTTGATCAGAAAATTTACCGGACAGCGGTTGAAGCAGCGCGGCGCAAGTTCTCGCCGGAGTTTATGAACCGCATTGATAAGGTGGTCGTCTTCCGCAGCCTGAAGGAGCATCATCTACGTCAGATACTCGATCTCGAGTTGCAATCCGTGCAGGAAAGAATCATGCGCTCCGCCGGCACCAAGTTCGTCTTTCAGTGTTCGGACGAAGCGAAAGACATGCTCCTCAAAGAGGGCATTGACTTCAAATACGGCGCGCGCCATTTGAAACGCTCCATTGAGCGGTTTCTGGTCTACCCGCTGTCGAACCTCGTCGCCACCGAGCAGGTGGGCTTAGGCGACCTCGTCTATATTGATTTGAACGAAGGAAGCAAAAAGCTCGTCTTCTCCAAATGTTCGGGCGGGGCGTTGATTAGCGACGAGATGGGAATGTCCGACGAGGCTGAAAAAACCGAGGCTAAATCCGGCGGAGTTGCCCTCCCGATCCCGCAGACTAAAGCTGCTCGAAAAGGTCAGGGGCGCGGCGAAAAGAACGAAAGTTAGTAACCGCCGTACCGTCGAATCTAAACGTCAAAGTCCGGTCAGGATCGAGGGTCCCGACCGGCCTTTTCTTTCTTTCGAGAAACTACTCGCCGCTTCATCAGCGCCCGAACTTCTACGTTCGACCCTTCCCGCAGCAACGCGAGTGCCTCACCGTTACATGGATTTCCTGACGCCTGCTGTTTCGAGTTGACGCAACGCTTCAAGGGCGTGTTGTGAAAGGTAGGGGTCTCGCGCGTCGAGCGCGGCACGTTGTAGCGCCGGGATTGCGGCAGCGTCCCCGATGCGGCCGAGGGAGCGCGCGGCTTCACGCCGCACGTCGTCAGCCGCGCGCTCATTTGAAAGAATCTCGATTAACGCGGGCACCGCATTCGTGCTCCCGATGTCTCCGAGAGCGCGCGCCGCCGCACGCCTCACAAATTCGTTTTCTTCCGCCCGACGCCGGGTGATGCGATTCAGAAAGCCGGAGCGCGGGATGCGGCGCACTAACGACTGCGCGAGAGGCTGTGCTGCGGTTTCGTCGCCGATGCGTCCGAGCGCGACTGCCGCCGCGCCGCGCACGCCCGGATTTTTGTCACTTTCGAGCGCGTTGATGAGTGAAGCGACGCCGGCGCGGCTGCGCATCATACCGAGCGCGTAAGCCGCTTCACGGCGGACAAACTCGTCGCGGTCGCCGAGCAGCGGAAGCACAAACGCTGCGGCCTCTTCCGGTGGTAGTGAAAGAACGGCGCGAACTGCCGTCGCCCGCACAATCGCCGCCGCATCCGACAGCGCGAGGGCGGCCACACGTGAGCTTTCCGGGCGGACGAGAGCGCCGAGACGGAGCACGGCGTCTCGGCGCTCTTCCGTGTCAGTCGAATTGAGCCTTTGATGCTCTTTTTCAATCGCACGCTGAAGAGGCGTCAGAGATGCCTGAGTGGGATTCGCGTTACTTGCGGGCGTTTGTGCGCCGAGTCCCGCCGGGTCAAAGAGGATGCACAAAGCGAGGGCGGCGAGCGCCCACAAGACTCGCCCGCCCTGCCGAACGCCGGCGGTGGTTTTTGATGACTGCCAAAAAACGCCTCGTCGCTTCATACGCGCGCGGGAGCCGAGGAAGCGGCGTGGTGGCGTTCCGCGCGGCGACGCACGGCTTCCCATTCAAAGACTTGCCGGGCGCGTATGTTCTCGCGCGTGTCAGCTAGAAGCGCGACCAACTCATCCTCCCAGAGGCCGGGGAGTGTGGTCGCGCGGCGCATGGACTCCATGATTGAGATGTAATCGAGGACTTCTCTGACTTCGGAATCGTTGAGGTTGTCGAGTTTGAGGGCGAGGCGTTGGCGTTCCGTAATTCGCTTGGCCATGTTGCGGCTCCTTCTCTGGCGAAGCCGAGCGGCCAAGCGATGTCAACTCGGTGGATTGTTTCCGAGCGACGTTCGGGAGGCCGTCGGCGAATTGTACTCGGCGCGATTAAGCACGCCACTTTCAGTCGTCTTCACCTGTGTCTTAAGAATCTCCAGAATCTACAAGCCCTTTACTGCCACTCCGCTTCGCGGTCGGTTTTATCGCGCCGTTCTCGGCAGCGAAATAGTCAGTTCAGTTCACTGACGCGAAGAATGTTGCCTTCAAGCACAAGAACTGTTTGAGCCTGCCCTGATTATTTTAGGTTTGTCTTTTGGAGCGGCATTCGATGCCGCGTGTGGCGCAATATACACGAGACGCGACAAAGTGCGCAAGAAACGATCTGGCGTGCGGGCAGTTTGGATTACTGCTCAGGGAGGCGTCGTTGCTTAGAAATGAGGTCAGTCTATTTTGGACGCGACGGTGTGCATCGTGTCAACGATGAGGACGGCGATGGGCGGGTAGAAGAGTAAATCCGGGCGGACAGTTTGGCCGAAGATATACGGAATGTCGTCAAAAAGGAGAATGTTATGAACGCGCGAGCCGATAAAAAGCCCGGCGGCAAGGCTCGCCGCGTACCCGGTGATAAGAAAAGCTGAGGCGGAGAAGCGTGTGAAAGGCTTCTCCGGCTTTTCATCCTGATCGCTAATAATCGAATCGTGAAGCGGTTTAGGCTGATAGGTGTAACGCTCGAAGCATGCCCGCAGGCGGACAGCCAAGTGCCACAGCCCGATGACGAACAACGTCACCAACACCGCGCGCCCGACATGGTCGAAAGTTTGCCACAGGGGCGGCTTCAGCATCGCGACAAAGAAAGTGGAAAGGAACAGCGTGACGGTGGTGAAGACGGCCTGCGTGCGGGCGTAGGCCTCACGCCGCTCAGACTCTATCCAGCGGTCAACCGCCCGGTCCCAACGCGCTTGGGCGGCCATGCGTCGCATGCGTCGCGCGTGCGGATTATTTGAATGAAACACCGAGTCAACATCCGTCGTGTGCTCGCGTTGCGCGTCAAAATGCGCCCGCTCGTGCGGGTCACTGAGCGTCCGGTAGGCGAGCGCAATCAAAGCAAAATCACGCGCCGCGCGCTCTGACCCGCCGTTGACGTCCGGGTGCTTTTTGCGCGCCAGACGTCGGTAGGCCGATTTTATCTCGGCGGCTGTAGCGCTGCGCTTGACACCCAAAATTTGATAATAATCAACCACCGCGCTTTTACCTTATACTCAAAAGCCGATGATGCAACATTCGGATTAAAATCTCTTTGTAGTGACGTTGGGAGGGCGTTCACGACGAATGACAATATATCACCTTACGGCGCATTCGTTCCACCCGAAATCAGCCTTCGTGTTGATGCTTCTGGAAGGGACGAATGAAGGAGGTGAGGAAGGAAGCTAAGGGGCGGTGCTTTGACCTCGGGCGGCCACCGAGGGGGGCGAGGACATTGTATCTATCGTGGTGACCGCGCCCTTAGCTAACTGACACGCACTGCAACATTCATGCCAAAAGTTCGCACGCAGGAATCCTTGATAAATAATTAGATCACCTCCCTTAGAAGGCCGTGCTGTCCACAAATGTAGACACCGGCGTTCACAAATGGAGACGCCGGTGCCATGCGTGTCGTCGGTTTTTACAAACAGTCTCGAAGCTTTCGATTGTTCTTTACTGAGTGTTGCTCGCCGCTTTGCGTTCGATGAAATTAAGGAGTGTGCGCACCGCGATGCCGGTCGGGCCTTTCGACCTGAACGGCTTCACTTCGTCGCCCCATGCGGTGCCCGCAATGTCGAGATGCGCCCACGAGACGCCGTCCGCAAACTCTTTCAGGAAGGCGGCGGCGGTTATCGTCCCAGCCTTACGACCGCCGACATTCTTGATGTCAGCGATGTCTGATTTGATTTGCTTTGTGTATTCCTTGTCGAGCGGGAGCTGCCAGAATTTTTCTCCCACTTCCTGCCCGGCCTCAATGAATTTGTCTATCAACTCCTGATCCGTGCCGAGAATACCGGTGTTGACATCACCGAGCGCGATGGAGACCGCGCCGGTCAGTGTTGCCAGATCAATGATTTGTGTCGCCCCAAGTTTTTTCGCGTAGGTAATGCCGTCGGCGAGAATCAAACGCCCCTCCGCGTCGGTGTTAATAACCTCAATTGTTTTACCGGACATCGCGCGCACGACATCGCCGGGCTTGGTCGCTTTTCCCGACGGCATGTTCTCGGTCGAGGGAACGATGCCGATCACCGGGATTGATGGTTTAAGCTGCGCAATCGCGCGCATCACGCCGAGGACGGTGGCACCGCCGGTCATGTCGTATTTCATCAACTCCATATTTTCGCCGGGCTTCAACGAGATACCGCCGGTATCAAAGGTGATGCCCTTCCCGACGAGTGCGAGTTGATCTCCGTTCTTCGCCCCGCCCGGCGGCTTATATTTCAGCACCATCATTTTCGGCGGCTCTTCGGAGCCGCGCGCCACACTGAGCAGCGCGCCCATCCCTTCCTGTTCCATCCGCTCCTGATCCAGCACGTCGATTTCTAATCCGTACTCGCCGGCGATTTGCTCGGCGCGCTCGGCCATAATGGTCGGCGTCATGTACGCGCCGGGTTCATTGGCGAGGTCGCGCGTGAAATTGACGGACTCGCCAATGATGCGTCCGCGTTCCGCGCCCCGCGCGATTGCTTCCCCATCGGCACCTTCCGCCATTACCACGAGGCGCTCAATCACGCGCTCCTCTTTTTCCACCGTGCGATACTTGTCCGGCTCAAACAGCCCGATAATCGCGCCCTCGACTGCGACCGACGCGGCGCGCGCGGCGGCATCCTCCGGTGCGCGGGTAATCAACCCGATTGACTTGACGCTGCGGGCGCGCAGAGCACGCGCGGCAATGCCGGCCATCTGCGAAATTTGCGCGAGCTTATAACTTTCCCGCTCGCCGACTCCGACCAACAGCAGGCGTTTCGCCTTCACGCTTCCGTCACCGTTACTATTTCCGCCGAGGTGAATGTAAACCGTCTCCCCCTCTTTGCCCTTCAATTCTTCCGCTTCGATCACCGAGCGAATGATGCCGCCGGTCGCCGCGTCTAATTCTTTGAGCAGACCCTCGTCCGCCTTCTCATCCTTGAATACGGCGACGGCTAAAGCCTGAACGTCGGCTTCCGCGAAGCGCCCGGTACTGGTTTGAATGTCCATCTCTGAATTTTCTCCTCACGTTTAACGATTGCGTTCTTTAAGTTGTGCGCGCGTCTCGCGCTCGACGGTGCGACGCATCTCCGTCTCCCGCTTGTCATAAAGTTTTTTACCGCGCGCGACCCCGATTTCAAACTTCACGCGGCCATTCTTCAAGTAGACGCGCGTCACCACCAATGTCATTCCTTTGATTGTCGCTTCCTGTTCGAGCCGCTCTATCTCGTGGCGATGTAGCAGTAGTTTGCGCGTCCGCACGGGATCGTGGTTTTCGCGGTTGCCGTGTGAATAGTGCGATATGTGCGCGTTAAAGAGCCACGCCTCGCCGTCGCGTATTGCGACGTAAGACTCTTTCAACTGCACTTGTCCGGCGCGCAGACTCTTGACCTCCGTGCCCGTCAGTGCAGCCCCGGCTTCGTATTTATCTGTGATGTGATACTCGTGAAACGCCCCACGATTCGTCACAATCACTTTTTCATCAGACATAACTTGAAGGAAGGCTTGGAATCAAAAGTCTGAAGTCAACATGACTGCCGACTTATGGCTTTGTACCCCAATATTCATCTCTGTCATCTTTGCATTAGGTATGCTGGAATCACTAATCCGCGTCAATTCAACCAGACAACGCCTTAAGAAGCAACTTCCCCGATTGTATCGTAAAGGGTTGTCCGCTGAACGGGGTGTAGTCCTTCTCGCTCAATGCGCGCGTGGAGTTCGACGGCAGGAACGTAAGAGCCGAAACCAGCTCCCGCCGCGCGGGTAATTTTTTCTTCAATCAACGTCCCGCCGATGTCGTCCGCGCCGCAGTGCAAAGAAGCCGCCGCTTCATCGAGGCCGCGTTTGACCCACGCGACGGCCTGCACGTGCGGCAGTTCGTCCCGAAACAAAAGGCGCGACGTGGCGACGACGTTCAGCGCCTCGCGCGTTTCCGGGCTTCGCAGGCCGCGCTTGATGGCAATCGGCGCACGCGCCGCGACGAAAGGGAGTTGAATGAATTCGGTGAATCCGCCGGTGCGACGCTGGACATCGCGTAAACGCAAGAGATGCTCGGCGCGATGCTCGATTGTCTCGATGTGGCCGTACATCATCGTCGCCGTCGTCCGCACCCCGGCGCGGTGCGCGGTCTCGACAATCTCGCACCATTCGTCGCTCATCACCTTTTCGTTGCACAAGCGGTGGCGCACGTCGTCAACCAGAATCTCGGCGGCGGTGCCCGGCATCGAGCCGAGTCCGGCGTCGCGTAGCCGCCCGATGATTTGTGAAAAAGAATCGCCGGTGCGTTCATGTAGAAAAGCGATTTCTTCCGGCGAGTAGGCGTGGATGTGAATGTGCGGAAAAGCGCGTTTGATTTCACGGACGAGATCAACATAAAACCCGGTCGGAGTTTTCATGTCGAGTCCGCCCTGAATCGTTACTTCCGTGATGCCGTAACTCACGCGCCGCGCGATGTGGTCGAGACATTCGTCCAGCGTCCAGCGGTAAGAATCAGCTTCGCGCTCGTCGCGGCGAAAGTTGCAGAAGCCGCAATGCTGCACGCAGACGTTCGTCCAATTCAGATTTAGATTGACGATGTACGTCACCCGCGCGCCCCAGAGCCTATGCTTCAACTCGTCCGCCGCCGCGTACATCTCCCGGCACGCCCCTTCATCACGCAGCGAAAGCAGCACGGCAAGCTCACCACGCGTCAGGTCTTCGCCCGCGAAGCTTTTATCTATTATTTGTGTAATCCCGCTCAATAGAGTCTTTCCTCAAACTCTTCGCGCAGTGGCCTTTTCATCAACTCGTCGGCGGCATCGCGCGCCTTCTTACCTTCATAAAGAACCGCGTGGACTTCATTCGTGATCGGCATCTCGACGCCAGCACGCTCAGCCAGCAGTTTCACCGCGCGCGTGGTCTTCACACCCTCGGCAACTTCCTTCATTCCCGCGAGCACATCACTGAGCGCGCGCCCGCGACCGAGTTCCTGACCGACGCGACGGTTGCGCGAAAGTCTGCCGGTGCAGGTCAGAACCAAATCGCCCAAGCCCGCCAACCCCATCAACGTATCGGCGCGCGCCCCCTGAGTCAACGCCAGCCGCGTCATCTCCGCGAGGCCGCGCGTGACGAGTGCCGCAATGCTGTTCGTTCCGAATCCTAATCCCGCGACGATGCCGGCGGCCAGCGCCATCACATTTTTCACCGCGCCGCCGAGTTCCGTCCCCGTCACGTCCTCGTTCGTGTAGACGCGCAAAGTCTGATGACTCAGCGCCGATTGCACCGCCCGGCTCCACTCCGCCTCCGTACACGCCGCAACCACTGCCGTCGGTTGTCCTGCCGCGACCTCCTGCGCGAACGATGGCCCCGACAAGCAAACGAAGCGCGGCGTGAATCGTTCTTTCAATTCATCGCGTACAATCCCCGAGATGCGCTTTCCGGTTTCAACTTCAATACCCTTCGTCGCACTCACGATCAGCATTTCCGGTTCGAGCGCCGCCGCCATCCGCACGAGGATTTCGCGCGTCGCGTGTGAAGGAGAAGCCAGCACAACGATCTCCACTCCGCGCAACGCTTCAACGGTGTCACACGTCGCCCTGACATTTTCGGGAATCGTCTGCGACGCGAGGTACGCATTGTTGACGTGTACGCGATTGATTTCATGAACTACTTCGGCGTTGCGCGACCACAGCCGGACATCATGTCCCGCGCGTCCGGCCACAATACCGAGCGCCGTGCCCCACCCGCCCGCGCCGATAATAGCAATACGACTCATAAAGTACTGAGTACTGAGTGCTGAGTGCTGAGTTCGAGGCTTTTACTCAGTACTCAGCACTCAGTACTCAGCACTCAGTACTCAGCACTCAGTACTCAGCACTCAGTACTCAGCACTCAGTACTTTCTACTTGAGTTTGTTCTCCGTTCCCCGCCAGAGGCGTCCGATGTTGGCGCGGTGCATGAAGACGATAAGCGCGCTTGCTGTAATCGCGGTCGTCAGGAGAGGCGCGGGATTGGTGGCTGAGCTACCGCGCAAACCAAGCAACCAGATACACAACGGCATCGCTGCCGTGGCGATAATTGAGCCGAGGGAAACGTACCGTGTCATCCACACGATGACAACGAAGAGAACAACAGCGACGGCAACTGCCAGCGGAGACAAGCTGAGGAAAACTCCCAATCCGGTCGCCACGCCTTTGCCGCCGCGAAAGCTCAGCCAGACAGGGAACATGTGTCCGAGAATGACGGCCACTGCCGCCGCCGCGACCCACCAGTTGAAACCGAAATTATCCGTCAGCAACCACCGCGCGAGCGTCACCGCCACGACTCCCTTAACCGCGTCGAGCACGAGCGTCAGGACCCCTGCCCATCTGCCCGCCCGCCGCGTCACATTGGTTGCGCCAGTGCCCCCCGATCCCATCTCACGCACGTCGCCGCCCCCGGTCGAGCGCACAATCAAGTAACCGAAAGGAATTGAACCCAGAAAGTACGCGGCCACAACGAGCAGCACCGGAAGCATTCCAGAAACTCCGCTTGTGTCAGAAAGTCTTACGAAGGCGACTGACTATAACAAGTGAGCGATGTGCAGGACAAGAAAGAGAAAATAGCGGAAGGGTTAAAGGGTAAGAGTGAACATCAGATGTTACTGCCGCCTCTGGCAACTCCCCTTTCGATCACTCAGGATTCATGCGTTTGACGAATGGCACGAGGCGTAGGCGTTTGATTTAACGCGCCGACAGCCAACGGCGGAAGACGGCGAGGGCGGCGGTTTGGCCCGAGGTCTTGCTCTGCGCGAGGAACTCCGTCAGCGCGGCAGCGGTTAACGCGGGGAACGCGAGACTGCACGGTGTCTCTTGGTAACTTTGCTCAGACAGTTGATAAAAGCGCGCTTCCTGCCCGTCGTAGAGCCAGATTTCCGGCATGCCCAGCGCGGCGTAAATCGGAAACTTGCTTAGCGATTCATTGCTCACGTCAATCTCGACGACGACATCCGGCGGCGGGTCAGTTTCGAGATCAATCCGGCGCTTGCCGATCATGCGCGCGGCATTCTGGACGTAGAAACTCGTGTCAGGCTCCGCACATGGATAAACAACCATTCAGAATGGAGAGCGACTGATGAAACGTACCTTTACAGTTATAGCCATGCTCCTAATCATCCCATCTTTCGTCGCCGGGCAAACGACGGGTAGTAAAGCGGGGCGCATCGTTAGTACACATGACGAGGATGTAATCAGGAAGGTGTTGGCCGATTTTATCGCGTCGTGGAATAAGCACGACGCCAGAGCCTTCTCGATGGTCTTCGCCGAGGACGCCGACTTCACAAACGTGCGCGGGATGAGCGCGCACGGTCGGGCTGAAGTTGAGAAGTTCCACGCGCCGCTGTTCGCCACGAGATTCAAGGACACTCACCAAAAGATTACGGATACAAAGATCAGATTCATCAAGCCGGACGTGGCGGCGGTTGACGCGCGGTGGGAGATGACCGGGGCGAAGAACCCGGAAGGTCAGGACATTCCGCTACGGAAGGGGCTTCTGAATTTTGTCATGACGAAAGAGAACGACAAGTGGTTTATCACCGTCATGCACAATATGGACTTGCCGGAGTCGCGCTGAATCGAAACTCAGAAAAATGAGACAAGAATGGGTAGCGCGAGGGGAAGGGGAACGGGAAAAGGGGGAAGGATAACAGCGGGTGTGCGACAACGCTTTTCCCTTTCACCCAGAAGACGTGCCAAGGTTGTTCATCAGCCAGCATAGTAGCTGATTATAGCTGGCTCCTTAAAAACGGCGCTCCTGCCCGTTCACCTTTCCCCGTTCCCCTTTTCCCCGGTTTCATATCAGCCTCCGGCGCAACAGATCGAGCGCGGCTTGTGAGGCGCGGGAGCGAATCAGTTGACGGTCGCCGGGCAGCATCAGCTTACGATGTTCAGTATGCGCGTCGTCGGAGAGCGCGATGTAGACGAGGCCGACGGGCTTTTCTTCACTGCCGCCGCCGGGGCCGGCGATGCCGGTGACGGAGAGGCCGAAATCAGTTTCCCCGCGCGCCCGCGCGCCCTCGGCCATCGCTTCGGCGACCTCGGCGCTCACCGCACCGTATTCCGCAATCAAGTCTGACGGCACGCCGAGCAGTCGCACTTTCGCTTCGTTGGCGTAAGCGACGATGCCCTCCGTGAAGTAAGCGGACGAGCCGGCGACTTCCGTCAAACGCTCGGCGATGAGGCCGCCGGTGCAGCTTTCGGCAACCGCGAGTGTAAAGCCGCTGACGGCGAGGCGCAGGCCGACGACTTCCTCCATCGTCTCGCCGCGAAAGGCGAAGATCGCATCGCCGAGTCGTTCCTCAATCTGCCCCGCAAGTCCGTCAAGCAACAACTCCGCGTCCTTCTCCGTCTTCGCCTGCGCGGTCAGGTGAATTTCGATTTCGCTTTTGTTGAAGAGGATCGTGGTCTGCGGATTAGTGTATTGCGTGTAGACGGGCGCGATGCGCTCGTCAACCGCCGATTCGCCCATTCCAGCGACGCGCAGCACATGACGCACCACGCGCACGTCGCCCGCTTTCACCGCCAGCTTCGGCAGCACCAGTGTCTCGAACATCGGGCGCATCTCGCGCGGTGGCCCCGGCAGGAGTGCGACCGCGCGTCCTTCGTGTTCGAGATACATGCCGGGCGCGGTGCCGTTCGGGTTGTTCAAAATTTCCGCGCCTTCAATGACCATCGCCTGCCGCGCGTTTATCTCCGGCATCGAGCGGCCCAGTCGGACGAACTTCGCGCGGATGTCTTCGAGCGCTTTTTCATTCAGCATCAATCTCCGACCCATCGAGCGCGCCGCGATCTTGCGCGTGATGTCGTCCTCCGTCGGACCTAAGCCGCCGGTCGTGATGACGACGCGCGAACGCCGGAGCGCGTCACGAATCGTTTCATCGAGCCGCGCGTCATCGTCGCCGACAATGGTTTTGAGTTTCACCTCGATACCGATGCCGTTCAGTTTCTCGGTGAGCCACAGACTGTTAGTGTCCGTCCGCTCCGGCGTCAGCAACTCCGAGCCGATGGCGATGATTTCAGCAGTAAGCATAAGATTGAAAGGCAAAAGGTAAAAGTAAAAAGGCAAAAGGAAGGCAGCAATTCTGCTTACACTTTTGCCTTTTACCTTTTTACTTTTGCCTTGATTAAGCTGTTTTCTTTTCTTCCTCGTACACGTCGCGCAACACGTCGGCGATGGGCGGCGGCATGGTCGGAGCCGATGGCATAAGCGTGGGCTGGCGCACGCCTGCGACCGGATTCAGCGTCGCCCCGCGTGGACTTTGAGTTGCGTGAGGCGTCGAACTGGCCGCGATTGGCTTCGGCGGAATTGACTCCTTGAGTCCGATGCGGCTTTCTTCGAGCATTGTCGCGGCGCGCGTGCGGCGGGAGCGGTCGAGGCTGCGAATCGCGGCCATCGTCTGCGGCGCTTCGGCGGGCTCGCGTTCGAGCCGCCGGAGCACTTGCACGTACCGGCGCAGTTCCGGCGACGGATGTATGATGTTGCCTTCTTCGCCGCCCCCGTTTTCCGTTAAGTATGAAAGGTGCTCGACAGCCGATCCGTGTTTACTGGCGCGGTTGTAAAGCGCGCCGAGCGCGAAGTGGACGAGCGGCGGCGCGTCCCCCATCGCAAGGAGAATGTTGTCGCCGCGTTCAATCACCCTTTCGACCTCAAACCCGTACCAACGCCTGTCCTCGTCGCGCAGTATTTCATTCGCAGCGATATAGAACTCGAAAATGCTGCGAATGTCCTGCTGCTCGGAGCGTTGCACCGCGCGCCAGACGAAATACACCACTGTCGCAAAAAAGAAAATCACTGTCAGCGGAATCCCCATCACGCCCAGCATCGCCACGATCACAAGGATCGCGAGTATTCTCTGCGCCGTTTCTTTTCCCTTGCCGCCCATAACTCGCCTTAAAAAGTGTTTGCTCAGATAAGGGCAGAAGCCCGTCCGGAAGCTACGGCGTTCTGATTTGTGCCCGAAGAGGCGCCCTCTCTCATGGTCGGGCTTCGGCCCTTCACATTCTCAAACTATGCCATTATCCGCCGTCGTATCGCCGCCCCGGCGTCCATTGTCGAGAACGTGCCGCCGAGGTCTCGTGTCGTTTCGCGGTGTGCAATTGAATCGCGCACCGCCCGCTCGATGGCGACGCTCGCCGCCGCGTGTCCGAGGTATTCTAGCATCATCGCCGTGGTCAGAATAGCGCCTGCCGGATTCGCTTCGGACTTCCCCGCGAGCGGCGGCGCGCTCCCGTGTACCGGCTCAAATAAAGAGACGCGCCCCGGATGAATGTTGCCCGATGCCGCCAGTCCGAGGCCGCCCTGCAAAGCCGCGCCGAGGTCGGTCAAAATGTCTCCGAACAAATTGTTCGTCACGATCACGTCGTACTGCGCCGGGTCGAGCACCATGAACATCGCCGTCGCGTCAACGTATTGATGATTCGCCTCAATCTCCGGATAGCCCGCCGCGACTTCCGTGAAGACTCTTCCCCACAAATCGCCGCCGAATCTTTGGACGTTCGACTTGTCGGCCATCGTCACCCGCCGCCGTCCGTGAGTTCGTGCATATTCAAACGCAGCGACAATAATCCTCTCAACGCCGCGCCGCGTGTTCAGTTCTTCCTGCGTCGCAATCTCGTCGGCGGTTCCCTTTTTCAAAAATCCGCCCGCGCCGCAATATGCTCCCTCGGTGTTCTCACGGAAAACGACGAAATCAACGTCCTCTACTTTCCGCCCGCGCAACGGCGTGAGCCGCTTGTCGAGCAGACGCACCGGGCGAAGGTTGATGTAGAGGTCAAGTCCGCGCCGCATTCCGAGCAGAATGTCTTCGGCATGTTTGTTCGACGGCACGCGCGGATCGCCGAAAGCCCCGGCGAGAATCGCGTCGAAATCGCTCGTCAAAATTTCGAGCGCCTCTTCCGGCAGCGTCACTCCGTCACGTAAGTATTTGTCCGCGCCCCAGTCGAAATGCTGTAACTCCAACTCGACGCTGTGTGTCTCGCGCACATGTTCGAGCACGCCGACCGCTTCGGCGATTACTTCCGGGCCGATGCCGTCGCCGGGGACGATGGCAATTCGCTTGACGTTCCTTGTCATCACTACTCGGCGACGGTGTTAGCGCCGCGATCCGGCGGCGAAGTGGCTTCAACGACCGTCGCCTCTTCTAAAACCTCCAACGAGTATTTCGTCTCCGGCGGCACGCAATAACTGTCGCCGCGCCGCACTTCAAACGAACGCCCCTCAATCGTCACCCGCAACGCGCCTTCAATCACATACGCCACATATTCGTAAGAATTGGCGTGCTCCGGCTTCTTCGCGCCAGCCTCCTCACGCTCCCATAGACGCATCGCCATCCGCTCGCCGTTGACGAGTAGTTTCTCGCCCTCCTCGCCACGCGGCGCATGCTCGCCGCGCACCATTACAGTCTCCGCATGACGCTTTGCACTCATCTCTGTGTCCCTCCTAACAGTTCGCCAGAAAATTTTTATCGAAACAATTCCGCCACGCATCGCATCGTCGTGCGTTGATTTTCATTAATAGCCAAAATAAGTCACAGTAATTTCCCCAACCCGCATCTTTTCCGTTCCGCGCTTCGTCTAAACACGACAACTGCATTGTGGGAGGATGGAAAGTGGCAAACGGTAAGTGAAGAAGAGCGAGCGATTCGCCTCTGCCCTTTCCCCTTTACCCCTTCCCCTTTTCCCCATCCTTTATGCGTTGTTCGATGCGCGGCAGACTCGCCATCACTACGTCTCCGACAACCTGTAGACTGCGTGGAGAGATTTTGTCGAGCGTGTCTTCGGGCGTGTGCCAGTGCGGGTAGGAATTGAGTTGAATGATGTCCACCGCTTCGATGCCGGCGCGGAGAAAAGATTCATGGTCGTCACCGCCGACACCCTCTTCGCGGTCAACGAAGTGCGCCGCGTGTCCCAACTCGCACGCCGTTTCCCAGATTACATCCACGAGCCAGTTCGTGCTCACCGGGTCGCGCCCCAACTCCAGCTTTGTGTACCCGATCATATCGAGCAGGATCATCGCGCGAATCGTCTTTAGCTCGCCGCGACTCTTGAGTTGCGCGACGTACCGGCGGCTGCCGTAAGTGTTGTCCGGCGCGTCAGGCTTACCGCATTGATCCCAGTCGCGGCAGAACGCTTCCTCGCCGTCGAAGAAAACGAACCGATAAGAAAAGTGTGATTTACGTTTGGCGAGCACGCGCGCCAACTCAAGCAACGCGCCCGTCGAGGAGCCACCGTCATTTGCCCCGACAAAGCGGAACTCTTTGTAGTACTTCGTGTCGTAATGGCTGGCGAGGATGATCGAATCCGGCGACGCGCCCGGAAGCTCCGCCGTCACGTTCGCCATACGCTTTTCGCCTCTCGGTGTTTTGGCGCGAAACTCGTCAACTGTGACTTTGAAGCCATAAAACTTCAACTCGTTGACAATGTATTCACGAGCCTTCGCCAGCGCCTCGGAGCCAGCCGGTCGCGGGCCGAACTCGACCATACGCTTGACGTGCGTGTAAGCCCGTTCGCCGTCGAAAGCGTCGTTCAGTTCTTTGTCGAATGCAGCCCCGGCGAAGCGAGATGCGTTAAATCTAACCACACGAGACACTCTGTCAGAACCCGGAGCGGTCGCGACCGGGTATAACTGCACATGGTCGCGACCGCTCCGGGTTCTGACAGAGCGCCCCCGACAGGATAAGGCTTCCGGGCAGTCAAAGACATTGTGGCGGGCAGAAACTTCCGGCGGGAAAATGACGAGCAGCAATGTGAGCAGTAACCAACTGGGCGCGACTGAATCGCGCACCGGCAGGAATGTTTCTCTGCACATTAGCGAGGGACGCATTGACTTCCGCTCTGCACCGAAAAGTGTTTTGCTTTTGGCAGGTGCGCGCCCCGGTTAATCTGAAACATCCAACCGGGCGGCGCAATCAGACGTTCATGCCGGAGAATCTTTTTGAGGCTCCGTCGCTTCCGACGATTCCGGGCGATGCTCCGCCGGTCGTCGTGCTTCACGTTCGCGGCGCGAGAGCGTGCGTCCCCGTCCGGCCATTAAGTCTAAGCCTTTTTCAAAAATGGCGAACGGCAGATTAGAGACCGCGTTGAGCGTTTGGTATGCGGCGACCGCCTCAAGTTCCACGAGGGTCGCGAGTTTCTTCCCCAGCGGCATCTCACGAAACTCTTTACGAAAATCTTTAACCGCCTCTTCCGTCGTTTCCTCGCGCACCGTCGCCGCCACCGGCCTGAGAATGAGGTCGCCCCCACGCTCAACCTTCGCCTGACAAGCGAGGCGCTCGCCCGTTGCGAGACGTTCGGGACTCAAGTGCTCGCGTTCCGCTGCGGTCAGCGTCGAAAGCAGCGTCGCTCCTTCTTCCACCACGACCGCGCACGTGTCGCACTCTCCGCGCCCCTCACACTCGGCAGGAAGGCGCACGCCGAACCGTTTCGCCGCGTCCCACAAATATGTTCCTTCGGCGACAAAACCGCTCTGGCTCCGTCCATCAACTTTCCACTCGACGTTCACGCTCATTTGATGCCCTCAATCTTTTCAGGCAAGACGTTAGATAATTTTCTAGGGAGTCTGTCGGGAAATTACACTGCTTTCAGGGGAGAAGCAAGAGAGTAGGCAGCAGGCAGATGGCAGTAGGCAGTGATAGAGAAACTTCAAATTGAAAATTTCAGAATTTGAGATTCAGGATCAGCCATGACTTCGTTCCGCCCAGTGCTTACTTCCTAACTGCTTGCTGCCTACTGCCCGCTGCCTACTGCCATCTGCTTTTCATTGTGTGCTCGGTGCGGATG
>Ga0136614_10000936_pt1 | contig 16179 bp, 16 predicted proteins | sample AntDrymUQ2792106_2_FD_106643 | JGI IMG/M metagenome (GOLD analysis project Ga0136614, IMG submission 106643) | Polar desert sand microbial communities from Dry Valleys, Antarctica - metaG UQ279 (21.06) | ecosystem: Environmental > Terrestrial > Soil > Desert | place: Antarctica: Dry Valley... | reverse complement strand
GCGAGATCGAGGAACAGGGATACCGCAAGATGGTGACGGCCCAGGAGGATGCCCAGGTCGACACATGGGCGACCGACCTGCTCGTCGACTTTGCCAAGCGGATGGGTGTCGGCTCCGCGATAGCGGCGTTCTGTCACGCAGCCGGCCTCGATGCACGCGGATTCCAACGCGCCTTTCTTGTGGGCGGGGGGCCGGATCACGTCGTCGGGATCGACACCGCGGGATCACTCGCTGCGCCGATCTTCGAGCTCCCGAAGGCGATTGGCGGTCTCAGGCGGATTGATCCTGCCGCGCGACGCAAGCTGATCGACTTTCTCGTTGACCACCGCGAGGTCATGTCTTACACCGCCTGACGGCGGCGCCGGCTACTCCGTATCGTCCCGATGGGGTGCACCGGATCGAATGATCGCGATCGCGTTCTCGATCTTGAGCTTCGTGATGGTGAGGTGTTTGGCGAAATTCGCTCGGTTCACCTCGGGAATCTGCTCCATCATCGCCGGGTTTCGGAGGATGTCGACGAGGTTATCAATCCCTTCCGACAGCTTCGAACGAGCCCCCATCAGGGCGTCGTCAGCTGCTCTCGCCGACTCCCGCTCGCCCGCGACCGTTTTCACCCGACGCCGGGGTCGCTCACCGGCCACGGGCTCGTCATCAGGCTTCCCCCCACCGGTGATGATGCGAAGTTTGGCGAGTGATAGGTCGCCGGCCGCGATCCGCTTGGCGAGCCGGCGACGCTGGCGCTCGTCCCCGATCTTCATCAGCTCATAGGCGTGGCTGATGGTGTCTTTGCGCAACGACACGAGTTCACGGATGTCAGCCGGCGCGTCGGAGAGACGCAGCCGGTTTTCGATATAGCCCTTGTCCTTGCCCAGTTTCTGCGCGAGCTGGCGAACCGAGTAGCCGAACGCCTCGGTCATCCTGCGGAACATCGTTGCTTCTTCGAGCGGCGAGACGTCTTCGCGCTGGAGGTTTTCGATGATGCTCACCTCGAGAGCCGTGCTCTCGTCGAAGTCGACCACGATCGCCGGAATGGTTGCGCGCTCGGCCATTCGCGATGCGCGCCATCGGCGTTCGCCAGCGATGAGCTCGAACTGAGCTCCACTCGGTCGCACGAGGATCGGCTGAAGGACTCCATGCTCCCGGATCGAGCTGGCGAGCTCCGTAAGAGAGTCCTCGTCGTAGGACAGGCGCGGTTGCGCGGGGTTTGGCAGGATCTTGCTGACCGGCACCTCGCGGATCTGTGCGTGAGTCGCGCGCGCCTCGATGAGCGACACGATTCCGGGCGCCAGGTCCGTGCGCTGCGCCTCGTCAAAGAGGCGGTGAATGTTCTCCTTGAATGCGGGCCTCTTTTCAGCCAAGCTCGATTACCTCCTGGGCCAGATCCCGGAATGCGCGCGCCGCGGCTGAGCCGGTCGCGTAGTCGGTGACCGGCTTACCGGTCAACGGCGCCTCACCGAGCTTCACGGTCTGTTTGATCATGGTGTTGAATACGCGGTGATCGCCGAGCTCCCGCAGATTCTCGAGCATCTCGCGTGCGAGGACCGTACGCCCATCATAGAAGGTCGGTAGGAGCCCGAGCACCTCGAGGTCGTGATTCAGTTTCACCTTGATGGTGTTGATCACCTTGATCAGCGCGGTCAGTCCCTTGATCGCGTAGTACTGGGTCTGGACCGGAATGATCACGCGGTTGCTCGCCACGAGCGAATTGATGGTGAGCAGACCGAGGGTCGGTGGACAATCGATGATGATCACGTCGAACTGTTGCTCTGCCCATCCGGAAAGCGCGTCGCGCAGGACCATCTCGCGGCCGATGGCCGTGAAGAGTTCGACCTCGGTGGAGGCGAGCTCCAGGGTTGCCGGTGCCACCCACAGGCCATCCGCCTGCGTGGTGCGCACGACATCATCGAGTGACACTCGATGTTCGGAGAGAACATCAGCCATGGACTCCCGGACATCAGAAAGCGACACTCCGAGCCCGACAGTCATATTTGCCTGGGGATCCATGTCGACACACAGCACTCGGTAACCGCGTTCGGCCAATGCTCCACCGAGATTGATCGAGCAGGTCGTCTTGCCGACGCCGCCCTTCTGGTTTGCGATCGAAATTACCTTGGTCAACGCGTCACCTTGTGCGATCCAGCGGTCCTTCCGCGATGTGCGGCGTTGAAAGATCATATGCCCGTGCGCGTGCATCGGTCCATCCGAGTTGTCCACAACGTGGAGAAATCGGCCTGTCGTTGTGCAAAGACATCCGTCTATACTCCAAGTTGTCCACCGTCGTTCCTGCGGGCCCGTAGCTCAATGGTCAGAGCAACCGGCTCATAACCGGATGGTCGCAGGTTCGATTCCTGCCGGGCCCACCAATGAACGCAGTGCAAGGAGTTCTTTCGTGTCGACCGCCGACAAACTCGATCAGTTGCGCGTCCTCCGCGGCGACGCGCAGATGGGCGGCGGAGCGACCCGGCTGGAGCAGCAGCACGCGCGCGGCAAGCTCTCGGCTCGCGAACGCCTCGAGCTCCTGCTGGACGACGGTAGCTTCACCGAGATGGATGCCTTCGTCACTCATCGGGCCAGCGACTTCGGACTTGATGAAGAGAGCTACTTCGGAGACGGGGTCATCACCGGGTTTGGCCGGATCGAAGGGCGGTCGGTGTTCGTTTACAGCCAGGACTTCACGGTCTTTGGAGGCTCGTTGTCGGAGGCACACGCTGAGAAGATCTGCAAAGTCATGGACCTTGCGATCGAGAACGGTGCTCCCATCATCGGCCTCTCTGATTCTGGTGGTGCCCGTATTCAGGAGGGTGTCGTCAGCCTCGGCGGGTACGCCGATATCTTTCTGCGAAATACCCTTGCATCGGGAGTCGTGCCGCAGATCTCGCTGGTGCTGGGACCATGCGCTGGCGGAGCTGTCTACTCGCCCGCCATCACCGACTTCGTCGTGATGGTGGAAGGGACCAGCTACATGTTCGTGACCGGACCGAACGTCGTGAAAACGGTGACGCACGAAGAGATTGATCTCGAAGGCCTCGGCGGTGCACGGGTCCATAACGAGACCAGCGGCGTCGCGCACTTCCTGAGTTCCGGTGAACCGCAGGCACTCCAGCTGGCGCGCACGCTCGTCGGATATCTACCGTCCAACAATGTGGACGTGCCGCCGCGCCACGACGAGTGGTCTGAGCCGAGTGTCAACGGCGCGGCGCTTGACGCCCTCATTCCCGATTCGCCGAAGCAGTCATATGACATGCACCTCGTGATCCGCGGTGTCGTCGATGACGGCTCGTTTACCGAGGTCCACGCCGAATACGCGCGAAACATCATCTGCGGATTCGGTCGCATTGAGGGCCGAAGCGTTGGGATCGTCGGGCAGCAGCCGGAGGTGCTTGCAGGCGTCCTGGATATCGATGCCTCCGATAAGGCAGCCAGGTTCGTCCGCACCTGTGATTGCTTCAACATCCCGATCGTCTCCCTGGTCGATGTCCCGGGTTTCCTTCCGGGAGTTGAACAGGAACACCGCGGAATCATTCGCCATGGCGCGAAGCTGTTGTACGCGTACTGCGAGGCAACCGTTCCCAAGGTCACCGTCATCACGCGCAAGGCTTACGGCGGTGCGTATGACGTCATGAGCAGCAAGCATGTGCGCGGCGACATGAACTACGCCTGGCCAACGGCCGAGATCGCGGTCATGGGTGTGGAGGGAGCAGTGAACATCATCTTCCGCGAGCAGATTGCAGAGGCCGACGATGCAGCCGCAGAACGACAGCGGCTGGTGGCCGAGTACCAGGATCGCTTCGCGAATCCATATGTCGCCGCAGCCCGGGGGTACGTGGATGAGGTCATCCTTCCCTCCGAGACGCGGACGCGGATCGCTGGTGCGCTATCGGTGCTCCAGCAGAAGCGCCAGACGATACCGCCCAAGAAGCACGGCAACATCCCGCTTTAGCGGGCAGCCGTCTTTGCGCACGGACAGACCGATGCCACCATTCTCCAGGCTCCTGATCGCCAACCGCGGTGAGATTGCAATCCGCGTCATCCGCACCTGCCGGGAGCTCGGGATCTCTCCAATCAGCGTCCATTCGGACGCCGATGTCGACGCGCTGCATGTGCACATGGCCGACGCCAGCGAGCGGATCGGGCCGCCGGCCCCACGGGAGTCGTATCTGGCGATCGACGCCGTCATCGCGGCGGCGGTGCGTCGGGGCGCCGAAGCGATTCATCCGGGGTACGGCTTTCTTTCGGAGAATCCCGAGTTTGCGCGAGCGGTAGAGGCCGCCGGCCTCGTGTTCATTGGCCCACCGCCGACCACGTTGGAGTCTCTCGGCAACAAATTGGCGGCACGCCGTCTGGCACAGGCGGCCGGTGTCCCGATCGTTCCCGGCACGACCGTGGCGCTGGCAGATGACTCTCGTGAACTGGCTGTGATCGGGTTTCCGCTGATGCTCAAGGCCAGTGCCGGAGGTGGTGGTCGGGGCATGCGCCGGGTCGACTCGCCTGACGACGTCGCCGACGCCCTGGTTGCGGCACGCCGCGAGGCACTCTCCGCGTTCGGCGATGGAACGGTCTACGCCGAACGCCTCCTCGCCCCCGTTCGCCACATCGAGGTTCAGTTGCTCGGCGATCGTCATGGTCGGCTGGCGGTGCTGGGCGAGCGAGACTGCAGCATCCAGCGTCGCCATCAGAAGCTGGTGGAGGAGTCCCCGTCGCCGGCGATCGATCCGGGAATACGAGAGGCGCTCTTCGACAGCGCGCGCCGGGTCGCCGGTGGTGTTGATTTCCATAGTGCAGCGACCGTCGAGTTTCTCCTGGACACGGCGAACAACCACTACTTCCTCGAGATGAACACGCGTCTTCAGGTCGAGCACGGTGTCACCGAGCTGGTAACGGGAGTCGACCTGGTCGCCTGGCAGATCCGCGTCGCCGCCGGTCAGCCCCTCCCCGATGCTGTCATGCATGCCAGTAGCCGGGGGCACGCCATCGAGGTCCGGCTGTACGCCGAGGACCCCTACAACGATTTTCGGCCCAGTGCGGGCCGGATCACTGCCTGGCAGATGCCGGCCGGGCCGGGGGTTCGGGTTGATGCGGGTGTTGCGGCTGATACGGATTTGCAGCCGGAATATGATCCGCTCCTCGCCAAATTAATGGTGCATGCGGATGACCGCTCGGCAGCCGTCGACCGGTTGCGGCGCGCTTTGGACGAGACCGTCATCGGGGGCGTTCAGACCGACACCGGTTTCCTGCGCTGGCTGGTCGACGATGCGTCGTTTATGACCGGCTCGTATGACACCGGTCTGATTGATGACCGGTGGGGGATCGATCATCCCCTCCCTGACGAGCATGGCGCGCTGGCTGCCATCGCGGCAATCGCGGTACGGACGGCAACGGAGTCGAGTCCGATTCGGCCTCCTGACTCGACACGCGCGGGGTCGGCATGGGCCGACGTTGCACGCCGTCGGGCCCTGCGCTGATGAGCGATCTCGAGGCCCGGATTGACGGCGAGGCGGTCACGCCAGCCAAAGGGTGGCGATTCGAGATCATCGATCCGGCCAGGGGGATCGGGCGGCTCATCAATGGTGCGGCCTCAATGCCGGCCCTCGTTGAGGGCAAGGCCAGCGACTGGGTGGTGACGATCCGGGGGCGTCGAATTCCGGTCACGGTGCGCTCATGGCGCGAACAAGTGCTCGCGGGTGCGGAAACGGCGGCCACTGCGCGCGCCGGACCCGCGGCAGTCAGGGCGACGTTGCCCGGGCTGATCCTGACGGTGGCGGTCTCGGCCGGTGACACCGTCGATGAGGGTGCAACATTGCTGACCATCGAGGCCATGAAGATGCAGAACGACGTCCGGGCGCCGCGGAGCGGGCGCGTGATCGAGGTATCGGTGCAGGCCGGCGAGACGGTGACGACGGGTACACCCCTCGTTCGGCTCGAGTGACGGCGCGTACAATCGACGGCCGATGAGTGATCCTGAGCGCCCGCGGGCGCGTCCGTATCGGTCCACCTCCGGCATGGAGATCCAGACGTTCTACGGGCCGCAGGACCTGGGGGCCTTCGATGCGGCCAGTGTCTTAGGAGCCCCGGGTGAATACCCGTTCACGCGCGGGATCCACCCTGACGGGTACCGCGCCCGGCCATGGACGATGCGCCAGTACGCGGGCTTCGGTTCCGCCGAAGAGACCAACGGTCGGTTCCGCTATCTATTGGAGCACGGCCAGACTGGCCTCTCGGTCGCCTTCGATCTGCCGACCCAGATTGGTTACGACTCCGACGATCCGATGGCGCTTGGCGAGGTCGGTCGAGTCGGGGTGCCGATCGACTCGGTGGAGGATATGGAGATCCTGCTCGACGGGATCGATCTGGCCGAGGTCTCGACTTCGATGACGATCAACGCGACCGCGGCGATCCTCCTGACCATGTACGAAGCTGTGGCCCGTCGCCGAGGGACGGACCCCAGACGGCTGCGTGGCACGGTCCAGAACGACATCCTCAAGGAGTACATCGCGCGGGGGACTTATATCTTTCCGCCGGAGGCCTCCATGCGACTGGTGACCGATACTTTTTCGTATTGTCGAGCCGATCTCCCTGCCTGGAACACGATAAGCATCAGTGGCTATCACATCCGTGAGGCTGGCTCGACGGCCGTCCAGGAGGTGGCGTTCACGGTGGCCAATGCGATCGCCTACAGCGAGGCGGCCCTCGCCGCCGGTCTCATTTTCGACGAATTTGCGCCACGCCTCTCCTTTTTCTTCGCTGCCCACGGCGACCTGCTCGAGGAGGTCGCGAAGTTCCGGGCCGCGAGACGGGTGTGGGCTCGGGTAGCCCGTGATCGCTTCGGTGCTCGCGATCCGAAGAGCATGGCCATGCGCTTCCACGTTCAGACCGGCGGTTCGACGCTCACCGCGCAGCAGCCCGATGTCAATGTCGTCCGCACCTCGGTCCAGGCTCTGGCGGCGATCCTCGGCGGCGCGCAATCGCTTCACACCAACGCCCTCGACGAGGCGCTCGGCCTCCCGACGCCTGCCTCGGCCCGCCTGGCTCTCCGAACGCAACAGGTGTTGTACAACGCAGCTGGCCTGACCGCGACGGTGGATCCGCTGGGCGGCTCGTACTACCTGGAGGCCGTGACGAACGAGATCGAGCAGCGCGTGCTGGCCGAGATCGACGTCATCGACCAGCGTGGCGGTACGCTCGCGGCCCTGGCAGACGGCTACCAGCAGGACGCGATCGGCGAAACGGCGTACCTGTACCAGCAGGCCGTCGAGTCCGGTGAACGCATCATCGTCGGGGTGAACGCGTACGTCGAGGACAGTGAGGAGCACGGGCCGGAAGCGCAGCGAATCGATCGGGCGCTCGAGGCGACCCAGGTCGAACGGACCCGTGCGGTCCGCGCACGGCGCGATGGGCCGACGGCCGACGCCGCCGTCGAGGATCTCGAGCGGGCGGCCACCGGCACGGAGAACGTTCTTCCCCGCATCCGGTCCTGCGTTGAGGCCTCCGTCACGCTCGGCGAGATCTCCCATGCATTGCGCCGCGTCTGGGGAGAGCATCGTCCATGAGTCAGCCTCCACGGGTCGGGCCGATCCACCACATCGCCATCATCGTGCGCTCGATCGACGCGGCGCTGCCGCGCTACCGCGATCTGTTCGGCCTTCTGCCCGAAGCCGATCCCATGGAATTTGCGCCACAGGGGGTGCGGCTCTGCTTCCTGCGCACCGGCCCCATGCCAGCAGCGCGGATCGAGCTCATCGAGCCGCTCGATGATGCGAGCGGGGTCGCACGCTTCCTCGCAACACGTGGTGAGGGGTTGCATCACATCTGTCTGGCGACCGACGACCTCCCGCTCGAGCTGGATCGGCTGGCCGCACAGGAGGCAGAGCTGATCGACCATCGACCGCGGGCCGGCGTTCACGGCCCCGTCGGATTCCTCCATCCGCGGACGTTGAGCGGCGTCCTCTGGGAGCTGGTCCAGGCGGATCATGCGGAGGAAGCGGATCAGGAGCAGTCGAACCCGTAGCGGCCCGTCGACAGTTGTTCGCGTCCGCCCGCGTCGACCTCGAGCGCAATCGCGAGATCCTGGGCGGCTGCGCCATCGGCGAGCGACGCCGCTCCGTTGGTGAGCGTGATGATCTGCGAGCCGAGAAGTTCGTCCAGGGAGCGGCCGGGTTCCCAGATCGGGAGGTCGGTGAGCGCATCGTTCGCGGCGGCTACGTGGCTTTCAATGGCAAGCGCCGCCGTCTCACGCCCCGCAGGATTGTCGTCGTCCACCCCGCGCTCGAGCGCGTGCGTCCCTTCGCTCAACTGCTCGAACGCAGCGCACACCGCCGTTCGATATGCGGCGGGTGCCGGGTTCCGACCCGGGTCGTCCCGCAGGGATCCGATCAGCGCGACCACGCCGACGCCCAGGACGAGGGCAATCGTGAGGCCCAGGCCACAACCGGCGAACCGGAACACGCCAATTCCCGGACGTTCCCTGGGTCGCTTCGTGCGTTCCGACGGCGGCCGAGCAGCGTAGGTGGCTCGGCCGCGTCCATCGGGGGGCCGCGGCCCACAAATCGCATTCTTCGCATCGTCGACGCTGGCGTCAGGCGGAAGGCGCCTTGTCACGCGGGCGTGCGCCTACCTGACGCCGGCGTCGCGAAGCAGCTGCGGAATGCGACTTGGCGAATCGGCCACTCGGATGCCTGCCTCCTCGAGCGCGGTGCGCTTCGACTCGGCTGTACCGGCACCCCCGGAGATGATCGCGCCGGCATGGCCCATCCGCCGTCCCGGAGGAGCGGTGCGGCCGGCGATGAAGGCCGCCATCGGCTTGCGAACCTCGCGCGCGCAGAAGGCAGCAGCCTTCTCTTCTTCCTCTCCGCCGATCTCGCCGATCATTACGATCGCCTCGGTCTGGTCGTCCTGGTTGAACATGTCGAGGATGTCGATGAAGCTAGTGCCGATGATCGGGTCGCCGCCGATGCCGACGCAGGTCGACTGACCCATCCCCGCATCGGTCATGGCCTGTACCACCTCGTAGGTCAGCGTGCCCGAGCGGGAGACGAGCCCTACCGGCCCGCGCGTGTGGATATTGCCCGGGATGATCCCGACCTTCGCCTCGTCCACACTCGTCAGGCCGGGGCAGTTCGGGCCGATCAACCGCGTGCCCTTGGCGCGCAGCACGTGGTAGACGCGCAGCATGTCGAGCGCCGGCACTCCCTCGGTGATGCAGATCACGAGGGGCACGTTGGCGTCCGCTGCCTCCAGCATCGCGTCGGGCGCGAAGGCCGCCGGCACGAAGATGCAGGTGGCATTGGCGCCTGTCTGGGCGACCGCATTCGCGACGGTGTCGAAGACCGGCACCCGGCCGTCGAGCGCCGACTGGCCTCCCTTGCCGGGCGTCGCGCCCGCGACGATATTCGTGCCGTACTCGAGCATGGCGGTCGAGTGGAACTCGCCCTCGCGTCCGGTGATGCCCTGGACCAGGAGCCGCGTGTCGCCGTTGACGAGGATGCTCACGCCGCACCTCCCGCTGCAGCGACGGCCTTCGCGGCGGCGTCGTCGAGTGAATCCGCCGTGATGAGGTTCGCCTCCGCGAGGATCGGCTTTGCCTCATCGGAGTTGGTGCCCACGATGCGCACCACCATCGGTACGTCGCGCGTGAGGTGCGAGCGGGCTTCCACGATGCCGCGGGCGACCTCGTCACCGCGAGTGATGCCGCCGAAGATGTTGATGAGGATCGCCTTCACGTTCTCATCGTCCAGGATGATCTTGAAGGCGGCCGCCACGCGCTCCGCCTTGGCCCCGCCACCGATGTCGAGGAAATTCGCCGGCTCACCGCCGGCAAGCTTGACAAGGTCCATGGTCGTCATCGCCAGCCCGGCGCCGTTGACCATGCAGCCGATGCTGCCATCGAGCTTGATGAAGCTGATGCCGGCCTCGCGCGCCGCGATCTCCGACGGCTCCTCCTCGTCGAGGTCGCGCATCGCCTCCAGATCGGCGTGGCGTGGGAGCGCGGAGTCATCGAGCACGATCTTGGCGTCGAGCGCCAGAAGCTCGCCGTCATCGGTCACCACCAGCGGGTTTACCTCGGCCAGGTCCGCGTCGGATTCGACGAAGGCTGCGAACAGGCCGCGGAGCACGGACGCGAAATCCTTGCGCAGCTCGGCCGGGATCCCCAGGAAGAAGGAGGTGCGCCGGACTTCGTGCTCCTGGAGTCCGATGAGCGGGTGGAGCGGGAGACGCAGGATCGCATCTGGATTCGTCTTCGCCGTCTCCTCGATCTCGACGCCACCGTCCGCGCTGGCGATCACGGTGACTGCTTTTGACGCACGGTCGAGGATGAGGCCGAGGTAATACTCGTGCGCAATATCCGCCGCCGGCGCGATCAGGACCGTTTTGACCGTCGTGCCCTTGATGTCCAGGCCGATGATCTCGCGCGCCTTCTCCCTGGCCTCTTCCGGCGTCGACGCCAGCTTCACGCCTCCCGCCTTGCCGCGTCCGCCGACGAGCACCTGCGCCTTGACGACGACCGGGCCGCCGATCCGCTCCGCGGCGGCGCTCGCTTCCTCTGGCGTGGTTGAGGTCTCGCCCTCGAGGAGCGGTACGCCATGACGGGCGAGGATCTCTTTGCTCCGAAACTCCTGGAGCTTCACGCGACTCTCCTGTGCAAATCTGGGGCGCCGGCGCGCACTCGGATCGGTGCTGCGACCGGCTCGATGGGGATTGCGATTGTAAACCGACGCGGATCGGGTGCGGGCGGGGAGCGCGTCGACGCCCTAGACTTTCGAGTCGTTACGCCGACGCTTTGATCGGCCGCACGAGAGGTCCTCATGAGCTACGCGGTCACGCTGATCCCCGGCGACGGGATCGGTCCCGAGCTTTCAGATGCGACACGCATGGTCCTGGAGTCGACCGGCATCGGCTTCGACTGGGACATCCAGGATGCAGGAGAGGCGACCATCGAGCGCGAAGGGACCCCGCTGCCGGACCGCGTCGTGGACTCGATTCGCGCCAACGGCGTTGCCATCAAGGGACCGATCACGACCCCGGTCGGCTCCGGCTTTCGCTCGGTCAACGTTGCCCTGCGCCAGGCGCTCGAGCTGTACGCGAACGTGCGGCCGGCTCGGACCATGGAGGGCGTGGCGACGCGCTACGCGGACGTCGACCTCTTCATCGTGCGGGAGAACACCGAGGATCTCTACGCCGGGATCGAGCACCGGGTGGGCCCGGACGCTGCGGAGAGCATCAAGATCATCACGCGTGCCGCGTCGCAGCGCATCGCCCGCTACGCCTTCGAGTACGCCGTCAAGAACGGCCGTCGCAAGGTGACCGCCGTGCACAAGGCGAACATCATGAAGCTCTCCGACGGCCTTTTCCTGGAGAGCTGCCAGCAGGTCGCCGCGGACTTCGAGGGACGAGTCGAGTTCGAGGACCGCATCGTCGACAACATGTGCATGCAGCTTGTGCAGAAGCCGGAGCTGTATGACGTGCTCGTCCTGCCGAACCTCTACGGCGATATCGTCAGCGATCTCGCCGCTGGCCTGGTGGGCGGGCTCGGGGTCGCCCCCGGGGCGAACATCGGTGAGAGGGCGGCGGTCTTCGAGCCCGTCCATGGCTCCGCTCCCAAGTACGCCGGTCAGAATAAGGCAAATCCGACCGCCCTCATCCTGAGCGGCGCGCTCATGCTGCGCCACCTCGGGGAGCTGAAGGCTGCGACTGCGGTCGAGGCGGCCGTTCGCGAGGTCATCGCGACGGGAACGACGGTGACCTATGACCTTGGTGGCTCCGCCGGCACGCGCGAGTTCGGCGAGGCGGTGGCGAGCCGTATTGCCACGACAGCGTGACCGCGCATCCCGCCTGGTGGCACCACGCGATAGAATCGGGCGGCCGCTCGTCGTTCTGCCCCGTCCAGCGTCGGGGCGGCGGCTCCCGGGGAGAGTGAACGCGCTTGATCAACTTGTTCGGATACCGCGTCTCGTGGACCCAGCTGGCATGGTTCGGACACCGCGCCAGCGGCCTGGGCGTGCTCCTCTTCCTGTTCCTTCATATCGTGGAGACCTCGACCGTCCTCCTGGGTCCCGAGGTGTACGACTTCACCCAGACCTTCTATGCGAACCTGCCGGCCAAAATCGGCGAGGTGCTGCTCATGGCCGCGCTCGTCTACCACTCGCTCAACGGGCTGCGCGTGATCGTCATGGACTTCTGGCCGGCGTCGACGATCTACTACCGGCCGCTGACCTACGGCGTGATCGCGGCAACCGTCGTTTCCATGGTTCCGCTCGGCGCGATCATCCTCACCGCCTATCTGCCGTGGGGATGAACCGATGACCGCCACGACCAGGCGCTCACGCGTCATCTACACGAACCCCTCGCGCGCCGCCCGTCCCAAGCCGGAGGCATCGGGTCGTGAGCGGTTCTGGTGGTACTTCATGCGCTTCTCGGGATTGGCGCTCGTCTTCCTGGCGTTGGGGCATATGTTCATCATGCATGTGCTCGTGGTGCTCACAGGGCAGCAGATCGACTTCGCGTTCGTCCAGAGTCGCTGGGGCACGCCCTTCTGGAGGATCTACGACCTGCTGCTTTTGGTCCTCGCACTGGCGCATGGCGTTAACGGGGCGCGGATCGTCATCGGCGACTACGTGACCCATCGGACCGCGCGCGGCTTGTTGCTCAGCCTCCTGCTCGCCATCAGCGCGATCTGGCTCGTGGCCGGCATCGCCATCATCGCCCTGTTTGACCCGAGCACGTGACCCTGATCGGATCGGGGATGCCGCGCGGCGCCATTCCTCCGACGCGCATCCATGAGCTCGACGCGGTCGTTGTCGGGGCCGGCGGTGCGGGCCTGTACGCGGCGCTGGAGCTGAAGCAGGAGCTCGGCGCGGAGGCTCGGATCGGCGTCATCAGCAAGCTCTACCCGTCCCGCTCGCATACCGGCGCCGCCCAGGGTGGCGTGTGCGCGGCCCTCGGCAACACCGAGGAGGACCACTGGGAATGGCACTGGTTCGACACCGTCAAGGGTGGCGATTACCTGGTCGACCAGGACGCGGCCGAAGTGATGTGTCGGGATGCGGTCGAGACGATCATCAATCTCGAGCACCTCGGCCTGCCGTTCGACCGGACCGAGGAGGGCCTGATCAACCAGCGGCGATTCGGCGGGCACACCCGAAACTACGGTGAGGGCCCGGTGCGGCGCAGCTGCTTCGCGGCCGACCGCACCGGTCACGCCATCCTCCAGACCCTGTTTCAGCAGTGCATCAAGCACGAGGTTGTCTTCTTCGACGAGTATCAGGTGCTCGACCTGGCGCTGCCCGAAGGCCCCACCGGCCCGGTGAGCGGGGTCGTGGCCCTCCAGATCAGCACGAGCGAGCTGCACGCGTTCCGCGCGAAGGCGGTCCTTTTCGCGACCGGTGGCTACGGCAAGGTCTTCAAGGTCACTTCCAATGCGCATACGCTGACCGGTGACGGGATGGCGATCCCGTATCGGCGCGGCCTGCCGCTCGAGGACATGGAATTCTTCCAGTTCCATCCGACCGGCATGTACAAGCTCGGGTTCCTGCTGTCCGAGGCGATGCGTGGCGAGGGAGGTGTGCTCCTCAACGATAAAGGCGAGCGCTTCATGGAGCGCTACGCTCCCACCATGAAGGACCTGGCCTCGCGAGACGTGGTGAGCCGCTCCATCTACCTGGAGATCGCCGAGGGGCGCGGGATCGGGGGCAGCGATTTCGTGCACCTTGATGTGCGCCACCTTGGCGCGGAGGTGCTCAACAAGAAGCTGCCGGACATGAGCGGGTTCATTCGCACGTACTTCGGCCTCGAGCCATTGACCGATCTCGTGCCGATCCAGCCGACGGCGCACTACGCCATGGGCGGCGTGCCGACCGACGTCGACGGCCGTGTCCTTGCCGACGAGACGGGTCGGATCGTGCCCGGCTTCTACGCTGCGGGCGAGGTTGCGTGCGTGAGCGTCCACGGGGCGAATCGGCTCGGGACGAATTCGCTGCTCGATATCCTCGTCTTCGGCCGCCGGGCGGGCAAGAAGATGGCGGCCGAGCTGGCCGACCTGCCGGAACCGATGGTCGACGCCGCTGCCGAGGCATCGGTCCAAGCCCGCGTCTCCGGCTTGCTCGCGGGCTCCGATGGTGAGCGTCCGGCGGTCATCCGCGCGGAGCTCCAGGAAGTCATGTTCGCGAAATGCGGCGTGTATCGCACGGAGCAGCTCTTGACGCAGTGCCGTGACGCTGTGGCGGCGCTGCGGGTTAGGGCTCAGCGGCTGCTGATCGAGGACAAGGGCTGCCGCTACAACACCGACCTGGGTGATGCCCTCGAGCTCGAATACCTCCTGGATTGCGCCGAGGCCACCGTGGTGTCCGCGCTCGCGCGCAAGGAGAGCCGCGGCGGACACGCGCGCGAGGATTTCGCGGAGCGGGACGATGTGGACTGGCTGAAGCACACGTTCGCCTCTCGCGAGCCGGAATCGGGCGCTGTGACCCTGGCCTACAAGCCGGTGACGATCACGAAATTCGAGCCGAAGGCAAGGACCTACTAGACCGATGATGGACGTCACGCTGCGGATACGCCGCTACAACCCCGAGGCCGACGAGGCGCCGCATTGGGAGGAATACGCCGTCACGGCCGAACCGACCGACCGGGTGCTCGACCTCCTGCACCAGGTGAAGTGGTACCAGGATGGAACACTCACCTTCCGCCGCTCCTGCGCCCACGGCGTGTGCGGATCGGACGCGATGCTCATCAACGGCCGCAACCGCCTGGCCTGCGAGTACCTCGTCAAGGACGCGGGTCCCACCGTCACCGTCGAGGCGATCCGCGGCATGGCGGTCGTCAAGGACCTGCTCGTCGATATGGAGCCCTTCTGGGATTCGTTCAAGCGCACGATGCCGTTTCTCGTCAATGACGAGCTTCCGGACGACGGCAAGGAGCGGCGCCAGTCGCCGGCGGATCGAGAGCGGTACGAGGACTCCAGCCGCTGCATCCTGTGCGCCGCATGCACGTCCGCCTGCCCGGTGTTCTGGTCGGACCAGTCGTATGTCGGTCCGGCGGCGATCGTGAATGCGCACCGGTTCATCGTCGACTCACGCGACACCGCCAAGCAGGAGCGGCTCGAGATCATGGCCGATCCCGATGGCGTCTGGCGCTGCCGCACGGTCTTCAACTGCGTCGAGGCCTGCCCGCGTGACATCAAGATCACGAAGGCGATCCTCGAGGTGACGCAGGAGATCGGCAGGGCCGGGATTCGTTGAGGATCCTCATCTATACCGATGGCGCAGCTCGTGGGAACCCCGGTCCGGCCGGTGCAGGCGCGATCCTGCGCGACCCATCCGACGGGACCGTGCTCGCCGAGATCGCACAGGGCCTGGGGCACGCCACCAACAACGTCGCCGAATGGACCGCGGTCCGTCTTGCACTCGAGGAAGCTCTCCGACTGGGCGCGACGCATGTCGATCTGCGCATGGACTCCGAGCTGGTCGCTCGCCAGATCACCGGCATCTACCGCGTGAAGCATCCGGCTCTCAAGCCGATCCACGCCGTCACGATGGAGCTCCTGCGCTCGTTCCAGGGTTACACCGTGGGTCATGTTCCGAGGGCACTCAACAAGGATGCGGACCGCCTCTCCAACGTGGCCATCGATGGAGGGGAGATTCGCCGTGCCGGGCAACGTCCGACGCCCATCTAGCCTCGCTCTCGTGGCGCTCCTCGTGCTGGCGGCCTGCGCCACGGATCTGGATCCTTCTTCCACCGCCACCCCTGTGCCCATCGGCAGTGCGTCCTCGCCTGCATCGGCCGCGGCGTCCGCGGGTGTCGCACCTTCGATTACGGCGACGCCCACGCCGAGACCGATGCCGGACGAGGGCGACGCGTACCTCGCGCTCGGCGATTCGATCACATTCGGCGTCGGGGTTCCGAATCCTCGACGTGGCGGCTACGTCGGACGCCTGTCCGAGCCCCTCGCGCTGAGTGATCCGCCGATCACCGAGACCCGGGTCTTCGCCGTTCCCGGCGAGACGGCCGGCGGATTCCTGGAGCGACGCCTCGATGACGTGCTGGAGGCGATCGAGGAGCTCGGGCCGCGCGTCGAGCTGGTGACCATCGGGCTGGGGGCGAACGAGCTTCTTCGCGTCCGCCGCGACCCGGCCTGCGCGGCTGACCGCAATGGATCCGCATGCTCCGCCGCTGCGTCGATCGCCATGAGTG
>Ga0136614_10000935_pt1 | contig 16182 bp, 11 predicted proteins | sample AntDrymUQ2792106_2_FD_106643 | JGI IMG/M metagenome (GOLD analysis project Ga0136614, IMG submission 106643) | Polar desert sand microbial communities from Dry Valleys, Antarctica - metaG UQ279 (21.06) | ecosystem: Environmental > Terrestrial > Soil > Desert | place: Antarctica: Dry Valley... | reverse complement strand
GTTCGATCGGCCGCCCGCGCAGCAGCCAGCGCCTTTTCGAGCGATGCGCGGTCTGTCGCCCGGAACAATCGGGCGCCGAGAGACTCGGCGTTAGCGCCGAGATCCACGGGCAGCGGCGGTCCGTCCAGCAATCCGCTGCGGGGATCGCGGAAGCGGTAATCGGTCCCGAACCCTGCCGACCCGACCGAGCGCGACAGGCCCCCGATGCTCGCGAAGCCGCCGCTGTCCAGCAGGACGATGATCAGCGGGTAGTCTTCCTGCACCGACGTCACGATCTCCTGCGCCATCATCAGGTAGGAGCCGTCCCCCACCATCACGTATACGTGGCGGTCGGGGGCCGCCATCTTGACGCCGAGCCCCCCGGCGATCTCGTATCCCATGCAGGAATAGCCGTACTCCACGTGGTACCCCTTGGGATCGCGGGCACGCCACAATTTGTGCAGCTCGCCGGGGAGGCTTCCCGCCGCGCAGACGACGACATCGGCCGGACCCGACGCCTGGTTGACGGCGGCGATCACCTCCGCCTGCACCATCGGCGATGCGCCGGTGGGCGCCGTCACGCGATCGCTTTCCTCGATCCACGCAGTTCGCAGCTGCTCGACGCGCTCGCGGTAGCCCGGGGCGGTCGTGAAGCCCGCAACCATCTCGTGCAGCTCTTCGAGCGCCGCACGCGCGTCGGCGAGCACGGGGAGTGCCGCGTGCTTGAACGCGTCCATCTCGACGACGTTGATGCCGATGAATCTGACGCGGGGGTCATGGAATGCGGTTTTGGACGCGGTCGTGAAATCGGTCAGGCGGCAGCCAACGGAAATCACGAGGTCCGCGTCGCGGCAGATATCGTGCGCGGCGGAGCTTCCGGTAACACCGGCGGCGCCCAGGGCCATCTGATCATCCCACCTCATCGTCCCTTTCCCGGCCTGTGTTTCGAGAACGGGGATGCCACACGAGCCAGCGAAGCGTCGGAGTGCGGGGGACGCCTCGCTGTAGAGGACGCCGCCGCCGGCAATGATCACCGGTCGATGGCTGCCGCGAATGAGCGAGGCAGCGCGTTGCAGGATCTCGTGATCGCCGCGGGACCTCTGCACCGTCCAGATTCGCTCAGCGAAGAAGGCGGCGGGATAGTCGAACGCTTCGGCCTGGACGTCCTGCGGCAGCGCCAGCGTGACGGCCCCCGTCTCTGCCGGCGATGTCAACACGCGCATGGCTTCGGGCAGCGACGAGAGGAGCTGCTCCGGACGGTAGATGCGGTCCCAGTAGCGCGACACGGGCTTGAAGCAGTCGTTGACCGAGACGTCCTGCGAGTGCGGGGATTCCAGCTGCTGGAGGACCGGGGCCGGCAGGCGGCTGCCGAAGATGTCCCCGGGGAGCAGGAGGACAGGGAGCCGGTTGATGGTGGCGCCCGCGGCACCCGTCAGCATGTTCGTGGCGCCGGGGCCGATCGACGTCGTGCACGCGAGCATGCGCAGCCGGTTGTGCATCTTCGCGTAGGCCGCGGCCGTGTGCACCATCGCCTGCTCGTTGCGGCACTGGTAGTACGGCATGAGGTCGTGCATCTGGTCGAGCGCCTGCGCGACGCCTGCGACGTTGCCGTGCCCGAAGATGCCGAACATGCCGCCGAAGAGCGGCTGCCGGTTGCCGTCCCGCTCGGTGCGCTGTGCGGCGAGAAACCGCACCAGCGCCTGCGCCATCGTCAATCGAACCGTTCCTGGTTCCATATCAGTCGTTTGTTGGCGCGAATCTGCGCTGGTTCAGGGCCGCGGGACGACGGGAACGCGGGGGTCCGGGGGCGGCCAGGCCGCCCGTAGCGCCGCGTACTTCGGATCGTCGCTTGCCGCCATCGAACGGCGCTCCCCCGCCAGGACGTTCAGGTAGTAGGCATCGTAACCGTACGCCGTCACGAACGGATGGTAGCCGTCGCGGATGAGAACGACGTCCCCGTGCACGACCTTTACCGTCGCGTCGCGCGCGCCGTCGGCGGTGTACAGCCGCTGAAACCCATACCCGTCGGCGTCTCTCATTCTGTAGTAGTAGATCTCTTCCAGATCGACCTCCACCGGCGGGTTGTCGACGTCATGCTTGTGCGGCGGATAACTCGACCAGTTGCCCGACGGCGTGAATACCTCGCAGATCATCAGCCGATGCGCCGGAAACTGCGGTGAAAGGATGTCCACGATCTGCCGCGTCGCGTTCCCCCCGCCGCGGATCTCGAAGCCGCAGTCACGCGGCCCCACGAGCTTCGGCTCGAGCGGCATCTCGGAGGGCGCGCGACATTCGGCGATCTCCGACACCTCGGATGCGCGAAACGCGGCGCCGTGCCCATGGGGTAAGTAAACGGCATGCGGATAGCTCGCGAATACGTCGGCGCGCGGCCCGAACGTCCGCGGCGCTTCGCGGTCGATCGCGACCTCTCCGCTCCCGCGCAGCAGGACGACGCAGCACTCCTCGCCGCGCGTGCGCGTCCGCCATGTCTCCCCCGCGGCAAGACGGCGGACAGTGAAGCGGATGAACTCCCACCCCGCCGTTCGCGGCGTGACATCCACCAGCATTCCGGATTGATCACCCTGCAGCTGCCGGGATTTGAGGACTGTTTTCATGGAGAAACGGCGACAACGCGACACAGACCGCGAGCGCAGAGTATTGAGGCTTGCCCGCGCAGGTGTCAAGGCGCCGCACCGATGGTAGACTCCCCTGCCGGTGACGCACGACATCCTCTGCATGGGACGAAGCAGCATCGATCTCTACGCGCACGAGATCGGCGTGCCCATTACCGGCGTGAAGAGTTTCGACGCGTACGTCGGGGGCTGTCCGACCAACGTGAGCGTCGGCACCCGCCGGCTGGGCCTCCGGTCGGCGCTGCTGACCGCGGTCGGCACTGACCAGGTCGGGGACTTCGTCCTCGCGTTTCTCAGGAACGAAGGGGTGGACGTGGACTCCGTGCCTCGCATCCCTGAGCGCCGCACGAGCGCGGCGCTGCTGACGATCCAGCCCCCCGACTGCTTTCCGCTGACGTTCTATCGCGATAACTGCGCGGACCTCGCGCTCACCATCGAAGACGTCCGGCGCGCGCCCGTGGACGGCAGCCGCGTGCTCTTCGTGACAGGTACCGGCCTCAGTGCCGACCCGAGCCGCACCGCCACGCTGTTTGCCGCCGAGCACGCTGCCGCCCGCGGAACGACAGTGGTGGTGGATATCGACTACCGCGCAGGGCTGTGGCCCTCTGCCGAGGCGTTCGGCACGAACGTGCGTCCACTCCTCGCGCGGGCCGGTCTCGCCATCGGGACGGAGGACGAGGTCTGCGCGGCATCAGGCCAGGACGATGCGCGGGCCGGTGCCGGGCGTCTCCTCGAGGCGGGTCTCCCGGTACTCATTCTCAAGCGCGGCGGCGACGGAGCGGCCGTCTACCGGCGAGGCGGCGAGCCCGTGGCCGTTCCGCCGTTCGTCGTGGACGTGCTGAATGTGCTCGGCGCAGGGGACGCTTTCGCGAGTGGATTCATTTACGGATATGTGAACGGCTGGACGCTGGAGGATGCCGCCCGCTTCGGCAACGCCGTCGGCGCCATCATCGTCACGCGCCACGGCTGCGCCAACTTCATGCCGACGCTCGCGGAGGTCCACGACTTCCTCCAGCAGCAGGACGTCCGGATCGCGCCATGACCTCTACGTCCACCAAGGTCCGCGTCGCGAATGCCCCCTGCTCCTGGGGCGTGCTCGAATTCGAAGAGCAGTCGGCTGCCGGATACGAGTACGATCGCGTGCTGGACGAAATGGCGACGGCCGGATACGCAGGGACGGAGCTCGGCGACTGGGGCTTCATGCCGACCGACCCGCCGGCGCTCGCCGGCGCGCTCGCGAGCCGCTCGCTTGCGCTCGTCGGCGCGTTCGTCCCCGTGCGGCTTGCCGATCCGGGCGCCACAGACGAGGGGGGGGCAGCGGCGATCCGGACGGCGCGACTGCTTGCAGGCGCCGGCTTCCCTGGTGCGTTCGTCGTGCTGGCGGACGACATCGCAGCGAGCCCGGAACGCACGGCCATCGCGGGACGTGTCGGCCCGGCTGATGCGCTGCCCGACGCCTCGCGGGAGATCTTCGCGCGCAATGCGGAGCATATCGCCCGCGCCGTTCGAGAATCGACTGGACTCCGCACCGTTTTTCATCACCACTGCGCGTCGTTGGTCGAGACCATGGAAGAGATCGTGGATCTCATGAATCGTACGGATCCCTCGGTGCTCGGTCTCTGTCTCGACACCGGCCACCTGACCTACGCCGGCGGCGATCCACTTCAGGCACTGGACCGCTTCGGCAGCCGCATCTGGCATGTGCATCTGAAGGATTGTTCCGAGCCTGTCGCCGCGCGGGCGCGTGACGGTAAATGGGACTACAATGCCGCCGTTCGACACGGCGTTTTCTGCGAGCTTGGCCACGGCGTAGTCGATTTTGCCGGTGTGCTGGACCGCCTGGACGCCATCGGCTACGCGGGATGGGCGGTCGTCGAGCAGGACGTCCTCCCATCGCTCGGGACGCCGGCAGCGAGCGCGCGACGGAACCGCGAGTTCCTGCGCCGCTTCTCGCTGTGACTCTCCACACCTGACGATGCCGACCCACCCGTCCACCATGCTGGCAGCCGTGTTCGCACGCGAGGGCGTGCTGGAACTGCAGGAGCGGCCCGTGCCGCGAGCGACGCTTCCCGGCGACGTGCTCATCGACGTGGAAGGATGCGGAATCTGCGGCACCGATCTGCACATTCTCGAATCTCCCCCCGCGCATCCCGCGACACCGGGATCGATCCTCGGACACGAGTTTATCGGGCGAATCGCCGACGCGGGTGAGGGCGTCACCGGACTCCGACCCGGGCAAAGAGTCGCCGTGGCGCCGAACCTGAACTGCGGGCGATGCGCGTCGTGCCGATGCGGCCGTCCGAATCACTGCGCCGACTTCTCGACGCTGGGAATATTCCGCGATGGCGGACTGGCCCGGTTCTGCGTCGCGCCCGGCGCCGCGTGCCATCCGCTTGCGGAAACGGTGATGTTCGAGGACGCGATCTGGGTGGAAGTTCTGTCGTGCGTGGTGAACAGCGTCGACAACATCAGCGCGCGGGCGGGAGAAAACGTGCTCGTCATCGGCGGCGGGCCGGTCGGCGCGCTCCATGCGCTGTTGTTTGCCGCCGGCGGCGCCCGCGTCATCGTGTCGGACGTATCCGACGCGCGGCTCGATGTGTTGCGCTCGGCGGGCATCGCGGCAACCGTCAACCCCGCACGCGAGCCAATGGAAGAGGCCGTCCGTAGTTTTGCTAGTGGCGGCGCCGATGTCGTCGTCGACTGCGTCGGCACCCAGCTGGATGCCGCGCTGGATGTCGTCCGCACCGGCGGGCGCATCTCGCTTTTCGGCATGAACGCCCGCGCGCGCCCCGCGGTGCGTCAGAACATGATCACGCGCAACGAGCTGACGATCTACGGCAGCTACGTGGGCGTGAATACGTTCCCGCGCGCGATTTCGCTGCTCGAGCGCGGGGTGATCTCTCCGTCCGTGATGATTTCATCCGTGATGCCGCTGAGCGGCATTCACGACGCGCTTGGTCTGCTGCGGTCGGGCAGCGCGATGAAGGTCGTGATCAGGCACTGAAAAAAGGGGACAGCCACCTTTTTTCGAAATCCGTAAAAAGGTGGCTGTCCCCTTTTTCAGCGGAAATACACCGGGTTCGCGATCACCGTAACGCCTGCCGAGTCCCGAAGATTGATGCGCACCCAGTCTCCGCGCTGCACCGGGATGTCGAACTCGACCACGGCCTCGTTCTGCGCGATCGGTGGCGCCGGCGCGGGCGAGACGAGGGTGCCGTTGCGGATCACGTCGATCTGCTGGCCCCGGGCCCGTTCCGCTGCCAGGCGAAAGCGAACGATGCTGGAGGCCGTGGGCAGCTGGATCGTGCCGCCCATGCTGGTGTGGAACGCCGGCGCCGAGAACCGCACCTCCGGTCCATCCGGGCCGCGTACCTTGATATAGACGCGTCCGCGGCGGATCCCTGCGAGCAGCGCGTCCTCCGTCAACGTCTCCGCTTCGATCACTGTCGTCGGCACGCCGACCGCGGAGCCCGCGCGCGTGCTGGCGCCGTGATCGTCGCTGCCGCCGATCCCGGTGAGCCGGTGCTTCTCGTTCAGCCGCGCGTGCCAGAAGGGTTCTCCCGCCGTGGGTCCTGACACCGTGAATCCATTCACGACCTCGATGGCGTCCACCAGCGCGTAGTCTGTGCCCGGCGCGTTCCAGCCGCAGCCGGTGCAGCGTTCCCCCGTCTCACGTCCGGGATGGTTGATCGACACCAGCGCGCCGAGTTGCCGGGCGCGCGCGAAAACGTCGCGAGCCGCGAGGCCGGCGGCGCCGATGCGGAAATCGAGCACCTCACTTGTACCGAAGACGTTCGCGTGCCCGTAGAACGTCGTCACCTCCTGGCCGCGCAGCAGGAGGAGGCGTCTGCTCGTCAGCTGCAGCGCCGCCATGTCGGCGTGATGGCTCGTAGTGTTGTGATCGGTCACCGCCAGGAAGTCCAGTCCGAGGCGCGTTGCGGCGTCGACCACCTGGTGCACCGCGCACGGACCGCTCCCCCCGTAGCCGTCCGCGCAGCCATAGCCGTCGCTGTGCAGCGTGTGGGTGTGCAGATCTCCCTGATACCAGCGAGGGCCCGCAGCCGCCGCAGTGGCTGGCAGCGTGAAGGGCGTCGGCTGCACCGGACCTTCGGACGTCATGCGGATGACAACGCGGTAGGTGGAGACAATGCCGTCGCGAATGCTCGGCACACCCATCAGCAGCCGCCACGTGCCGGCCGGAAGTTCTCCCGGATGATAGGCGGGGGTCGCGGTGGTGCGGGCGATGAAGAAGCCGGTCTTGCTCGTGCGACTCGCCCCCCGGAAGCGGACCGGGTCGTAGATGCCGAATTCGATCGCCGTCCCCTCGGTGCGATGGCCGTAGTTCGTCTCCACGTCGATTCGCGCGGTGCCCGCCGGGACGTCGAACGCGCGCTCGAGCCACGCGAGCCGGTCGGCCGCCGAGATCGTTCCCTCCAGCACGATCTCGCGCGTTGCGGGCCTCTCGATCGGTGCCTGGTGGCGCGCAGGGAGAGTACTCACAGAGAAGATGAGGGCAAGAGCTGCGATACCGCGCATGTGCGTCGCGGATTATGGCACGGGGTGCCCTCGAATCATCCTCGCAGCGGGTCCCTGGTTCGTTCACCCGCGCAGAAGCGTGCGCAGCCCTGAAGGGCTGGACTACGGCCGAGGCTTCCGCTGGACGAACCCCATCTCCACCAGCCACATTTCGCACAGCGTCGTCCAGGACTCGGTCGAGCCCGGATTATTCCGCAGCGCGATGGCGTGACCGCCGCGTGGAAACAGGTGCAGGCTCGCCGACACACGGTTCTCCACCAGCGCTTTGACAAACAGCAGGCTGTTGCGAACATCGACGGCCTTGTCGTCAGAGGCGTGCACCACGAATGCGGGGGGCGTTGCCGGCGTCACCTGCCGCTCCACCGAGTACGCGCGCACCAGCTGCTCCGGCGGATTCGGGCCGAGGAGCCGGGTCCTGCTTCCTGCGTGCGCGTGTTCACCCATCGTGATGACGGGTGACACGAGAATCATGAAATTCGGAGCGAACGATCTCTTGTCTACTTGATCGTCGATCCCGCCGGCGTCCGCAGTGGACGTTCCAAGAACTGCCGCCAGGTGGCCGCCTGACGAAGTGCCCATGACGCCGAGCTTGTCAGGGTTGATGCCCCACGTGGCGGCTCTGGACCGGATCACCCGCATCGCCCGCTGCGCATCCTGCAGCGGAGCGAGGTGTCGCTCCGTTACGTCCGGCGACTCGGGCAGGCGATACGTCAGCACGAACGCGCTGACACCCATGGAATTGAACCACTTCGCCAACTGCGTTCCGCTGATGACGTGCGCGAGCCAGGCGTATCCTCCTCCGGGACAAATCAGGACCGCCGCGCCCGTGTTTTCCTGCGACGAGGGGAAAAAGGCATGGATCCCCGGGGTGCCGACCTGGCGGATCCGTTCGTTCTCGATGCGGTCCTCGAGCGCAATCCCCCGCGAGTTGGGCATCGACCCTTTGGGCCAGAGTGGAATGAACTCCTGGGCGCTCGCGGACTGTGCGCTCAGTCCAACGCTCAGTCCAAGAACGAGAACCACGACACACGAACGCAGCATGCTTCTAGCGCATGCCCGCCAGGCTCTCGGAATGTGACGGCACGACCGGAAGCTTCTTGGTGGACGAGGGATCGGCGGCGGCACGCAGGAGGTTGATTGCGAACAGACGCGCGGCTGGGTCGACGGTCACCGATTCTTCGAGATCCATATCGCAGATCCACACGCGGCCGCGACCAAGCGGAATCTCGAACAGCACCGTCAGGTACTGCTCCGGCACGCGCTCGGCGGCAATGTACCCGTGCGCCGGGATGAACCGGATCAGTTCCCGCGCTGCGCCGCCAGCTTTCAAACGATGCGCGCTGCTCGCGACAAAGACACGCCAGTCATCCTTGCGTCCCCACCACTTGATGTCCATGGGGCGGAGTCCGGCCGTCAGCAGCGTCCCGGCGGACGGGGCGTAATCGGCGAACTCCCCGGTGACGGCCCTGACCGCCGACACGTCACTGGGGAACAGGTCAACAGCGCTTCTGCCGGGGGAGAACAGAACGGCAGTCGCCCCCTGTTCAATCAGTTGACGCAGGCGTCCACCCACTGCCATCGCGGTCTGCGCTGCGCCGGGCCCGACGAGGACGACTGAGCGCGACGCCTCGCCACCCGCAGGCAAGTCGTCGATCACCTGTTCGAACATTCGCGCCTCGGTCACCAACTGCCGCAACCCCGGGCCCAATGAGAGAGCGGTGGCCTGGCTCTTCGACGGCGGTGCGGCCGGCTGAGCGTTCCGCGGAAACACTTCGACCCTGTCCAGCGTCCGGCTCACCTCGCTCTTGCCGTCCGCAAGCCGCAGCTCGAGATGCATGGAGACGCGCGCGTCCTTCGTCTCCGGCACGCGAAGGCGCAGCGGGTGGCGGGTGGTCGCGTAATAAGGAAGACTCTCGATGATCCCAGCGTCGATCGTGGAGATTTCGTGTCGGGTACGTTCGTCCACGAACACGGCACTCAGCTTCAGCCGCTGCAGGCCACGAAACTGCTCATCGTCATTGGTGAGGAAGACACCGGTGTCGATCTCTTCTCCCGCATGAAAGCGCCGCCGCCCCGTTTCCAGCGCCAACCCGACGGGAGCCCACGCGTGGCGCATCGCCTGATACACGGGATACGGCGCGACCCGCCGCGCGTCGTAGCTGTGCGCAAACCAGCACTCCGCCGAGAACAGCATGAATCCGGCAGTGCGATCGCCGCGCTGAAAGCGGAGCTGCTCGGCCCAGCGTTTCGTCACCGCGCGGTTGTGTTCGAGAAACACCGCCGGAGCGCGACCGGGATACGCGTCCTGCCCGACCCAGGCCTGGGGCGTCACCAGATCCCTGGTGTAGCGCAACACCGGCAGCCCGGTGTCGAGGTCCGGGTAGCCGGTGGACATCTCCTGCCCGATGAGCGGACGGTCCGGCGTCAGGTTCCTGATGTCGGCCAGTGAATCCACCACGAACGGCGAATCGCTGTACCACCCGCGATATCGATGAATATCATCCGCATCCCCATCGTCTATCCCGTTCGGCTGGAGTGTCTTTTCATAGAACTCCGCTTCACGTTGATGCGTCGAGTCAGCAATGACCGGACGATAGGGATCGAGACGACGAGTCTGTTTGACGACCTGGGACAGCAGCTTCCATTTGTCGAGATTCTTCGCGTCGCGCAAGAGCATTTCGTTGCCGACGGTCCACAGCAGGATGCTCGGATGGTTCCGCCCGCGCCTGACGACATCCTCGTTTTCCATCAGCCAGTGGTTGAACACGTCAGGCGGCGGCGGGCCGATGAGCCCGGCCAGCGCCCAGGGACGGATGCCTTCGATACTCACCCCCAACCCGATTTCATCCGCTGCTCTCAGCCACTCCTCATTCCACGGGGTGGCGTGCGTCCGCGTCACGCGCTGATTGCCGTCGTGCATCAACTGAATCAGCGTGCGCGGCAGTGCAGGGTCCCAGGAGTTCTTGCCGTAGGGAAGCTGGTTCGCGCCGCGCAGCCAGTACGGCTTGCCATTCAGGAAAAACCGGTTGCCGCGTGCTTCGAACGTGCGGAAGCCGACGTTGTGCGTCCACTGATCGAGCACTTCCCCGGATGCGGCTTCGAGCATCACGTCCAGTCGGTAGAGGTTCGGATCCGCAGGCGTCCACAGCTTCGGCTGCACGTTACGCAGCGTGAGCTCCTGCGTCACCCGGCTTTCGCCGAGCTGCAGCGTGACCGGGCCGGCGGTCGCGAACGCGGTGCCGGTCTTCGCGTCGGTCCATCGTGCTTTCAGAACGGCAGGCTGCGGGCCCGCCAGGCTGCGCATCTCCACCTGCACCCTCGCGCCCTCGAGCGTCGGGACGAACCACGCATCGTCAATCATCGCGCCGCCGCGGACGACCAGCTTCACCGGCTGCCAGATGCCGTGCAGGTCGTAACTGCGATTGTTCGCATCGGGCGAAAGGGGGCCGAACATGCCCTTGCTCAACGTCAGGATCTTCGAAGCCGTGAGATTCACCGTGACGGCCTGGCCGAGTGACAGCGTTGAGCTGGGAATCTTTTCCATCGAGACGAACACCGACAGCCGGTTGCGCCCGGCCCTCAGGTGCGGCGTCAAGTCATACCCGAAGCGGCTGAACATGCCGACGTGTTCGCCGAGGAGCTGGCCGTTGAGGAAGGCGCGGCTCTTCATCGCGACGCCATCGAACTCGATGAAGATGCGCCGACCGCGCGGCACGGCGGGCACCTCCAACTGCAGCTGATACCAGCCCTCTTCCGCCCGCTCGGTATCGAAGCCGAGTTTCCGGAGTCGCGCCGCTTCGAACGCCTTGAAGTCTTCCGAGTCGTCCAGCCACCATTGCGTGCGATTGAGAAGCTGTGGAACCGGAACCGCGACATAACCAGTCAGCGACTCGTCCAGCTGCGGCTGTTCGGTCGGCTGCACGAGATAGCCCGGCTTGTACCGCCACTGCCCCGTCAGGTCGATCGATCGCCCCGGCTGCAACTGCGTCGCCGCGACGCTCACCGAGCCGGCCGGGACAATCGTCTGCGCGAACACATCTTCCGGCTGAAGTCTGAAGCCAGCGGCCAGGAAGCCACCGCCCACTACGACCGCGACGGCAACCGGAACGAGCAAGGATCGATGCCGCAGGCCGAGAACGCTCATGCTCGGGATTCTCCAAGTGACTGGCCAGCGGGTCTGAATGTGGAGATCAGAAGGTGCATCACGCCGAGCGCCAGCAGGTAGACGGTTCCGAAGCACAGAAACACGGGCCCGTAAGAGCCGCCGGACCAGTCGAGCCAATACCCAATGAGCGGCGACGTGAGCATGCCCGAGATAGCACCAGCCGTGCCGCCGATGCCGACAACCGAGCCCACCGCGCGACTCGGCACCATGTCGGCGACGAGCGTGAACAGATTCGCGGACCATCCCTGGTGCGCCGCGGTCGCCAGGCTGATCAGCGCCACGGCACCCCACAGGTTGTCGCCAAGGCGGCTCACCAGCATCACCGGCACAACGGCCAATGCGCAGATCAGCATCGCGGTCTTACGCGCGGCGTTGAGTGACCAGCCACGCTTCAGCAGAGACGACGAGAGCCACCCTCCGCCGATGGACCCCACATCCGCGGCCAGGTAGATGGTGATGAGCGGCACGCCCATCTGCAGGATGTTGAGACCGTGCGTCCGATCGAGAAATCCCGGCAGCCAGAACAGATAGAACCACCACACGGGATCCGTCAGGAATTTCCCGATCGCAAAGACCCATGTGGCGCGCACGGCGAAGAGGCTGCTCCACGGGATCGCCGGCAAAGGGATCGTCGTCGCCTCGCGGCCTTCCCTGATGAACGCCAGTTCTGCCGGCGCGAGCCGCGGGTGTTCTTCCGGCTTCCGGTAGAACCAGAGCCACAGCGCCAGCCACAGAAAACCAACCGCTCCAGTGAGCAGGAAGGCGGCCTGCCAGCCCCACTTCACCGCGATGATCGGGACGACCAGCGGTGCAACGATGGCCCCCACGTTCGAGCCGCTGTTCAGGATGCCTGTGGCGAGCGCCCGCTCGCGCGCGGGGAACCATTCGGTGACCGTCTTGATGCACGCTGGAAAGTTCGCCGCTTCTCCAATTCCGAGGGCAAACCGCGCCGCCGCGAAGCCGCTCGCGCTGCGCGCAAGCGCGTGGGCCATTCCCGCCACGCTCCAGACGACGATCGCGACCGCAAAGCCGGTGCGGGTGCCGAACAGGTCGAGCAGGCGCCCGGCAAACAGAAACATGAGGCCGTACGCGCCCTGGAAGGAAAACGCGATCCATCCGTACTCCGCTTCGCTCCAGTTCAATTCGCGCGCGAGCATCGGCTTCAACAGACCGAGCACCTGCCGGTCGACGTAGTTGATGGCGGTGGCGAGAAACAGCAGCCCGCAGATGTACCACCGCAGGTGCGGGAGGGGTGTCACGAGTTCACTCCCGACGCCAGGAAGCCGCCGTCGATGACGATGGCCTGACCGGTGATGAAGCTGGCGGCGTCCGACGCCAGGAACGCGGCAGCGCCGACAACCTCTTCAGGCCGGCCGAATCGCCCCATCGGGGTCCGCATCAACAACTCGCGGCCGCGCGGCGTGCCGTCGAGGAGCGCGGCGTTCAAGTCGGTCCGGAATACGCCGGGCACGACGGCGTTCACGTTCACGCCCTGCGGGGCCCATTCCGTGCCGAGGCTGCGAGTGAGCGATAGCACCGCGGCCTTCGACGCGCCGTAAGCCGCGACCTCGTGAAAAGCGACGAACGAAGACAACGATGCGATATTGACGATGCGGCCCCGGCGGTGGCGCGACAGCGCCGCGAAGAACGCCTGGCAGGCGTATAGCGTACCGGTCAGGTTGGTCTCGAGCACGGAGGCCCATTCATCGCCGGTGACGTCCGCCGTCGGACGACGGGCCGTGCGGCCGGCCGCGTTCACCAGCACATCCACGCCACCCAGCTGTGCGCACACGGCATCGCACAACGCGTCCACCGAATCGCGGGAGACAACGTCCACGCCCTGCTCGAGTGTCCGCCGGCCCATCCCGCGAATCTCGGCGCATGTCTCTGCGACGAGTGCGGTGCGTCGGCCTGCGGGAACAACGTCCGCACCGCACTCTGCAAGACCGATGGCAATGGCACGGCCGAGGCCGGATGTGCCGCCAACAACCACGGCGACCCTGCCGGTCAGGTCGGTCAAGTTTCGAGGGTAGCGCTCAACCGGCGCTGTCACGCCGACTGCCTCGACGGCGTCCACTGCAGAAAGTTGTCGGCGAGGAGGCGACGGACGTCGCGTTCGATCTCGGCAACAGTCACCGGGCGTCCATTCTCGACGACACGCACGTACTGGTCCGCAAGGGCGAGGGAGATTTCGCGCCTCGCGTGTGGCCACTTGTAGAGCAGTTGCTCGAGCACTCGCGCGTCGGAATGCTGGGCGATGAAGCTCGTGCCGAGCATTTCGAGCCGCTCGCGCGTGATCTCGGAAACGATCGACGGATTGTTGAGAAACCACCAGCAGCCAAACGGCATCAGGTTCGAAAACTTCCGCGCCGCCACGCACAGGTCATGCTGGTTCTCCCGCGACAGCATCGTCACCAGGAACCGGTTGTCAGGATGCTCGGCACACATCCGCTGGACAGCGGTCACGTCAGCGCGGCCCAGTCCGTCGCCCGCGTCGTGGAGCTCGGGGTTCACGGCGCGGCGCACGCCGATCATCATCGCGAAGGGCAGGCCATGATCGCGGCAGGCGGGCAGGACGACATCGCGAATGAGCAGCGCCCGCGGTCCGTCGCCAGGCCAGGCGAAGTCATCGGGTAGCGAGACCGCCAGGTACAGCGGAGCCATGCGTGCGATCCACGCATCAATGAAACGGCGAGCCTGAACGACGGTTGCGGCGTCCGGCTCCGCAGCGGCGGCGTATCCTGCGGCGATCAGTCGCTTGCGACCCTCTGGCCAGTCGTTCAACAGCGTGTCGAGACGAAGGGCGGTGTGGAAGCGGTCGTCGAGCTCGGGTCCCTCGTCCCACACGCGAACTTCTCGCAGGTCGAAAGGGTCGTTGGTCATGACGACCCCCCCGACGCGCGCGCGATCGAACACCCGGGCCACGTGATCCGATGGCGTGACGTCGCGAAAGAACTCACGGGCCTCTGTCAGATTCGGCGCCGACGGGTCGAGACCGAGCGCCGAGAGGACGGCGACTACTCCGCACGTGGCTTCGGAGAGCGGGGTGTTGCGGACGAACAGCGCGTCCCACACAAGGTCGGCCTGCGCGGGTTTCGTCAGACGGCGAAACTGCTCCGGGCGCATCTCGACCGCGCGCATCAACTCGGCGACCAGGTAGTGGTACGTGAGCAGGTCGTCGATGCCCCACCTGGTCAACTCGGTGAACGCAGGCGGGAACAGGTGCGTGTGCATGTCGAAGACCGCCATCTCCTCCACCACTCTCGCGGTGTGGAGGCGCACGTCCGCGGCCCCGTGAAGAGGCTGCTGCGGCACCGCGGTTCGGTTCTCGACGATCTCAGTCACGAGTGAATGGCTCCCGGTCATCTGCAGGATCGGCCCAGCGATCGTTGGGGACGAGCGGCGCCCATCCCGGACGGCCCGGATCCTGATCGTACGGATACGGGCCGAGCTCCCGGTACAGCTCGGCGTACTGCGCGAGCTTGTCGCGGTCCAGCCGCACGCCCAGCCCGGGTCCCTCGGGCACACGGATGCTTCCGCTGTCGTAGGTGAACTTTCCCCCCTCGATGATGTCGTCGGTGAGGTGGTGGTAATGCGCGTCGGCGGCAAACGACAGATTCGGGATCGCTGCGCCGAGGTGCAGCATGGTGGCGAGCTGGATCCCGAGCTCGCCGGAGGAGTGAACAGCGACCCCGAGCTGGAAGGTCTCACAGACACCGGCCGCCTTGACGCACGCCCGGATGCCGCCCCAGAAGGTCGTATCGAGCAGAATGACATCGACGGCGCGGTGCAGCGCGTTGGCGGCGAGCTGCTCGAAGTTCACCACCACCGTGTTGGTGGCGAGCGGCAGCCGCAGCTTCTCCCGCGCATGCCGCATCCCGGTCAGCCCGAACACCGGATCCTCGAGGTAGTCGTTGTCGAGATCCTCGATCGCGCGGCCGAACCGCACCGCCTGTTCGGTCGTCCAGACGGCGTTCGGGTCGAATCGGAACGTGTCGCCTGGCAGTGCAGCGGCGAGGGCGCGGTAGCATTCGAGCTCGTAGTCGGGCCGGAACACCCCGCCTTTCATCTTGTGCGAGCGGAAGCCGTACTGCTCCTTCAGCTCCAGTGCGTGTGCGACGAGCTGCTCCACTGTCCGGACGACACCCCGCCCGTTCGCTGATGCGTACCGGAAAAACAAGTACGAGGCGAACGGCACGCGATCGCGAACGCGCCCGCCAAGCATGTCGGAGACCGGGACGCCCCATGCCTGACCGAGCAGGTCGAGACAGGCAAACTCCAGCGCGGCGACGACCTGCGTCCTGTTGTTGTAGAGCGACGCGGTCGGATTGGCGAGCAGGAAGCGCATCTCTTCGAGACGCGCCGGATCACGCCCGAGCAGGTATGCCTTCAACGACGGCACCACCGCGACCGCTGACTCGCCGCCACCGCCCATCTCTCCGAGGCCGATGAGACCCGTGTCGGTCTCGATCTCCACGATCGTGCGGACGAACCGGCCCCAATGGCATCCGTTCGCGTGGCGCAGCGGCGCCTCGAGCGGAACGGTCACCGTCGTCGCGCGAACATCAGTGATCTTCATGGAGTTCTGTCGGGGAGCTTGGCCGGGTCGACCGTCCGCGGCAGCTCTTTTTCCACGAGCCCGATCCGCCGCGCGGCGGAATCCCGGGCCGAGCGCCAATAGCGAAGGACGTAATCCATCGCGGACTCTTCCACGGCTCTGCTGTCGGAACCGCCGACGATCAGCCATGTCGCGTCACCGCCCGCGGCGGGTTCGACGCGCTGCACGAAGCTGCCGGCGGCGGGGAGCATATCGGCGATCCGCGCCATCAGCGCGTGCGACTTGGGGGTGCCGACGAGAATGAGCGTACC
>Ga0136614_10000934_pt1 | contig 16193 bp, 11 predicted proteins | sample AntDrymUQ2792106_2_FD_106643 | JGI IMG/M metagenome (GOLD analysis project Ga0136614, IMG submission 106643) | Polar desert sand microbial communities from Dry Valleys, Antarctica - metaG UQ279 (21.06) | ecosystem: Environmental > Terrestrial > Soil > Desert | place: Antarctica: Dry Valley... | reverse complement strand
CGCTATCTTTACCTCGTGCATCAGAAGGAGCAGGGCGGGTCTCCCACCGACATCCTCATCACCGACCGCCCGCTGCTGGTCACGGTCGCGCTGTGGGCCGCCGCCATCGTGCTCATCGTGTACGCCGCATCCGGCGCGCCCATGCCGCTGGCCCGGTGACCTTCCGCATCGACGACGGATCGGTAGACGTGGAGAAGGTGATGCGCGACCTCCGCGAGCGCATCGCGGAGAAGAAGCGCTCCGGCCTGCTCACCGACGCGGAGGTCGGCGAGATCGCGGAGCACCCCCTCCACCCCGTGCTCGAGCCGCACGATCTGAAGTCGAGCCTGCTCGGCGAGCTGCTGGAGACCCCCAGCCGGTGGAACTTCTCCTTCGATCCCGAGACGGTCTACCGCAGCAGCCGCGGCGGGCCCGGCCGCGCCCTGGAAGCCATCCGCAAGTGGCTGCGCCCGGTGCAGAAGCTGTTCTGGAATCCAACGCCGGTCATCGCGGCGCTCTCACGGCAGTCGGAGGTGAACGCCGCCTACGCGCACGTGCTGCACAACCTCACCCTCGAGCTGACGCGCCTCAACCTCGAAGTGCAGGACCTCAAGCAGCGCGCCCTCCAGATGCAGGCGCGCGCGGAATTCCAGGCCCGGCGGAGCAAGACGCTGGAGGAGATCGTCCTGGAAGGCCGCCGGCCGCCCACGGAGTGACGGCCGCGCCGCGGCGCGTGCACCAGGTCCTGGCCGCCCTTTCCTACGGCGATGCGATCGGCAACGAGGCCATCGCCATCCAGAAGCGCCTGCGCGCCGCCGGGTTCGAGTCCGACATCTTTGCCGAGGGCGTTCACCCGCGGATGGCCCACCTGGCGCGCCCGCTCTGGCAGTACGCGCAGGTGTCGTCGCCGGAGACGGTGTGCCTGTTCCACTTCTCGATCGGCAGCGCCGCCGGGCGCCTGATCTTCCACGCCCCCGACCGGCTGGTCGCGATCTACCACAACATCACGCCCGCCCACTTCTTTCTCGGCTTCCATCCCCACCTGGCCGGGCTTTGCTACCACGGCCGCCGCGAGCTTTCGGCCTTTGCGCCGCGCACGGAGCTGGCCCTCGGCGACAGCGAGTACAACCGGCGGGAGCTGGAGGTAGCGGGGTACGCGCGCACCGCCGTGCTGCCCATCGTGCTCGACCTGGACACCTACATCTCGGCGCCGTCCCCGGTCACGCGCGCGCTGTACGACGACGGACGCACCAACATCCTGTTCGTCGGGCGCATGATCCCGAACAAGAGGATCGACGACCTCATCCGGACGTTCGCCGCCTACCAGAAGGCGTTCAACCCGAAAAGCCGCCTGATCCTCGCCGGCGACCATCGCGGGCACGAGCGTTACTTCGCGCGTCTCACGGAGATGGTGCGCGATCTGCGCGTGGACGAGGTCGTCTTTACCGGCCACGTCGAGCACGACGAGCTGATGGCGTGTTACGCCGTGTCTCACCTGTTCCTCTGCCTGTCCGAGCACGAGGGCTTCGGGGTGCCGCTGCAGGAAGCGATGGTCTTCGGGATTCCCGTCGTCGCCTACGACGCGGGGGCGGTGGCGGAAACGCTGGGGGGCGGTGGCATCCTGCTCGACGCGAAGGACCCGCTGGAGGTCGCCGCGCTGATCGACCGCGTGCTCACCGACGCCGCGCTGCGGGCCGCGGTGCTGCGCACGCAGTCACGCGCGCTGGCCGCCCTGCAGGCGGTGGACTTCGGGGCCCTGCTGCTCGATCGCCTGGCCCCGGTGCTGTCCTGAGGATCGACCAGTGGGTGCCGGCGCTCCATCGCGGCGATGCGATCGGCGACTCGGCGCGGCTGATGCGCGACGCCTTCCGGCGCTGGGGCCACGCCGCGGACGTCTTTGCCCTGGAGCTGGATCCGGATCTCGAGGGGGACGGCCTCGCGTGGAAGGGCCCGACGGGTGGCGCGTCGGACACCGTCATCCTGCATTACGCGTTGCCCTCTCCGCTCACCGCCGCGCTGGCCGCGCACCCGGGCCGCCGGGTGGTTCTCCATCACAACATCACGCCGCCCGAGTTCTTCACCTGCTGGGACCGGCAGATGGCGCGCATTTGCGCGATCGGGCGTAGCGAGCTCGCCGCCCTGCGCGACGTCGTGCACCTCGGTCTCGGGGACAGCGAGTACAACCGGCAGGAGCTGGAGGCGGCGGGGTTCGCTCCTACCGGGGTGCTGCCCATCTACCTCGACTTCGACCGCTACCGCGAGCCGCCCGATCCCGTCCTGGCCAGGATCCTCGGCGATGGCCGCCGCAACCTCCTCTTCGTCGGGCGCATAGCGCCCAACAAGCGGCACGACGACCTCATCCGGATGGCCGCCTGCTGGAAACGCTTCATCTCGCCGGACGTCCGGCTGCTCCTGGTGGGAAAGGGACCGCGCCGGCGGGGCTACGCCGACGCGCTGCAGTCGCTGATGTACGAGCTGGGGTTCACCTCCGCGGAGGTCCTGTTCACGGGGCACGTCAGCCACCGCGAGCTCCTGGCCTGCTACGCGGCCGCGCACGTGTTCGTCTCCATGAGCGAGCACGAGGGATTCGGCGTGCCGCTGGTGGAAGCGATGCTCATGGACGTGCCGATCCTCGCCCGTGGGCGGGCCGCCGTGCCGCATACGCTGGGCGCTGCCGGGGTGCAGTTCGACGACGAGCCGCTGGACGAGGTGGCGGAGATGGCTTATCGCCTCGCCACCGATAGCGGGCTGCGCGCAGGCGTGATCGCCGGCCAGCGGCGGCGGTTGGCCGCCTTTGCCCCCGCCGCCGTGGAGGACGCGCTGCGCGGGTACGTGGCATCGACATGAGCGCCGGCTCCCGTCCGGAGGTCGCATTCGTGATCCAGCGCTACGGCCCCGAGATCACGGGCGGATCGGAATCACTGGCGCGGGCGATCGCGGAGCGCCTGCTCGGGGATTATCGAGTGACCGTCTTCACCTCCTGCGCCGTCGACTACGTGACGTGGCGCAACGCCCTGCCGGCGGGGAGGCAGGACGTGAACGGGGTCGAAGTCCGACGCTTTCCTTCGGTGGCCGAGCGCGACCTCGACGCCTTCAACGTCTTCTCCGAGCCGCTCTACCGCGGGCCTCGCTCCCACGGCGACGAGATCGAGTGGCTGCGACGCCAGGGGCCCGAGGTGCCTGCGCTCGTCGAGGCGCTGTCCGCGGAGTCGGACCGGTTCCACGCCGTCGTCTTCTTCACCTACCTCTACTACCCGACGTTCTGGGGGCTCGAGGCGGCCCCGCGCCGGAGCGTGCTGGTGCCCACCACGCACGACGAGCCGCCACTGCGATTCTCGATCTACGACGAGATGTTCGCGCGGCCGCGCGCCCTGGCCTTTCTCACCGCACCGGAGGAAGCGCTGGTGCGATCGCGCTTCGATCTCGGCGGACGTCCGGCGGCGGTGGCAGGGATCGGCATCGACATGCCCGGCCCGGCGGACGCCGCGGGCTTCCGGCGGCGGCACTCGCTGGTCCGTCCCTACGCCTTGTACGCGGGTCGTATCGACGCGGGGAAGGGGTGCGCGGAGATGATCGCGCACTACGCCGCCTATCGCGGCGGGGGCGGGGGTGCCGATCTCGTCCTGATCGGCTCCCTGGCCATGGAGCTGCCGCCTGTTCCCGGTCTTCGATACGTGGGGTTCCTATCCGACGATGACAAGCAGGCCGCCATGGCCGGCGCGCACGTCATCGTGTGCTCCAGTCCCTACGAGAGCCTTTCCATCACGCTGCTGGAGTCTTTCGCCGCCGCCGTGCCGGGGCTGGTGAACGCGCGCTCCGCCGTCCTGAAGGATCATTGCCTGCGCGCGAACGGCGGCTTGTTCTATGGTGACGCAGACGAGTTTGCGGCCGCGCTGGACCTGCTCGTCACCGACGACGCGCTTCGGTCGGGCATGGGGACGAGCGCCCGCCGGTACGTCGACGCGAATTACCGGTGGGATGCCGTGCTCGATCGGTACCGCGCCTTGATCGAAGCCGCGGCGGGCTGACCGCTCGCGTCAATCTAGAGGTCACCGGGGTGAATCGGTACTAAGAGTCGTCACCTGGCGCTTCCGCCGCCGGTCCCTCGCCCCGGAACCCGGCCACCTCCTCGATCGCTACGCGCCGTGAGAACCCGTAGAAAACCGGAAACGGGTGGGGATCGAGCTGGTAGGCGACGCCCAGCGAGTCGAGAAGTGCCGCGAACGCCTTTGGATCGTCGTCGGCGCGCAACACGTACGCGTCGGGCCCGAGGCGCGCGACCATCTGCTCCTGCCGGTCCGAGAGATACGCAGGCGTCGGGCCCAGGCGCGGCGACAGTACGATCCGCTCCCCCGTGAACATCGTCACCGGGGCTGACAGCGTGAAGTCGCTGTAGCCGGTGCGGATGCCCTTCTCTTCGAGCGACCGCACCAAACGCGCGTAGGGCTCCGCGATCTCCGCCCCCGCGAACAGTCGTGGCGTGGTGCCGTCGCCGGGCGGGAAGGCCAGGCCGGCGACGTTCATGGTCAGCACGGCGGCCACGATCACCCCGGCCGCCACCCGCGATCGTCCCCAGAGCCGCGCGAGCACGACCCCGAAATGGATCGCCGTGGCGGCGACCACCGGCAACAGGTACCGGGGACGCCAGTACACCTTGCCGGATGCGGCGGCCCAGGCGAGGGCGACGGTGGCCAGCAGCAGCAGGGGCGGGAGCAACGCGGAAGAGGCGGCCCGCTCGCGCACGGACGCGACGATGCCGCGGCCTTCGGCGACGAGGTAGGCGACGAGCGCAGCCGGGATCATCGCGACCGCGGCCAGCCCCGCCACTGGGACTTCGGCCCATGGATGCCCGGGCGCGATGCCGGCCAGGATCGGGAACGAGATGGTCAGCGTTCTGCGAAGCAATTTTGGCAGCGCGTCGGCCTGGGCGCGCAAATCGCCGGGTTCCCTGCCCATGATGTCCCCGCTGGCCCAGTCGTGCTGGACGTTCCACAGGATGACAGGCAGTATTCCCGCTGCGAACCCCGCCATTGCCCATCGGAGCCCACGGTCGCGGCGCAGGGCCAGGACAACGAGAGCCGCGGCAACATAGGACAGCGCCACCGGCTGTTGCCAGAATGCGGTCCCCAGCAAGAACCCCGCCGCGGTGCACCTCAGGACCGCCGGCGGCCCCTCCTCCGCAGAGGGCGTTATACCTTTCCGCTCCGCACTCCTGCCGATGAGCGCCAACGCCACGCCGCCGAGCGCGAGCACCTCCACGTATTGGCCCACGGAGTTGAGCGAGAAGACGGCCAGGAAGCGCGGCGGCAGTGCCAGGTAGAGGCCGGTGACGATGGCGGCGCGGCGGCCTCCGATCTGCCGCGCGAGCGCCATCCCCGCGGCCACCGAGGCCAGCGAGAGCACCACCCCGGCCAGGACGATCAGGAAGGACCAATCGTCGATGCCGAGCAGCGAGAGCGCGGCCGCGAGGTGCGCCTTCAGCGTGCCCTGGTAGTTTGCCCCCTCCGTGAACACCGGCGCGGGGCGGAGGCCGGCGCGGATGTGCATGCCGGCGAACGCGGCGTAGGCGCCGTCACGATTGACCCAGCCCCACGGGTGGACGAGAGCCGGCGCCCGATACGCGAGGGCCAGGGTCAGGCATGCCAGCGTGTCCATGGACGGGCGGGGAACGGTTCCGCCGGAGGAGCGGAAACGCTGGCCCGCCAGCACGAACGCGGCCGCCAGGGGGAGCCACGCCGGCAGCCCCGGCGGCGTCCCCGCGAACCAGGCCAGGAACGTGAGGGCTACGAGGGCGAGGAGTAAACCGGCTCTATGACCTTCAGTCACTTCCGTACCCGGGCGCGGAGGCGCCCGGATCGCGAGGCGCGCCGAGCGACGCGTACCTGTCGTACGCGAGCGAAGGCGCAACGAAGCGAGCCGGGATGCATCCGCGGCCGGTTAACGGACAGCCTTCAACTGCTCGAGCAGGGTGTCGCGCGTCTCGGGCCCTTTGAGGATGGATGAGGCCCGCGCGATCTGTGACATCGCCTCCTGGATGGCCTCGAACCCGCCGCCCGCCTCCAGGTCGGCCTTGGCCTTGAGGTAATGCTTGTTGACGACGCTCTCGCCGACGGGGCCGAGCGCGGTCTTGCAGATGTCGCGCATCCGCTCGAGCTTGCCGAGCAACTCGTGGTTCGGGTGGAGCGCGGGCGGGCCCGCAGCGTCGGGCGCGGCGGTCGAAGCCGGGCGACCGGCCCCGGCGGCCCGGGCGGACGAGAGACCGGGGTCGCGGAGGCGGATGAGGCTGGTCGCCACCAGACCGTACAGGATCTTGGCCACGTCGAACACCGAAAGCCCGCTGGCCGCCGCCATCTGCTTGATGCTGCGCTGGCCGTCGATCTTGGATAGGATCAGCCACTCGCTGGTGTTCAGGTTGATCTGCCCTTCGCGGTGCTCCTGCACCGCGAACTCGGGGACCATGTCCGTGGACGGGATCTTCTTCGAGAGCACGCGCCACTCGTCCAGGCGCCGCGCCGCCTCCATGAGGAGGTTGGTGTTGCTCTTGGAGATCGTCCGGTTCTCGGTGGACACGCCGTGCTCGAACTTGAAATCGCCCTGGGTCCAGATGGCGAGCGCGTACACCGCCTCCTCGCCCGCGGTGTCGCCGAGCTCGGCGTGCACGATCTTCCCGTCGTGGAGGTAGATCCGTCCCTGGTGAGGCCCGTCCACGAGGTGGAACACTCCCGACTTCCCGCTGACGCTGACGAGCTGGATGATGTCCGGGAGGTGCAGCTCAGCGAGGGACCCCTGGAAGGCCATGGGGTGAATGGTACTTGAGGGTGCCAAGGCCGTAAATCGGTCGAGCCCTAAGCGGGCGTGGGCTTCTCGGTCGGCTCCTCGACCTCCCGCGGGCGGCGATCGCGGTCCCGGTCGCGGGGAAGGAGAATGTTGTAACGCTTGATCATCTCGTTCAAGGTGGTGGGCTTCAGGCCGAGCAGGCGGGCGGCTTCCTTCTGCACGCCGCCCGTGGTCTCCAAGGTCGATTCGATGAGCCGGCGCTCGAAGCTCCCGATGACGTCCCGGAGGTTGATCCCTTCCGGCGGCACGCTCACGTGCGGCACGTGGAAGCTGGGCGAGCTGCGCACGTGGTCGGGGATCAGCTCCCGGGTGATCTCGGCCGCGGTGGTCAGGACGACGCCGCGCTCGATCACGTTCTCGAGCTCCCGCACGTTGCCCGGCCAGTCGTAGTCCATCAACGCCTGCAGGCCGTCGGGGGTCACCCCGCGCACCGGCTTGTCGTTCTCGCGCGCGTACTTCTCCACGAAATGCGCGACCAGCGCGGGGATGTCCTCTTTCCGCTGGCGGAGCGCGGGCAGCTGAACGGCGATGACGTTCAGCCGGTAGAACAGGTCCTCGCGGAAGCGGCCGTCCTCCACCGCTCGGCGCAGATCGATGTTGGTGGCGGCCACCAGGCGCACGTCCACCTTCACCGTGTCCGTGCCGCCCAGGCGCATGAACTCCCGCTCCTGCATCACGCGCAGCAGCTTGGCCTGGGTCTCCAGCGGGATGTTGCCGATCTCGTCGAAGAAGAGAGTCCCCTTGTCCGCCAGCTCGAACAGGCCCTTCTTCGCGTACACCGCGCCCGTAAAGGCGCCCTTGACGTGCCCGAAGAGGTTGGATTCCAGCAGGTCGTGGGGGAGGCTCCCGGAGTTGACCACGATGAACGCCTTGTCGGCGCGCGCGCTGTGGGAATGGATGGCCTTGGCCACCAGCTCCTTGCCGGTGCCGCTCTCGCCCACCACGAGGATGGTCGACCGCGACGGCGCGGCCTGGGAGATGAGGCCGAACACCTGCTCCATGCGCGGGCTCTTGCCCACGATGTTCGCGAAGCGGCCCTGGTCCCGTAGCGCCAACCGGAGATCCCGGTTCTCGTCCTGCAGGCGGCGCTGGTTGAGCGCGTTGCGCAGGATGTTCAGGACTTCCTCGTGCTTGAAGGGCTTGGTGACGTAATCAAAGGCGCCCTTCTTGATGGCCTGGATCGCCGTCTCCACGGAGGCATAGGCGGTGATCATGAGGACGACGAGCTCGGGATCCGACTTCTTGATCTCCTCGAGGACCTCGAGGCCGCTCAGCTCAGGGAGCATCACGTCGACGATGGCGGCGTCGAACGAGCCCTTGCGGGCCAGGGCGAGGCCCTCGCGACCGTCGCTGGCCAGGGTGACGCGGTACCCCGCCTCTCCCAGCAGGGTACTCATCACGTCGCGCATCACCTCCTCGTCGTCGACGACGAGGATCGATTCGCGGCTCACCGGCGGGCCGCTTCCTGCGCGGCCATCGGGGGCAGCGCGACCTGGAAGGTGGTGCCCTGCCCGGGCGCGCTGTCCACGAAGATGGCGCCCCCGTGCTCCTGCAGGATGCCGTAGGACACGGAGAGGCCGAGGCCGGTGCCGCGGCCGATGCCCTTGGTGGTGAAGAACGGGTCGTAGATGCGCTTGATGTCCTCGCGCTTGATGCCGGTGCCCGTGTCCCGGATCTCGATCACCACCGCGTCATCGTCGGCCCGCGTGGCCAGAGTCAGCCATCCCCCGCTGGGCATCGCGTCGCGCGCGTTCAGTATCAGGTTGAAGAACACCTGCTGCAGGCGGTTCTCGTTGCCCCGCACCAGCGGCAGGTCGGACGCCATCTCGCGCACGACCTTGATGCGCGAGGAGGCGAGCTGGTGCTCGACCAGGGAGAGCACGTCCAGGAGCACGCGTCCCACGTCGAGGGGCTCGAACTCGGAGCCGGCGGCCCGGGAGAAATTCAGCAGGTTGTTGATGATCTTGGCCGCCCGGAAGGTCTGCTTCTCGATCTTCTCCAGCAGGTCCGCGCGCGGATCGTCCTTCCCGATGCGCTCCCGCAGCATCTGCGTGTAGGAGGAGATCCCGGTGAGCGGCGTGTTCACCTCGTGGGCCACCCCCGCGGCCAGCAGCCCGACCGAGGCCATCTTCTCGGAGTGCTGGAGCTGCTGCTCGAGGCGCATGCGTACGGTCACGTCGTCCATGATGAGGATCGTGCCCTGGCGCTCGGAGCGGTCCACCTGGAAGGGGACGACGGAGACGTTCACGCGCAGGGCGCGTCCGTCCGCCGCGGGCAGGTTCAGCTTGTAGATGCTCGCCGTCTCTTCGTGCCGGCCGAGCACCAGGCTGCCACGGAGGGCATCGAGGAACGCGGCGGGGAAGACATCGTCCAGGGTGCGCCGCAGCACGTCGCCTCGGGCGGCCCCGAACAGCGCTTCCATCGCGCGGTTCCACCGCACGATCCGGCCGTCCAGGTCGAGCACCAGGATGCCGGAGTCCATGCTCTCGAGGATGTTCTCGTTGTACTCGGTCAATCCCTGCAGCTCGTCCGCCTTTTCGCGGAGGCTCTGGTACAACCGGCCGTTCATGAAAGCCGTCGCCGCCTGACCGGCCAGCGCCTGCAGGAGATCGACCTCTTCGCTGTTCAAGGGCTCGAAGCCGTTCTTCCGGCCCACCCCGAGGATCGCGATCGTCTCGCCCTTCACGCGGCAGGGGAAGAAGTACGACAGGTCCAGGGCCCCCGCCTCGGGGAACGTTTCCGTGACCGCCTCCGCGTGCACGGGCTCTCCACCGGCCAGGCGCTGCACCAGCGGACCGTCGGCGGGCAGGCGGACGCCGGAGGTCCCGGTGGCGCAGCCCACGCAGCGGAAGATGGAGAACGACTTGTCGTCGTCGGGCAGGAAGAGCGCGAGCGCGCTCACCCCGAGCGCCGCGTCGATGCCGCCCAGCAGGCGTTCCGACATCCGCGCCAAGTCGAGGTCGGCGTTCAGGTCCTGCGACATGCGCAGGAGCACCCGGCGCGAGTTGTAGCGCTCGCGGTAGAACAGGCGGTCGATGGCCTCCTGCACGCGGCTCTTGACCGACGTGAAGAGCAGGGTGACGACCAGCGTGGACAGGATCGCGATGATGGTGACGTGCGGCTCGTGGTCCTCGGCCAGGAACACTTCGAAGAGGTTGACCACCAGCAGGCACATCCCCACGATCGCGGCGATGGCGAGGATGTACACGAGCGTGCGCCGGAAGATCAGCTCGACGTCCATCAGCCGGTGCTTGACCACCGCGTAGGCGAGGGACAGCGGGATGAGGGCGAGCGGGATGTATCCCGCCAATTCCATGGCCAGCTGGGGCTCGCGCCCGAGGGCGAAGGGGATCGCGTAGAAGAGGAAGAAGGGCAGCACCCCCATGCCCGTGCCCCACACCAGCCACTTCATCTGCTTGCGTGCGGTGAGGCTGCGCGTCTTGCGGTAGGAGTCGAGCAGGGTGGCGAACGAGATTGCGAACAGGGCGCCGAAGTAGAGCGGCTTCCAGCGATCGATGGCCGCGGTGATGCGCCACAGCGCGTCGCGGTTGTCGGTGGTCGCGAACAGCACTTGGGTGGCCACCGCCGCGCCGGCCAGGCCGAGGGCGGGGATGTACGCGGCGGGGATCATCCAGGCTCGGACGCGCGACAGCCGCCGCTCGGGGAACGACAGGCAGAAATGGAGAAAGGCGACGGGAAGGAACAGGATCGCAAGGTGGTCGGCCCACAACAGCGTCCAGTCGGCGAGGTTGAGCTTGCCCGTGTACGACGTCGAGTACATCAGGAAGAAGAGCAGGCAGATGGCGTAGAAGTGCAGCGCGGCGCGGTCCGGGGGGCGCCGGAGCATCACGATGGTGCCGACCAGCAGGCTGAAGAACCCGACCAGGGAAAGGTAGTAGAAGAGGGTGACGTTGCCCTTGGAAAGCGGGCTCACGTCGACCGCCACCGCGCGCCGCTCGTCGGCACGGAGGAGCGAGTAGGTGAGCCGCGCTCCCGGAGCCTTGACGGCCAGGCGCGACTGCAGGTCGGCGGGAGTGAGTGCCTCCTCGCCGTCCACGGCCAGCACGGTATCGCCGATCCGGACCCCCGCCTTGTCGCCCGGTCCTCCCGCGGCGACGCGCGCCGCGTAAAGACCCTGCGGCCCCTGCTTCCAGAACACCCCGTCATCCATCAACGTCCACGTCGCCTTCAGGACGATGTTGTAGATTCCGAGGGACCCCAGCACCAGGGCGATGCCGAGGACAGCAGCGTTCTTCACACGGGACGCAATCATGGGTTCATGGGGCGAAAAGTCCAACCGACCTGACAGCAATCGGCGTGCCGCGGGGGACCGCAGGAAAATCCCTGGTATAGAACGACTTAAAGAAGGATCCCAGCGATTGGATCCATTTGCGCGGATAGCAATCCGGAAAGGTGGAGGCGCGCAACCGCCGCCCGCGGCTCAGAAACGGACGGAGATGCCGCCGAGGACCCTCGTGGGGGGGTTGATAACGGTCACCTCGTCCATGAGGGCGCCTTCGGACGTTTCGTAGAACAGGTTCCGCACCGCGAGGAGGAAGTTCCAGTCGGCGCGGGTGAATGCACCAAGGAACGGAAGCCCCTGGCTGAGTTGCACGTCGAAGCGGCGATGCGTGAGGTCCGCCGGCGAGGCCTCTTCGAGGTCCGGCATCATCCGGTTCAGCCGGTAGTACGCCACCACGCGCGTATCGGTGCCCTGGAGGACGGTCTCCACTCGAGCCGCCAGATCGTGGAAATTGCCGTCTTGCAGCCCCGGCGCGGCGAGGTCGATCTGGTCCTCGCGGCTCGGAGCTTCCCGCCAGCTCCGTCCGTACGTGTAGCTCATCGAGCCCCGCACGGAATCCCCGAAGAATCGTCCGACCGTAACCCCCACGGCGCCGGTGGCGGCGTTCCCGCCGTTGAAGATCCGCAGCGCCCGCTCGTCCGTGGCGCCCTCGAATACGTTCGCGAGCTGGTCGCGGACCCCTTCGTAGTAGGTAAAGGCGCCCACCACCGTTCCTCCGAGCTGCTGGTCGAGGGCCAGCTCGTACCGCGTCAGCCTCTCGGCCCGTAGTCCGCCACCCAGCACCGCGAAGTTCATGGCCGGGGCAGAGGCGAGCGTGTTCAGCGTGAGGATGTCGCCGCCGGGGACGACGGTCCGGGCATGCACGGAGCCGCGGAAGGTGGTGTTGTCGGCGCCCTGGATCTCGAGGCTCGCGCTGGGATCGAAGTGGTTGGTGTCGCCCAGGAAGCCGATGTACGAGAAGCGGCCGCCGACGGCGGCGGTGACCCCGTCGCCGATCTGCCAGCGGTCCCCGAAGGTCAGCGTGCCCACGCCGCGGTCGTGGAGCCCTGCGCCGCTCATTTCCTGCGCGCGCACGTAACGCGATCCGTAGCCCGTTGCCGCGCGCATCTCGTGCCCTTCCATGGGCTCGAGCACGAACTCGGCGGCCATGCGCCACGTGGTGCTCTCCCGCTCCGCCATCACGCCCCCGAGCGTCCAGCGGCCGCTCTCCGCGAGCCGACCCTTGAGCCGCAGTACGCTCAGGCTGCCGGGCTCGCGATCGTCATGGGGGCCCACGCCCATCGCCGAGGAGCTGGCCACGACTTCGACGGTGCCGTCGAGGTCGGGCAGAAAAGAGGCCAGCAGGCGCGTCCCTTCCGGCGGAGCGTCAGCACTGTCCGCGGGCGCCTCGCGTCGGGCTTCCAGCACCGAGCGTCGCTTGTGACGCAGGAGCCACGTGGTTTCGCGCACCGCGTCGTCCGCCGGCGAGACCCTGAGCTCGCCCTTGCGCGCGGCGGCGTCGGAAAGCGGGGTCAAGCTCACGGTAAACGTGGCGTCCTGGTTCGGGAGGACGACGACCTGCTTCATGGCGGCGGGAGCGTGTCCGGAGCGCAAGGCGCGGAGCGTGTAGGCGCCGGCGGGCAGAGACGGGAGGAAGAAGCGGCCCGCGCTATCGCTCAGGGTCACGAGCCCGGCGCCGTTCGCGCCGCCCCGGAACAGGGAGATCACCGCGCCGGAGACCGGCATGCCGTATGAGTCTTCGACCCAGCCAAGCACTCCGCCGCTCGGATCCGCTGCGCGAGCCGGCACAGGGACCAGCGAAAGGGCCAGAACGAGGACCAGGCCGGACATCACGGCTTTCCTCACGTATCGGCCTCCAGGCGAAGCCCGCCCCGAGAGTTCACGGGCAGAATCACGCTAACAGGGCCAACTTGCAGTGTCAACAGAAACGGCGGGCCGGCGCCCTTCAGGCTCGTAACGTGTTGTAAACTCGTGCGCCGTCAATCCCTTCTCTCCCATGCCCAGCCATTCTTTGCTCTCGTTGATCTCGGACCTGCGCGCCTTTGCCGTGATCCGGGCGGAGACCGCGGATCAGGCGGTGGCGGTCGGCGCGGCCTGTCTGCGGGGAGGCATTCGATTCCTCGAGATCACGCTCACCGTTCCCGACGCCCTCTCGGCCGTGGAGCGGTTGGCGGGCGAGGAAGGCGCCATCGTGGGGGTGGGTTCGATCATCAGCGCCGCCCAGGTGCGCAGCGCGGCCGCGGCGGGCGGCGCGTTCGCCGTCTCGCCCCACTTCGATCCCGACGTCCTGGCGGAGACGAAGTCGCGCGGGCTGTTGTCCTCGATGGGCGGGGTGACGCCGACCGAAGCCATGACCTGCTACCGCGCCGGCGTCGACGTGATCAAGATCTTTCCCGCCTCTTCCTTCGGGGGGCCGGCGCACGTGAAGGCTCTCCTGGAGCCGCTCCCGTTCCTGCGCCTCATGCCGACGGGGGGTGTAGACCTCGCGAACATGCGCACCTACCTGGAGGCGGGTGCCGCCGGCTTCGGTCTCGGCGGGAGCCTCGTGGATCGCAGGGCGGTGGCGGCAAAGGACTGGGGCCGGATCGAGGCCACGGCGCGCAAGGTGGTCGACACCGTGGCCGCGTGGCGCGCGGGCCGGCCGGCGTGAACGTGCTGCTGCTGCGTGACGTGGTGGCGGTGCTGCTGGCGGGAGGCGCCGGCGAGCGGCTCTACCCGCTCACGAAGGACCGCGCCAAGCCCGCCGTCTCCTTTGGCGGCCCCTATCGCATCATCGACTTCACGCTCTCGAACTGCGTGAACTCCGGGTTGCGCAAGATATTCATCGCCACGCAGTACAAGGCACAGAGCCTGAACCGCCACGTCCGCATGGGCTGGAGCATCGTCAACACCGAGCTCGGGGAGTTCGTCGAGATCCTGCCCCCGCAGAAGCGGGTGGGGGAGAACTGGTACCTGGGCACCGCCGACGCGGTTTACCAGAACCTGTATTCGCTGGAGCGCGAGCGCCCGCGCTGGGTGATCGTGCTGTCCGGCGATCACATCTACAAGATGGACTACGGAAAGATGCTCGACGTGCACATCGCCCGCGGGGCGGTGCTGACCGTGGGCGCGATCGAGATCCCCACCGCGGAGTCGCGGCGGTTCGGGGTGCTGCAGGCCGACGAGGACAGCCGCATCACCGGTTTCCAGGAGAAGCCCGCCGCCGCGGTGCCTTCGCCCTGGAACCCCGACTACGCGCTCGGTTCGATGGGTATCTACATCTTCGACACCGACGTCCTGGTGCGCGAGCTCGGGAAGGACGCCGAGGAAGGCACGACCCACGACTTCGGCCGCGACATCATCCCCAAGCTGGTGGGCAGCGGCGAGCGCGTGTTCGCGTACCTTTTCTGGGACGAGAACAAGAAGGCCTCGAAATACTGGCGCGACGTGGGTACCCTGGACGCGTACTACGAGGCGTCGATGGATTTGATACAGGTGGACCCCGTGTTCAACCTGTACGACCCTGAGTGGCCGCTGCGCACCTACCAACCGCAGTTCCCCCCCGCCAAGTTCGTGTTCGACGAGGAAGGACGCCGGGGGGAGGCCACCGGGTCGCTGGTCTCCATGGGGTGCATCGTGTCGGGCAGCAAGGTGCAGCGCAGCATCCTGTCGCCCGGCGTGCGCGTGCACTCGTACTGCGACATCCAGGACTCCATCGTCATGCCCAACGCGACGGTCCGTCGCCGCTCGCGGATCAAGAAAGCGATCATCGACCGCGAAGTCGAGCTGCCGACGGGCAGCGTCGTCGGATACGACCGCGACGAGGACCGCCGCCGCCATACCGTCTCCGAAGGCGGGGTCGTGGTCGTGACGCCGGGTGAGGACGTCTACGTCGACCCGCAGGCCGCGGGTCAGGAGAGCGCATGAGCGGCATCGAGTCGGTGTTCGCGCGGTCCATCCTGGACAGCCGGGGGAACCCCACCGTGGAGGCGGAGGTCGTGCTCGAGGACGGTGCGCGCGGCCGCGCCGCCGTGCCCTCCGGCGCTTCCACGGGCGAGCGGGAAGCGGTCGAGGTGCGGGACGGCGACAAGAAACGCTTTCTCGGCCGGGGCGTGGAGAAGGCGGTGGCGGCCGTGAACGACGCCCTGGCGGGGGAGATCCTGGGCGAGGATGCCACCGACCAGGCGTTGATCGACCAGTTGATGATCGACCTCGACGGCAGCGCCAACAAGAGCCGGCTGGGGGCGAATGCGATTCTCGCCGTGTCCCTGGCCGTGGCGCGGGCGGGCGCGGAGTCCACCGGGCAGCCCCTGTACAGATACGTCGGAGGTGTCGGCGCGCGGACGTTGCCCGTCCCCTTCATGAACATCGTCAACGGCGGCGCGCATGCCGACAATACCCTCGACCCGCAGGAGTTCATGATCGTCCCCCACGCCGCGGCGAGCTTCGCCGATGCGCTGCGCATGGGCGTCGAGGTGTTCCACCATCTGAAGGCCATCCTCAAGAAAAAGAAGATGGCGACTTCCGTGGGCGACGAGGGCGGTTTCGCGCCAGATCTCCGCAGCAGCGAGGAGGCCCTGGAGCTGATCATGGACGCGATCAAGGCCGCAGGCTACAAGCCCGGGACGCAGATCTCGCTCGCCCTCGACGTTGCGGCCAGCGAGTTCCACGAGGGCAAGAAGTACGTGTTCAAGAAGGCCGGCGGGGCCGTGAAATCCGCCGACCAGATGGTCGCGATGTACGAGGCCTGGGTCGAGGCCTACCCGATCGTCTCCATCGAGGACGGCGTCGGCGAAGGCGACTGGCCGGCCTGGAAATCCCTGACCGAGGCCCTCGGCGATCGCGTGCAGCTCGTCGGTGACGACTTGTTCGTGACCAACCCGGAGATCCTGGCCCGGGGCATCCGCGAAGGCATCGCGAACTCGGTCCTGGTCAAGGTCAACCAGATCGGGACCCTCACCGAGACCCTCGACTGCGTGGCCCTCGCGTCGCGCGCGGGCTACACGTCGATCATGAGCCACCGCAGCGGCGAGACCGAGGACACGACCATCGCCGACCTCGCCGTGGCCACCAACTGCGGGATGATCAAGACCGG
>Ga0136614_10000933_pt1 | contig 16199 bp, 17 predicted proteins | sample AntDrymUQ2792106_2_FD_106643 | JGI IMG/M metagenome (GOLD analysis project Ga0136614, IMG submission 106643) | Polar desert sand microbial communities from Dry Valleys, Antarctica - metaG UQ279 (21.06) | ecosystem: Environmental > Terrestrial > Soil > Desert | place: Antarctica: Dry Valley... | reverse complement strand
TGTGAGTGCCAGTATAGGCGCCAGCCCCAGGCGTGTCAAGGAAATCGGAGGGGCGAACATCCCCGGGGGCCCCCACCTGCGATCAGCGGCAGGCCAGACGCTACAGCTTGAATTCCTCGATCTTCTTGCCGAGGGTGTTCCGGTGGATCTTCAGGTCCTTGGCCGCCTTGGAGAGGTTGCCGCGGTGCTGCTGGAGGACTTTGGCGATGAACCGCTTCTCGAACTCGCGCCGCGCGTCCGTGAAGAGGATGCCCTTGTCGATCATCTCCGACACCAGCGACTCCAGTTGTTGCTTCACCGAGTGACGCCCCCCTTGTTGAACGTCGCCGAGCGCTGACAGCGACGGGTCGATGCCGGAGGCCAGCGAGTCTGCGCCTCGCCAAGGACCGCGGCGGTGATCCCGATCACCGCGGAGACCCTGCCCCGGACGCCGGCAGCGTGGCCGGGTCGCGTCCGGTCAGGCGAGCGTACGCCTCGACGTATTTCTCGCGCGTCCGGGAGACGACTTCCGCCGGCAGGGGAGGGGCCGGCGGCTGCTTGTCCCAGGCGATGCTTTCGAGGTAATCGCGAACGAACTGCTTGTCGAAGCTCGGCTGCGGACGGCCCGCGGCGTACCCGTCCTGCGGCCAGAACCGCGAGGAGTCGGGCGTGAACGCCTCGTCGATCCAGACCACCCGGCCGGCGTGGATCCCGAACTCCAGCTTGGTGTCGGCGAGGATGATCCCCCGGCTCTCGGCGTGGTCGCGCGCACGGCCGTAGAGCGCGAGGCTCAGCGAGCGGAGCTCCTCCGCGCGGTCGCCGCCCACGATCTCCGCCATGCGCTCGAAGGAGATGTTCTCGTCGTGCCCCTCCTCCGCCTTGGTGGAGGGCGTGAAGAGCGGCTGCTCCAGGCGGTCGGATTCCCGCAGCCCGCCGGGGAGCGTGATGCCGCAGACGCCGCCCGTGGCGCGATAGTCCTTCCAGGCGGATCCGGCGACGTAGCCGCGCACCACGCACTCCACGGGAAACGGCTCCGTCCTGGTCACGACCATCGACCGGCCCTCCAGATCGCGCGCGTAGCGGTCCAGGACGGGAACGGCCTTTCCCGACCCGTCGATGTGGTTTGGCACCACATCCTTCAGGAGGTCGAACCAGAACAGCGAGAGCTGGGTGAGAACCGTGCCCTTGTCGGGGATCGGCGTGGGAAGGACGACGTCGAAGGCGCTGATGCGATCGGTGGTGACGATGAGGAGGCGGTCGCCGAGGTCGTAGACGTCCCGCACCTTTCCCCGCCGCCACAGCGGCAGCTCGGAAATCCCGCTGGTGACCAGCGGGGGCCGGGAATCAGTCACGCTCATGGGTCATGCGTCCTTGGTCTCGGGAGGAGAGGGAGTCTACAGGAACGTCCGCGGCGGGCGCAAGAATAAATCGCGACGCGCGGGCGGTCGTCCTTCGCGCGGGATGTTCGGGGCGGTCGGGACGCCGATCTCCCTCGCGGGGACGCTCGCGCGCTTTACTTCAAGGGGATGTCCAGGCGTCGCCCGCTCGCTCCGCTGTCGCCTACTGGCGGTTCGCGGTGCTGACCGCGGCCCCCGGGCGGAGCTCGACGTTGCCGCCTTCCGCGGAGAGGCTCACCGTCGCTCCGCCGCCGCCCATCGTTCCCGTCACGCGCAGGGGTCCGGTCTGCGTGGGCGTGAAGCCGACGACGCTCGCCGTCACCTCCCCGCCCGCCGAGCTGGCGTCGAGGGTGAACCGGCTACCCTCGGGCACCGCGAGGTCGATGCCGCCGTGGGTGACGCGCACGATCATGGCCTCCGCCAGCGGACTGGAAGGCACCAATCTCACGCCTCCGCGGTCGGCCTGGATGTCGAGGCTGCCCTTGAACCCGTCGATGACCACGTCGTCGCCCGCGGTGCGGACGAGGGCGCCCTTCTCCAGGCCCCGGGCCTGGAGCCCGCCGTGCGTCACGCGGACCTCGACCGGGCCCGCGATGCGCTCCAGCTCCACGTCGTCGTAACGCGCCTCGGCGTAGACCGCGCCCGCGACGTCCGCCGCCCGCACCTCGCCGTGCTTCGACACCAGGCGCACGTCGCCCCCCACGCGCTCGACCGCGACGTCCTGGTACGAGGTTTCGACGACCACGCGGCCCGTCACCGCGATGGCGCGCACGCCCGCGTGCTGCCCCTCGAACTCGAGATCGCCCATGATGCCGTCCGCGTTCAGCGCGCCGTGGCGCAGCTTCAAATCGAGGCCGCCCACCTCGTTCGCGGCGACGTTCCCGTGCTCGACGACCAGGGTCGCGCGGCCCTGCACCTGCCGGATCTCGACCCCGCCATGGCGCGCGCTGAGGGACAGCGTGCCCTTGACGTCGGCCACCGTCACGTCGGCGTGGCGGGAGTTCACCTCCGCCACGCCGGCCACGCGCTGGACGCGGACCGCGTCGTAGGAGCCCCACACCCGAGCCTCCGCGACGTCGGAGACATCGGTGGCGCCGTGCTCGTTCTGCACCTTGAGGCGGGTGCCGGGCGGAAGCGTGACTTCGAGGTGGGTCTCGAACCCGATCCGGTGCCCTTCCTGGCTGGCCTCGACCTCGCGCCGGTTGGTGCCGATCTTGAGTGTGGCGCCCTCGAGGCTGCGCGCTAGCCGGATACGGCCCGCGAACGTCCCCGCCTCGGCCTCGTCGCGGCGGAAGACGACCTTGCGCAACACGACCTTCACTTCTCCCGGCGCCCCTTGCACGGCGCGGACGCCGCCAAAGGCGTTCTCCACCTCGACCGTCGTGCCCTCGGGAACGACCTCCGAATCGTTGTCCTCGAAGCTCCAGGACGGGCCGGAGAACTTGTTGCCCGTGAGGACCTGCCAGTCCCAGGGACCGACGCCCAGGCGGTTGCGCACCTGCCATGCGGTCTCCACCGTTCCCCCGAATCCGAGGATCAGGATCAGGAGCCCGACCTTGCTTGCCCTCACCGCGACCTCCCCGTGCGCCGATCCGCGTACGACCGATACAGCTCGAGCGTGCCCCAGAGAACGAGAGTCGCCGGCCACCAGCGCCGCAGGGTCCCCAGCAGATCGAGCGTTCCGTGGTTGGCCAGCGTCCAGACGACGCCCAGCGCGATCAGGGCGACGCCGAGCACCAGCGTTTCCGGCTTAAACGGCTGAGCCATCGTCGGACCTTGCCGCGGCCACAGCCGCGGCGTCGCGGCGCTGGAGGGCGCGGCGCAGGAACATCGCTCCCGCGATCACGAGCAGCAGCGGCCAGAATCGCCGCACCGCGGTGAGCTGCAGGATGCCGAGGTTGTTCATCAGGAGCAGCAGGCCGATCCCGAGCAGCACGACGCCCCAGGCCGGCGACTCCGCGTCGTCCTCGGTCTCGATCAGCGGCGGCCGCCCCGCGTGGCGCTGGTTGATCGCCACCGCGCTGCGGTAGGCGTCGATCGCGGAGTAGAAGATGACGAACGGGATGACAAGCGGAAACGGCATCCCGACCTCATCCGCGAGGAAGATGGAGGCAGCAAAGGCCGCGAACAGCGCGAACGCCTTGGCGGTCTGGCCGTTGTAGAGCTGGCCGACGCCCGGGAATATCGCGCCCAGCACCAGCGCCAACCCCGGGCGCTTCGGTGGCCGCGCCACCGCGACCGCGGGCATGGGCGGGGGCAGCGGCGGATAAGTGTCGGGCGGCATGGCCACGGGACTGCTCATCGAATGCTCCTCTCAGGAAACGGTGCGATCACACTCTTGTACGAGCGCGTCCGAGCGCTGGTTCGGGAGTTGTTGGGTGCTTGGCCGCGGCGAAGGCGAGGCCGCGACGCCCGGGGCTTGCTGGCGGTCAATCTGCGCGTCACGCTGCCGCCTCTCGAGCAGGCGCCGATAGTCCTCCACGCGGTCGTTCACACGGTCGAGGCGGCCTTCGAAAGCCGTCCCCACCACTACGCGCAGCATGCGGAAGTCCTCGAACAGCCGGTCCTTCTTCTCGGCGACGTACATCCCCACCGACGACACGCGCCGCGCGAGGTGCCCCGTGCTCCCCAGCGGCCCCTTGCCGCCGGACGCGGTCACGAGCCCCGTGCTGAGCGCGAGGGCGAGCACGGCGGCGGTGGCGAGCACCCAGGGCGGAAGCCCGGCGGTGGCGGGGAGCCGCCGCCCCGCGCGGGGGCGTCCCGCGCGCAGGGCCGCCGCCGCCGCGCGCTCCGCGAGATCCCAGGCCGGCTCGATCTCTGCCGCCGTGCGCAAAACCTCGAGGACCTCGCGCATGGCGTCCCGCAGCTCCCGACAGCGATCGCAGGAGGCGACGTGCGCGCGCAGGTCCGCATCGAGGACATTGTCGAGCGTCCCTTCGAGATGATCGGAGAGCAGCTCTTCCGCGCGACGGCAGTGCAGGGTGTCCTTCACGGCCGAGCCGCTTCCCGGCGCGAGGACAAAAGCCGCCTGGCGAGCTCGAGGCGGCCGCGATTGATGCGGCTCTTCACCGTGCCCAGCGGCACGTCGAGAATGCTCGCGATCTCGTCGTAGGGAAGCCCCTTGAGATCGCACAGGATGAGCGGCTCCCGCAGGTCCGGGGGCATCGACCGCAGCCCGCGATGGACGAGGCGCACCCGGTCCTCCTTTTCCAGGCTCCGCAGCGGGCTGTCGGCACCGGACGGGAACGTCTCCAGCACCGCCGGGTCATCGGTGCGGCGGGTGCGCTCCTGCCGGCGCTTGCGGTAGTCGTCGATGGCGTGATTGCGGGCGAGCGTCATGAGCCAGGTAGTGAAGTTGCCTTCCCCCTCGCGATACCGGTCGAGACTCTGGTAGACCTTCACGAAGATCTCCTGCGTGAGGTCCTCCGCGTCGTCCACTTTCCCGACGAATCGATACGCAACTCCGAACACCTTGCGCGTGTGTTGCGCCACCAGATCGCGCCATGCGGCCTCATCGCCGGCCCGACATCGCGGGATGAGGTCGGGTTGGGGCTCGCTCACCTCATGCCCTCGAAACGGAGTTGGAGCCGCGCCGGTTCAGAAATCTGCGAGGTTTGACGGTTGCGCGCGCATTGTAGTAGAGTCCGCGCCACTCATCAAACCCAAGGAGTACAACGGTTTGCAGGCTTTCTAGTGCGTGGCTGGCGGGTCGGGATCTCCCTGCTGCTCGCCTGCGGCCTGCTCCTCGTTTTCTTCCGGGGCGTGGATTGGAACGCCATGGGACGGGCGCTCCGGGCCGCCGACCCGCTCTACCTCGGCGGTGTCGTCCTGGCGACGCTGGCGACCTACGTCGCCCGCGCCTGGCGATGGGGTTTCCTGCTCGCGCCGCTGGCCCGGGTGCCCTTCGTCCGTCTGTTCTCGGCCACCGTGATCGGCTTCATGAGCGGGATGCTGATCCCGCGCGCCGGCGAGGTGGTGCGCCCGTACCTGGTCGCGCGGAACTACCCCGTCTCCACGTCGGCGGGCTTCGCGTCGATCGTGCTCGAGAGGCTTGTCGACTTGATCACCGTGCTCCTGCTGTTCGCCCTCTACCTCTACGTCCTCCCCACACCGCCGACCCAGACCCGCGGGCCGCTGCTCGGCGTACTCAAGATCGCGGGGGCGGCCGCGGGGGCGGGCGCGCTCGTGATCCTCGCCGTCCTGCTGGCCTGGCACCGGTACTCGGATGGGGCCATGCGGCTGGCCGACCGGGTGCTGCGACCGTTCCCAGCGCGATTCGCGGCCGCCGTCGCGCGCGGCGTGCGCTCGTTCGGCGAAGGGCTGGCCGTGCTCGAGGCTTCGCCGTCGCACCTGGCCGCGATCCTCGCCCAGTCCCTCGTGGTCTGGCTGCTCCTCGCGGTCAGCATCTACTGGAACAATCGCGCGTTCGGACTGGACCTGCCGTTCCACACCGCGTTCCTGATCCTGGCCTTCCTGACCGTCGGCGTGGCGATCCCCACGCCCGGAACCGTCGGCGGGTTCCACGCCTTTTATCGCGCCGCCCTCACCGAGGCGTACGGCGTGGACAATGACGTGGCGGCGGCGGCGGGGATCGCCTCCCATGCCCTTGGCAACCTGCCGGTGCTGCTCCTCGGGCTGGCCTTCCTCGGCCGTGAAGGGCTTACCGTCGGAAAGGTGGCGAACATGAGCGAAGCGCGATGAAGTGCCCCTTCTGCGCCCACATGGAAGACAAGGTCGTGGATTCCCGCGAGAGCAAGGAGGGCGAGGTCATTCGCCGCCGCCGCGAGTGCCTCGGCTGCGGCAAGCGGTTCACTTCGTACGAGCGCATCGACCAGATTCCGCACATGGTGGTCAAGAAGGACGGCCGCCGCGAGCGTTTCGACCGCGAAAAGGTGCTGGGCGGTCTGCTGAAGGCATGCGAGAAGCGGCCGGTGCCCATCAAGAGCCTCGAGCTCATCGCCGATCGCGTCGAGTCCATGGTCCAGGACAGCCCGGACCGCGAGGTGCCGACGACCGACGTCGGCGAGTTCCTGATGAACAGCCTGCGCGACCTGGACAAGGTCGCGTTCGTGCGCTTCGCCTCGGTCTACCGCGACTTCAAGGACGTCGACCAGTTCATGGCCACGCTCAAGGGGCTGCTCGAACGGCCCGGAACCAGCTCCGACTAGTCGCGTCCGCCGCTTCGGCTCCGGTTCAGGACCGCTTCAAATCCGTCCGGAACAGCAGCGACGTCTCGCCGATCTTCATCGAGCTGGGGGGTGCTGCGCCGCACCCCCCAGACCCCCTGCGCGCTGCGCCGGAGTGAATCCGGCTTCGCGCGCTGCGGTTGCTGGGAGTTGCTGCGCCGCACCCCCCAGACCCCCCGCTCGCTCGCCGAAGTGAATCCGGCTCGCTCGCAGCACTTGCTGTGTCCTTGCAACTCGGGGCGGAAGTCGTCGCTGCTCAGGTTCTCTTCAAATCCGTCCGGAACAGCAGCGACGTCTCGCCGATCTTCACGACATCCCCTTCCGTGAGCACGTGGCGAGCCACGCGGCGCTCGTTGACGAAGGTGCCGTTGGTGCTCTTCAGGTCGTGCAGAACGTAGTGCCCGTCCTCGGGGCGGATGCGGCAGTGTTCGCTCGACACCGACACGTCGTCGACCACCACCTCATTGGCCTTGGCGCGGCCGATCGACGTCGCGGCCTGGTTGCCGAGGTCGAACACCTGGCCGATACCCGGACCACGGGTGATGGTGAGGACGGGCCGCTCGCGCAGCGTCACCGTTTTCTCGAGGTATTCCTCCGTGGAGCTCATGCGCTCGAGCAGGGTCGGCGCCGGGTCGTCGGCCGGCGCGGCTGCGAAGACCTCCGACGCGCGGCGGCGTCCACGAAAGGCCACGGCGACGGCCAGGAGAAGGACGATTCCGGTCGCGATCCAGGCCAGCGTCCGCGTGCGTCCCGGTCGCGGGGTTTCCGCGCCGACAGGCGCGTCGGGCGCCGACAGTGATTTCGGCCGCTTGGACGCTCCCGTACCGGCGCCATCTCCGCGGGTGCCAGGCCCTGCGGCGCCGGCCGTCGCCGGCACCTTCTCGAAGTCCACGATGCCGGCCGCGATCGTCTGCGAACGCACGGTGCGCAGGGGCGCGTACGACCCACCGGTCAGCTTGGCCACGCGCCGCAGCACGCGCTCCTCGACGCGGCCGACGCCGACCGTGAAGACCGGGATCCCGGCCTGCTGGGCCACGGCGAGGCCGTCCGCCAGGTCGACCGCGCTCTCCTCGTCCCGCCCGTCCGTGATCAGCACCAACGCGCGCCGCCCGGCGCCGGCGTCGCGCAGGTAGCGAGCCGCGTCGTAGAGCGCGTCGTGAAGCGCGGTGTGGCGTCCCTGGCGCCGCAGGCCGGCCAGGGCATCGCGGATCGCTCCCCGGCTCGAGGTTAGGGGAACCACCACGCGGGCCTGATCGTCGAACGCGAACACTGCCGCCTCGGTGGCCGGGGGAAGGTCGCCCAGGATGCCCGCGGCGAGCTCGCCCGCGCGGGCCAGGTCGGTGGCCCGCAGGCTTCCCGAGGTGTCGATCGCGAACACGACGCGGACGGCGTCGTTGGCCAGGGCCGGCTGAGAAAGGAGCGCCGCCCCCGCCAGCGCGGCCCCGGCGGTCGCCGTCACGGTCCGGCGGAGAAGACGCATGTCGTTGACGGCGAAGGTTTAGCACGCAGCGTCTGCGGCCGTCAATTGGGCGAGTGTGGCTCCCAAGCTACAATGCGCGGGTGAGGACGGGGCCGCGGCCGGCCTTCCGCAATAACGCGCCCCTCGTGCTGCTGTGGACGGCAGCGGCACTGGCCCTGTTCGGCGGGTTGCAGGTCCTGCTGCGGAAGAGCCGCGACTTCTCTCCGGATTTCCTCGCCTCGGTCCTCCTCTATGGGTTGACCGTCCTCAACATCAGCCTCCTGCTGGTGCTGCTGTTCGTCCTCGGACGCAACCTCGTGCGGGTGGTGATGGAGCGGCGCCGGCGCGTGCTCGGGGCGCGGTTCCGCATGCGGCTGATGCTGGTGTTCATCCTGATGGCGGTGGCGCCCGCCCTGCTGCTCATGGTCGTCGGCAGCGACCTGATCCAGCAGACGGTGGACCGCTGGTTCAACGTCGACGTCGAGCGGATCGTCACCTCGCTGCAGACCCTCGGCACCTCCGTCCGCAATGCGCACCTCGACCGCAGCCGGATGGCCGCGGAGGCCCTGGCGCGAGACATCGGGACCGGCGGCCTGCTCGACGCGCCGCACCAGGGCCGGCTGCGCCGGACGGTGGAGGCGCGCGCCCGAGATCTGCGCATCGACGTGGTCAGCGTGGTGACGCGGGACGGCGAGCTGCTGGCGGTGGTCGATCCGCGCATCCCGTCCGCGGAAGCCGCGGGGGGCGCATCCGAGGAGCTGGCCCAGGCCGCGTTCTCCGGGCGGCCCGCGGACGCGATGGTGCCCTCCGCGGGCGGGGAGATGGCGCGGGTGGCGGTGCCGATCCACGACCGGGCGGGGTCGGTCCGCGGGGCCGTCGTCGTCTCGACCTTCGTTCCCATCGCGGTGGCGGCCGAGATGCGCGAGGTCGAGGAGCGTTATACGAAGTACCGCAAAGCGGAGAGCGTCAAGGAGCCGATCAAGGCCGTCTACCTCTCGCTGTATTTGTTCCCCGCGCTGCTCATCCTCTTCGGCGCGGTATGGCTGTCCCTGTATCTGGCTGGCCGCATCACCACGCCGCTGCGGCTGGTGGCGGAAGGGGCGGAGCGCATCGCCTCCGGGGAGCGGGGTGTCCGCGTGGACTTTCCCTCGGGCGACGACGAGTTCACGGCCCTCATCGCGTCCTTCAACCGGATGTCGGAGCGCCTGGCCCGGAGCGAGGAAGAAGTCGAGCACACGCGTGCCGGCCTCACCCGAAAGAACGAGGAGCTGGAGGAGCGGCGGCGCTTGATGGAGACGGTGCTGGAGACGGTCGGCACCGGGGTCGTGGTCGTCGACTCCGAGGGCACCATCACCGGGTTGAACGCCGCGGTCTGCCACCTGCTCGACGTGCCGGGCGATCAGACGGGCCAGCGCCTCGAGGACGTTTTCACCGGTCCCGGGCGGCAGGAGGTCGCCGGTCTCATCGCGCGCCAGCTCGCCGGCCGGGGCGCGCGGCAGGAGCGCGAGATCATGATTCCCGGCCCGGGGCGCGACCGCCAGCTCTCGATCACAGTCGTCCCGCTACCCGGGCCCCCGGGATCGCCCCCGGGATCAGTGGCGGTGATAGACGACCTGACACCGCTCATGCGGGCCCAGAAGATAGCGGCCTGGGGCGAGGTCGCCCGCAAGCTGGCCCACGAGATCAAGAACCCGCTGACCCCGATCCAGCTCTCCGCGCAGCGCGTCCGCAAGGCTTATCTGCGCGCCGATCCGGACTTCGAGAAGGTGCTCGGCGAGTGCACCACCGCCATCGTGAACGAGGTGGACGCGCTCAAGAACCTGGTGGACGAGTTCGCGCAGTTCGCCCGGTTGCCCGCGGCCAACCTCGCCGGGGGATCCCTGCACGACGTGATCGACCAGGCCCTGTCGCTGTACGACGGCCTTTTCTCCGGCGTCACCGTGGAGCGCCGCCTGGGGCCGGACATCCCGTCCGTGCGCCTCGATCCGGGCCAGATGAAGCGCGTGCTCATCAACCTCGTGGACAACGCCATCGAGGCCACGGGCAAGCAGGGCACGGTCACCATCTCGACGGAGTTCGACCGCGGCCGGGGGCGCGTCCGCCTCGGGGTCGCCGACGACGGCCCTGGCATCGACCCCGCCGACCGGGACAAGCTGTTCGTCCCGCACTTCTCGACCAAGAAGCGGGGGAGCGGGCTCGGGCTCGCCATCGTGAACCGCATCGTGCAGGACCACTACGGGACCATCCTGGTAGAGGACAACCAGCCGCGAGGAGCCAGGTTCGTGGTGGAGCTCCCGGCGTGAACGGACACGACGGAATCGGCCGTGCACGAGCACGTGAACGGAGTCAACAAGGCTGATGCGCGAATCGATACTGGTCGTCGACGACGAGGCCGGGGTCCGCGGCTCACTGGTCGGGATCCTCGGCGACGAGGGGTACTCCGCCGAGGCGGTGGACAGCGGAGAAGCGTGCCTCGCCCTCCTGGAATCGCGCCGCTTCGACCTGATCCTGCTCGACGTCTGGCTGCCGAAGATGGACGGGCTGGAGACGCTGTCCCGCATCCGCGCCGTCGACGCCGACGTGCCGGTCGTGGTCATCTCCGGCCACGGCAGCATCGAGACCGCGGTCAAGGCCGTGCGCATGGGCGCGCAGGACTTCGTCGAGAAGCCGTTGGCGCTCGAGAAGATCCTCCTCGTGGTCAAGAACGCGCTGCGCCAGCGCCGCCTGGAGGCCGAGAATCGCGCCCTGAAGGAGAAGGTCGAGCACCGCTTCATGATGGTCGGCGAGAGCGCCGCCATCCACGCGCTGCGCGCGGACATCGCGCAGGCCGCGCCCTCGAACGGGCGCGTGCTGATCTTCGGCGAGAATGGGACCGGCAAGGAGCTGGTCGCCCGCAACATCCACCACCAGAGCCTGCGCGCGTCGGGACCGTTCGTCGAGGTCAACTGCGCGGCGATCCCCGAGGAGCTCATCGAGAGCGAGCTTTTCGGACACACGCGGGGCGCATTCACCGGCGCCCTCACCGCGAAGAAAGGAAAGTTCGAGCTGGCCGATGGGGGGACCCTGTTCCTCGACGAGGTCGGGGACATGACGCTCAAGACCCAGGCCAAGGTGCTGCGCGTCCTCCAAGAGCAGAAGCTCGAGCCGGTGGGCGGAACGGCGTCGGTCGCCGTCGACGTTCGCGTCATCGCCGCGACCAACAAGCGCCTCGAGGAGGAGATCCGGAAGGGCGCGTTCCGCGAGGACCTGTTCTTCCGCTTGAACGTCATCCCGTTTCGCGTCCCCGCGCTGCGCGAGCGGAGGGACGACATCCCCCTGCTGGCCCGTCACTTCATCGCCGAGCTGTCGGCCGAGTACGGCAAGCGCGCGAAGGACATGACGCCGGAGGCGCTCCAGCTGCTGATGGGGCAGCCGTGGCCGGGCAACGTGCGCGAGCTCAGGAACACCATCGAGCGGCTCGTCATCATGACGCCGGGGGACCGGATCGAGGCGCGCCATCTTCCGGGGTCGGTCGCGGTGGGGACCGCGGCGCCGGAGCTGCCGCCGGTCGCCGCGGCGGGCGCGACGGGGTCATTCGCTTCCCTGCTCGCCGCCCGCGAGGACTTCGAGAAGCGCTACATCTGGAAGAAGTACCAGGAGTGCGGCGGCAACATGAGTCGCACGTCGGAGGCGCTGCAGGTCGAGCGGTCGAACCTGTACCGGAAGATGAAGGGCTACGGACTTCTGCCGTCGCGCAAGGGAGAGCCGGCAGGGTCACCGTAGGCGGCCGCGAAGACGCGCGGCATGGCGCAGGTCTGCGGCGCTCCCCCGATTTGAGCCTTGAAACCCGCCCGGCGTTTCCGGATAATGCGTCCATCACCACGGATGGGGCTCAGGCCGGCGTGAACGACAAGATCGAGGGCTTGCTCGCGGACGGCCGCGCGTTGATGGCCTCGGGCCGGCCGCGGGACGCCGCCCTCGTTTTCGAGCGCGTCCTCCTGCTCTCCCCCGCGGAGGCGGCCGCGCGCGAAGGACTCGAATCCGCCCGGGGCGCCAGCGCCGAGCACGACCTCCGCCTCGAGCAGAGGCTGAACGTCGCCGAAGACCACATCGAGCAAGGCGCTCTCACCGAAGCGCGCGCCCTGCTCGACACCGTGCTCCGCGACGGAGGCGATTCCCATCGCGCGGCCGCGCTTCTCGACCGGCTCCCGATTCCGCGCGGTTGGTTCGCGCTGCGGCGCAGCGACGACGACGGCGCCCTCCCGGCGCCTCCAGCCGGTGCGCCCGCCGGACGCTCGCGCCTGTTGCTCGGCGCGGTGTGCGCTGCGCTGTTCCTCCTCCTCGGCGGCGCGGTGGCAGTGAACTGGGACGGCCTGCTGCGGCAGCTCGCCCAGGCGCCCATGCCGCAAGCCGCGTCCTTCGCGCGGCCCGCTCCTCCCGCGGAGGACCAGACGATCGCGGCCGCGCGACGCCTGCTCGAAGATGGCGACCCCGCGCGCGCGGTCGCCCTTCTCGACAGCGTTCACCCGCAGCAGCCCTCCTATCCCTTCGCTCGCCAGCTGCGCGGTCAGGCGGAGCGCGCGCTGCGCAAGCCGGGGACCCACCGATGAACTGCCCGAGCTGCGGGGCGCCCGCGGGGCACACCGGGTCGCGGTGTCCCGCATGCGGGGCCGCGCCGCCGCCTCTCACCGAAGGCGCGCTGGCCCCCGATCCCTCGCGATCGGAGCCGCTCCGCGAGATCCCTGGCCTCCGCAAGCGCGAGCGCACCTGGAAGGACGAAGTTCGCGAGCGCGTGCGCGAGCGGAGAAAGTTCCGCGGCGCGCCGGGCGATCTGCCGCTTTTCAAGGGCATCGATGAAGAGACCTCGTTCGATGAAGATGCCGCGGGAGCGCTCTCCGCGGCTCCCGAGCAGGTTGCGCCGGGGGGGATCCCGACCCTGGACGAAGATGACCTTCCGCTGCGCCCACGGGACGATCCGGGCCCGTTCGAAGCGCCGCGGCCCGCTGTGGCCAAACGCGACGCTCCCCGCCGTTCCGTGGTCGAGGAGCCGGTGCCCTCGTCCTCGTGGGCGCGTCTCCAGGAGACAGGGTTCGCGTCCCGCTCCATGGAGAGCGGGGAACTCGGCTCGCCGCCGCGGGTCGAAGCTCCGAGCATGGTCGAGCGTCCGGCGGTCGCCTTGGAGCGCCTCTTCGCGGCGGCCATCGACATCGCCGTACTCGCGCCGATCTGGGTCGCCGTCGTCTACTTCGCGAGCCGCTCGGCCCGCGTCGGCATCCCCGCTCTGCAGCCGGCCTGGCCATGGCTCGTCGGATACCTCGCTTTCATCGGCCTGGTGTACGCGGGTTACTTCACGGGGACGACGGGACAGACCCTGGGAAAGATGGCCGCCGGGTTGCGCGTGGTGGACGCCGCCGGACAGCCGCCCGGGTACCTGCGCGCATTCTCGCGAGCGGTGATCGGCACCTGCGGCGTGCTCGCCGCGGGCAGCGGCTTGCTTCCGATGCTCTTCGATCCCGCCCGCCGCGCCCTCCACGACCGGGTGTTCCGCACGCGCGTCATCAAGGGCTGAGGGCCCGTCACCCTTGACCGCGCCGGTGGTCGCAGGCCCCAGCCTCTCCGATCGCGCGGCAATCCTGATTGCCACGGGTTTTGGCGCGGGCTACTCACCCATCGCGCCCGGCACCGCCGGCTCGCTGCTCGGCCTCGCGCTGTTCTGGCCGCTGCAGCTCGCCCCGCTCCCGATCCAGGTCACGGTGACCGTTGGCGCCTACGTCGCCGGTGTGGCGGCCTCGACGCGCCTCGCGCAGCGCCTGGGCCGCAAGGACCCGGGTGCGGCGGTGGTGGACGAGGTGGTCGGCATGTGGCTGTCGCTCCTCTTCCTGCCCTTCACTCCCGCGACCGCCGCGTCCGCCTTCCTACTCTTCCGCGTCCTCGACGTCTTCAAGCCCTGGCCGGCGCGACAGCTCGAGTCCCTCCCCCGGGGATGGGGGATCATGACCGACGACGTCATGGCCGGCGTGTACGCGAACCTCGTGCTGCGGGCGGGTCTCCGCGCCTTGGCCTGATGGCAGTGCGCGCGGAGATCATCGCCGTCGGCAGCGAGCTGCTGACGCCCCTGCGCTCCGACACCAACGCCCTCGTGCTCACCGCCCGGCTGCGTGAGCTCGGCATCGAAGTGGTGGCGCGGACCACGGTCGCGGACGACGCGGCGCTCCTCGAGGGCGCCTTTCGCCACGCGATCGCCCGCGCCGAGGTGGTGATCGCCACCGGCGGCCTCGGGCCCACCGAGGACGATCTCACCCGCGAGGCGCTGGCCGCCGCCCTCGGCCGGCCGCTGGAACGGGATCCCGCTCTGGTCGAGGAATTGAAGCAGAGATTCGCGCGCTATCAGCGCCCGATGGCCGACGTGAACCTCAAGCAGGCCGACGTCATCGCGGGCGCCACAGTGATGCGCAACGCACGGGGGAGCGCGCCCGGCCAGCGCGTCGACACCGGCCGCTCGACGGTCGCTCTGCTGCCCGGCCCGCCATCGGAGATGCTGCCGATGTTCGAGGAGCAGCTCGTCCCGCTGCTCGCGGCCCGGGTCTCCGGGCGCGTTCTGCGGACGCGCATCCTGAAGATCGCGTCGATGTCGGAGAGCGACGTCGAGCAGGCGGTGGCGCCGGTGTACACGACGTTCACCAACCCGCGCACGACCATCCTCGGCGCCCCCGGACAGGTCGAGCTGCACCTCACCGCCCAAGGCGGATCGGAGGCGGAAGCGCAGGCGCGCATCGAGGAACTCGCGGCGCCCATCCGGACCGCCCTCGCGGGGCGCGTCTTCAGCGAGGACGGCCGGGAGCTGAACGAGGTGGTGGCGGAGCTGCTGGTCGAGCGGGGGCTGCGGCTTGCGCTCGCCGAATCGTGCACCGGCGGCCTCTTGTCGGCCCGCCTGACCGAGGTCCCGGGGTCCAGCCGCTTCCTGGACCGCGGCTACATTCCCTACGCAAATACGGCGAAAGTGGCCCAATTAGGCATCGATCCTGCATTGATTGATGCTAGGGGAGCGGTGTCGGAAGACGTTGCGCAAGCCATGGCCGCGGCCGCGCGCCGGAAGTCGGGCGCGGATGTTTCCGTGGCCATTACCGGCATTGCCGGTCCGGGCGGCGGCTCCCCGGAGAAGCCGGTAGGGCTCGTGTTCATCGCCCTCGACGGCGCGGCGGGAACGCGTGTCCGCCGCTGCTTCTTTCCCGGAGAAAGGAGCAGGATCCGCATGCAGACTGTTCAAGCCGCTCTGGAGATGGTTCGCCGGGGGTTACTCGGTTTGGTGCCGCTGTGAGTTCCAACCCGGCGGCGCCCACCACGCTTTGCGCCTTCGTAGCCCTTGCGCTGCCGAAGACGCTGCAGGCCGCCCTCGGCGACGCGATCGCGCGGCTCGAGAAAGCGATCCCCGGGGTCCTCTGGATGGAACCGAGGCGCATGCACGTGACCCTGCGCTTTCTCGGGTGGACCACGCGCGACCGCGTGAACGTGCTCGAACCCTACCTCGCCGCCGGCGCCGGGGAGTGCCTCCCCCTCGAGGCCAAGGTCTCAGGGCTCGGAACTTTCCCTCCTTCCGGACCCCAGCGCGCGCGCGTCTTGTGGGCGGGTGTCACCTTGCCGCCATCCGGGAAGAAGTTGCAGGCAGCGTGCGAGGCAGCCGCTCTCGAATGCGGGTTTCCCCCCGAGCGCCGTGTTTTCCAGGCTCACGTGACGCTCGGACGGTGGAAGGACGGCGCGCGCGTGACAACGTTGCCCGACCTGGATCTCGGGCGGACGCGCTTCGATAATCTGGTGGTCTACCGCACCGAGCCGACGAAGGGCGAGGCCCAGGTTCCGGGGGTGCGGCGGCCGCTCTCCGCGTACGCGAAGCTCGCTGTCTTTCCTCTCGGCTAGACTTTCCGCGGATGGCGCCTTGGTGGTGGGTGCACGCGGCGGTGCTGGCAGGCGCGTACTTCCTGGGCTCGATCCCGTTCAGCTTCCTCGTCGCGCGACACGAGGGCGTGGACGTTCGCGCGGTGGGCAGCGGCAACGTGGGCGCGACCAACGTCTTGCGCAGCGTCGGCAAGGGGGCGGGCCTGATCGCGTTTGCGCTCGACTTTGCGAAGGGCGCTGCGGCGACCTGGCTGGCCCGCGAGACCGTCGGCGGGTTCGTGTTCCCCAGCGTGGCCGCGGTGGTGG
>Ga0136614_10000932_pt1 | contig 16199 bp, 12 predicted proteins | sample AntDrymUQ2792106_2_FD_106643 | JGI IMG/M metagenome (GOLD analysis project Ga0136614, IMG submission 106643) | Polar desert sand microbial communities from Dry Valleys, Antarctica - metaG UQ279 (21.06) | ecosystem: Environmental > Terrestrial > Soil > Desert | place: Antarctica: Dry Valley... | reverse complement strand
TTGCAGAACAACACGACGGCCTCGCCCGCCACCGTCACCAATGCGATCACCAGCACGGCGACGACGGGCGTGCTGACGAGCATCGGGACAGGCTCGCCCAACCGCCTGCTCTATTCCTTGTTGACGACCGGCGGCGGCGGTGGCGGCGGCTCGTGCGCGGGCGGAACGACCTACACCGGCTCGCTCTCTGGCACAGGCGCGCAGCAGTATCAGCCGAACGGCTCGTACTACTACAGCGGCGTCTCCGGCACACACACGGGCATTCTAACAGGCCCTTCGGGAACAGACTTCGATCTCTACTTGCAGCGGTGGAACGGCTCCTCTTGGGTGACGGTGGCCCGCTCGGAAAGCGCGACCTCCAGCGAGACGATCAACTACAACGGCACTGCCGCTTACTACCGTTGGCGGATTTACTCCTACAGCGGAGCGGGCAGCTATAGCTTCTGTCTGAAGAAGCCGTAGCCTGCGGCAAGGCAAAAAGCAAAAGGCAAAAGTGAAAGCCGATCAGCCGGTCGCACTTTTGCCTTTTGCTTTTGTCTCGATTAAGTGTGATCTAAATCGAAGCTGACAAGATTAGGAGACAAGGAAATAGACAGGCTGGACAGGATGCACAAGCTGAGACCGAACAAGGGCGGGCTGTGTTTTTTTTCATCCTGTCCAGCCTGTCTCATTCTTCGATAGTCTGATTTAGCAATGCCGTGTTGATTTTTCGTTCGGCATCCCGCATCCTTGCGCTTCATCTTTGGTCGTGAGGTTTGTTGGAGATTTGTTGAAACGTTGGATGCACACGCGCGAGCGACGACACTTCGCGAGCGAGAATAATCGCCGGGTGCTGCCGTTCGAGTGGGGCGCGGAACATATTATTGGTCGCGTCAACGGCGATGATCCGCGCCACCTCTTCGCCGATTACTCACGTCAGTCTGTCGCCCGCAGCGAAGAGTTTTACGCGCTGCCGGCGATTAACGATTACCATTTAGACACAAGCAATTTGCTGACTTGGACGAGCGCCGTCCGCACGCCGACGCCGGAGAACAACACCGCCTCCGCACGTTTCTTCCCCGCCACGAAAAAGATCGAGGACGATGGCGCTCGCCGCGCCGTCGTCCTATTGCCGCAGTGGAATGCCGGCGCGGAAAGCCACATGGAGTTGTGCCACATCTTCGCGCGGCTCGGCATCGCCGCTCTGCGCTTGACTCTGCCATACCATGAAGCGCGCAACGAACCGACGCTTGAGCGCGCCGATTACCTTGTCAGCCCGAACATCGGACGCTCGTTACAATCCATGCGGCAAGCCGTCCTCGATACGCGCGCCGCCGTCGGTTGGCTCAAGTTGCGAGGCTACGAGCGCATCGGCATCATGGGAACCAGTATCGGCTCATGCATCGCGTTTCTCACGTTCGTCCACGAGCCATTATTGCAAGCCGGAGTTTTTAATCACGTCTCCGGCTACGTCGCCGATGTGGTCTGGCGCGGTCTTGCGACGCGGCACGTTCGCGCCGGGATCGGCGATGCGATGACGCTCGCAGAATTGCGCGAAGCGTGGCTGCCGATCAGCCCGCTTGCTTTTACCATTAAACTCAAGGTCGTGCCGCCGCGCCCGCTCCGCTTCATCTGCGCGCGCCACGATCTGACCTTCCCCGTCGATCTCTCACAAGACATCATTGACGGCGTGCGCCACAGCGGACACCCGCTCGATGTGGTGTGGCTGCCGTGCGGCCATTACACGCTGGGCCAGACGCCTTGGAAACACCTCGACGGCTGGAAGATCGTGGCCTTCCTGCGCCGGCATTTGTGAAGGATGAAAACTTGAGAACTGTCTTAAGTACAGTAAACCGGTTGCGTGATAAGGCCTGAGAGCCTTCTACAAAAGGGCTGTGAGACCCGTCCCCTTGACGTTGACAGCCCCGCTGCTGCATTTGTTTCGCCTCGGACGATGTCGTGTTCGGATTTTCCTTATTACGCAACCGGTTTAATAATTTATGGTAAGCGGAAATACTTTATGTTAATTTGGGGTTGTTTATTTTATCGCAGTACAAATGAACGTATAAAACCAAAAGTCTTATCCAGCCTGTGGTGTTCCGTAACAAAGCATGGCTAAAATAATTGCCGTCACAAATCAGAAAGGAGGAGTAGGTAAAACCACTACGTCCGTCAATTTAGCTTCAGCAATGGCTGTAATAGGATTAAAAGTTTTACTTGTTGATACCGATCCCCAAGCAAACGCCACCTCTGGAGTAGGGGTTCAAAGAGGAAGTTTCCGTCGTAGTCTTTATCATGCACTTATCCTAAATGAACCTCTATCCAATATCATCCAGAATACCGAACTTCCATCACTAAAGATCTTACCTGCCGAAAAGAATCTAATAGGCGCAGAAGTAGAGCTAATTGATATAGAACACAGAGAGTATAAATTAAAAAATATTCTACAATCTGAGGTCAATGAATTTAATTACATAATAATTGATTGTCCGCCGTCTTTAGGATTATTAACACTTAACGCTCTTACTAGCGCGGACTCCCTCCTAGTTCCTATTCAATGTGAGTACTACGCCCTTGAAGGAGTTACAGAGCTTTTTGATACTCTCGCGCGTATCAGGCGTTCTTTGAACCCAAGCCTAACAATAGAGGGATTGCTCCTCACTATGTATGACGACCGGACCAATCTTTCTGCGGCAGTTGCCAAAGATCTAAGAGATTTTTACGGAAAGCAGGTGTTGCAAACTGTCATTCCGCGAAACGTGCGTCTTGCAGAAGCCCCAAGTTACGGAAAGCCGATTATTTTATATGATAATCGTTCGCGGGGTGCAGAAAGCTATTTGCAGTTAGCTAAGGAGATACTTGATCATGACGAGAAGAGCTCTCGGCCGGGGGCTGAACGCCCTAATTTCGGATCTACCAACGACCAATGAGGAATTAAGAGAAATTGACATCGACTTAATAGAACCTAATCCTATGCAACCGCGCTCCCGTTTTGATGAAGCCAAATTAGAGGAGCTTGCACAGTCAATAAAGAGTAACGGTCTGGTCCAACCCTTACTTGTCAGGAAATCTGTGAATAATAGTTATCAAATTATTGCCGGAGAACGACGTTGGCGGGCTGCCCAGCGTGCCGGATTACAGCGTCTTCCGGCTGTAGTTCGTGATGTCCCAGATGAAAAAATGTTAGAGTTAGCACTGATTGAGAATATCCAGCGCCAAGAATTAAATGCTATTGAAGAAGCACAGGCTTATAAAAGACTTATTGAAAATTTAGGATTAACACAAGAAACGGTAGCACAACGGGTCGGTAGAGACAGAACATTCGTAACAAATTATTTACGCTTGCTCAGACTCCCTGATGATATTCAGAACTTGGTTGAGGAAAGCAAATTAGCAATGGGTCATGCTCGAGCGCTACTAGGCATCGATGATGTTGTGATTCAGCGTGAGGTGGCAAAGCGCACTTTAGAACAGGGGCTATCAGTTCGGGAAGTTGAACGTCTTATCAAACGAATTATCGCTGGTGAAAGTACGGCAGAAACGCAAGCAGTAAATAAAGAGCCAGAAGAGGCAAATATACGTTTAGCTGAATCTAAGTTAAGAAGGCGATTCGGCACGCAAGTTCGTGTTTTGCCGAATCAGAGCGGTCCAGGCGGAAAGATTGAAATAAAGTATTACACTGAGAGCGACCTACAGCGTATATATGAGTTAATCATCAGTTCGGAAAGTACGGAATAATAACGAAGGCTCTAAATCAAACCACAGAAGAATGGGACAGGATTAACCAACTGGACAGGATGACCGCAGACAGAGAGCCAGCCCATCCTGTGCATCCTGTCTATCCCGTCTGTCCCAATCTTGCCTGTTTCGATTTAGAGTAGCAAATCCGGCCGTCAGGTCAGCAAGTCTTTTGCTGTTACAAGAGAAGTGGAATAGTTCGAGCGTTCTAAATTTCGACGCCCCTTGACTGCTTCAACTTTGCCATTTCCCGGCGCTATAAGCCGATATGTTTCGCACATGGACACCTGCTTTTGATTTATGCTGCTCGAATCTATTGAGGCAAGTTGTTTTAGAAACCTAAGTGGGAAAATTTGTTGGGGCAGAAATCTCAATATTATATTTGGTGATAACGGACAGGGTAAGACAAATTGGCTCGAAGCAATTTACCTTTTAGCTACAACTAAGTCCTTTCGCACACAACGCCCACAGGAAGCAATTCAGTTCAATGAGCAAATAGCTGTTATAAGCGGTCTGGTAACTCGCAGCCAAAAGGTTAGCCGCGAGTTGCAAGTCGTGATTCAGGGTGCCACGAAAACTCTTTGGGTTAATGGGAAGCGAGAGCCGGTTGCAAGATATTTAGGACAGTTACATGTTGTCTCATTTACTTCGGGGGAGCTTAACGTCATAAGAGGCGGTCCTGAGGCGCGTCGTAAGTTTTTAGATCGAGGAATAATTTCACTTCATCATTCATATATACAAACATTAGCTGGTTTTCATCGTGTAATTAAACAGAAAAACCGGCTACTGCAAGATGCGGCTGAAGCGAAGTTAAACGTTTCAGAAATAAAATTGCGATTAGAACCATGGAATGAACAGCTAATCGGTCTGAGCGCAGAAATTCATAGAACACGCACTGATTATACCGAACGTCTCCAGCAGGCACTTGAACGCCATCTTTTTGAACGCGAAGATGTAAGCATCCGTTATGTTTCATCACTAGAGGGAAAGGGGGATATTAGTGATTATAAATCGCTTTTGGCAGAGCGTTTGCAGTTACGGTTACCGGCAGAACTTTCTGCTGGATATACCTTAATCGGGCCGCACCGTGACGACTTGGAAATTCTGTTCGATGGACGAGACATAGCCACGTTTGGTAGCTCCGGACAACAGCGTAGTGCATTGATATTACTTGATTTAGCTGTTATTTCAGTGTACCATATGTGGCACAAAGAGTATCCGGTTTTTTTAATTGATGATGCAGATGCCGAACTTGATGGTAAGCGCATCCGGCTTTTACTAGAGTATCTTGAAAATCGCACGCAGACCTTCATAACGACATCAAAAGAAGGCCTAGTGCGTGACTACAAGGCACAAGCAGAAACATTTGAGATAGTTGGTGGTTTGGCTAGAGTAAGAGATTCAGAATCAAAGAGTGGTTCAGATTCAAGTACTGTTTCGAGCATCTAATAGGCGGGTTCCTAACAGGTAGTAAACGTAACGGTCACGTAACTGAAAATTGCTTTATTTTCAACTACGCGACTTCTTTTAACAATTGAGTGGAGGGGAGAGTTTGTCTGCCACAATCATCGCAAATAAGAAGAGTATGACGTACGATTCAAGCTCAATCACTGTTTTAGAAGGGCGCGACGCCGTGCGAAAGCGTCCTGCCATGTACATCGGCTCAACTGGTGATCTGGGTTTGCATCATTTGGTCTATGAGGTGGTAGATAACTCTATTGATGAAGCGCTTGCTGGATACTGCGATACAGTTGAAGTAACGATTCATCTTGATAATTCAATTACGGTAATTGATAACGGTCGAGGCATCCCCGTCGATTATCATAAACAAGAACGCAAGTCTGCGGCTGAAGTCGTTATGACTAAGCTGCACGCGGGCGGCAAGTTCGATTCCAACGCTTATAAAGTGTCTGGCGGTCTTCATGGCGTGGGGGTCTCGTGTGTTAATTTTCTCTCTGAGTGGCTGCGCCTTGAAATTTGGAGGGAGGGTAAAACATACGAGCAGGAGTACAGTCGTGGAATTTCTGTAGCTCCGCTCGCTCAAACAGGCAAAACGCGCAAACGTGGGACCAAGATCACGTTCAAACCTGATCATGAAATTTTTGACGTTACAGAATTTAGCTTTGATAAGTTGTCAGAACGCTTACGTGAAAAAGCCTTTCTGAATAAAGGTGTGCGGATTACTATCCGCGATGAACGTGAAGAAACCGAGCGGTCACATGAATTTTACTACAAAGGCGGCATTTCTGAGTTCGTCAAACATTTGAACAAAAACAAGACTGTTTTGCACGATAAGCCAATCTATTTTGAGAGAGTAGGTGACGCGCTCTCAATTGAAGTCGCTATCCAGTACAACGATAGCTATGACGAAAAAGTCTATTCGTTTGCCAATAATATCAACACAGTGGATGGGGGGGCTCATCTCTCAGGTTTCCGCTCTGCTTTTACGCGCACAATTAATGCTTACGGCCAATCTTCAGGATTAGCTAAGAATTTCAAAAGCTCTTTGACTGGTGATGATGTGCGCGAGGGGTTAGTCGCCGTTATCTCTGTTAAGTTGCCGCAGCCGCAATTTGAGGGGCAAACAAAGGGTAAACTCAATTCAGATGTTAAAGGGGCGGTAGAGTCTTTTCTAAATGAAAGACTTACGGAATATTTTGAGCAAAACCCGGCTGTCGCAAAAAGGATTGTCGGAAAGGCAATTGATGCCGCGCGCGCAAGAGAGGCTGCACGGAAGGCTCGGGAAATCGTTCGTAAGGGGGCAATTGGTTCGACTGTACTTCCTGGTAAGCTGGCAGATTGCCAAGAGCGTGATCCAACGCTTTGTGAGCTTTACATTGTTGAGGGCGATTCAGCAGGTGGAAGTGCAAAGCAAGGACGTGATCGGAGGAATCAAGCCGTCCTCCCGTTAAAAGGTAAAATCTTGAATGTCGAAAAGGCTCGTTTCGACAAGATGTTAAGTCATTCGGAAATCAAAACTCTGATCACTGCTCTCGGAACCGGGATCGGAAAGGACGATTTTGATCTTGGCCGGCTGCGTTACCATAAAATTATCTTCATGACTGACGCTGACGTCGATGGCTCGCACATTCGGACACTGCTTCTGACATTTTTCTATCGTCAAATGCCTGAATTAGTTGAATCTGGGCATGTGTTTATCGCACAACCCCCATTGTTCAAGGTAAAGCGAGGAAAGCGCGAGGAGTATATTAAGGATGAGAAATCCATGTTGCGGTATCTTATGCGCCAAGCGACGAGCGAAGTGCAAGTGAGTTCGGTAGCTACTGGCGTAACTTTGGAAGGCCGCGAGTTAGCAAATTCGCTTGAGCAAATGGTCGAGTTTCAGCGTTACTGCGAAAAAGTTGCTCGTAGATTAGGTAACGATAAGCATTTGTTAAGTTTAGTTCTTGAGGCTTTTGCAGGTAAAAAAGGAGTCTTGCATGATAAACAGACCCCGAACTTGCGAAGCGTATTTCAAGATGAAGCAGGTGAGCAGATGGCTCGCGTCGAGAGTTTACTTTCAAGTGAGGACTATCGCACTGAATTAGCCACAGATGAAGAACACGGTTTATGGGAAATTGAAATTACTTCTGCGAGTGGGTTTAAGGTCATACTAAACTGGGAGCTGGCAAGTTATGTGGAATTTCAGAAGGCCGTTGAATTATATAAAGACCTTGAAGATCGGTTGGTCTCACCTTTCATCTTTAGCGTAAATGGTTCTAATGAGGAGATTGAGACACGAGAAATACTGCTTGATCGTGTGCTGGTTGCGGCGAAAAAGGATTTAACAATCCAGAGGTATAAAGGACTTGGGGAAATGAATCCGGAGCAATTGTGGGAAACCACAATGAATCCAGGGAAACGCACACTACTACAAGTTAAAATTGATGATGCGGTGGAAACCGATCAGATTTTCACGGTGCTGATGGGAGATGCTGTGGAACCACGCCGGCGTTTTATCGAAGAAAATGCTCTTGATGTTAAAAATCTCGACATTTAGCGTGGCGTGGGTGTCGCGTCGTAGTCGCCAGCGATGACGACGGTAAGGTGAGCGGGACGGAAATACTTGCGGATTGCAGCGTTGACCCCCTCGCGGGTGACGTTCTGAATTAGTTGCGGGTAATGGTCGAGGTAGTCGGGGCCGAGGCGGTAGAACTCGGCGTTCCAGAGGGCGCGTGCGAGACCGCTGTTGGTCGAGAGGGCGACTTTGAACGAGCCGATGGCAGCGGATTTGTCGTCGGCCAACTCGTCTGCGCTGATGCCGTTCGCGACGTAATCGCGGAGGACGGCGAGCGCGGAATTGATCGCTTTTTCGACGTTGTGCGGGTTGACGGTAACGGCAATGTACCACGGGCCGGCGGCGAGTGAAGGTGCGCGGAAGCGTGAGCCGATACCGTAAGTCAATCCCTCGCGGTCGCGCACTTGCAAACCCAAACGCGAAGAGAGCGTCGATTCGCCGAGTGCGCTGTTGGCGAGTGTCGCCGCATAGTAATCCGCCGCGTCGCGCCGCAGCGGGACGGCGGAGCCGAGCAGGATGTCCACGCTCGCCTTGTCTTTGAGCAAGACGATCTCGCGCTGCGGCGCGGTCGCCGGCATCGGATCGTTGACGTTAATCTCGCCGCTATGGGGACGAGTGAAGCCGGTGAACGCTTCTTGAAATTGCTGCTGCACTTCATTGGCGCGCACATCGCCGGCGACAGAGACGATCAGAGAATTACCGCCGTAGAAATTTTGGTAAAAGCCACGCACGTCCTCGACCGTGATCGACTCGATGCTCTTGACGAGTTGCTCGCCGGGCGGGAGGTGAAACGGGTTCGCCGGATCGAAGAGCAGTTGTGAGAAACGCTCGTAGGCGCGGAAGCGCGTGTTGGCCTGCTGCTCTTGAATCGCGGCGACGGTCTGCTGTTTTAATTTTTCTAATTCATCTTCCGGGAATGAAGGCTCGCGTAATTCTTCGGCGAGCGTCGAGAGAAGCAACCGCAAATCTTTGGCGAGCGCGCGGCCTGAAACGTTGACGGCGAACGGATCAGCGGAGAATTCAAGCTGCGCGCCGACGCTCTCAAGATCGCCGGCGAGTTGCAGTTTGCTTCTTTTCTGCGTGCCGCGCTCCAACATATCTGCGGCGAGGGCGGCGAGGCCGGGCTGGTCGCGCGGCTCGAAGTAAGAGCCGGCGCGCAAACTGGCGCGTAGCGCAAAAGTCGGCGTCGCGCGATTCTCTAAAACAAGCAACGTCGCGCCGCTGTCAGCCAGTTGAATGCTTGCGATGCGCGAAGCAAAGTCTGAACGGCCAACGCTTGCGGGCGTGTTCGGTTCAGCGGCATCGGATGACTTGTCGCTGTGCGCGAGACCGATGGCCTGTTCGTCAATTCGCTGCTCCGTTTCTGTCCTCATGTCACCGACATTTGAGCTTGCGCCGCCGCTTGAGCTTGCGTTCGATTGCCGTTTCATTCCTCTGTTGCCCGGCGCGAAGACGGCTTGAGTTTCCGGGTCGCGGTAGTGTTTGAAATTGTGGGGGACCAATGCGCGTGCCATGTTCGGCTGAGTTTGAAATGGTTGCTGATCGTTGCCCTCATGAGGCTCGCCGTCATTGCTGTCCGCCGATTTCGGAATGAAGTAGCCGACAGTGCGGTTATCTTCGGTGAAATAACGTTGGGCGGCGCGACGCACATCCTCTTTGGTGACGCGCGAGATGTTGGCGGCGTAGTCTTTGTAAAAGCGCCAGTCGGCGACGGCCTCGGCTTCCGAGATTTGCGAAGCGACGTTGAATGTGCCGTCGCGGTTGAAGGCAACTTGCGCCAGAATCTGCTGCTTAGCTTTCTCGCTCTCAGCTTCGGTCAATCCTTCGTCCGCGACGCGCTGCAACTCGCCCAAGATAACTAATTCCACTTCGCTCGGATCGACGCCGGGAACCACAGTCGCATAGGCATTGAAGAGGCCGGGATCACGGAATTGATCGCAGTTGGTGTTGACGCTGATCGCGAGTTGCTCTTCGACGAGTGCTTGGTACAGTCGGCTGGTGACGCCGTTTGCGAGCGCGGCTGAGAGGACGACGAGCGGATAGATGTCGTTCTCGGCGGGCGGCTCGGCGGCTCGCTGCGCCAATTCTTCGTTCGAGAGAACGGTCGTTTGCCCCAGCACGGCGGGCGTGTGAAAAGCGATCTGGAGCAATGCCAATTCTCCCGCACGACGAATCACGAGGCGGCGTTCGCCTTGCTGCGGCGGTTCTTCGGTATAGACTTCCGGGATCAGTTCGGCGGTTGACGGGTGCGCGCCGAAGTGTTGCGCGACGAGCGCGAGCGCCTGTTCCTGCTCAAAGTCACCGGCGATGATCACGGTCGCGTTGTTCGGGTGATAAAACGTGTCGTAGAAAGTTTTCAAACGCGCGGTCGGGACGTTCTCCACATCTGCGCGCCAACCGATAGTCGGGTGATGATACGGATGCTCACGGAAGGCCGTCGAATAGACGGCTTCGTCCAGCACCATCATCGGCTCATTCTGGCCCATCTCCAACTCATTGCGGACGACGGTCATCTCGGACTGGCGATCCTCGTCGGCGATGAAAGAATTTCGCATCCGGTCGGCTTCGAGCTTGATCGCGAGTTCAATCTGATCGCTCGGCACGGTCTCGTAGTAATTGGTGCGGTCGTACCAAGTGGTCGCATTAAAATCCGCGCCGATCTTTTGCAGCGTCGCCGCGATCTGCGTGTTGTTCGCCTTGTTGAAAGTCGGCGTTCCCTTGAACAGCATGTGTTCGAGCAAATGCGTCGCGCCGGTGTAGCCAACCGCTTCGTTGCGCGAGCCGACGCGGTACAGCACGCACACCGTCACTACCGGCGCGACGCGGTTCTCCACCAGCAACACCTTCATCCCATTCGTCTCAATCCGATATTCACGAATGCCGTCTGCTGCGGTCACAAAAGAGATGTCGTGAGATAGTTGTTCCGTCTGCACTGTTCCTGTTGCTCCTCGAAATAGTCGGTTGAATGATCGCTAAATTGATTGTAGTGGACAGCGCAAATTTGTCGAGCGGCTTCGACTGCTTTGCATTACAAAGTACTTGACAAATGTTGCTGCGCTGGTCTATCTTGCGGTTCATGGCTGTCGTTCGCCCTTTACGCCCGGTGGTGGTTGAAGAGCCGGAACCGCCCGCATTGCACGCGCGGGCGATGGATAATTTGCGCTTTATCCGCGAGACGATGGAGGGCGCTGCGTCATTCACCGCCGTTTCGGGTTGGGGCCAATGTCTGATCGGTGTGACTGCGTTGGTAGCCTCCGCTGTCGCCGCCGCGCAACCGACGCGGAAGGCGTGGCTCGCCACATGGCTCGTCGAAGCACTGCTCTCACTTCTGATTTCAGGCTGGGCGATGAGCCGCAAAGCGCGCGCGGTGCAGACGCCGCTGTGGTCAAAGCCGGGGCGCAAACTCGCGCTCAATTTAGCGCCGCCGCTGTTCGTCGGCGCGCTGCTGACAATCGCGCTCTATCGCGGTGGTTTGTCGGAAGTGATTCCGGCGACATGGTTGCTGCTCTACGGGACAGGTGTGATCACGGGCGGCGCTTTCTCCGTCCGCATTGTGCCGTTGATGGGCTTGTGTTTTCTGGCTCTCGGCATGGTCGCGTTGTTCGGCCCGGCGGCGTGGGAGAACTGGCTGCTGGCCGCAGGCTTCGGCGGTCTGCACATCATTTTCGGTATCTTGATCGCGAGGAAATACGGTGGCTAAAAACGCATTGAAGGGAAGCGCCGCGCCGCAGCGGAAGACGCGCGCGACCGCCGCCGCACGCAGCAGTTTGCGTGACGTGAGCAGCCGCGCTGCTGCATCAGCCGCGACGGAGCGCGCGCCGGCGACCGATTTGGATCGTTTGATTCACGAGCGGCTGCGGCTCGGCATCGTCAGCGCGCTGGCGGTCAACGAGTCGCTGAGTTTCAACGAATTAAAAGAATTATTGAAGACCACCGACGGCAATCTGAGCGTCCACGCGCGCAAGCTCGAAGAGGCGGCTTATATTGCTTGCGAGAAGTATTTTGAAGGGCGCACGCCCAAGACCGAGTATCGCTTGACGACGGCAGGCCGCCGCGCGTTGGAGCATTACCTCAATCACATGGAAGCCTTGATCCGCGCGACGCGCGAGCGTTAGCGCGGAAAATTTTTTTGCCTTCCGGCTTTATGAAACAAAGCTCTTTGCCCAAGACAACTGGGAGGCAACGGCATGTTGCGAGGATCGTGAATGGATACGGGATTGAGAGCAGTCCCAGAAAAATTAACCACGAAGAGCGCGAAGGACCGAGAAGCGCATGAAGATGGACGAAAAAGATGAGATTGGTCGTGTTTGAAATCGGTTGAGAATCTTCGTGTTCTTCGCGCTCTTCGTGTCCAAAAGTTTTTGTCGAACTTGAATAGCGGTGACTCCGAATTGTGAAGAGCAGCAACGAAGAGTTTGATGTCGTGATCGTCGGCGCGGGGCTGGGTGGGTTGCAGTGCGCTCGTCTGTTGGGCGAGCGGGGCGTGCGCGTGCTGCTCTTGGATCGCAAGCGCGCGCTCGACGTGGCGGTGCAGACGACGGGCATTTTTGTGCGGCGGACGCTCGAAGATTTCGCGCTGCCGGAAGATTGTCTTGGTCCCCCTGTGCGACACGTGACGTTGTACTCGCCCGCGCGTCGCACGCTCTTGTTGGAAAGTCCGCACGACGAGTTTCGGATCGGGCGGATGCAGAGTCTCTATTTGCGCTGTCTCGCAGAGTGCCAACGCGCCGGCGTCGAGTGGTGGCCCCACACGCGCTATGCCGGTTGCGGCGAGGCGGCGCAAAGCCTTTCCGTCGTGCGACTGGAAAGGGACGGGCGCGTGCGCGAAGTGCGTGCGCGCTTTTTGGTCGGGGCCGACGGCGCACTCTCACGCGTGGCGCGCGATCTCGGATTGGATCAGAATCATGAGTGGATCGTCGGCGTCGAAGAAGTTCTCACGGGCGTGCCGCTCGCGGGACCGCCGCGCTTTCATTGCTTTCTCGATCCGCGACTCGCGCCGGGTTATCTCGCGTGGATCGTGAATGATGGCGAGGAGACACATCTCGGCGTCGGCGGTTACGCGGCGCGGTTCAACCCCACGGCGGCGCTGGCGGAATTTCGCGCGAGCGTGAAAGACATTGTGGATTTGCGCGCGGCGAAAGTGATCGAGCGGCGAGGCGGGCGCATTCCGGTGGGTGGCGTGCTGCGGCAGATCGCGAACGAGCGCGGCCTGCTTGTGGGCGACGCGGCGGGCGCAGTCTCGCCGCTGACGGCGGGCGGATTGGACCCCTGCTTGCGCCTGTCGGCATTGGCGGCGCGCGTCATCGCAGATTACCTTGCGTCCGGCGAGCGTTCGGCGCTCGCACCGTACTGTGGAGAATTTTTCCGCGCCCGTTTCCTCTCGCGCCTCTGGATGCGCCGCGCGCTAAAAACATTGGAGCATCCCGCGCTTCTCGAAGCCGCGTGTGCTGCTCTCCGCTTGCCACTTCTGAATGGAGTAGCTTGGCAAGTCTTCTTCGGACGCGGCTCGTTCCCTGATGTCGAGCCGTCGCTTGTTTCGCCAATTGTTCCTGTTCCTACGACTTAATCTCTTCGACTATCGAGCTTCCCTCCGATTCGTCTCCGCTCGTCCACTGCCAAGATTCGTGCAACCGCAGACGCCCGTCCATCAGCAACTGCGGCGTCGAGCGGCAACGCCCCGTCATCAACTCGCCTTGAAGGTTAACGTGTTGGTAGCGCATGTCGAGCGCGCCGTCGTACGCGACAGTGGCGACGAGCGTGCCGAATAGAATCTCGCCGCCTTCGTAAGTGGCCCAGACAATGCGGCCCCGTTGCCGGTAATGAAAGACAGTGACGGCGCTCACTTCACCATTCGCAGAATTGCTCACGGGCGCGAAGTAACGATCATGATAGTTGATCGTGGACATCGGAACTCATTTAACCAGAAAGGCACAAAGGTATAAAAGGAAGACGCGCCGGTTTCTCGTTAAGGGTGAGAAGCTAAAAGCGTGCGCGGGCAAATTTGCATTGATCGAACCGTTCCGCGTAAAACAAAAGGAACATCTTTAGTTTAGCGTTCATCAAACACTTCAAAGAGTTGATGCCGGAAGTTTTTGACTGTGAGGAAATGCGATGTCGAAGGATCGAAAGTTAAAGTCATGGTTGCTAACGGCGTTGCTGATTTTGCAACTGTCTTGCGGCGATGCATTGCGGAGTTTGCGCGGGGACAGCGGAAACGAAACGACCAAGAGCGCGCGGCCCGCGCCGCATTTCAAGCCGGGCTTTAATTTGTTCACGCCCGAACAGGACGTGCAGTTGGGGCGGCAGTCGGCGCAACAGATCGCGCAGCAAGTCCCTCTGTTGCAGGACGAGCAGATCGTCGGCTACGTTCAAAACTTGGGCGCGCGGTTGGCGGAGAAAGCGCCGGGCGTGGATTTTCCGTATCAGTTCAACGTCATTGCGACGCGCGACATCAACGCTTTCGCTTTGCCGGGCGGCTTCATCTTCGTCAACGCGGGCGTGATTGCGGCGGCGAAGAACGAGGGCGAATTGGCGGGCGTCATCGCGCACGAAATCACGCACGTCGCTCTGCGGCATGGGACCAATCAGGCGTCGAAGGCTTACATCGCGCAGAAAGGTTTAGATATTGTCGGAGCGATCACGGGCGGGAGCGATACCGATCTCGGTCAAGTGGTCGGCGCGATTGGCGGGGCGGGAGCAAACGCGCTGTTTCTGAAATTTGGGCGCACAGCGGAGCAGCAGGCCGACCTTGAAGGCGCGCGGATGATGGCCGCCGCCGGCTACGATCCGCGCGACATGGCGAGCTTTTTTCAAACTCTCCAAGCGAAGAGCGGCGGGCAGCGCGTCCCGGAATTCTTGAGCGATCATCCCGATCCCGGCAACCGCGTTGCAGCGATCAACCAAGCGTCACCTTCGCTGGGCGCGAGCCGCAATCCAGTGCGCGACTCGAACGAGTTCAAGCAAGTTAAGGCGCGGCTGACCGGCAGCCAGAGCGCGGCGCTGCGCTCATCGAGCGAGCCGGAGCGCAGAGGGCCGCGCGATCCGGGCAACATCGAGCCGGCAACTCGTCCCGCGCCTCCTGTGTCTGAAATGCGCGAGTATCAATCGAGTGACGGTTCGTTCGCCGTGCAGTATCCGGCGAATTGGGACGCGCTTGTAGCCGACGAGTCGAACATGATCTTCGCTCCGAAGGGCGCTTACGGCGAACATCAACAAGGAATCATGGTGACGCACGGCATCTTCATCGGCGCGGTCGCGCCCGCCGCCACCGAACTCAGCGCGGCGACGAGCGCTTTCGTGCAACAGCAATTGGAGATCAATCCAGACTTCCGCCTGACGCGCCGTCCCGAAGCGATCAATTTCAACGGGCGGCAGGGTTACCTCACCTTCGTCGCCGGCCCTTCGCCGGTCACGGGCGCAATCGAGATCGACGCCATCTACACGACGGCAACCGCCGACGGTCGTTTGTTCTACCTGATCGCGATGGCTCCGAAAGACGAGTTCCCGACTTATCAACCGAGCTTCGAGCGGATCATCAACAGCATCCGCCTCGCGCAGTGACGAAAGGGCGAAGGCGGCAAGCGTAATAAGTGTCGAGCTATCTCATGCGGAAGTCCGCGACGAGCGGCAGATGATCGGAAGCGACGAGCGAAGCAGGTGTCTTGTGCAGACGCAGGCTGACGAGTTCGAGTGCCGGATCGTAGTAGATATGATCGAGATGCACGAGCGGGAGCGCGCCCGGATAAGTGCGTGCGCGATTAAGATGTGTGCGGACATCAACGCTGTGCAGTTGTTCGGAGAGCAGGCGCGAGGCCAATCCTCTGGTCCATTCGTTGAAATCACCGAGGACGATGCGCGGCCCGGACAAACGTGAGTCGTTTAAGATTTCCTCACTGATCAATTGCCGAGCCTGATGCCGCCGCTCAATGAAGGCCGTGCCGAGATGCACGTTGAAGACGTGCAGCAACGCTCGGCCATCATCGGCTTGCACATCGGCGCGCAGGCAGCCGCGCCGCTCGCACCAACGCCAAGTAATGTCATAATTCCGCACCTCGCGCACACCGAGCCGCGTCAGAATCACATTGCCGTAAGCCCCGCCACGCAACCGCCGGTTCTCGCCGACGTGATACTCATAGCCCAAATCTTCCGCAATGAACCGCGCCTGATTCAATTCGCGCGGCCCACTACTGACGCTCAAAACTTCCTGCAACGCAATGATATCCGCATCCGTCTCGCGCAACACCGCCGCGATCCGCGCCGGACGCACACGCCGATCCAAGCCCTGACATTTATGAACGTTGTAAGTGACGATGCGAAACATAAAGTAGAGGGTAGAGGGTAGAGCTGTAGTTCCCGGTTTATTGACATAAAATAAGCGGCGCAGAGAGCTTGCCCCCTGCGCCAGAGTCGGCCATCGTTGTCAGCGACCAAGCCCACAACGAAAGGTGACGACTCATGGAGAGCT
>Ga0136614_10000930_pt1 | contig 16204 bp, 12 predicted proteins | sample AntDrymUQ2792106_2_FD_106643 | JGI IMG/M metagenome (GOLD analysis project Ga0136614, IMG submission 106643) | Polar desert sand microbial communities from Dry Valleys, Antarctica - metaG UQ279 (21.06) | ecosystem: Environmental > Terrestrial > Soil > Desert | place: Antarctica: Dry Valley... | reverse complement strand
GCTGTCAATCCAACTTCAGCGGGAAACTAGACGCCTATGTGCGGCATCGTGGCCATCATTGACCTGCGTGAACGCCGCCCGATCGAGCGCGACACCCTGGTGCGCATGAACGAGTCGCAGCATTACCGCGGTCCGGATGAAGGCGGACTGCACCTTGCGCCCGGCATTGGACTGGGCCATCGGCGGTTATCGATCATCGACTTGGCAACCGGTCAACAGCCGCTCTACAACGCCGACCGTTCGGTCGTCGTGGTCTACAACGGCGAGATCTACAACTACCGTGAGTTAATTTCAGAACTCAGCGCGCTCGGCTACACGTTCCGCACGCGCAGCGACACCGAGGTGATCGTGCACGCCTGGCAAGCGTGGGGCGAGCGTTGCGTTGAGCGGTTCCGGGGAATGTTTGCGTTCGTGCTGTGGGACGAGAAGCAACAGACTGCGTTCATGGCGCGCGACCGGCTCGGCGTGAAGCCGTTTTATTACGCGCTGCTGCCCGACGGGTATCTGATCGCCGGGTCCGAGCTGAAGTCGTTACTGGCGCATGGCGCGCTCGTGCGCGTGCTCGATCCGCAGGCGGTCGAAGAATATTTCGCGCTGGGTTACGTGCCCGAACCGCGCACCATCTTCACCGGTGCTGCAAAGTTGCCGCCGGGACATAGCCTGACGGTTCGCCGCGGCGCGCCGCCGCCTGCACCTCGCGAATACTGGGACGTCCAGTTCACGCAGTCGAGCACTCTGTCGGCCGAAGATGCTGCGGCCGAACTGGTCGAGCGGCTGCGCGAAAGTGTGCGCCTGCGCATGATCTCCGAAGTGCCGCTGGGCGCGTTTCTTTCCGGCGGCGTTGATTCGAGCGCGGTGGTCGCGATGATGGCGGGCATTTCGGCGGCACCGGTCAACACCTGCTCGATTTCGTTTTCCGACGCGCAGTACGACGAGTCGAAGTACGCGCGGCAGGTTGCGCAGCGTTATCGTACCCGGCACTACGTCGAGCGTGTTGAAAGCAACGACTTCGATCTGATCGACCGGCTCGCGAATCTTTACGACGAACCGTATGCCGACAGCTCGGCGATCCCGACCTACCGCGTCTGCGAGCTGGCCCGCAAACGCGTAACGGTCGCGTTGTCCGGGGACGGCGGCGACGAAAGCTTCGGCGGCTATCGCCGCTACCGGCTGCACATGATGGAGGAGCGTATGCGGCAGCCGCTGCCGCTCGCGCTGCGCCGGCCCGTGTTCGGCCTGCTCGGCCGTATGTATCCGAAGGCCGACTGGGCACCACGCGTGTTTCGCGGCAAGACCACCTTGCAGGCTCTGGCGCGCGATTCGGTGCAGGCCTATTTTCATAGCATGTCGATTCTGCGCGACGACACGCGCAGCCGCCTGTATTCCAACACGTTCAAGGGTCAGCTGGCGGGCTACAACGCGATCGAGGTCTTCAAGCGTCACGCGGCAAAAGCGAACCATGAAGACCCGCTGTCGCTGATTCAGTATCTCGACCTGAAGACCTATCTGGTCGGCGATATCAATACCAAGGTCGATCGCGCCAGCATGGCGCATTCGCTCGAAGTACGCGAGCCGCTGATGGATCACATGTTGGTCGAGTGGCTGGCCAGCCTTCCATCGTCGTACAAGCTGCGCGGCGGTGAAGGCAAGTGGCTGTTCAAGAAGGCGATGGAGCCATTCTTGCCGAACGAAGTGCTGTACCGGCCGAAAATGGGCTTTGCGGTGCCGCTCGCCTCGTGGTTGCGCGGGCCATTAAGCGAGCGTGTGCGCGCAGCGGTTCTCGGCGACAACCTGGGCGACACCGGCCTGTTCGATCCGGGCAGTCTGCGTCAACTGCTCGAGCAGCATCAGTCGGGGCGGCGCGACCACAGTGACTCGCTTTGGTCGCTGCTGATGTTCGATGCATTCGTCCGGCAGGGCGAAGTGCAGTTATCGTCGGCTACGGGCATACGCAGACTGTCGGCATGAACGCATTGAACGTAGAAAAAGCGAGTCCTCGCCTGCTAGTTTTCTCGTCGCTGTTTCCCAGCGCAGCGAACCCTAACGCCGGCGTATTTATCCGCGAGCGCATGTTCCGCGTTGCGAAGCACGTGCCAATCGTGGTCGTCGCTCCGCAAGCCTGGTTCCCGGGGCAGTCGCTGATTCGGCGGTTTCGTCCGCACTTTCGCCCAATGGGGGTGAGGCGTGAAACGATGGACGGGATCGAAGTGCACCGGCCGCGATTTCTTTGCATCCCCGGCGTGCTGAAGCAAACCGATGGCTTAATGATGGCGCTGTCCACGTTCTTTGCTGTGCAAGCTATCGCACGCGAGCATCGCGCCAACATCATCGACGCTCACTTCGGTTACCCCGACGGCTACGCTGCCGCGCTGCTCGGACGTTGGCTGCGACTACCCATAATCCTCACGATGCGCGGCAACGAGGCGCAGCAGGCACGTACCGGAGTTGCGGCCGCGCTTAAACGCGCGATTCTAAGGGCCGATCGATTGATTACCGTTTCCAGCGCGTTGCAGGCACTGGCGATCGAACAAGGCGCAGACCCCACGCGTGTGCAGGTAATCGGCAACGGTGTCGACCTTGGGAAGTTCGCACGCGTCTCGCAGGCCGATGCGCGATCCCGCTTTGGCCTGCCGCGCGATGCGAAAGTGTTGATCTCCGTCGGGGCATTAAGCCAGCGCAAGGGGTTTCATCGAGTGATCGAATGCCTACCCGAACTGCTGACGGAGCACGGCACCTTGCACTTGATGTTGGTCGGCGGCCCGGGGCCCGAGGGCGATATGGGGAGCCGCCTCGCGAGCATGGTGCAGACACTCGGGCTCGGAGATCGTGTTCACTTTCTTGGCCCGCTTGCGCACGAGCAATTGCATGTCGCGTTGTCTGCCGCCGACGTCTTCGTGCTTGCGACGTCGTACGAAGGCTGGGCCAACGTGTTTCTCGAAGCCATGGCGTGCGGCCTGCCGGTTGTGACTACCAATGTCGGAGGCAATTCGCAGGTCGTCAACGACGGTTCGCTCGGCCGCGTCGTTCCGTTCGGCGACGCCCAACTCCTGCAGCGAGCGATCGACGAAGCGCTGCGAACGCGGTGGGACCACGAGGCGATCCGTGCCTATGCCGAGTCGAATTCATGGGACCGGCGCATGCAGCCGCTGATCGATGCCTACCAGCAGCTGTTGTCCCGCAACCCAAAGGCGCATCGACCCGCGACATCAGAGGTCGGCCATGCTCGATAGCGTTCTGAGGACGATGTATTCAGTCCTGGCGCCCGCCGGTGATCGTGCGCGACTGTCGACTCTGATCTTTCACCGCGTGCTGGCTGCGTCCGACCCGCTGCTGCCCGACGAGCCGAGCGCCGCCGAGTTCGAGCGGCGCATGCGCTGGGTGCGGCAGCACTTCAACGTGATCCCGCTGGCCGACGCAATTCAGAAGTTAAGCAGTGGCACGCTTCCCGCGCGATCGTTAGCGATTTCTTTCGACGACGGTTATGCCGACAACGAACAGATCGCGGCGCCGATTCTGCGCAAGCTCGGTCTGCCCGCAACGTTTTTCATCGCAACCGGCTACCTCGACGGCGGCTGCATGTTCAACGATTCGATCATCGCTGCGCTGCGCGACTGCCGGGGCCGCAGTCTCGATCTGACTGAGCTCGGACTCGGAATGCACCTGCTCGAATCGCTCGATCAGCGCGGGCGGGCGATCTCGCTGTTATTGCCGCAGGTAAAGGGTCTCGATCCCGCACGTCGCACTGTAGTTGTGGCGCGTATTTGCCAGCTGGCGGCAGTCGTTCCGCCCGATAACTTGATGATGACCTCGTCGCAGGTAGTTGCACTTGCCCGCGACGGCTTCGGCATCGGCGCGCACACGGTCAACCATCCGATCCTCGCACTCCTGGATCCGGTTGCCGTGCGCGACGAGATTCAAATCGGCCGGCAGCGGCTGGAAGAAATCACCGATCGCCCGGTGCGCTTATTCGCCTACCCCAACGGCCGACCTGGAGAGGATTACACGATTCACACGACCGAGCTGGTACGGCAACTGGGTTTTGCAGCGGCCTTCTCGACTGCGAATGGCATTGCGAGACGCAACGCGGATCTTTTTCAGCTGCCGCGCTTTACACCGTGGGACAAGGGCAAACTGAAATTTGGCTTGAGAATGGTGCGCAATATGCTGAACGCAAATCCATCGATCGAAGTGCCGGTAGCGCCGTCGGACGCACCCACTGCGCCTGCAAGCACGCACCCACAATGAAAATCAGCATCTTCGGCCTTGGTTATGTGGGCAGCGTTTCAGCGGCATGCCTTGCGCGCGACGGCCATGATGTGCTGGGTGTCGATCTGAATCCTCAGAAACTCGCATTGATTCGCTCCGGCAGGGCGCCGATTGTCGAGGAGGGGATTCAGGAACTGACCCAAGCGGCAGTGCAATCCGCCCGCCTGAGGGTCACTAACGACGCAGCGGTAGCAATCGACGAAACCGAGGTGTCGTTCATTTGCGTCGGCACGCCGTCGTCGTCGAACGGTTCGCAGGATCTGTCCGCGGTGGTGCGCGTGTCCGAAGTGATTGGCGACGCGCTCGCGCGCAAGTCGGCGTTCCACACCGTGGTGCTGCGATCGACGGTGGCGCCGGGCACTGCGCTGCAAATCGTGCGTCCGGCGCTCGAAGCCGCGAGCGGCAAGCGCTCGGGGGTCGACTTCGGGCTGTGCTTTCAGCCCGAGTTTTTGCGCGAAGGAAGCTCGATCAGGGACTATGACCATCCGCCCTTTACCCTCGTCGGTGCGGACTCCGCCGATTCGATCAAAGCATTGCGACAACTGTTTGGGCATCTGCCGTGCGACTTCATCGCAACCGACATCAAAACCGCGGAAGCGCTGAAGCTGGTGTGTAATGCCTTTCACGCGCTGAAAATCACGTTCGCCAACGAGGTCGGCCGCATTGCCGGCGCGCTGGAGATCGACGGGCGGCAGATCATGTCGCTGGTCTGCCGCGATACCCGACTGAATATCTCGCCGGCCTACCTGAAGCCGGGTTTTGCGTTCGGCGGGTCGTGCCTTCCCAAAGACTTGCGCGCGCTGACGTACCTCGGTCGAGCGCGCGATGTTGAAACTCCGGTGCTGAGCAGCATTCTGTCGAGCAATCAGATTCATATCGATAAAGTGGTCGAGCGCGTGCTGGCCGACAAGCGCCGGCGAATCGGACTTCTCGGGCTGAGCTTCAAACCCGGAACGGACGATCTGCGTGAAAGCCCGCTCGTCGCTCTGGCCGAACGTCTGCTTGGAAAAGGCTTGCGGCTGTCGATCTACGATGCCGATGTAAGCCTGTCGCGGCTGATTGGTGCCAACAAGCAGTACATCGAGGAAGCCATTCCGCATTTGGGTGAACTGCTGGCCGCTAGAGCGGAAGACGCAATCGGGGGTGCGGACATTGTGATTGTCGGGCATTCGACGCCGGGCCTATGGGATGCGGTGTACGCAAACACCGCTCCTGAGCAACTCGTGATCGACCTGGCGGGTACTGGCGATCGTGCGCGCATTCGATCGAGCTACTGGGGCGTGTGCTGGTGACGAGACCGGAGCTCGTCTTCGTCTCTCCGCGATTTCTGTTTCCGGCCGACTCGGGCGGCGCGATCCGTACCACGGAAATATTGCGCAATATGCGCGGCGGAAAATTTCGAATTCGCTTGCTGAGTCCGGCGACTGGTGATCAGGAAGAGCGCCATGTAACGCAATTGGCGCAGATTGCGGATCGATGGAATTTTTGGCCGGCGCAGAAATCAACGGCGACCGCTGCGGCGCGACGCTTGCCGCTGTTGGCATCGCACCTACCGCTTGCAGTCGCGTCGGACCGCTCGAGCGCGGGCATCAAGCTAATTTCAAACGCGCTGGCGGAGCGACCAGGCGTTGTCGTGTTCGATTTCCTTCATTCGGCAGTACTCGCGCCGTCGTTGCTTGACGTTCCGTCGGTCCTGTTTACGCACAACGTGGAGGCCGAGATTGTTGAGCGGCACTTGCTGCATGCGACACGGTGGTGGCAAAAGCGGATATGGCGCAGCCAACTCGTCAAGATGCGACGCTTCGAGCGCGACGCGCTGCTACGCTTCGACCGCATCGTGGCCGTGTCGGCGCGCGATGCACAACGCTTTCGGGAGGAGTGCGGTGCTGAACATGTCGATGTCATCCCGACTGGTGTCAACCTCGATTACTTCCACTTTGCGCCGAGCGAACCGGACGGTCGCGTAGTGTTCGCCGGCTCGATGGACTGGCTCGCGAATATCGATGCCGTCCGCTGGTTTCGAGCGGCGATCTGGCCGCAGATCAAGGCTCAGCATCCGACTGCGACGATGACGGTAATCGGGCGCAATCCACCTGCGGACTTGCGCTCGACATCGCTATCCGACTGGACCATGACGGGCCGCGTGGATGACATTCGGCCGTATGTGCACAAGGCAACCGTGTATGTGATTCCGATGCGCATCGGCGGCGGAACGCGCATCAAAGCGTTCGAGGCGATGGCGATGGGTGTGCCGGTCGTATCGACGTCGGTCGGAATGGAGGGTCTAGATGTCGAACCCGGACGCCACTACCTGCAGGCGGATACGCAGGAGCAGTTTGCGCAGGCGGTTGTGTCGTTGTTGTTAAGACCGGAACTAGGTCGCACCCTGGCCGATCAGGCTCGGCAGCATGTGCAGCAGCACTACTCGAATGCGAAAGTCGCACGTGCGTTCGAAAAAATCTGCGAACAGGCAATGCGATGAATGCGACTACGTCGCGCGACGACTCACTTGATCATCGTTCGGACCCGAACTTTCTCGCTTATTACGAAGAGGCGAGTCTTTCCGATGCCACGGCGCAGCGGTTCCGTACTATCCGAGACAAGTCATTGGCCTTGCTGGCAGCGCGCGGGCGCTCTACTGCGCACCTGCGTGTGGCCGATATCGGCTGTGGGGCCGGGACACAGTCGCTGCTATGGGCCGAGCTCGGTCACTCCGTGTTCGGCCTTGACGTCAGCGCGCCTCTTATCGACGTGGCGCAGCGCCGCGCCGTGGAGCGCGCGCTCGTGATTGATTTTAAGGTTGGCACTGCGACTGCATTGCCGCTCGAAGACGGTTCGGTCGACGTGTGCCTGCTGCCGGAACTGCTCGAGCACGTTCCCGAGTGGAAAACCTGTCTGCACGAAGCCGTACGCGTGGTCGACTCCGGCGGTCTGCTGTATCTGAGCACAACCAACACGCTATGTCCGGTGCAAAGCGAGTTCAATTTGCCTTGGTACGGCTGGTATCCAGGTTTCGCGAAGCGGTATTTTGAGCGACTGGCGGTAACGACTCGGCCGCAGCTTGCGAATTACGCGACATACCCGGCCGTTAACTGGTTCAACATTTATGGGCTGCGCGACTATCTCGCGCCGTTCGGCTTCGACTGCTTCGACCGCTTCGACATGATCGACGTAGACCGCGCGCGAGCGCCGCTGCGTGTGTTCGTGAACATGGCGCGCGCCCTGGCGCCGCTACGCTTCATCGGACATGTCCTGACACCTGGCACCGCGGTGTTTGCTGTCAAGACGAAGTAATCGGCGAGTGAGTCGGGGCGCGCGCTGGCGCCGGCTCCTGCCCCTGCACGACGTTTTCCTTGCGAACGACATGCCAGGTGACGACCAGCGCGATCATCAGAAAATACGGCATGTCCCAATAGGCAAGGTTAAGAAACAGGCCGCCGACGAAGTACCCCACAAGACTCACCTGAATCATCGTCGCCAGCGAGTACGCCCAATTGGATTGCGGATCATTGCGGGTGCGCTTGATAATGCGGCGGCTCAACTGCCAAGTGAGTATCCAGAACAACGCGAACAGTGCGAGGCCAACGAAGCCATGCTCGCCCAGCACCTGAAAGTAGATGCTGTGGGCCGAATGGGTCAGCACATAGTCTGGGAAGTAACGGCGGAAAACTTCGTGCGTATACGGCTCGAAGCCGCCGCCCACCAGCGGCCGGTCGACGGCTAGGTTGTACAACATCGTCCACGTATTCAAACGTCCCACCGCCGAGGCGTCTTCCGCATAGTCGCCGATGGAGTTCATGCGCGCTTCCCACGCCGCTGGTAGGAACGGCAGAAACGCAAGGCCGATCAACAGCGCGACCAATCCCAGGCTGATCTTGTGCTTCGATTTCAGCCACAGGAAGCCAAACATCGCGACGATTGCGAGAAATCCTCCTCTCGAGTAAGTCCCGACCACGGACACGACGCACAGCACGATCGACACCGCAATCGCCGCACGCATCCAGCGGCTGGTCGAGATGATGTAAAGGTAGGAAAACAGCGGAATCGTCATGATGACCGCGAGCGCAATCGCGTTGTTATCCTCGATGAACGTTTCGGGAGGACCCCACACCCGGTCTGCGCCGGCTGTCGCAATCGTGAACAGTCCACCCTTGACGCCGAAAAAGCCAATCGAAACGACGATGATGAGTATCAGCCACATCACGTGCTCGCGCTTGTGCAGAGTGAACAGTGCAAGGAACGTGACGAACAAAATCTTCACCACCCGTTCCAGCATCTCGACCGCTTGATCCGGCTCGAGCGCGAACAGCGTCGTTAAGCACATCCATCCAACAAAGGCCAGCAACACCCATGCAGCCGCGCCGCCCTTGAATTGACGCGGCTCCTTGGTCAGAAAGAGCGCGATCACGGTGGTGACGGCGACGACGAACGCGAATGGAAACGAGTAGGCGAATCCCCACGCTCCGCGATGTGGATTCATCAGACTTAGCCAAACCCAGTAACCGATGCCGACCGCAGGGTTGCGCAGGATGAACGGAATACCGCCGGCAACGATCAGGAACATGACGATGTCGCGCATACTCAGAGCCGAAACCGGGGAACGTGCCGCTCAAGCCAGTGCTCGAGCATCATCAGCACCCACACCATCTCACCGTAAAACCCCGAATGCTCGCGCAGACGATTCGAAAACAGATCGTGCACCAGTTCGCGGCGGATAAATCCGCGCTCGGCCAATCGCTCAAGTGAAGCCGAAGCGAACCGGACCAGCGGCTCGTCGCGAATCAGCCATGGTCCGAACGGAAGGCCGAAGCCGTGTTTTTTCTTGCGAATGATCTGCTCCGGAAGAAAATCGCGCAGCGCATCCTTGAAGAAATATCTCAGCGTAAGGCCGCGCACCTTCATCGAAGGCGGAAGGCTAAGCGAAAAATCGAGCAGCCCGTCATCGAGAAAAGGGAATCCGACCACCTGTTTTGCCAGTTGCGCAGTGAGCCTGACCTTCGGCAAATCGCTGTCGGTCAGCGTAAAGCGCCAATCGTAAGCAAGCATCCGGTCGACGATCGAACGAGCGCTAGTCGCCTGGTACACCTCGCGCTGCAACGTGCGCGGCTCGGTGCCGTTGACGTGATCGAGGAACAGCGGCGTGAATACCGCGCCGGCGCCAAATCGATCAAGCAGGTTGTACGACTCCATTCGCTCGGGCATCGGCTCGCGTGCTTGCTCGACATAGCGCCCCAGCTTCCTGATGCCGGGAAAATCGCGGGCGCCGCCGGCCCCGACCAATATAGGTTCAATCGCGCGCCGCCGAAGCGCGGCGGGCAATGCCTGGTAGGCGGAAAAAACCTTCTGCCGCGCGTATCGCGTGTTTCCGCCGAACAGCTCGTCCCCGCCGTCACCGGCCAGCAGCTTCTCAATGCCATGCTCGCGCGCAATATTCGCGCAGTAATACGCGGGGAGTGCGGACGAGTTCCCGAACGGTTGATCGTAGTGGGCGGCGACCCGCGGAACCGCGCGTACGAGTTCGTCCGGCGTCAAATAGTGTTCGTGCAGGCTGGCGTTGAAGTGTCTGGCGGCCAATCGCGCGTACGACATTTCATCGTAGCCGCTCGCATCGAAGCCGATCGAAAAGGCATTTACCGGCTCGCCTGTCGCGAGTCCCAAATGCCCGACCACGGTGGAGCTGTCGGTGCCGCCGCTTAAGAATGCGCCGATGCGCGGCGTCGTGACTTCTCGTTCGACCGCTTGCCTGAGCAATGTACGGAAACGCTCGCGCTCAGTTGCGAGATCGAAATTCTGCTTTGCTTCGAACGCCGGTTGCCAGGTCAGCGTCGAGTGCAACCCGCCTGCGTCGAACAACAGCTGCGTGGCGGCCTGCATTCGCTGCACGCCACGAAAGATCGTGCGCGGTGCCGGAATGACGTGAAAGTAGACATAGTTGAAGATCGCCTGTAGATCGACTTCGCATCGATCCGCGTGACTAATGGCGTCGGCTCGATCGGAAAAGACAAGCCTCGAACCTTCGATCGCCCAGCACAGTGGAAGCACTGCAAAACGATCAGTTACCAGCGTCAGGCCGGCGTGCGCCAGATCGATGTGGACGATCGAAAAACGCCCGCGGAGAGTCTCCCATTTAAGTGTGGCAGCCACGCCTGCGACCTCTGCAGCCGTCATCGCATGCATGTCCTGATCACGCGGCTCCCCGAGAACGGCGGTGATGCCGCGTTCGGCAGCATGGACCGCTCCGCAGCCAGACTTCAACTGCAGCGAAAACGCAGGCCCGCTGACTCGCGTGAGGCCCGCGACCGCATCGTGTTCTACCCGAGGCGCTGCTGGAGGATGGCCTGCCGTGAGTTTGCGATCGAACCAGCCGCTTAGTGCGGCCACCGCGCGGTCATCCGGCACGAGCGCAGCGCTACCGGGCGAGGCGCTGAAACGCGCCGGGATTTAACGGCGTCAATTGCGTGAAGCCGGGCAACTCCACGGAACCGGCTGCGTGCCGGTACTCGCGCGTTGGCAGGTCTTTACCGGGCACCACACCAGCGCGGCCGGCAGCGCCCGCCGGCTTGCTGCCGAGGCGAAGGCGATAGTCGAACTGCGCCGGGTTGACGAAGTCATCGGGTCGCGCCTGAACGTTGCCCCTGACGGCGGCTTGCGTTTTCACATCGAGTTCGCCAAGCCCTACCGTGATGTTGTTGGTTATGACCGCCTCGGCAGCGCCCGCACGAACCGAGATGAACACTCCCCCCTGCGATCGATCGTTAACAAGTGTGTTGAACGCGATGTGCGCATGATTGACCGGCCAGCGATAACCTTCGGCGCCAAAGGAAACCAGCACCGGGTTTTCGGTCTGGTTGCCCTGCTGAATCAGGTTGCCGATTGCTCTCAGGGCGCCTCCATTCGGAAGATCCATCTCGTAACTCGACGAGCCGCCTTCGCCGGTCAGGCGGCTGTATGAAACCGATGTTGCCTTCGCGCGGCTTTTCAGCAAGTGTCCCGTGCGCGCTCGTGCGAAGTAGCTGCCGGTGACTTCCAGCGCGGCGATCGTTCCTGCATACAAATTGTGGCTTTGCCCATCGCCTGCGCCGTTGTTCAGAAATGTCGAATCGACGACGCGCAGTTCGATGCTCGAATCGTTCGACGTGAGAATGCCGTTCTCGTTGTCTTCGAACAGGCAATTAACGACCGTCAGTCTGCCTCGTTCGAGCCGGATCCCCGCGCCGTTGAGATCGGACACGCGCGCGCCGGAAAATGCGAGATTCTCGATCGTTGTGTTGCTACCACGGACGACGAAAATTCCTTTTCCTTCTGCCATCGCTACGCCGTCGGCCACCACCCGCGGGCGTTCGCCGATGCCACGAATCACGAGATTGTCTTGCGTCCATACGGCAACATCGCGCCGATAGTCGCCCGCTTCGACTTCGACGACGTCGCCGTCGCGCGCAATCTGGGCGGCTTTTTGCAGCGTGCGAATTTCGTGTGAAGGGCCGACGCGGATGATGTTCGACGCCTCCGTAGTAAGCGGCACGCCCAAGACAAGGAAAGCGAGAAGCGAAACAAATCGGCGCATGGGTTGCATGTTAACGTTGTTTGAAGCGGCTCTGTCGGTGGATGCGGCGCGGTCGATGCGACTCAGGATTCGTATTTGTCACCATTGGTCATTCTCGGCGCTTCGATTACCGGCCTTGCGGTAGCAAGAGACGCGCGCGCGCGCGGGTTAAGTCCGGTTGTCGTCGATTCGGAGGACGGGCCAGCGTTCCGTAGCCGATGGGTAACGTCGGTCAACGTCGTTTCGATGACCCAGGCAGCGACGATCAACCGCATCCTGAGTTTGGGCGGCGTGGACGCTGCATTGATTGCGACGTCCGATCATTGGATTCGTTTTTTGATCGATCATCGGGCGAACCTGACTTCGGCATTCAAGACCATCGTGCATCCCGACAACACCACGCTCGAAATTTGCCTCGACAAGATGGCGTTTGCGCAATGGTGCGCGGAAGCGGCCCTGCCGTGTCCGCAGACTTGGATGCCGGGCCGCCAAGCGCGTCCGGCGTCCCTGGGTTTTCCGTTGCTGTTGCGGCCGGTGCGAACTTTGCATAGCAGCCGCGAGCTCGACTTACCCAAGGCAGTAGAGGCGCAGGATGAGGCGGAGCTCGCGCACTGGCTGTCCCAGTTCGAGGCTAAGGGTGTAGTCCCGCTGGTCAGCGAATCGCTGCTGGGCCGAGCGCTTGAGCAATATTCGGTGCCGTTTGCACGGCGCGACAGCCAGATGCTGCTGTTTACCGCGTGCAAAGTCCGTCCCGCCGCCGAGCTTTGTCAGACCGGTACCTGCGTTGAAATGCGCAACGACGAACGGGCAAAGCAATTAGGCCGGGCTGCCATTGAACGCCTGGACTACTTCGGAATCGGCGAGGTCGAGATACTCCGCGACACGCACACTGGAAAGGACTACCTAATCGAGATCAACGCCAGACCCTGGTTGCAGTACGCGCTGGCGCCGGCATCGAACCACGATTTCCTGGGGCTGGTGCTTGGGCTTTCACCGGACAGTAAGCAAACTGCCGTACGCGCAGGAAAGACCTGGATTGATCTGTATCAGGATCTTTTCGTCGCTTTTTCCCGCTCGATAGGCGTGGTTCGCCACGGGCGTCTCGGACTCTTTGCGTATCTTCGATCGCTCATTCGCTGCAATGTCTTCGCGCTGTTTGATTGGCGCGACCCGCGTCCGTTTCTGCAGTCTTTGCGGCATCGATGACGCGCAACGTGTTGATGCTCGCGTTCCACTTTCCGCCATTCGCGCAGAGCAGCGGCAGCATTCGGACGCTGAGCTTTGTGCGCCATCTGCCCGAACACAACTGGCAACCGGTTGTGCTGACTGCACGCCCGCGCGTTTATCCGGAAGTCGATGACCGCAGTCTGGAAAGGGTGCCGCAACGAACGCGCATCGTGCGTGCGGCCGGTCTGGATATCGCGCGCCATGTTGCCATCGCCGGGCGTTATCCCACGTGGCTCGCGACGCCCGACCGCTGGAATACGTGGGCCGCGGCCGCAGTCATTGCCGGACTCGTTTGCATTCGGCGCCACAAACCCGCAGTTCTTTGGGCCACGTTTCCAATTGCGAGTGCGCTGGTGGCTGCGATGGTGCTACACAGATTGACCAGACTCCCGCTGGTCGTCGACCTGCGCGATCCGATGGTGTACGAAGGCTGGCCCGAGGAGCGGTGGATGCGGAGTACGTACTGCCGGATCGAGAAGCGGGCGGTCAGCATGGCTGCGGCCATCGTCGTCACGACGCCGAGCGGGCGGCGTCTGTATGTCGAACGGTATGCGAATGTGCCGGCTTCGCGCTTCAGGATCATCGCGAACGGCGTTGATTTCGCGATGGACGCTGACGTCCCATCCGATCCACGCGCGCACAGCGAGCCGATCGTATTAGTTCACAGCGGGCTGATGGAAGTGCCCGACCGGGATCCAACGGCGTTCTTCGAGGCGATCGCGCAGATGCGTACGCGAGGTGACATCGCTGACAACACATTGCGCGTGATATTGCGGGCAACCGGCCGCGATGGAGAATATCGCCGTCAGATCGCCTCGCTTGGAATCGATCGCATTGTTTTTGTGGAAGGGAGAATCTCGCATTCCGAAGCCATTGCCGAGATGCGGCGCGCCGATGGTCTGCTGTTGTTTCAGGGCGCGCAGTGCAATCGACAAATCCCCGCCAAGGCTTACGAGTATCTGGCCTGCCGGCGTCCGATCATCGGCCTGCTCGATGCGGCGGGCGATACGCATCAGCTGCTCGCGGATCAATGGAAAGCACCATATGTCGCCGACATGAGTTCCGCTCCGGCAATCGCCGACGTGCTTCGAAAATTCATGCGTGATTTCCGCCGGCACGATGTGTTCATTCCGGACGCAGGCCTGGTTGAACGGCATTCGCGAGCACTTGGTGCTGGCAAGCTCGCGGCATTGTTCGACGAAGTGGCAGGCGAGGCTGCGCATGTTTAGCTCCGCAAGGCGCTTCGCCAAGAAACTGGTCATCGACGCGGTGCATGCGCGCAACGAGCGCGAGCGCGCAAGATTGCAACAAACCAACGGCATCGCCCCCGCGGCGTGGGGCGCGACCGTCGGCGAGACCGGCAACCTGGTGATCGATGGCGTCGATGTTGCGCAGCTTGCCGGCGACTACGGCACACCGCTGCACGTGGTCAGCCAGTCGCGACTGCTCGCCGACTACGCGCGCTTCGAAACCAGTTTCAAAAGCCTGTACCCGAACATCGCGATCGGATATTCGTACAAAACGAATCCGCTGCCCGGGGTAATCAAGGTGCTGCATGAAGCCGGCGCGCTGGCCGAAGTTATTTCTCACTTCGAACTGTGGCTGGCGCTCGAGCTCGGCGTGCCCGCGCAACGAATCATTTTCAACGGCCCCGGCAAGACGCGGGATGCGATCGAGCTCGCAGTGAATCGCGGCATCGGCATGATCAACGTCGATGGTCTGAGCGAGATCGACGAGATTGCTCAAGCCGCGCGCACTGCGCAGCGGCCGCAGAACGTCGGAATACGCGTGATCACTTCCGTCGGTTGGTCCTCGCAATTCGGCCTCGGCATTGCCTCGGGCCACGCGATGGAGGCTTTCCGCCGAATTCGACAGCACGATCGTCTGGCGCCGACCGGGCTGCACTTTCACCTGGGCACTGGTATCAGGGATGTGGCGATCTACCTGCAGGCAGTGCGCGAGATGCTCGAATTCGCACGGGCGCTGCGAGCGGAACTTGGGATCGAGATCACGCAGCTGGATCTCGGTGGTGGCTTCGGCGTGCCGACGGTGCGCCCGTTTACCGAATGGGAAGTGCGACTGATGCAGAACGGCCGCCCGCCGGGGCCGGTCGATGTGGCGGCTGCGGCGCGGCCCGATGATTACGCACGCGAAATTATCGCGCTGCTCCGACAATATTATTCAGAAGCCGCGTTGCCGATGGTGATCTTCGAACCCGGCCGAGCCATCACAAGCAGCGCGCAATGCCTGGTACTGCGAGTGCTCGCCATCAAGGAAAATCGCAGCGTCATTGTCGACGGTGGAAAAAACATTGCGATGCCCCCTGGCTATGAGCTGCATGAGCTGCTCGCCGTGACGGGTGCGGCGGACCCGCGCGACAGCCGTTACGATTTTTACGGCCCGTTGTGCCATCCGGGCGATCTTCACTTTCAATCGAAGGCATTCCGAAAGCTCAAGGCGGATGATCTCGTTGCGATCATGGATGCCGGCGCGTACTTCATTTCCAATCAAATGAACTTTTCGCATCCGCGACCGGCGGCGGTGATGGTCAACGCCAGCCGCAGTTCGCTGCTGCGTCAGCGGGAGTCGTTCGAGGATGTCGTTCGACTGGACAGGCGATAAACGACTCCCCGTCCCGCAAGTTTGGTATGGGCGCCCGCGCCGCCGTGTATTTTCTACCGAAGCCTGAAGTCCTTCCAATTCATATCACGTCATGCATTAGGCCGATTGCGTAATTGCTTGCGCCGGCCCGATAGCGTCAAATCCACCGCAGCAAAAGAGGAGCAGCGGAAAGCTCCCAAAATTACACAAACAAGCGGTGTCATTGTAGAAAGTGGATGCATGAAACAGGTTGTGCGCCGTAAAGTCTTAGGGTTTGGGTTGGGAGCGGGAGCGCTATTGCTCCTCGGTTGTGATTTCAGTCATGAGGAGGCTCCGGGAGCAGCGGCGTCCCCTCCTGCCGCCGCACCGCCTCCGGCGTCAGTCGCCTGGATGGTCAATCCCCCGTCATTCGCCGTCGGCAGCGGCGCCACATTCAATCTAGCCGCCACGTTGCCGGCGGGCGTTGCTCGAGGCGGCGCCTTCGGCGTCAACTCCGCCGGAGCCAAACTTCCTACCGGAATGACGCTGACGCCGGCGGGAATACTGTCGGTGGGAGCAGCCACAGTG
>Ga0136614_10000929_pt1 | contig 16213 bp, 14 predicted proteins | sample AntDrymUQ2792106_2_FD_106643 | JGI IMG/M metagenome (GOLD analysis project Ga0136614, IMG submission 106643) | Polar desert sand microbial communities from Dry Valleys, Antarctica - metaG UQ279 (21.06) | ecosystem: Environmental > Terrestrial > Soil > Desert | place: Antarctica: Dry Valley... | reverse complement strand
GAGCACGACGAGGCGGTCGACCTCGAGCAGGCACGCGCCGAGGCGGCCGAGCGCTTCGGCTCGCTCGTGTCGGGCCTGCGCCTCTACAAGCAGGGCGGCCTCGCGCTCGCGCCGCTCGCCTGGGCGCGCTTGGGCGACGGTCCGTGGCGCAGTGGTCGGATCGCGGCGGGTGGGGCCACGCGCGGCGAGCCATGGACGCTCGCCGAGGGCGAGGAGGCCGAGCTCGTCGAGTTCCTCGACGCCGTCGCGAGCGCCAACCCGAGCGGCGCCGTGTGCTGGGCGCTTCGCCGCTTCGAGCTCGGTTGCGAGCGGGCGCTCGAGACCGAGGCGCTGTCGGACTACCTGCTCGCCCTGGAGGCCCTGCTCGACGCCGGCGATGACGCCGGACGTGCCTCGCTGTCGCTGCGGGTGGCCGCGCTGTGCGCCGAGGAGCACGAGCGCCGGCGCGTCCAGCGCCGCGTGAGCCTCGCCTTCTCGCTCGAGCGCTTCCTGATCGGCGGTGGCTCGGGGGACGCGTACGTGGAGGCGATCGGGCCGGAGTCCCCGCGCGTGCTGGTGCTCGAGATCGAGCAGCTCCTGCGCGCGCTCCTGCGCGACCTGCTGTGCGGCTATCTGGACCCGAACCTGTGCGCCGCCGCCGACGAGATCCTGCTCGAGGCGGGCGCGGAGATCGAGGTCACCGCACGCGACCTGCGCCTCGACCTCGGCGAGGAGCCACACGAGCAGCCACCGCCCGATCGCGACCCCGTCGAGCCTCGGCAGAGCGGGACCGTCGCGGCGCCGGCGCCCGCGGCGAGCGAGGCAGACGTCGATCGCATCGAGCCGTGGCACCCGCGCGGCGAGCGCTTCGAGACGGGCCCCGGCGACTCCGTCACCGCGTCGGCCGACTGGGACTTCGACGGCGACTCGGCCGGCTACGGGGCGCCGGTATAGTCGGCCCGCGTCGCGTCCGCCCCCGGCCCGAACAGGTGCCGGCTCACGCGGGCGAGCCCGGCGATGTCGTTCACGCCTGCCTCGAGATCCGGCACCTCTATCAACGGCGCGTGCGCGAGCTCGCGGCGCAGCCGCTCGAGCCCGCCGCGATCGCGCTCGGCCAGCGCGCGCGCGTCGTGCGCGCCGGTCGCCACCTTCTGCGCGAGCTCCGGGCCGACCAGCCGGACGAGCTCCGCATGATCGCCCGGCCCGAGCGGCGGGCCGTCGTGGACCCGGTTCACGACCGCCCCGGCGAGCCGCATCCCGGACCCACGCAGGCGTCCGGCGAGGAAGATCGTCTCGCCGACGGACTCCGGGCGCGGTGAGGTGACGGCCACGAACGCCGTCGCGGGATCGCCGAGCAGCTCTTTGACGCGTGCGGCGCGAGCGCGGAAGTCGTCGGCCATCGAGTCGAACGCGCGCAGGAACTCGCTGACCTCGCGCAGCAGCTCGACGCCTGAGACCCGCTCGAGCACGGCGAAGGCCGCGCCGGCGCCACGACCGGCCACCCGGAGCCCCAGCCGGCCGGGCCTCGTAAGCAGGCGCAGCGAGCGCGAGTCCACGAAGCGCAGCAGGCGCCCCGGCGCGTCGAGGAAGTCGAGCGCGTTGCGGGTCGGCGGGGTGTCGAGCACGACGACGTCGTAGCCACCCTGCTCGTGCAGCTCGTAGAGCTTCTCCATCGCCATGTACTCCTGGGTCCCGGCCACGGCGCTCGAAAGCTGCTGGTAGACCGGGTTCGAGAGGATCGTCGCGCGCGTGCGCGCGTCGGGGGCGTAGCGCGCGACGACGTGGTCCCACGTCCGCTTGGCGTCCAGGGTCAGCGCCCACAGCTCGCCCTCGACGCGCAGCCCTGCGGCGGCCAGGCGCTCGGGCTCGACGCGCCGCGGCTCGTCGTCGAGCGCGGCGAGGCCGAGGGCGTCAGCGAGGCGACGGGCAGGGTCGATCGTCACGACCGCGACCCGCGATCCGTCCGCGGCGAGCCCGGTCGCGAGCGCCGCCGCGACCGTCGTCTTGCCGACTCCGCCCGGACCGGCGCAGATGCACACACGCTTGCCCGCGAGCAGGTCGCCGGCGCTCACCGGGCCGGCTCGAGTGCCTGCGAGAGCCGCTCGAGCGTCGAGCGATCGAGCGCCCCGTCGGCGAGCCGTGGAAGCGTCACCACCGCGTCGTCTCCGAGCGCCTCCCTCAGGCGCTCCACCTGCCTGCCCTGCTCGAGCGCCCGGCCGTGATCTGCGAGCGCCTGGCGCAGCGCGTCGGTCGCCGGGGACGCGCCGTCAGCGGACAGCGAGGCCTCGATACGAGCGACCTCGGAGCGCTCGAAGCGCTCCGCGATGAGCCCGCTCACGACCACCTGCCGTAGCTCGACCCCGAGCTCGTCGCGCAGCTGCGCCGACAGCTCGAGCGTCTCGTTGACCGGCGTCTCCTCGGGCAGCGCCGCGGCCACGACCGCCGTGCGGCTCGGGTCTGAGATCAGCCCTCCGATGATCTCGGCCTGGCGGTGCACCGGGCCCGCGCTCGCCACGTCGCGAAAGGTGCTCGGCGCGCCGAGGAGGCCGAGCGCGTGGCCGGTGGCGGGAGCATCGAGGACGACCAGGTCGTAGGCGCTCGCGCCGTCGCTTCGCCGCTCGGGCTGTGCCAGCTCCCAGACCTTTCCCATCGTCACCAGCTCGCGCAGCCCCGGGGTCGCGTCGGCGAGCGACTGGAAGAGGCGATTGTCGAACAGCAATCCGGAGACGGTGCTCGACCCGAGGCGGTCGCGCAGGTACTCGGCGAGCGCGGCCCTGGGCTCGAGCGAGATCGCCCACAGGCCTGGCGAGAGCTCGGTCTCGACATGACCCGCGGGCCGCCGCCCGAACGCCCGCGACACGCTCTCGCCGCCTCCCACCTCGCAGACGATCGCGCGCCCGCCCGCACGCGTCCGGGCGAGCGCGAGCGCTGCGGCGACTGTGGTCTTTCCGGCTCCGCCCTTGCCGGTCACCACCACCAGGCGCCTGTCGAGCAGCGATAGCACCGCGGAAGCGTAGGAGCGTCCGGCGCCGCTGGAAGGATTCACGCTCGCCCGTACGAATACGGAGAGCGAGATGGGCCTGATCGACCATGCACGCAGGCGGACGGGCCCTTGAGCAAGAAGCAGAAGGGCGCGAAGGTGATCGCCTTCGCCAACCAGAAGGGCGGCGTCGCCAAGACGACGACCACGCTCAACCTTGCCGCGGCGTTCGTCGAGAAGGGCCACCGCGCCCTGTGCGTGGACATGGACCCGCAGGGCAACCTCACGATGAGCCAGGGGATCGACCCGGACACCGTCGAGAAGTCGATGTACGACGTGCTCGTGCACGGCATCCCGATCCGGGAGGCGATCCAGACACGTGAGGTCGACGTGGCCTGCGCCTCGATCGACCTGGCAGGCGCCGAGATCGCGATGTCGACCCAGATCGGCCGCGAACGCTCGCTCGAGCGAGCGCTCGCGTCCGTGCGCGGTGACTACGAGTTCATCTGCATCGACACGCCGCCCTCGCTCGGCTTGCTCACGATCAACGCGCTGACCGCCGCCGACAAGGTGATCGTGCCCGTGCAGTGCGAGTACCTTTCGATGCGCGGGCTGATCCAGCTTCAGAACACGCTCGCCATGATCCGCGACAACTTGAACCCGAACGTGGAGATCGAGGGCATCCTGCCGACGCTCGTCGACACGCGCACAGTGCACGCCAAGGAGGCGATCGAGTTGCTCGAGGAGAACTTCGGCGATCGCGTATTCGCATCGCGCATCCGCAAGACCGTGCGCTTCGCCGAGGCGCCGGTCAAGGGCATGTCGGTGCTCAAGTACGACCCGGACGGCAGGGCGGCCTACTCCTACCGCCAGCTCGCGAAGGAGGTCCTCGACAATGGCTAACCCGAAGCGCCCGCGCGCGAGCATGCGCGAGGGCCCGCTGGCCGAGCTCTTCCGCCAGACCGATAGCGTTGCCGGGCCGGCCGCACCCGCCGCCCCTCCGCGGGCTCCCGGCTCGAGCGAGCCTGCGCCGCTCGGGGCGCCCGGCCGCCCCGCTCCCGCGTCGGTTGCCGCTGCCCGCACGGCGGCGCCGAGGCCGCCCGCGCGACCTGAGGAGCGCCTGCGCGCGGTCTTCTCCGCCGACATCCCCGAGGACATCCTCGAGCGCCCGCGCTACGGGCGCGAGGAGCCCCGCCTCGCCGTCGATCTCGATCCCGTCAGGAAGCCGGTGCTGCGCGTGGTGGGCGTGGGCGGCGCCGGCGTCAACGCCGTCAACCGCATGATCGAGGCCGAGGTCGCCGGCGTCGAGTTCATCGCCGTCAACACCGACATCCAGTCGCTGCAGCAGTCGGGCGCGCACGTGACCGTCGACATCGGCAGCCACGCGACCCGCGGGCTCGGCTCGGGCGCCGACCCGAGCGTCGGCCACGCCGCGGCGATGGAGGAGTACGACGGCATCAAGGCGCTGCTCAAGGGCTCAGACATGGTCTTCGTCGCCGCGGGGGCGGGCGGAGGCACCGGCACCGGCGCGGCGCCCGTGATCGCGCGGATCGCGCGCGAGGTCGGAGCGCTGACCGTCGGCATCGTCACCAAGCCCTTCGGGTTCGAGGGCGCCCGACGTGCGGAGCAGGCTGACACCGGCGTCGAGGAGCTCGCGCGCGAGGTCGACACGCTGATCGTCGTCCCGAACGCGCGCCTGCTGTCGGTGCTCGACCGCAAGACATCGATGGTCGAGGCGTTCCGAGTCGCCGACGACGTCCTGCGCCAGGGCGTGCAGGGGATCTCCGACCTGATCACGTTGCCCGGCCTGATCAACCTCGACTTTGCCGACGTGCGCACGGTCATGTCCTCGGCCGGCCAGGCGCTGCTCGGGATCGGCATGGGCACCGGCGAGAACCGCGCGGTCGACGCGGCTCGGCGCGCCGTGGAGTCGCCGCTGCTCGAGACCTCGGTCGAGGGGGCGCACTCGATCCTGCTGTCGATCACCGGTGGCGGCGACCTGTCGCTTTGGGAGGTCAACGAGGCCGCCAAGGCCGTCGCCGCGGCCGCGCACCCGGACGCGAACATCATCTTCGGGGCGATGGTCGACCCGAAGGTCGTCGACGAGACGTGGGTGACCGTCGTCGCGACCGGCTACGGGGACCCTCCGCTCGAGGGCGGCGGGCAGCCGCGGGCCTGGCGCGACGCGGCCCGCGAGGCCGACGGCGAGCCGCGGGTCAGCCGGCCGACGCGGGCCTCGAGGTCCTCGAACGAGCTCGACGACCTCGAGATCCCCGAGTTCCTGCCGCGCACCCCGCGGCGCTGAACGCCCAGCACTAGGCTCGCTCTCTCGAATGGGGGGAGTGGTCGCAGCCGGTCATCCGTTGAGCGCCGAGGCGGGCGCGCGGGCCCTGCGCGAAGGCGGCAACGCGGTCGACGCGGCGGTCGCCGCGGTGCTGATGTCGTTCGTGGCCGAGCCGACGCTGACGGGGCCCGGGTCGGGCGGATTCATGTTGATCCACACGGCCGAGGGCGAGGACCACCTGCTGGACTTCTTCGTCGCCGCCCCCGGGCGTGGCCTCGAATCGGTCGAGCCCGCCGCGCTCGAGCCGATCGACGTCTGCTTCGCCCACGACGCGGTGCAGGTCTTCAACATCGGGCCCTCGTCGTGTGGCCTCTACGGCACGCCCGCGGGGCTCGCCGAGGCAAACGAGCGCTTCGGGTCGATGCCGCTGCGGGAGCTGACCGCCCCCGCGGCGCGGGCCGCGCGCGAGGGCGTCGTCGTCACCCCGATGCAGGAGTACCTGCTGCGCATCCTCGGGCCGATCCTGCACTCGACGCCCGAGGCTGCTGCGCTGTTCGAGCCCGACGGGCGCCCGCTGCGAGGCGGGGAGGCGATCGTGCTCGCCGAGCTCGGCGACCTGCTCGAGCGCCTGGGCGCAGAGGGACCGAGCTTTCTCTACACGGGGGACGCTGCCGCGGCCGTGAGCGCGTGGGTGCTCGAGCGCGGTGGCCTGATCACGGAGGCCGACCTAGCCGCGTACGAGGTCATAGAGCGCGCGCCCGCCCGCGCGCGCTACCTCGGGCGCGAGGTGCTCACCAACCCGCCGCCGTCCTCGGGCGGGATACTGATCGCCTATTCGCTCGACCTGCTGGAGCGGCTCGGGCGCCAGGGCGACCAGCGCGCGCTCGTCGAGGTGATGGACCGCACCAATCGCGCGCGCACCGTGGAGTTCATGAGCGGCCTGCACTCCGAGGGATGGCTCGAGAGCTTTCTCGCCAAAGAGGCACTCGAGTCGGCCGCGGCCCAGGTGCACTCGCGCCTCGGCTCGACGACGCACATCGCGGTGCTCGACGACGCGGGCGCATGCGCCTCGGTCACGTGCTCGAATGGAACCTCGTCGGGCACGATCGTCCCGGCGACCGGGCTGCACCTCAACAACATGCTCGGCGAGCAGGACCTCAACCCCCACGGCTATCACCGCCACGTGCCGGGTCGCCGGATACCGAGCATGATGGCCCCGACGGTCGTGCTGCGCGAAGGCGCGCCCGAGGTGGTGCTCGGCTCGGCGGGCTCGAACCGGCTGCGCTCGGCGATCCTGCAGACGGTGCTCGGGGTGGTGGGCGAGGGGCTTGCGGCGCAGGAGGCGGTCGATCGCCCACGGCTTCACTACGAGGGAGGCGTCGTGGACGCCGAGCCGGGCGTCGACCCGGCGGCGCTCGAGGCGCTCGAACGCGACGGCTGGCGCGTACAACGCTGGCGCGAGCGCAACCTCTACTTCGGCGGCGTGCAGGCAGCCGCGCGCGACCCCCGGAGCGGCGAGCTCACGGGCGGCGGCGACCCGCGCCGAGGAGGGGCGGCGGTCGTCGTCGAGTAGCGCGCGCGGCTTGCCGCTCGACGTCGCCGCCGGCGCTCAGCCGGCGGATCCCTTAGCGAGCGCATACTCGGCCCAGCCCTCGCGCGCCGCTCGAGAGAACGAATGGCCCGCCTCGCCCGCCCAGGCGGCGAGGTCGATCGCGGCCTCGGGGTCCGTGGCCATCACGAGCAGCGTGTCGCCGGGGCGGAGCTCCGCCATGCGTCGCTTGGCCATCGTGAGCGGCAATGGGCAGAGCAGCCCCCGGGCGTCGACGGTCGTCATCGTCACAATTGCGATTGTGCCCGAGTACTCGCTGGCCGCCATCCTCGCCTCGGCCGAGATCGAGCGCTTCTACTCGGGGTTGTCGGTGCTCGCGTCCTCGGCCGCCGACGGGCGGCGCTGCGCTGCGCTCGCGGCCTTCGGCGCGCTCGACCTGATGCTCGACGAGGACCTGATGCGCCGCGCTCAGGAGCCCGAGCGGACACCGTCGCTCTCGTGGGCGGGGCGTGAGGCGTTCGCGGTCTCGCTCGCTGAGCTGCGCGAAACGGTGCTCTCGCTCGAGGGGCTGAGCGTCTACGCCTGCTCGGCCTCGGTCGAGACGATGCTGCTGCCGGAGGGCGCCGTCGAGCGCCTCGCCGGGATCATGTCCACGCCGCGCTTCCTGCGCGAGACGTCAGGCGTGCCCCTGCTGCATGTCTAGCGACGAACCTTCCCGTTCGAGCGCGACAGCTCCTGCGCACGTTCGGCGTAGTCGAGGCGCTTCATGGTCGTGGTGAGGAGCTCGGTGAGCTTGCGCAGCCGCTCGTCCTCTGAGCGCAGCTCGAGCAACTCCTGCTTCGGTCCGGCCTCGAAGTCGATCGAGGCCGCCATTCCGTAGGCGTCGAGCTCGGCGAGGTCGCCCTCTTCGGGACGCGAGTCGGTCGCGCGCTCGACGAGGTCGGCGTAGCGCTCGCGCGCGGCCGCCTCGATGTCGGCCGGCGGCTCGGCCGGCTGCTCGTCGACGAGCTCGATGTCCCCGGCGGGGTAGGGGAGGTCCTCGATCCGGCGCAGCAGGCGAAACGGCTGCGCGCCCTGCACGAGGATGTTCATCCGCCCGTCCTCGAGGCGCTCGATCAGTCGCGCGATCTCGGCCGTGCAGCCGACCTCCTTGAGCCCGGCGTCCGAGAGCCAGACGATCCCGAACGCCGTCCCCTGGTCGAGGCACTCGTCGATCATCGTCCGATAGCGGTCCTCGAAGATGTGCAGCGGCACCATCTCGGAAGGCAGCAGCACCAGTCCCAGCGGGAACAGCGGGAAGCGCTCGATCAGGTCGCCCACGCAGGCAAGGCTACCCCGCCACGAGAGCTGATCCCGCCTGCTCCGAGCCTCGTAGTGCGGGAATGGCCACGGCGATCGTCTGGTTTCGGCGCGACCTGCGCGTGCGCGACCACCCGGCGCTGCGCGCCGCGCTCGAGCTCCACGAGCAGGTCGTGCCGGTCTTCTTCCTGGACGAGCGGCTGCTGCACGGGCGCTTCGCCTCCGGCAACCGCACGCAGTTCATGCTCGATAGCCTGCGCGACCTCGACGACTCGCTGCGCGAGCGCGGCGGCCGGCTTGTCGTGCGCCGCGAGCGACCTGAGCGCGGGCTGGTCGAGCTCGCCCGGGAGACGGGCGCCGGCGCCGTCTATCTCTCGCGCGATGTGACCCCGTACGCGCGCGCCCGAGGAGGCGGCGTCGCGCAGGCGCTCGAGGGCGCCGGGCTCGAGCTGCACGCCCTTCCCGGGCTGAGCGTTGTCGACGACGTGACCGCGTTGCGCACGAAGTCGGGCGATCGCCCCTACACGGTCTTCTCGCCCTTCCACCGCGCCTGGGCGGGGCTCGAGCGGCGCGAGGTGCTTCAGGCGCCGCGCAAGGTCGAGCTCCCCGAGGGCATCGATCCCGGCGCGGTTCCATCGCTCGCCGAGCTCGGCCTCGAGCGGGATGCCGCGGAGCAGGCGCCGGGGGGCGAGTCGGCCGCAAAGGCGACGCTCGAGCGCTTCCTCGACAGCCGGGTCGATCGCTACGCCGACGACCACGACGCGCTCGGAGCGGACCGCACCTCGCGCCTGTCACCGCACATCCACTTCGGCACCATCTCGCCGCGCTCCATCGAGCAGCGCCTGTCGGGCGGCAAGGGCGCCGAGGCCTTCAGGCGCCAGCTCTGCTGGCGGGACTTCTACCACCACGTCATCTACCACCATCCGCATAACGCGCGCGAGGAGTTCCAGCAGCGCTTTCGCGGCACGTCCTACTACCGCGACGACGGCACAGACGACGACGCGTTCGCGGCATGGTGCGAGGGTCGCACCGGCTACCCGTTGGTCGACGCCGGCATGCGTCAGCTGTGGCGCGAGGGCTGGATGCACAACCGAGCGCGGCTCGTGGTCGGCTCCTTCCTGACCAAGGACCTGGGGATCGACTGGCGCCGCGGCGAGCGCTGGTTCATGCGCCTCCTGATCGACGGCGACGAGGCCAACAACAACGGCAACTGGCAGTGGATCGCGAGCGTCGGCACCGACCCACAGCCCTACTTCCGCCGCATCTACAACCCCAAGCTGCAGATGGAGCGCCACGACCCGCGCGGCGCGTACGTGCGCCGCCACGTGCCGGAGCTGGGCGACGTGCCCGACGAGTACCTGCGCGAGCCCTGGACGATGCCGGAGGAGGTCCAGCGCGAGGTCGGCTGCCACATCGGGGACGACTACCCTGCGCCGATCGTCGACCATGCCGAGGCGCGCAGGGAGGCGCTCGATCGCTACCGCACGGCGCTCGGCGGCTGAGCGGCGAGCGGCTTCGGGGCGCGCGCCGACAGCATCAGGTTGTAGAACGCCCCCGCCGGTAGCACGGGCTCGAGCAGGCGCTCGTCGGTGCGCCGAAGCGTCAGGTAGCCGCGCTGGGCGAAGCGGTACCAGCCTGTGGGGATCGCGTCCGGATCGGCGCTTGCCTCGAGCGTGCGGTTGAGCCACCCGAACCACGAGGCGGCCAACTCCTCACCGCTCACGCGAACGTCGTGCAGGCCGGCGCGCGCGGCGTGGTCCGCGAGCTCGGCGGGGCTGAAGGAGCGCACGTCGACAAGCGGCTCGAGCCCGTGGTCGCGGTGCTCGTTCAGCTCTCTGGGGGGCGCTCGCAGGGCACGTCGCCACAGCGGTGCCACGAGCAGCCCGGCGCGCTTCGGGAGCTCCGCCAGACGGTGGCCGCCGCGCGAGGGCTCGCCGCAGAAGACGAGCTGACCGCCCGGGCGCAGCACGCGCGCGAACTCCGCAAAGGCGGCGTCGAGGTCGGGCACATGGTGCAGGACGGCGTGGCCGAGCACGAGGTCGAACGACCCGTCGGCGAAGGGGAGCTCGGCGGCCTCGCAGCGGGCCGTCGTGACCGCGACGCCGAGCTCCTCCGCAGAGCGCTCGAGCGCTGCGAGCATCCCGGGAGAGATGTCGCTCGCCAGCGGCTCCGCGACGAGCCCGGCGAGCGCCAGGTGGAGCGTGAAGTAGCCGGTTCCCGCCCCGATCTCGAGCGAGCGCTTCACCCGAGGAAGCGGCCCACCGAGCGCCTTGGCGAGCTTTCCGAGCACCTGCGCGCGCCCGAGCTCGTCGTAGCAGATGCCCCACTTGGCGTCGTAGCCCGCGGCGGCCGCGTCGTGATAGCGGACGTTGACCGACCGGATCTCCTCGGCCGTCCTGTCGGTCATCGCGCGGGCACTATAGGCGCGCATGCGCGATGCTTACGGCGTGAGATCGACGGCCCACGGCGCGAACCTCATCCAGCTCACCCGGCTCGGATCCATCAACGCGTTTTTCGTCCGCGAGGACGACGGCCTCACCCTCGTCGACACGATGATCCCCGGCAGCGCCAAAGGCGTGCTCGCGGCGGCGCGCGTGGTCGGGGCGCCGATCGTGCGCCTCGTGATCACGCACGCCCACGGTGACCACGCGGGCTCGCTCGACGCGCTCGTCGAGCGCCTGCCCGCGGTCGAGGTTGCGTTCCCCGCACGCGACGCACGCTTCCTGCGCGGCGACAAGACGCTCGACCCCGACGAGCCGCAGGACAAGCCGCGCGGGGGCTACGTGACGGTCGATACGCGCCCGACACGCGAGCTCTCGCCCGGCGACCGCCTCGGCTCACTCGAGGTCCTCGACGCGCGCGGCCACACGCCCGGACAGATCGCCTTTCTCGACACCCGCGACCGGACGCTGATCGCGGCCGACTCGTGGTCGACGCTCGGGGGCCTGCAGCCGGCCAGCCTCACCCATCCGCGCGTGCTCGTGCCCGGCATCGCCACCTGGCATCGGCCGACCGCGCAGGCCTCGGCCGCGGCGCTGCGCGACCTGCGCCCCGCTCGACTTGCCGTCGGGCACGGTCGCGTGCTCGAGCAGCCGGGCCCGGCGATGGACGCGGCGCTAGCGCGCGCCGCCGACGCGGCCCGCTGACGGTTCAGCGCGACCAGCCCGCGGGCGTGCCCCCGCTCGCGCTCACCGGGGAGCGGACGCTGCCGGACGTCGCCGCGGAGAACTACTGGTTCCGCCGCCACCTCGCCGTCTACGAGTGGATCGCCGACCGCTGCGGTGGGCTCGAGGTCGTCGACATGGCCTGTGGCGAGGGCTACGGCGCCGAGCTGCTGGCCCGCCGCGGCGCGCGCGTCGTCGGCGTCGACGCGAACCCCGAGGCCCACGAGCACGCGCGGCTCAAGTACAGTCGCACGGGCCTCTCGTTCGTGCGCGAGCTCGTGGAGAGCTACGGCGAGCCGTGCGACGCCGTCGTCTTCCTGCAGACGATCGAGCATCTCGAGCATCCCCGGCAAGCGCTCGAGGGCTTTCGCTCGATCCTGCGCCCGGGCGGAGTCGCCTACGTCTCGACGCCGAACGTGCTCACGCTCGCACCGCCCGGCGCCGAGCGCTCGGGCAATCCCTGGCACGTCAGGGAGTACCGCCCGGACGAGTTCCGGGCACTGTGCCGCGGGTGCTTCGAGCACGTGGAGCTGCAAGGGGTCTTCCATGCGCGCAAGTTGCGCGCTCACGAGCTCGCGCTCCGGGCCGGCTGGGATCCGCTGCATCGACGGCTGCGGCTGACTCGCCCCTTCTACGAGCGCTTCGTGCCGGCTGTCTCAACGCGCGATTTCCGTCTGCGCCCGGAAGGCGAGGCGCCGCTCGAGCGCGCCCTCGACCTGGTGGCCGTGCTGCGGTGAGGGGCGCCCTGGCCCTCGTGCTCCACGCCCATATGCCCTACGTCGAGGGCTTCGGCAAGTGGCCGTTCGGCGAGGAGTGGCTGTGGGAGGCGATCTCCTCCGTGTACGTCCGGCTGCTCGGCGTCGTCGAGGAAGCGCCCGTGACCGTCGGTCTGACGCCGGTGCTGTGCGACCAGCTCGAGCTGCTTCCCGGCGAGGCCGGCACGAGGCTGCGCCGCTATCTGCAGGAGGTCAAGGCCCCGCTCCACGCGCGCGACGCGGCCGAGCTTCAAGCAGGCGGTGGCGCGCTCGAGGCCGCCGAGGTCAGTCGCGCGGCGGGCGACTACGTGCCTGCCGAGGAGGCGCTCGAGGCGATCGGCGGGGACCTGCTCGGCGCCTACCGGCGCGCGGCCGACGGCGGGCCGCTCGAGTTGATGACCTCGGCGGCGACCCACGCGGTCCTGCCGCTGCTCGCCACGCGCGCGGGGCTACGCCTGCAGCTCGAGACCGGGATCAGCTCACATCGGCGCCGCTTCGGGTCCTTCTCGGGCGCGTTCTGGCTGCCTGAGTGCGCGTATGAGCCGGGGCTCGAGCACGAGCTCGCGCGCCACGGCGTAAGCGCCTTCGTCGTCGACCAGACGCGAGCGCACGGGCTGGGAGCGCCCGAGCAGCTCGAGCCCGTGGCGACCGAGGCCGGGCCGGTGGCCGTGCCGCTCGACTGGGAGGCGGTGTCGCGCGTGTGGTCGAACGAGTCCGGCTACCCGGCGCATCGCGTCTATCGCGACTATCACCGCGGCAGCCCCGGCGGCGCACACCCGTGGGCCAACGGCGGCGGGCCCTACAGCCACGGCGATGCCCTCGCCCAGGCTCGCCGCGACGCCGAGGACTTCGTCGCCCGAGCGATCGAGCGCCTCGACCGCTACGCCCGCGAGCGTGACCGCCCCGGCCTGCTCTGCTGCCCGTTCGACGCCGAGCTGCTCGGGCACTGGTGGTACGAGGGACCTGCGTGGCTCGCTGCCGTGCTCGCCGAGGCCGATCGCAGCGGGCTCGAGCTCGTGACGCTGAGCGAGGGCGTCGAGTGTTCGGAGCCGGTGCGCCGGACGCTTGTGGCCTCGACCTGGGGCGAGCGCGGTGACCTCTCGACGTGGGACTCGCCGGCGGTCGCGGAGCTGGTCTTCGCCGCGCGCGCGGCCGAGCTCGAGCTCGTCATGCGTGCGCGCGGGCTCGACCGAGACGACCTCGCCGCCGCGGCCCGCGAGCTGCTCGCGCTCCAGTCGAGCGACTGGGCATTCATGGCCTCCAGGGGGCTTGCCGAGCCCTACGCGCGCGAGCGGGCGCGCGGGCACGCGCGCGCGCTCGCCGGGTGGCGCGGCGGCTCGTTCACTCCGACGGCGCGCGGGCTGGCACCGGCGATCGAGGTCGCCCCGCTGCTCGGGCCTTGAGCGGCCGCTGGACGAGCCGCCTTGATGTCGCTTGGCGACCCTTTCCCGGCCTACCCGGGGATCGTCCGGCGGCGCCTACCATCGCCGCCGTGCGCGCGCTGATCCTCTCGTGGGAGTACCCGCCGCTAATCGAGGGCGGGCTCGCTCGCCACGTGCGCAAGCTGGCCGAGGGTCTCGCCGCGACCGGCGTCGACGTGCACGTGCTCACACGCGGGACCGAGCTCTCGCCGCCCGAGGAGCACCTCGGCGGGGTGCACGTGCACCGCGTGCGCGAGCCCGAGCGCCCCGCGCAGCTGGATCGCTTTCTCGCCTGGGTCGCGCAGATGAACGTCGACCTGCTGGCGGCTGGCGTCGAGCTCGGCGACGAGCACCGCTTCGACCTCGTGCACGGGCACGACTGGCTCGTCGCGGCGGCCGGCGACCACCTGGCACGGCGCTTTCGCTGCCCGCTGCTCGTGACGATCCACGCGACCGAGCACGGCCGACACCAGGGGTGGGTGGAGAGCTACCCGCAATCGCACATCCACGCGGAGGAGCGCTGGATGGCGAATCGCGCCGACCGCGTGATCGTCTGCTCGCGCTACATGCAGGGCCACGTCGCCGACGTGTTCGGGATCGAGCAGGAGCCGATCGAGGTGATACCCAACGGCATCGACCCCGTCGAGCACGTCGTCGCCGAGGATCTCGTGGCGCTGCGCCGGCGCTTCGCCGGCCCGGGCGAGCGCCTGGTGCTGCTGATTGGCCGCCTCGTCTACGAGAAGGGCTTCCAGCTCGCGCTCGAGGCCCTGCCGGGCATGATCGAGCGGCTCGGCGACGTTCGCTTCGTGGTGGCGGGCTCGGGAACGCACGAGGCGGAGCTGCGCGCGCAGGCCGCGGCGCTCGGGCTCGATCGCCACGGCGAGTTCCTCGGCTGGGTCGGCGACGACGTGTTGCGCGGCCTCTACCGCGTGGCCGACCTGGCCGTCGTGCCCTCGATCTACGAGCCCTTCGGGCTGGTCGCGCTCGAGGCGATGGCCGCCGGCTGCCCGTGCCTCGTGGCGGACACCGGCGGCCTGCGCGAGGTGGTGCCGCACGAGCGAGCCGGCCTGCGCTTCCGCGCGAGCGACCCCGAGGCGCTCGCCGACGCGGCGATCCGACTGCTCACCGACCGCCGCCTGAGTCGGCGTCTCGTGACCGCGGCCTCGGCCCATGTCCTTCACTTCGACTGGGACGACGTCGCGCGCCGAACCGCCCTCATCTATGCGGACCTCACCGCCTCCCGCTCACTCAGCACCGGCTGAGGCGGCCGGCCGGCGGTTGCACCGGCGCGAGCCGCTGCTGCTGGCGGGATCGCTGCTCGCGGCGCTCGTCTACGCCGCATACGCGATCCTGCGCCACGCCGACCTGCAGTCGAGCTCGGACCTCGCCCTCTACGACCAGGCCGTCTGGCACTACTCGCGCCTCGAGGGACCGCGCACGACTGTGCTGCTGCGCCTGCCGAACGTGCTCGGGGACCACTTCGACCCGATCCTGGCCGCGGTCGCGCCGCTGTACTGGGTGTGGAGCGACGTGCGCATGCTGCTGATCGCGCAAGCCGCACTCGTGGCGGCCTCGGCCGTGCCGGTCTTCCTCTACTGCCTGCCGCGGGTCGGACGGCTCGCCGCCTACGCGCTCGTGGCCGCCTACCTGCTGTTCTGGGGAGTGCACTCCGCCGTCGGCTTCGACTTCCACAACATCGCCTTCGCGCCGCTGCTGATCGCCGCCCTCGTGCTTGCGGCGGATCGCGAGCGATTCGGGGCGTTCTTCCTGCTGCTGTTCCCACTGCTGGCGGTGAAGGAGGACCTGGCCGTGTTCGTCGTCTTTCTCGGGATCTACCTGCTGGTGCGACGGCACTGGCGCCAGGGTGCGGCCACGCTCGCGATCGGCCTCGCCTCGTTCGTCGTCGTCACGCGCGTGTTGATGCCGTGGGCGGGCGGCGGCGCCGGGTACGTGCACTGGAGCTACGACGCGCTCGGCACAGGCCTCGGCGACGCCCTGCTCAACATGGCGCGCGACCCGCTGCTGCCGTTCGAGGTCTTCTTCGCCGACGGCGGCGCGCGCAAGCTGGCGACGATCGCGCTCCTATTCGTCCCCTTCCTGGGGCTCGTGCTGGTCTCGCCGCTTGCGATCCTCACCGTGCCACTGCTCGCCGAGCGCATGCTGTCCTCGAACCCGAACCTCTGGGGCACGGGCTTCCATTACTCGCTGATGATCGCGCCGATCCTCGTCATGGGCGCGGCGGACGGCCTGCGCAACCTCGGCGGGCTGGCCGGCTTCGACCCGCGCCGCGCGGCCCCGGCGGCGGCCGCAGTCGTCGTCGCCCTCAACATGGCCGCGAGCGCCGCGCTGTCGCCGTTCGGCGCCCTCTCGAGCGCGAGCTTCTACGCGCGCTCACCGGCCGAGCGCGCAGGCTACGAGGCGATGGCGCTGATCCCGCCAGGCGCTTCGGTCGCCGCGCTCAACATCTTCACCCCGCACCTGTCCCACCGCGACGACCTCTACGCGCTCGGCCGCGGCCGCCTGCTCGAGCCCGACTACATCCTGGTCGAGCTCTCGGAGCGCGCGCGGCCCTTCTACTCGAGCCCGCGCGCGTTTCGCAACGTGCGTGCCGCGGTCGAGGCCAAGCGCGCGGGGTACGAGGCCCTAGTAGAGCGCAACGGGCTGCTGCTGCTGCGGCGAAGGGGGGTCAGTGGTCGCGACTGAAAGCTCCGTCCCCGCATGGTGCTTGTCGCCTTTGCCGAGAACGGTAAGGCCGGCCTGGTCGACGTCCTGGGGATGAGGG
>Ga0136614_10000926_pt1 | contig 16227 bp, 10 predicted proteins | sample AntDrymUQ2792106_2_FD_106643 | JGI IMG/M metagenome (GOLD analysis project Ga0136614, IMG submission 106643) | Polar desert sand microbial communities from Dry Valleys, Antarctica - metaG UQ279 (21.06) | ecosystem: Environmental > Terrestrial > Soil > Desert | place: Antarctica: Dry Valley... | reverse complement strand
CGGTTCGAGCGCGCCGAGGTCGTCGAGGAGTTCAAGCCGCAACGATTCGGCGGACAACTCCGCGTCAATCAAAATCGCCGGCACGAAGTCCTCAGCGTTGAGGCGCGCGGCGGCATGCTCATTCAAACGACGGCGCAACTCTCTGACGTTCTCGCGGCGAATCGAAAGGCCGGCGGCGTGCGCGTGCCCGCCGAAGCTTTCAAATAAATCGGCGCACGACGTGAGGCCGTCGAGCAGATGATACGAGTCAATGCTACGCGCCGAACCGTGCCCGAGTCCGTCGTCGTCAATTGAGATGACGACGCACGGGCGGTTGAGCCGCTCGGCAATCTTTGAAGCCGCGAGGCCGATGACGCCCCGGTGCCAATTGTCGCCCGCGATCACCGCGGCTGCCGCCGCACCGCCTTCGCCGCCCGACTGATACTCAGCGAGGGCGAGTTCGGTGATGGAGCGCTGCATCGTTTGGCGCTCGCGGTTGCGCGCGTCGAGATGACCGGCGAGGCGTTGAGCTTCTGCCTCGTCCTTTGTCTCGAACAATTCGACGACGGCGCGCGCCGCGTCCATTCTTCCCGCCGCGTTGATGCGCGGCCCCAGACGAAAACCGAGGTCGCTGGCACGCACCCCGCGCCCGTCGCCGCAGCCGGCTACGTCCATCAACGCGCGCAACCCCGGATTCGTGGCGTGTACCAAGTCGGCCAGTCCGAGCGCGACAATCGCGCGATTCTCGCCGGTCAACTGCGCCACGTCGGCGACTGTTCCGATGGCGACCACCTTCAAGAATCCGTTGACCCGATTTTCGCGCCCGCGCTCCCGGAACAGCGCATGCGCGAGCTTGAACGCGACGCCGACGCCCGCGAGATTTTTGTCAGGATACGTGCAGCCACGTTGGTTAGGATTCAAAACAGCGAAGGCCGGCGGCGCACCTTCATCGTCATCAGGAAGATGATGGTCGGTGACGATCACATCGAGGCCGTTAGACTTTGCCCATTCGAGCGGGCCGTGTGCGCGGATGCCGCAATCAACACTGACGACTAACCCGTAACCTTCGTCGCGCGCCCGCTGAAGTACGTCCTGCCGGATGCCGTAACCTTCGGTGAAGCGGTGCGGGACGTGAAAGCCGGTACGCGCGCCGAGAAGTTGCAACGCGCGCCTCAAGACCACCGTGCCCGTCGTTCCGTCAACGTCATAGTCGCCGTAAATTAGAATCCTCTCGCCCCCGTCAATCGCGCGCAGGACGCGCGCCACGGCGTCGCGCATACCGAGCATCAAGTCAGGATCGTGCAGTTGTTGCGGCGAAGGATTGAGAATGAGTCGCGCAACACTTTCGTCTTCCACGCCGCGCGCGACGAGCAAACCGGCGACCACCGGAGAAACATTAAGTGCGCGCGCAAAAGCGTGTGCGCGGGCTTCGTCGTACCCGCGCACTATCCAACGCTTCGAGGCGCTCTCCGCTTTACTAGCAATCGTCACTCTTACTCCGCGAACCAACCGTTTTGATCCAACAGCTTAACTCCGATGTGCTGGCGGCCGTCCCCTTCGTCCACCCAGATGCCGTTCACTTCCGCGTCAAGGGATCGCCCGAAGGGAGGCGTCAGACGCAAAGTCGCGCCGTTCTTCACCGGCGCGTCGGTAATCAGCGTCGCGCCGCCGCGACTGACGCGCACGGCCTCGGCATTGGCACGAAACGGCTTGTCGTCGGCGGTGCGCCCCTCGATTTCAACCGAGAAGTTTACCGGAACGCGCGGGCTGCGCGGACGCAGCGATGTGATGCCGGCGTCATCGCCCCCCTGTTTCTGTTCATCATCCATAAAGGTTTCAAAGCCCTCTGCTCTTCGAGTCAAAATCGTTTTGTTCCGTGCGAGGAAGGGCACAGGCAAGTTTACCTGAAGCATAGGCTTTACGGCGAGCACTAACGTAATCCAATCGCGCGCTGCGCTCTTCTTCGGCGGCAGCGACCGACGATTATCGTCTGAACTTACGCGTGGGAAAAAGCAGGCATGAGGAAGCGCCGGCGGGCGTGGCGCGAGCGGCTTATGATGTGCCGCGCCCGCCGGCGAAGCGGAACAATTCGGACTTGAGTTATTTAACTTTGCCGCCGGTCAAGTTGCGTCCAGCTTCAAAGGCAAACTTTTAGGGACGCACCACTCAAGGTTGCCTGTCTGTGGGGGAAGGCGCTGTCGTTGTCGGAGTACCCGGCACGGGTTGCGCGTCGCGCCTTTCGCCCGGACTGGTGGGCGGCGGGCCGGCGTAGATGGTAGTGGCGGCGACGGCCTGCGCCAGCGACTCTTTGGAAGTAAGTCCGATTAGCAGTGGGCGCAACGCTTCGTTGACGATTGGCGTAAAGCGCACCGGTTCGGCCGTCAGCATTAACCCGCCGAACTCGGCGTCCGCCGGTAAATTCGTGAAGCGATACGCGCTGTCCGAGGAGCCGCGATCCTTTGAAGTGCGAGTAATGGGAAGGTCTCCGATATACATTTTAACTTGGTAGTTGGGCACGTAGACCCAGAGCGCGTAACGCGGCACGCCGAAGCTCGTCGGCAGCGGCATGTTCTTCGCGCGCATCCGCACGAGCAGCGTCTGGCCGCGCAGTGATGCCTCGCCTTTGGCCGAAGCCTTCGCGTCTAATTCGGTGCGCTCGAAGCTCACCTTCTGCGCTCGGCCCGCGTCGGCTTCGCTTTCAATCGCGACGAACGGATCGGCGCTCGCCGGCAGAGATGCGGTTGTTGTCGCGCTGGCCGGGCGCACAATTGGCCGGTCTTGCGCGAGCGTCTCGCCCGTCGTTGCCGAGAGGAGCAGCGCGAGCAGCGTCAACATAAATACTGAACGGAATTTGATTGTGGGACTTGAGAGACTCATGGTTGTTTCCTTTCAGCCGCAAGGTCACGGCTTGTCTGCTGCGGTAAGCCGCCCGCCGCCGAATGTCGCGGGCGGTGGCGGGTGGCGCATGATGTGTCGTAAGAGCACGGCGAAGGAGTTCGTTCCTTTGTTCCCCGCCGCCGGGACATCAACGATGTCGCCGGACTCGAGGACGACGTCGCCGACGCGCCCCCCTTCGATATCCGAGAGGTTGACCTGATGCTCGCGGTAAGACGCGCCGTCCGGCAGAAGACGCCACACGCGAACGCGGTCGCGGTCTGAGTTCTTCAGCATTCCGCCCGACCGCTCGATTGCTTGTTGAAGCGTCAGCCCGCCGCCCCTCTTGAGCACGTTCGGCTGCGCGACGACGCCGGTGATAAAAACATCGTCAACTTCTGGGACGATGACAGCGTCTCCGGCGCGCAACGGTCGCGCCAGTTTAATTCGCCCCTCGGCGGCGGCCCTCCGCCCGTAAACTTCAATATCACCCATACCCGCCACGCGCGATTGTAGCTTAAGCGGCTTGCACGCCCCGCGCATGACGTAAATGCTCCGCCCGGCGCGCGGGGTGGTGCCGCTGGCGATCATTAGACTCGCGCGCAAATCGAGCGCGGTGCGGACGTTGAAGCCGCCGGGCAGGTACACCGCGCCAGCGACGACGAGCGGCGCGCGCTTGTAGGCTGTAATGTTGACTTCGATTGGCGAGTTAGCGAGCCGCACTCCGCCACGTTTAATAATTTTGTCGCCCAACTCACGCTCGGAAAGACAACGCGCGGTGATCGCTTCGTCGAGAAACGGGAGACGTATCAGCCCGTTCTCGTCCACACTTACCTCCACGGCGAGCCGAGGCTGCCCGGCGATTTTAACGCGTACGGTGTCACCCTCGCCGAGCAGCGGTTCAATCGCGAGTGGCACGCTGGCGGGATTGCCGACTTGAACGAGCGCGAATTCAGGTTTGGTTTCGTATGAGCGGCCGATACTCAACAGCCGCTCGCGCAAGCGTGTATTGACCGACCTGCTGTCCGGCGCGCGCCGCGAGAGGTCGGTTAAAATTGCGGCGGCACGCTCGTCATCGCCCGCCAGCCGGAATGCCTCGGCTTGTCCGAGAAGGGCGTGAAAGTTCATCGGGTCGAGCCGCAGCACGTCGTCGTAAGCGGAGCGCGCGCGTTCGGGCTGACGGCGCAGTAACTCTCCTCGCGCCAATCCGAGGAGCGCGTCGGGTCGCGGCCCGGCGTAAGTTGCAACATCTGTAAAAGCTGTGGCCGCTCCCTCACCGTCATCCGTGCGGAGCAGCGCCGCGCCAAGCGCGATTTTGAGGCGCAGTGAATCGGGCCATATCGTGAGCGCGCGTCGAAGCGGGGGCAGAGCCGCCGTCGTTTGACCTAAAAAAAGCGCCGCTTCCGCCGCTTCCTGATCAAGACCGGCGCGGCGTGCAGGAGTCATTGTCTGCGCCGGAGTGGCGAGCGGCGCGGGAATCGTTTTGCCCTTCACGGTCGCCAGCGCACCGACGGCGTTGTTCGGATCAATTGCCAGCAGTTGTTGGGAGATTTTTGCGAGAGCTTTCGCGTCGTTAATCCGATAGAGAACGCGAATGAGCTTTTCGAGGGGCGAGACTTTTTCCTTCGGGTCGAGCGCCAGTAATCTTTCCAGCGTCGCGCGCTCCTGCTTCAGCCAGCCCACCTCGCGGTATGCGTCGGCCAGCGCGAGCAACGCACCGGGGACCCTCTCGATGCGCGCCGACGGCGAGGCCAGCATACGGATGGCGGCCTCGGGCTGCCCGGCGGCGGTCAGCACACGCGCCCGGTTTGTTAATGCCTGTACACCTGACGGCTCGCCGGCGGCGCGGGCGAAGTGTTCTTCGGCGTGGCGAAAGTAATTGAGCGCGAGCCACGTTTCGGCGGTTCCGCGTAGGGCGAATGAATTGTTCGCATCGGCGCGGGTGGCGAGCCAGTAATGATTCAGCGCGTCGTTATAACGCGCTTCGGCACGCAGTAACTCGGCCAGCAGAAGTCGAGACGCGAGGTCGTCAGGTTTTGCCGCGAGCTTTTCCGAAAGTTGTGTGATCTGAATTGGCGTAGCGCCTAGACGCACGACTTGACTGACGAAGCCGCGCGCCGCTGTCTCGTCGTCGGGCGCAATCTCGAAGGCGCGTCGGTATTCAAGAATGGCATTGACACCTTCGCCGAGGGCGACCAGATTGGCCGCGCGTTCAACCGTTAGCCCGGCGTCGCGCGGCGCGAGCGTGGCCGCATTGCTGTAGAGTTTCTCCGCTTCGGCGCGCGTCTTGGTTTCACGCGCCAGCAATCGCGCGAGTTCCACAAGCACGTTCGGGTCAGACGGCGCGAGTTGCGCCGCGCGCCGGTACAACTCAATGGCTTCCGTAATTTTCCCCGCGCCCGCCTTCGCTTGAGCGTCGGCGCGCAACGACTGCGGATCAGTGCCGCCCGTCGCCGTCTGCGCGACGACGAGCGCCATAAACATGTAGAACAACAACGTCATGATAATTCTCTGGACTCCAAAGATACCAAATTCGTGGTGCGCGAACGGTACGCTCCCGGACAAAGATTGCGCGGCGCGGCAGACACCTTCGACGTCGAGGCCGAAGCAGGACGAATGGAGGCCGTCGCGCGTCGGTCTCCGCTCCCCGGGCTAACTCAATTTCTCAAGATCGAGAATTTTCTGGCGACCGCGCGGGACACGAGATCAGGGGAGTAGAGTCTGGAAGTAATCCGGGGTTGCTACGTCAAAACTCAAATCTGTGAGACGGAATTATCCATCAGCGGATTGCATGGCGCAAGGCGAGAAGGGTGCGCCAAGCTCACTGATTTTTAGCGAAAGGAGCAGGCGGAGAAGGACGTTGAAGCGCATTTATCTCACCAAGGGGGCTGATCGCCCCAATCGAAAGCAGAGCGACCAGGACGAAGCCGAGCACCAGACGGTAGCCGATGAAGATACCGGTCGAGTGAGTGCGGAGAAAACGAAGTAGGAACCAGATCGAAGCGTAGCCGACCAGTCCCGCGACGACGGTTGAAACGACGAGCGGCAGCGCCGAGTCCGGCGGGAGTTTGACGATTGCTTCTTTGAGTTGCAGGAGGCCGCTGGCGGTGATGGCGGGGATTGAAAGCAGAAAGGAAAAGCGGGCGGCGGTTTCGCGCGTTTCGCCAGCGAAGAGTCCGCCGGTGATTGTTGCTCCCGAACGACTCGTTCCCGGAATCAGCGCAAGCACCTGCGCGAAGCCGACAATCAGCGCGTCGCGCAGACCGAGGTCGCCCATCGTCCGCGTGCGTTGTCCTATCTTCTCCGCCGCCAACAGAAGCAGCGCCATCACGACCAGCATCGTCGCAATGACCCACAGATTTTTGGTGAACGTGCCCTCGATTTGTTTCTTGAACAATAGGCCGATGACGCTAATTGGAATCGAGCCGATGATGACGAGCCATCCGAGCCGCGCCTCGTCAGACAGGTGGCGGAACAGCCCGCCCGCGCCGCCCGTCAGCGCCGAAGAGTCGCGCCGCAACAGCGCCCAATGGTCACGCAGGAACGCGACGGAGATTGCCCAGATGTCACGCGCGAAATAGACGAAGACGGCGAGTAGCGTGCCGAGTTGAATGACTGCAATCGTCGCGGTCGTCTGCTCGGCGCGCAACGCCTGTTCGACGCTCTCGTAAAGTCCCATCAACCGGCTGGCAAAAATCAAATGCGCTGTCGAACTGATCGGAATGAACTCGGTCAGTCCCTGCACGATGCCGAGAATGATCGCTTGAAGAATAGTCATAGGAGGTTTGCGATTTAGGGTTCGCTAGGGGATTTGCAATTTCAAATTTCACATTTGCGATTATCAACGAGTGTTTTTCTTCAAATCGAAAATCTAAAATCGCAAATCCGCCATCATTCGCGGAAAGAATTATTGGCCCCGATGCGGTCGTAGAGGGCGTTCGGCATGAACTTCAGGAGGCGCACGAGGCCGGCGAGTTGCCACGGAAAGGCGTAGGTGCGCGGGCGTCGCTCGATGGCGCGAACGATGCGCCGGGTCGCGTCGTCGAGTTCGAGCAGGAACGGCAGCTTGCCCTTTCGACCGGCGGTCATCGGCGTCTTGATGAATCCCGGATGAATAATCGTCACGTCCACGCCGCTCCTGCGCAAGTCAACGCGCAGGCTTTCAAAGAAAGTGGAAACCGCCGCTTTGCTCGCGCTGTAGGCCGCCGACTTCGGCAGGCCGCGAAACGCCGCGAGGCTGGAGATTGCGACCAAGTGTCCGCGCTGGCGCGCGAGCATGTCGGGCAGCACCGCCGCAACGCTGTTGACGACACCGATGGTGTTCACCGAAATCACATTCGCCACCGTGTCGGCACGCAATTCAGAAGCGGGCGTGATGATACCGACGCCGGAGTTCGCCACCAGCACGTCAATTCGTCCCCATTGTTCGCGCAGACGCGAGGCGGCATTTTCGATTTCAGAGGATTGCCGAACGTCGCCGGGAAGCACCAACGCTTTACCGCCGCCGCGCTCAATTTCCTCGGCGACTTTCATCAACTCGTCGGCGCGGCGCGCGAAGAGTCCGAGCGCCGCGCCGCGCCGACCCAACTCAACCGCAAGCGCGCCGCCGATGCCGCTCGAAGCGCCGGTGATGAGCACTATCTGATTTGACCAATCAACTTTCATAAACAGTGGTCAGTAGTCGGAGATCAGTATAAAAGCCGAAAGCTCAAATGTTTTACCACTGACCACCGGCCACCGACCACTGGTTCAGCATAACTCAGCGACGTGCGGACTGAGGGCGCGCAGGGCTTTCGCCAGATCGTCCTGCTTGACGAGCAAATGATCGCGCGAGAAAGAAGACAGCGCGCCGACGGAAACGCCGACGCTTGCAAGAATCTCGGTGACGCGCGCTAAGAAACCAATTGTGTCCCACGGCAATTCGACATCAAGCGTGACGAGACGAAAGTTACCCTCGACGCGCGCCGCGCGTGCGGCGTGTCGCATCGTGCGCCAATCGTCTTCTTCAAGAAGGAGTGTGACTTCGTGCGCGTCGCGCAAAAGCATGAAGGGAACATTCGGGCGGGGGCTTAGCTCAGGACTTTCCAGCAATCGCGCCCAATCCTCGTGGCTTATACCGACGACGAAGAAATTTCCCGGCGCGATCTCCACGCGGGTGCGGCGCAACAACTCATCAACGCCATTTGCTCGGCTCGCATCTTCCACAAAGATACGCCTTCACCAAAACAACCGGCAGAAGGCAATCGTGTCATCTGAGATAACTTCGAATGCTTTTCTACTGGCTACTGGCTACTGTTTTTCAGACTCTGATCACAACCGGCACAATAACGGGACGCGCGCCGGTCTGCTTCTGGATGTAACGCTTCAGTTCGAGCCGCACGCGCTCTTTCAGTAAGCTGCTGTCGCGTCGTTCGGCGGCGGGAGCCTTCTCGACGGCTTCAGTGACGACGCGCTGCATGTCTTTAATGAAGCCGTTGCCGTTCGCGCCCATCACTCCGCGCGCGACAACTTCGGGCGGCGCTTCGAGCGCGCCGGTCTCTTCGCTCACAGTAACAATTGGCGTTACCACTCCGTCATAAGCCATCTGCCGGCGCTCGCGCACCGTCTCGCGCTCAATTTCTTCAAATCCCGATTCGTCAATGAACGTCCGCCCCACATCGCGCTTTTCGGTGACAATTGCGCGCTCGCCGTCAAGCTCCAGCACGTCGCCGTTTTCGATCAGGATGATGTTTTCTTCCGGGTAGCCGAGATGATTTTTGACAAACTCTTTATGACGATAAAGCATGCGATACTCGCCGTGAACCGGGATAACGAACTTCGGCTTCACGGCTTCGGTCATGATACGGATGTCCTCCTGTGAGGCGTGGCCGCTGACGTGAATCAGTCGCCGCTTCTCGTCAATGATCTTTCCGCCGCGCTTGTATATCTCGCCGACGAGGCGCGAGATGGCGCGTTCGTTGCCGGGAATGATACGCGCGGAAAGAACCACCGTGTCGCCGTCGGCAATCGCCAGACCTTTGTACGATTGCGTGCTCATCTGCGCCAGCGCCGCACGCGCCTCACCCTGCGAACCCGTCACGAGATAAACAATCTCGTCATCGCCCAAAGTCTTCGATTCATTGAGCGAGGCGAGCAGTCCGTCGGGGATGTCAAGGTAGCCGAGCCGGTCGGCGATCTCGACGTTCTTCAGCATCGAGCGACCGAGCACGCAGACCCTGCGCCCAAATTGCTGCGCCACGTCGAGGACGATTTGGAGGCGGTGAATTGATGATGCGAAGGCGGCGACGAAGATGCGCCCTTCGGTCTCCGCGAACAATTCTTCAAAGGCCGGAATCACCGCGCGCTCGGACGGCGTGCGGCCCGGCACGCTGGCGTTCGTCGAATCGGAAGTCAGCGCGAGCACGCCCTCCTGCCCATAGCGCCGCAGCGTGCGCAGGTCAATCGGCTCGCCGATCACCGGCGTCTCGTCAACCTTGTAATCGCCGGTGTGAATGATTACCCCGACGGGCGTCGTGATCGCCAGCGCGAGGCAGTCAACAAGAGAGTGTGAGACCCGTATGAACTCGATGCGGAACGCGCCGATGTCAACTACGTCGCGCGGCTCGACGCGATGAATCAGGGTGTCGCCCAGCAAGTCATGCTCTTCCAGTTTGCTTTCGGCGAGACCGGCGGTGAAATGCGAACAGTAAACCGGGACGTTGAACTTTTTGAGGATGTAGGGGAGCGCGCCGAGATGATCTTCGTGGCCGTGCGTCAGGACGATAGCCGTGATGTCGTCTCTATATTCATCCAAGAAGTCGAAGTCGGGCACCGAAATATCAACGCCGTAGACGCTCTCTTCGGGGAAGCCCATCCCGACGTCAACAATAATCATCTCGTCGCCGTAGCGCACGGCCATGCAATTCATCCCGAACTCGCCGACGCCTCCGAGCGGGATCATCTCAACAACATTACTCACTGTGTTCCTATTTTTCTCCAAAAACCGCCTATCACTCGCATGTTAAAGATTTGAGATTGAAGGGGGGGTGTACTGCGAGAGAGTATAGCACAGAGATGACGCCATTCGGCGCTCCAATCGAACTGAATGATCGAGTCACAACTCGCGGTGCGTGACGTATGAAATCTCGATTGGCACGAGGGACTGGAAGCGGGCGCGGATGACGACTTGGTAATGTTTTGGGAGGGTGCCTTTCCCGGCCTTGAGTTTGGAGACCAGTTCGGGGGCGTAGCGTGGGTCGGTCATATACTGCACCGCCGCCCAGAGGCCGGAACTGGAACCCGCGCCGAACGCAAGCATCTCGCCTTTACCGTGCAGTCCCGGGACGAGGCTGATGAGCGCGTAATCTTCGGTCTGCAAAAAATCAGGCGGAGCGGGACTGGGCGTGATGAATTCGGCAGCTTCGCCGCCCTGCGGGTGAAGGTTGACAATGCTGAGGGCGCGTTGCTCGAACGCCAACTTGACCGGAATGCGGTCGAACGGCACGCCGTACTTCCCGGAGCCGACGAAAATCACGTCACTTTCGGTAATCTCTTCCCAAGTCAGTGTGTCGCTGCGTTTGAGCCGGAGGTCGCGGCGGTTTCCTTCAAACAGGCGGGTCAGTAAAAAAACGCCGGTGGCCTCGCCGAAGCTGGTGTAGGTTCTTTCCCACGGCACGAGAACGCGCGTATTCAATTGCCGCCGTAATATTGTCAGACGCGCTTCCTGCTCTTCCCCAGGTAAATCCACTAATCCCCATTCCCAGATCATGCCACGGTCATAGCGAAGGAATGGCCGCATCGTCATCGCCATCGTCACCGGGCGGTTGCTCGCCAGAAACGGCTGCCACAGTTCACTCAATTCCAAGCTCTCGGCGTCCGCGGCCTTTGGCGAACTTTCGGGTGCGCGCGTTTGCCAAAAACTCCACCCCGCCCAGAGTAGCGCGACCGCGAACGCGCCGACGAGCAGCGACGGCCACGACACTCCGGGCAGGCGCGGCGGCGCAGGCGGCGACAGTTCGTCTGCCGAAGCGGGGAGCGTCGTTGTCGTGGTTAAAGCAGTCTCATGGGCGGCCGGTGGAATTTCAGGTGGTGGCGATTGGGGATGAAATTGTAGGGCGAACTGACGTTTGGGCAGTTCGATGATGAGCGAATCGCCGACGCCTTCGGTGCGATAATACTCTTCCAGTTTTTGGCGGAGTCGTCCGATCTGCACGCGCACCGAGGCGTCTTCCTGCGGATCGTAGTTCGTCGGTTTGCCGAACACCTCGACGCCAATCGTGTATTCCTTTAGCGCCTCCGCCGAACCGTCCAGCGTCCTGTCCGCCAGGTAGGAGAGTAACCGCTGCGGCGTCTCTCTGCCGCGAAAGGCGTGACTGTCACCGATCTTGGCGACTGCCGCCGCGACCTCCTGTGCTGTGGCCGGAAACTCTTGAATCATTGCCGATGGCGCGGGTAACAGGAAGTAACAAGACGGGTGTTACCTGCGGTTACTGAGTAATTACTTCAATCCGTTGGCGAGGACAGCTATCTTCCGAGAGCGCCGTGAATTTTACCCCGTTCTCTGCATCGGCTCAATATCAACACAGAGCTTTCAGGAGATTCTTATGCGAAACCATTCTCCGCTGACTCGTGCAACAATCGCCGGCATCGTTAGCTTGGTGCTGGTTTGTTGTGTCCAAGCCCAAACCATCTTTGGCCGCATCTCCGGCACGGTGACTGACGCTTCCGGCGCGGTGGTGCCGGGCGCAACCGTCACGGTGACGAATGAGGCCACGCAGCAAACACGCGTCGTCGTGACCGATGCGGACGGCTTTTACGTCGCCACGAGCCTCCCCGTCGGCACGTACCGCGTGATCGTCGAGGTGCCGGGCTTTAAGAAATCCGCGAAGACCGGCTCTGACTTAGCGGCCGACGGACGCCTGACAGTGGATTTCACGCTCGAACCCGGCGAGGTGACTGAAAGCGTCGAGGTCTCGGCGACGACGGGTGAAACTGTCAACTCGACTTCGGGTGAAGTGGCGCGCGTGATTGACCAGTCGCAGGTACAGGACTTGGCGCTCAACGGGCGCAACTACATGCAACTGACTTCGCTCATTCCCGGCGCGCCGCTGCTGACCGATGACCAACTTGAGCTGGCGACCAGCTTGAGCGTCTCGCAGCCGATAAACGGCAATCGCGGCAACACCAACAACCTGACGGTGGACGGCGGCTTCAACCTCGACTCGGGATCGAACGGCTCGCAGATCAATAACGTCGGCGTTGATTTTATCCGCGAGGTCTCGATCAAGACCTCGAACTTCTCCGCCGAGTACGGGCGTAACTCCGGCGCCTCGATCAACGTCGTGACCCGCAGCGGCGGCAATCAATTCCACGGCAGCGCCTTCGAGTACCTGCGCAACGATAAGCTCGACGCGAATAATTTCTTCAACAACGCGCGGGGCGTCCGGCGCCCGACGCTACGCTACAACAACTTCGGCTGGAGTTTGGGCGGCCCAATCATTAAAGACAAATTCTTCTTCTTCGGCGGCATGGAGTGGAAGTACATCCGCCGGTTCACGACGGCCACGCTGCAAACAATCCCGACGCGGGCCGAGCGGCGCGGAGATTTTAGCGGGCGCACCGGCACGCTCAACGTCCCGACCGGCTACACGGCCACCAACCCGGTGACGGGCGCGACTGTTGCCGCCGGCCAGCCGATACCGGGGCGCAACCTCGCCAACCTGAGATTGAACGGCGCCCCGGTCGGGATTACGCCGAACGGTCGGGCCGTCGCCGCCGTTTACGATTTCGGCGAGAGCGCGGCGAGTTCTTACGTGGACACGCCGACGGCCAACAACGCGCTTTACCAATTACCCAACCCCTTCGACTTCCGGCAGGAGATCATCCGGCTCGATTACCGCGTCAACGACCGGCACACGATTTATGGTCGCTACCTGCACGACGACAACAGCGTGATCGACCCGTTCGGCACTTTCATCAACTCTCCGCTGCCGACCATTCCCGGCAATCGCCTTCGCCCCGGTTACAGTTACCAGATCGGGCACACTTGGATGATGACGCCGCAACTGATCAATGAAGCAAAGATCAACGCGTCGTGGAGCAAGCAGCGCACACCGCCGGTCGGCGACGCTTGGAAGCGCGAGACCTACGGCTTCACCTTCCAGCAGTTGTTCCCGTTCGGGCGGTACGAGAATGGGATTCCTGATACCAGCGTGACGGGCTTCGCCGGTTTTCGCGGCCCGGCGGGCACTTTGATTTCTCCGGCCGTTGACATTGCGTTTACCGACAACATCTCGTGGGTGGCGGGCGCCCACACGGTCAAGACCGGCGTGCTCATCGTGCGCGACCGGAAAGACCCGAACGGGCGTCCGGCCTACACGGGGAGTGTCACGTTCAACCCCGGCGGCAACTCGCTCTCGACCGGCAACGGGTTCGCCGACGCGCTGCTCGGCAACTTCCGCACCTATACGGAAGCGAACGACGACCCGCTGACCTTCTTCCGCTTTTCGCAGTACGAAGCATTCGTCAGCGACAGTTGGAAGGTTAACCGTAAGCTGAGCCTTGAAATCGGGCTGCGCTACCATTACGGCGTGCCGACCTACGCGCAGGCCAACAACGTCACGAACTTTGATCCAAGCCTCTACAATCCGTCGCAGGCCGTGACGGTATCGGCCAACGGGCTGATTGATACGGCCAGAGGCGGCAATCGTTACAACGGATTGATTCGCGCCGGAGACGGCGTTCCCGCCGAAGAATTGGGACGCTTCCCCAACGGCAACAGCCCGGAAGTGCTTTCGGTGCCGAGCGGCGCCCCGCGCGGTCTCTATCAACCGCAGCACTTGTTCGCCCCCCGCGTCAGCTTCGCCTACGCGCCGTTCAGCGATAGCCGGACGGCGGTGCGCGGCGGCTTCGGCATGTTTTACGACCGCCCGGCGATTACCCTAATCGCCCCGCTGGCGAATAACCCGCCGCTCCTCCTCAGTTCGTCATTCGAGAACGGGAATCTGTCCAACGTCACGGGCGGGCGGCCTTCGGCGGTCGCGCCGTTCGGGAACATCAACGCGATTGATCCGAATTTGGTGACGCCGTACACGATGAACTTCAGCTTGAGCGTGCAGCGCGAACTGCCCTGGGGCGTCTTCGGCGAGGTCGCCTATGTCGGTAATCTGGGACGGCACCTGATGCGTCAGCCGGATATCAATCAGGCGTCGTTTGAAGCCCTTCGCGCTAACGCCGCCCTGCCCGCGGCGCAACGCGTTTCGGTTAATGCCCTGCGGCCATATAAAGGGTTTTCCGGCATCCTGATGCGGTTGAGCGATTCAAACTCGAACTACAACGCCTTGCAAGTCTACGGGACGAAGCGCAAAGGCGACTTGAGGATGACAGTCAGCTACACGTGGTCGAAGTTGCTGTCGGACAGCAGCGGCGACGGCGACAACCCGGAAGACCCTTACAACCGTGACTTCAACTACGGCCCCACGACCTTTGATCGCCGTCACGTCTTCGTCACCACTTACACCTATCAACTCCCGTTCTTCCGCAATCTCACGGGCATCGGCGGCAGCATGCTCGCCGGGTGGGAGTTGAGCGGCATCACGCGCTTCCAGACGGGTCAGTTATTAACGCCGATTGGCGCGACATCCATCGGCACTCGGCGCGCCGACTACGTCGGCGGCGAGGTTGACGGCCCACGCGCCGTCACCGAATGGTTCGACAAGGCGGCCTTCGCCAGAGCGCCGGATGAGCGGCGTGGCACCGCCGGCGTCGGCGTCATCCAAGGCCCGGGCCGGCAGGTTTGGGACGTCTCGCTGCGCAAGCGGTTTGCGTTGCGTGAGCAGGTCGGGCTGCAATTCCAGGCCGACTTCTTCAACGCCTGGAACTTGGTCAATTTTAACAACCCGAACGTCAACACGACGGACCTCGCCTACGGCGCGATCAACGGCGCCGCGCCCGGCCGGAATTTACAATTCGGGTTGAAGCTGACCTTTTAAAAATTACAACGGCGCGCTTAGAATCAATCATGCAACTACCACGACGCGATTTTCTTTTCGGCTGTGCCGGTGCCTTGGGCGCAATTCTTCCGGCGTTGACGACCATGGCGAGAAACAAAAGACCGCACCGCATCCTGCTGCGCTCGTCGTGGCAGGTGGTCAACATCGGTGACATCGCGCATACGCCGGGCGTGCTGGCGCTGCTGGAGAAGCACTTGCCCGACGCGGACGTGCGGCTGTGGGCGTCGGCGGATTTGTCCGAAGAAGTCGCTTCGGTGATGCGCCGCCGCTTTCCCAAGCTCCTCATCGTCAAAGGGACTCTCGGCGCGACCGGCGAGGCTTCGACCCCGGCGCTGCGGGACGCCGTCGCGCGGTGCGATTTCCTGCTGCACGGCTCCGGCCCGTCGCTCGTCGCGGCGAAAGATGTTGCGGCATTCATCAAACATACGAAGAAGCCCTTCGGCGTCTACGGCATCACGCACGGCTCTTTTCTTTCGGGCGACGATAAGGAACTTCTCGGCCGGTCGAAGTTCGTCTTTTTCCGCGATTCGGTCTCACTGAAGACCGCGCAAACCGAGGGGGTGCGCGCGCCGGTGATGGAGTTCGGCCCGGACGGTGCGTTCGCCTGTGACCTGCGCAATGACGCGACGGCGACGGCCTTTCTGCGCGCCAATAAATTGGAAGAAGGCGGATTCCTCTGTTGCATTCCGCGCCTGCGCTACACGCCGTACTGGAAGATTCGCAACCAGCCGATGACTGAAGAGATGCGGCGGCGCGCGGCGCGAAACGATGCGCTGGCCGAACACGATCACGCCCCTCTACGCGCCGCCATCACGGCGGTGGTGCGCGAGACGAAACTCAAAGTTTTGCTGTGCCCTGAAGACATGAGCCAGATGGAAGTCGGCAGGCAGTGGTTGTGGGACAAGCTGCCCGCTGACGTGCGGGCGCGCGTCGTCTGGCGCGAGAAGTTCTGGCTGACGGATGAAGCGCTCAGCACCTACGCGCGCAGCGCCGGATTATTCGGTCTCGAAATGCATTCGCCGATCATGTGCATCGGCAACGGTATTCCGGCTATCGTCGGACGTTTTCGGGAGCAAACCAGCAAAGGTTTGATGTGGCGTGACATCGGCCTCGGCGACTGGTTGTTTGATTTCGATCAGGAATCGGAGATCGCCCGCTACGCGCCCGCCGTGCTGGCACTGGCTCAAGACCCTGCGGCGGCGAAAGCTAAAGCGGCGCAGGCGCGTCAATTTGTCGAGCGGCGGCAGCGGGAGACAATGCAGGTTTTGCAGAAGACGTTGAGCGACTCCTGAGGGATTTCTTCGAGGCTTCTAACAATAAAGACCCGCGACTTTAACGCGAGCCACCGGCCGCGATGCTCCTCGTGATGCTCGCCCATTCCGCG
>Ga0136614_10000925_pt1 | contig 16230 bp, 15 predicted proteins | sample AntDrymUQ2792106_2_FD_106643 | JGI IMG/M metagenome (GOLD analysis project Ga0136614, IMG submission 106643) | Polar desert sand microbial communities from Dry Valleys, Antarctica - metaG UQ279 (21.06) | ecosystem: Environmental > Terrestrial > Soil > Desert | place: Antarctica: Dry Valley... | reverse complement strand
GTACGGGGGTGACCGTCGGGGGCGTTGCGGCCACGGGCGTGGCGGTCACGGGCTCCACGACCATCACCGCGACGACTCCGGCCCACGCGGCCGGCGCCGTCTCGATCGTCGTGACGAACCCCGACACGCAGAGCGCGACCGTGACCAACGGCTTCACCTACGGCGCGACCGGCTTCTACACCCTCGCTCCCTGCCGCCTGATCGACACGCGCAACCCGGCGGGGCCCCGCGGCGGCCCGGCGATGCCGGCCGGCGGCGTCCGGATCTTCACGGCCACCGGCTCCTGCGGCATACCCGCATCCGCTAAGGCGCTGTCGGCCAATGTGACGGTGACCGAGGCCGCGACGGCGGGCCACGTCGCCTTCTTCCCCGGCAGCACGCCGCTCTCCGGCGTCTCGACGCTCAACTACGCGGCGGGACAGACCCGCGCCAACAACGCGATGCTCCCGCTCGACGGAGCGGGGCAGCTCGGCGTGCGCTGCATCCAGGGCACGGGCACCACGCACGTCATCGTGGACGTGAGCGGCTACTTCAGCTAGCCGTCGCTCTCGCTCGCTCGGGGCTGCTGTCGCACCGTGTGGCGGCTCGCCCGGATGCGGGCTCGACCGCCACACTGCCCCTCCGCTCGCTCCCGCTCCCGCGGCGCGAGGCTCCTCCCTGGGGAGACTCCTCGCGCCGCGAACGGAATCAGCCCGTCACTGAGCTCCCTGGCTCTCTCCGTCGGCGAAGGCTGCGGAAAAGCTCGCCGAACATGAATCACCTCTCGTGATGTCGGGGCACCCGCGTGCGCTTCCGCGCCACCTCGGTGCCATCCGTGTTTAGGGTCAGGATTCGTATACTCGGACGAAAAGCGATGACACTCCCAGAGCGCGTCTTCCGGGCGGAGCCCGGGGCGTTTCGCGATCGGTTCAACCGCGCGGCGTTCCAGTTTCCGCACGCCCTGGGGAACCATCCCCTCTTCAATCTTTCCCGCCTTGCCGATCTCTCGAAGCGCCTCTCCCGGACGGGCAAGGCGACCTTCCAGACCGCGGATTCCAAGGTCGACCAGGGCTGGCACGTGCCGGGCCCCGACCGCGTCGCCTCGGCCGCGGACGCGATCTCGCGGATCCGGGAGTCCGGCTCCTGGGTCCTCCTCAAGAGCGTGCAGGACGACGAGGACTACGCGGCGCTGCTCCGCCAGTGCCTCCGGGAGCTCGAGGACGTCACGGGCACGAACCTGCGGCGGGAGATCACGTGGTCGGACGCCTACATCTTCATCGCGTCGCCGCGCGCGCTGACGCCGTACCACATCGACCACGAGTCCAACTTCCTGCTCCAGATCCACGGCGACAAGGAGCTCAACGTCTTCGACCAGGACGACCGCTCGGTCCTCTCGGAGGAGGAGATCGAGCGCTACTACATCGGCGACCTGAGCTCGGCCCGGTACAGGCCCGAGAACCAGCCCAAGGCGAAGGTCTTCCGGTTGGCCGCGGGAACGGGCGTGCACCAGCCGCCCCGCGCGCCTCACTGGGTGCGCAACGGCGAGGACTACTCCGTGTCCCTGAGCATCCTCTTCTTCCTGCGCGCCTTCGACCTCCAGGCGCGCGTGTACCAGTTCAATCACTGCCTGCGGAAGCTGCGTCTCTCGCCCACCCCGCCCGGTCGCTCGGCCGTGCGCGACGCCGTAAAGATCCTCCCGCTGGGGAACTTCGGGTACACCCCGCGGACGAAGTCCGACGTCATCCGGTTCGGCTACAAGAAGTTCACCGCCCCGGCCGTCATCGGTCGGAGAGTCGTCAGCCGGCTCCTGCCCAAGCACTCCTGACTCTCGGGGCGACCCGCTCGCCCGGATTGCGGCTCCGGCGCGGACAGGAATTGGCGTCTCGCGCTTCTAGGCCCTAGACTGCCGGGGCGCCATGCACCGCGCCTCTCTCAACCTCGCGAGATGGGTCTTCGATCGGACCATCGGAAGCATCCGGGACCCCCGGACGCTCCGGCGCGTGGGCGAGGGGCTCACGCGCCTGACGCACGCCGTCAACGGGAGGCTCCGCCAAAGGGTCGCCGACGCGGCGCCCCTCCCCGAGATGCGGAGCCACGACGGAAGGGAGCGGTTGCGCGCCTTGGTGCTCCGTCCGGACGCCCCCTGGCGAAGCGTCGAGGCGCCGCGAAACGGCACCCCGGGGATGATCACGGACGAGGAACGGCGCTATTACGCCTACCTCGGGCGCTTCTACTCGGGCAGGGGCGAGGTCGTGGAGCTCGGACCATGGCTCGGCTGCTCGACCTCGCACATCGTGCAGGGGCTGCGCGGCAACCCCAACTTCTCGGGAAGGCGCCTGCGCGTCTTCGACGATTTCGTATGGCGCGCATCCTGGATGAACGGCTTCGTCCCCGAGGCCGAGCGGCCCCGCAATCACGAGGACTTCCGGCACCTCTTCGACAAGTACTCCGGCGGTCTCAGTGAGAGCCTCACGGTCGAGAAGCGCAGGATCCTCCCGTACGATGGAAACGAGGGCGTCCCGCAGCTCGCCTGGACTGGCGAACCCGTCGAGATGATCTTCGTGGACTGCGGGCGGCTCTTCCTCACCAACGACGCCTGGTACCGGATCTTCTCGTCTTCCTTCATCCCCGGAGTCACGCTGATCGCGATGCAGGACTGGCGGCTCCAGTTCAGGTGCCCGTATACTGGGAGAATCAAACGAAAAACTTCACGGACTCGAAGGGCGCCAGCCTGCAGCTCATCCACGAGCTGAAGGACGGCACGACCGCCACGTTCCTCTACCTCGGCGAGCGGCCGGCACCGGCCCTGCCATGAGCGCGAACCTCTACACCGAGCAGGAGACGCCGTGCCCCGGCTGCGGGACCGAGTGGAAGTTCCACATCGAGGAGGGGGGCACGCGCCCGAGCGACAAACCGGTCGCCTGCCCGGAGTGCGGGGTGGAGCTTCCGGTCAAGGGCACGGTGCTCCGCCAGTTCGGGAAGCGGGGCAGCAAATGGGTTCAGGCGCCGCTCGACCTGACGGGCTAGCTCCGCTCCCGCGTCAGCCTCGGGAGCCGCGTGAAGTGGCGGGGCCGACGGGACTCGAACCCGCGACCTCCGGCGTGACAGGCCGGCGTTCTAACCAACTGAACTACGACCCCGCGGTTAGAGCGGGGCATCATATAGAAGAAGCTGTCAGCTGTCAGCCATCGGGGGGTTAGCTCAGCGGTAGAGCGCCTGCTTTACACGCAGGATGTCGCAGGTTCGATCCCTGCACCCCCCACCACAACCACGTCGGCTTCGCTTGCTCGTCTTCGCCTCGCGGCGCTACGCCTCCCGCGGCGCGAGGCTCCTCCCCTCTGGGAGACTCCTCGCGCCGCGAACCGAAAGACGGGAGTGCAGAAGGAAGAGGAGAGCTCTCAGACCCGGACGCGCTGGAGTAGCTCGATGTCGGCGATCTCCATCGGGCGCGCAAGGAGGAACCCCTGCCCGTAGGGGACGCCGAGCGACTGTAAGACCCGCAGCTCCTCGCGCGTCTCGATCCCCTCGGCGATCACCTTCGTCTTCATCTTCCGCGCGAAGGAGAGCAGGGCCTCGAGCAGGTCCTGCTTCACCTTGCGGCGGTCGATCCCCCGCACGAAAACGTTGTCGAACTTCAGGTAGTCGGGCTCGATCTCGGCGAGGGAGGACAGGTTGCTGTAGCCCGTCCCGACGTCGTCCACCGCGATGCGGAAGCTCTGGGACCGGAAGCGGGCGAGAACCTCGCGGAAGAGGCCCTCGTAGACCGCATACGTCCTCTCCGTGATCTCCAGGACGATGCGGTCGGGCTGGAGGCCCAGGGAAGCGACCTGGTCCAGAAACATCGGCCCCAGGAACTCGGGGTCCGAGGCGGCGGCGGGCGAGAGGTTCAGGAAGATCTGGCGCTGCGGGTTGCCCATGGCGGCGGCCTCGAGCGACTTCGCCCGGCACACGCGCTCGAGCGGTACGAGAAGCTCCGTGCGCTCCGCGAGAGAAAAGAGCGTCTCGCCGCCTTCGAACTCGCTGCCCCGTGGGCCGCGGGAGAGCGCCTCCATGCCGATCATGTCGCCCGTCGCGAGGTCGATAACCGGCTGGAACACGGGCGAGATGTCCCGGCGCGAGATCGCCTCCTTGAGGAGCTCTCCGCCCCGGATCTCCGCCCGGACGGTCTGGCGCGTGACCTGGTCCCGCGCCTCCTGGATGCCCCGGTAGATCAACCGCTCCAGGCGGTACTTGTTGTCGAAGCTGATGCGGCCCGAGCCCACGAAGGATCGGAACCGCCCGGAGAGGTCCGCGCGCTCCGCGAGGTAGCCCCGGATCAGCTGGTCGAGCTCGGCGGCCTTCTGCTCGAGAGCGCCCGCCTCCTCGAGCAGCGGCTCCTCGGGGTTCACCATGAGGATGATCTCGTCGGCCCGCACGAAGGGGAGACAGAGCGTTCCGGACGGGACGATCCCGTCTCCCTGGAACGCCTTCAGGCGCCGGACGAAATCGAGGAGGAGATCGTCGTAGGCCTCGGCCCCCCAGACCTGCTCGACGCGCCCCTCCGAGCCGGGACGAAACACGAACACGGCCAGAGCACCCCGCTCGACAAGCGTCTTGCCGACGTCATCCGTGAGGGCGGCGATGGTCGGCAGGCCGGTGTCCCGGTCGTAGACGCGGCTGCGCTCCTTCTGCCACTTGCCGCGAAGGGTGACGAACTCGCTCTCTCTGGACTGGGCCATGGCGACGGGCGCCTACGATAGCACCTTGGTGCCAGGCGCCCGCGTCCCGTACCGAGAGACGAGATCCGCGGCGGGGCTCAAGCGGTCCCCGCCCGGAGCTTTTCGATCGCGTCCTCGGTCCCGAGCACGATGAGCACGTCCCCATGCTGGAAGCGGTCACCGGGTTCGGGCACGAACCGCCTCTCGAATCCTTCCCGGGTGAGCCGCTTCACCGCGAGCACGGACACGCCGAATCGGGAGCGGATGCCGGACTCCCCCACCGTCTGTCCCTCGATCGCGGGCGGCACGTCCACCTGCACGAGGCGGTGTTTCTCCGGAAGGTCGAAGTAGTCCACGTCGCTTCCCGTCTCTCCGAAGGTGCGGACCCGCGCGACCAGTCGGTTGCGCTGCAGCACCTCCCGGTCGAACGCGCCGAGCAGATCGCGGCGCGTGACGACGCCGAGGAACCGGCGCGTTTCCGGCGAGTCCACGACGGGGAGCTGTCCCAGGTCCCGGAACCAGAGCTTCTCGTTGACGCTCGTGAGCGGCTCCGCCGGCGTGACGGACGGGATCTCGCCGATCAGGTCCTCGGCGATGACGAGGGTCGAGAGCTCGCGCTCGGCGAGCGTCTCCTTGATGTCGTGGAGGTCGATGACGCCCAGGAGCCTGCCCGCGTCGTCGCCGACGTAGAGATAGAGGCTCCGCGTGTGGAGGAACGTGTTCACGATCTCCGGGAGCGGGAGCGTGCGGGGCACGAGCTTGACATCCTCGCGCATCACGTCGGCGACCTTCAGGCTCGAGAGCGCGGTCGCCTCCGGCGTCTTCTCCCACACGATCCCCGCCGAGCGCAGACTCTGGACGTACACGGAGTCGCGCTGCAGGGAGCGGGCCGTCAGCACCGCGAGCACGGAGACGGCCATCATCGGCAGGAGGACCGCCGTGTTCTGTGTGAGCTCGAAGACCATGATGATCGCGAGAAGCGGCGCGCGCGTCACTCCGGCGAGGAGCCCTCCCATCCCGAGGAGGGCATACCCCCCCACGGGGGCATCGAGACCCGGGAAGGCGAGCCCCGAAAGTCGCGCGACGATTCCTCCGAGCGCGGCGCCGATCATCAGGGCGGGGGTGAAGACGCCGCCCACGCCGCCCGAACCGATCGTGGCCGAGGTCGCCACGATCTTCCCCACGAAGAGGAGCAGGAGAAGGACCAGCGTGGGGTTACCGCGCAGGATGCGATTGGCGCCCGCGAACCCGCTCCCCCAGACCTGGGGGAGAAAGATTCCCAGGGCCCCCACGATCGCCCCGCCAATCGCCATCGCCACCGGCAGGGGCAGCCGCGACTTCGCGAAGAGGGTGCGCGAGGCGCGGAGCGCCCGCACGAACAGGGCGGAGGCGCCGCCCGCCGCGATGCCGATCGCGGCGAACGGCAGGAACTCGAGGAAGGACTGGAGGCGAAACGGCGCGACGCCGTACACGGCCTCGTCGCCGAGGAGCAGGCGCACGACGACCGTGGAGGTGACCGCCGAGACGACGGCGGGGCCGAACAGCGTCATCGAGAAGGACCCCACGACGACCTCGAGGACGAAGAGTGTGGCGGCGATCGGGGTGTTGTAGGCGCCCGCCACGCCCGCGGCCATGCCGCAGGCAGTGAGGATCCGCACGCGTTCGGGTGAGACTTTCAGGAGGCGCGAGAGGTAGGACGCGAACGCCGCGCCGATCTGGATGATGGTCCCCTCGCGCCCCTCCGAGCCGCCGGTGGAGATGACCGTCAGGGACGCGGCGGCGCGGCCGAGGGAAGGGCGCAGTCGCACGGTCCGGCGCCCGAGCGCGACGACCTCGATGAGCTGAGAGATTCCCGTGGGTCCTGTCCCGGCCACGAGCCACCGGATGACGAGCCCGCCGATGAAGGCGCCGGCGGCCGGAACGAAGATCCGGATGACGACCGGGAGCGCCTCGGCGCCGCGGACCACGTCGCCCGCGTCGAGCAGCCAGCGCGTGAGGACCAGGCTGAGCGTCCGGAAGACGATCGCGCCGAGGGCGCCCGCGACGCCGACGGCGGCGGCGAGCAGAAGGAACTGTGTGTTGGGATCGCGCCAGAAAAATCGCCCGAAGCGGGAGGGCCGGGAGGGGACCGGGGGCTCGGGAGAGCTCATTCCTCCTCGTCGAACCCCGGCGTGTCGGCTTCCTCTACCTCCTCGTCGGAGCCGTAGAAGAAGGCGTGGCCGCACTGCTTGCTGCAGAACGCCGACCCGCCAACCCGGAAGGAGCAGTCCGAGCAGAAGGCCTTGTGACAGAACGCGCACCGGGAAAGGCTGAACTGGAACTCCCGGGCGCACACGCCGCAGCGGTCCGACAGACCGGGCATGCGAGCAGTATAGGGGACCGCGGAGTCACGCCGCGTGTTAGGATCCGCGGTTCTTCCGCTCGGGCGGTGTAGCTCAGTTGGTCAGAGCAAGCGGCTCATATCCGCTGTGTCCGGGGTTCAAATCCCTGCACCGCCACCAACCACCGAGCCGTGAAGCGCCGAGCGAAACTCAATCCAGGCGGTCGATTACTCCCTCCCTCCTATCGCCGGCTCGCCCGCGGACTTACCATGGGTCCATGGACGATCCCGTGCGGGGCGCCCTCCGGGAAGCCGCGGACACCGGGCTCATGCCCCCCGGCGCGGGGATCCTGATGGCCGTGTCGGGAGGGGCGGACTCTCTCGCCCTCCTTCATGGCGCCGCGGAGGTGGCGGCGCCCTACGGCTGGAGCCTTTCCGTCGCGCACGTGGAGCACGGCTGGCGCGGCCGCGACGCCGAGCGCGACGTGGCCTTCGTCCGCGAGCACGCCCGCCGCCTCCGGCTCCCCTTCGCGCTCCGCCGCGTCGACGCCCGCAGCGAGGCGAGGCGCTTGCGACTCTCTCCGGAGGCGGGAGCCCGCCATGCGAGATACGGGGCGCTCACCGAAATCGCCCGAGAGGCGGGTGCGACACTCATCGCGACGGCGCACCAGAGGGAGGACGCGCTCGAGTCCTACCTGATCGCCCGGGAGCGGCGGGCCGGCCTCGGCGGTCTCGGCGGGCCGCGTCGGTCACGGGACGACGGCGTCGTGCGCCCCCTCCTCGACGTCGGCCGGCGCGACATCCTCGCCTTCCTCGCCGCACGGGGTCTCCCCCACCGGCGCGACGCCTCCAACGGCGATCTCCGGCTGCTGCGCAACGGCATCCGGCGACGCCTCGCCGAGGCGGTGCGTCGCGACGGACCGGCGGCGCTGGAGGCGCTGCACGCAGAGGCCGCGGCCTGGCGGCGGCGGCGGGAGACGGTGGATCGGGAGCTGGCGGAGCGCATCCTGCCCGCCCTGCGCCTCGGCCCGAACGAGACACTGGCGGACGCGGCCCTCCTCCAGGCGAGCGCGCCGGACCTGCAGCGCCGCGCTCTGGAGCTGGCCTCCGTGCCGTTCGCCCGGTCGGGCCGAGCGCCCTTCACGGGCCGGGAGCGGGAGGAGATCCTGCGGCGTCTCCGCTCCGGTGGAGACTTCCGGTTCGAGGCGGGGCGGCGCATCCGCTTCGAGCGCCGGGGCGATGCCCTCCGTGTCCGGAGGGTCGGCGCGTGAGCGCGCGGGGAGCCGAGGGCCGCCTCGAGCGGCGCTACGACGCCGGAGAGATCGCGGCGCGCGTCGCCGAAGTCGCCGCCGAGCTGGACCGAAAGTTTCGCGACCAGCCCGTCGCCCTGATTGGCGTGCTGAAGGGCGCCGCTTTCTTCCTCGCGGACCTGTCCCGGAGGATGGCCATTCCCGCGGCCTGCGAGTACATCAGCGTGCGCCGGGAGGAGGGGGGTGACATTCTCCAGATCGACTTCACGTCGGACTTCGCCGCCGCGGGGCGCCCGATCGTCCTCCTCAAGGACGTCGTCTACAGCGGCGTCGTCGAGACTTACCTCATCGATCACCTGCGGGCACAGGGCGCCGGCTCGATCGCGCTCGCGGCGATCCTCGACAAGCCCCGCGAACGCAAGGCGCCCGTGACCGTCGACTTCCCGCTCTTCACGACTGAGGGCGGGACGTTCGCCGGGTATGGCATGGCGTGCGGCGGACGCTGGGCCAACCTTCCCTATCTCGGCGAAGTCGTCGGGGGGCAATAATTAGGCGGACGGGTTCGTTATGCTGAACCGTCGGGAGTCACCCTTAAGGAGCTCATGTTGAACGCGACGATCAAGAACCTGCTTCTGTGGATGGTCATCCTCGTTTTGATCATCCTGGCCTGGAACGTCTTCAAGACGGGCACCACGGCGATCGAAGAGATCAGCTTCTCCCAGTTCCTGGACCAGGTCGGGCGGGGGTACGTCCAGAAGGTCACCATCCGCGGGGAAGAGATCAAGGGGAACTACGCCCCTGCGGCCGGGAAGCGGGAGAGCGTCTTCAAGACCTACTCCGCCGACTATCCAAAGCTCGTCGAAGAGCTCCGCGGCAAGGGCGTCGAAATCGAGGTCAACCCCGCGAAGGAATCGTCCTTCGTCTCGGCGCTCGTGATGTACGGGCCACTCATTCTCCTCGTGGCAATCTGGTTCGTGATCATGCGGCAGATGCAGGCCGGCGGGAACAAGGCCCTCTCGTTCGGTAAGTCCCGGGCGAAGCTCCTGACGCCGACGCAGAAGAAGGTCACGTTCAAGGACGTCGCCGGCGTCGAGGAGGCGAAGGTCGAGCTCCAGGAGATCATCGAGTTCCTCAAGGACCCGCAGAGGTTCCAGAAGCTCGGCGGGAAGATTCCCAAGGGTGTCCTCCTCATGGGCCCCCCGGGAACGGGCAAGACGCTCCTCGCCCGGTCGGTGGCGGGCGAGGCGAACGTCCCGTTCTTCACGATCTCCGGCTCCGACTTTGTCGAGATGTTCGTCGGCGTCGGCGCTTCGCGCGTGAGGGACCTCTTCGAGCAGGGCAAGAAGAACGCGCCCTGCATCATCTTCATCGACGAAATCGACGCCGTCGGCCGCCACCGCGGCGCGGGCCTCGGCGGCGGGCACGACGAGCGCGAGCAGACGCTGAACGCGCTGCTCGTCGAGATGGACGGCTTCGACACGAACGAGGGGGTCATTCTCGTCGCGGCCACGAACCGGCCAGACGTCCTCGACCCCGCCCTCCTGCGGCCGGGGCGCTTCGACCGGCGGGTCGTGGTGGACCGGCCGGACCTGCGGGGCCGCGAGCAGATCCTCAAGGTGCACACGCGCAACTCGCCGCTCGCGGAGAGCGTCGACCTCTCGGTGATCGCCCGGGGCACCCCGGGGTTCTCCGGCGCGGACCTGGCGAACCTCGTGAACGAGGCCGCCCTGAACGCCGCGCGCTTCAACAAGAAAAAAGTCGAGATGATCGACTTCGAGTACGCCAAGGACAAGGTCATGATGGGCCCGGAGCGCAAGTCGATGATCATGACCGAGGAGGAGAAGAGCAACACCGCCTACCACGAGGGCGGCCATGCCCTCGTGGCGGCTCTCCTGCCCGACGCGGACCCGCTCCACAAGGTGACGATCATCCCGCGCGGGCGCGCGCTCGGCGTCACGATGCAGCTCCCGACGGAGGACAAGTACTCTCACACGAAGGAGTACCTCGAGGCGACGATCACCGTCATGATGGGTGGCCGCATCGCCGAAGAGAAGTTCCTCGGCCACATGACGACGGGGGCCGGCAACGACATCGAGAAGGCGACGGACATCGCGCGGAAGATGGTGTGCGAGTGGGGCATGAGCGACCTGGGTCCGCTGACGTTCGGGAAAGTCGAGGGGGAGATTTTCCTCGGGCGGGACTTCGGCCGCACGCAGGACTACTCGGAGGAGACCGCGAACCAGATCGACGCGGAGGTGAAGCGGATCGTCACGTCCGCGTACAAGCGCGCGGACAAGATCATCGGCGACCACCGGAGCGTCATGCACCGCCTCGCGCGCACCCTGCTGGAGAAGGAGGTCCTCGACGGCGAGGAGGTGCTCCAGCTGATCGCGGAGGAGACGGGCACGGACATCGCGAAGCTGCGCAAGTCCGGTCCTCCGAAACCGCCCGTCGTTCCGCCGCCCGGCGCCCCCGAGGTCGCCGGCGGAGGCATCGGGCCCCTCGTCCCGGAACCGGCCTAGCCCTCGAGGCGCAGGCTAAACTGCCGGGATGGCCGTCCCGGCAGATCTCGTCATCCCGGCGCGAACCGCGGCTGAGCTCGCCGAGATCCTCTCGCTGGACGGCCTGCTCTCCGCGAGCTTTCCGTCCGGCGAGTTTCCCGTCGACGTGGTCCGCCTCCGGGGCTCCGCCTCGCCGCCCATCACGCTCTCACGGGCCCGGCGCGCGGAGAGCCTCCGGACCCTCCCGGCGACGCTCCGGGCCCGCGTGGAAGGGGCGTTGGCCCGCAGCGACCGTTGCCCGGCGGCCCTCCGGCTGGCGCGGGCCGTCCCCCTCGCGCTCACGGGAACCCCCGCCGTCATGGGGGTCCTGAACGTCACCCCGGATTCCTTTTCCGACGGCGGCCTCTACCGCGACCCGGCGGCGGCCGTCGCCCGGGGCCTGGAGATGTTCGCCGAGGGCGCCGCGGTCGTCGACGTCGGCGGCGAGTCCACCCGCCCCGCGACTTACGGGTCGGCGCGTGAGGTCTCCGCGGAGGAGGAGCTCGACCGCGTTGCGCCGGTGATCGAAGCGCTCCGGCGACAGACGGACCGGCCGCTCTCCATCGACACGCGGCGCGCGGCCGTCGCGGCCGCGGCGCTCGACCTCGGCGCGAACATCGTCAACGACGTCTCGGCGCTGCGCCATGACCCGTCGATGGCCGGCCTGGTGGCCGGGCGCGGCGCCGCTCTGCTGCTGATGCACATGAAGGGGGACGACCCGCGCACGATGCAGAAGGACGTCTCCTACGACCATGCGATCGCGGACGTCGCCGAAGTGCTCGCGGCGGCGGCGGACCGGGCCATCACCGCAGGCGTCGCGCCCGACGCCCTCGCCATCGACCCCGGACTGGGGTTCGGCAAGAGCGCCGAGGGGAACCTGCTTCTCCTGCGTCACCTCGCCGCGTTCCGGTCACTCGGGTTCCCGGTGGCCATCGGCGCGTCGCGCAAGGGCTTCGTCCGGAAATTCTCCGGCGTGCCCGACGCCGCGTCCTCCGCGGAGCGCCTGCCCGGCTCGCTCGCCTGCGCCGCCGCGGCGGCGGACGCGGGGGCGGCGCTCGTACGGGTGCACGACGTCGCCGAGACGGTGCGCTACCTGCGCATGCGCGACGCGATCCGCACTCCCGCGCCGCGAACGGCGGCGGCCGCCGCGCCGGCGCGATGAGCGACGCGATTTCCCGCGGCATCGGACCGCTCTCCAACCTGACCTTCACGTGGCGCGACGCGGTCGACGTCCTCGTCGTGTCGCTCATCGCGTACTTCCTGCTGCGTCTGATTCGCGGCACGCGCGCGGTGCAGATGGTGCTCGGAATCTTGGCGATCTTCCTCGTCTACCAGGTGGCCGTCCTGCTCAAGCTGGTCGCCCTGCGCACCGTGCTCCAGGCCCTGATCTTCTACCTCCCCTTCGCGGTGATCGTGCTGTTCGCCCAGGAGTTGCGACGCGCCCTCGCCGCGTTCGGGCGCAACCCGTTCTTCTCGTTCTTCTCTGGCTACCAGTCCGAGGAGACCATCTCGGACGTGGTCCTCGCCATGACGTCCCTCTCGGCGCGCCGGGTGGGGGCCCTCGTCGTCCTCGAGCGCCGCGAGGGGCTGAAGACCTATATCGAGAACGGGGTCGCGCTGGACTCGCGCGTCTCCTACGATCTCCTCGTGACGGTCTTCGCGCCCGGGACGCCGCTCCACGACGGTGCGGTCATCGTCTCGGGAGAGCGCGTCGCGGCCGCGTCCTGCTTCCTCCCGCTGTCGCTCAAGGAGGGGCTCTCGAAGCGGTTCGGGACCCGCCACCGCGCGGCGATGGGGATCACGGAGGAGACGGACGCCCTCGCGGTCGTGGTGTCCGAGGAGCGCGGTACGATCTCCCTCGCGCGGGACGGCAAGCTGATCGAAGACCTCGACGGGAAGGCGCTCCGCGATCTCCTCTTCCGCGAGTTCGCGGGCGGCCGCTGACCATGGGACGTTTCTTCCTCCGCAACGTCGGGACGAAAATCCTCGCCCTGGGGATTGGCCTGCTCGTCTGGTTCTTCCTCTCCGGCCAGCGCCGCGAGCGGACCTCCGAGCGGAGCTACCGCATCCCGCTTTCCGTCATCAACATCCCGCCGCGTACCCTGATCTCGTCCGCGCTGCCCGGCGGCGTCGACGTCCGGGTCCGGGGCCCCTTCACCGCGCTGCGCCAGCTCGAGCCGGAGAAGCTGGAGGCCGTGGTCGATCTCCGGGACGCGCCGACGGGCGAGCAGATCTACCGCCTCTCCACGGACGACATCAACGTCCCGCCGGAAGTGGAGGTCATCGCCCTGTCCCCGCAGCAGGTACCCATCGCGCTCGACGGGGTCGCGGAGAAGATCGTCCCCGTGGTGCCCGACCTGACGGGCGCCCCGGCGCCCGGGCAGCGCGTGGTCGACGTTTCCGTCGAGCCGCGGGTGGCCCGCGTGATTGGCCCCGCCTCCGCTCTCGCGAAGATGACGGCGATCACGACGGACCCGGTCGCCATCGGGGGCCGCGGCGCGACCTTCTCGATGCCCGCGACGCTCTCGCCCGGCGCGCCGGGCGTCCGCGTGCGGGAGGGGCAGATCGTGGCCGTCACCGTCCGGATCGGACCGGACCTCACGGCCGTACCGGAAAGGGAGCGCCGCGCCCCGTGAAGCTCTTCGGTACCGACGGGCTGCGGGGGGCGGCGGGCGTCTTTCCGCTCGACGCGGCCTCCGTTCGCCTCGTGGGACGAGAGCTCGGCGCGCGCCTCGCGCCGGGCGGAGACGCGCGCGTCGTCCTCGGCGGCGACACGCGCGAGTCCACCCCGGAAATGATCGGCCAGCTCGCGGCGGGCCTCGCGGAGTCGGGGTGTCGGGCGGACCACGCCGGCGTCATACCCACCCCGGCGGTGGCGGAGCTCGTGGTGGCGCTCGGCGCGGGCGCGGGGGTCTCCGTCTCCGCGTCCCACAACCCTTACGAGGACAACGGCATCAAGATCTTCGGACCGGACGGCCGCAAGTGGCCCGATTCGGAGGAGAAAAAGCTCGAGGCCGCGCTGCTCGCGTCACGGCCATCCTCCCGCGGGGAAGGGGAGGCGCCGGCAGCCCCGCCCCCGGCCACCGACCCGGAGCTCGCCGAGCGGTACCTCGACCTGCTCGAGCCCCGCTTCACCCCCTCGATCGCGTCGCTCGCGATCGTTCTCGACGCGGGTAACGGCGCCGGGTACCGCGTCGGGCCAGAGGCGCTCCGCCGCGCCGGGGCAGAGGTCCACGTCCTCAACGCGGAGCCGGATGGCCGCAACATCAATCGGGGGTGCGGCGCGCTCCACCCCGGCGACATGGCGCAGGCCACGCGGACGCGGCGCGCCGCCTTCGGCGTCGCGCTCGACGGCGACGCCGACCGGTCCATCTTCTCGGACGAGGGCGGGCGGATCCTCGACGGCGACGACATCCTCTGGGTGCTCGCGCGGGACTGGAGGCGACGCGGCCTCCTGCCGGAGGGCGGCGTGGTCGGGACCGTGATGTCGAACTACGGTCTGGAGGCGGCGCTCGCGTGCGAGGGGATCCCATTCCACCGGGCCGCCGTCGGCGATCGCAACGTGGCGCGCCTCATGGAGCAGACGGGCGCGGGGCTCGGCGGAGAGACCTCGGGCCACATACTCCAACCGTACTCGCCGTCGGGGGACGGCATCCTGACCGCCCTCCTCATCGCCTCCGTCGTCGCGGAGTCGGGAGGCGCGATCTCGCGGCTCGCGACGCTCGAGAAGACGCCGCAGGCCCTCCGCAACGTGCGCACGCAACGGCGCGTCCCGATCGACGGCGACTCGACGCTCGGTGCGGCCGTCTCCCGGGCGGAGGCGCGTCTCGCGACCCGCGGCCGCGTGTTCCTCCGCTACTCGGGGACGGAGCCCCTCCTGCGGATCCTCGTCGAGGGGCCTGAGGAACCGGAGGTCACCGCAATCGCCGACGACCTCGAGCGGGCCGCCCGGGACGCGATGGCGTGAGGCCGGCCCGGGCGATTCTGTTCGACGCGGGGGGAACGCTCATCCATGTCGACGGCGAGCGCGTCTGCCGCGCGGCGGGAGTCCCCTACGACGCCGACGCGTTCCGCGCGGCGGAGAGCTCCGGCATCGGGGCCGTTCGCGCCGCGCTCGAGCGCCAGCCCCTCTCGACGGACGCGGAGCGTCTCCCCATCTTTCTCGGCGCGATCCTCGCGAGCCTCGGCGTGCCGGCGGCGGACCAGGCGGCAGCGGGGACCCGCATCCGCGCCGAGCACGAGCGGGTCAACCTCTGGTCGGCGCCCAGCCGGGGCGCCGCGGAGGTCTTAGACGCCCTGGCCGGGCGCGGCTACAGGCTGGGCGTGATCTCCAACGCCGACGGCCGCGTCCGGGCCCTGCTCGAGGCGGCCGGAGTGGCGAGCCGTCTCGAGATGGTGCTCGACTCGGCGGAGGTGGGTCTCGAAAAGCCGGACCCGCGAATCTTCCATGAGGGCGCGCGGAGGCTGGGGACCCCGCCCGAAGCCTGCGCGTACGTTGGGGACATCTACGAGATCGACGTCGCGGGCGCGCAGGCGGCGGGGCTGCAGGCGGTGCTCATCGGAGACTGCCCGGCGCCGGGCTCCGTCACCCGCGTGCGCGAGCTGTCCGACTTGCTCGCGCTGTTCCCGTAGAGAACGGTTACGCGGCGCGAGGAGTCTGCCAGAGGGGAGGAGCCTCGCGCCGCGGGAGCGTAGCGAGCGAGGACCAGGCGAGTGGTCGAGCCCGCATCCGGGCGAGCCGCGAGCCGGTGCGTGAGCAGGTCCCGAGCGAGGCGAGAGCGACGGCTCGCGCCGCGGGAGGCGGAGCGCAGCGAGGCGCAGCCGAGCAAGCGGAGCCGACGGGCTAATCGCCCAGCCGCTCGATCTCGGGCAGGCTCTCGCCGGCGTAGTTGGGGTCGGCGAACACGAGCGCCGTTCCGGAGACCGGCAGCAGCGCCGTGTGGTTGCGGTCCGCGAAGTCGAGCCGCACTTCGAAGTAGCCGGACGGAGAGATGGCCATGAGCCGGCCCGGCTTGTTCTTCAGCTCGAGCGCGGGGCAGAAAATGATGACCCGGGCCGGAAGGTCCACGCGGCGCCTCCTGAATGCTTTGTTTCAGCCGCCGATTATCTCAAGCATCCGGCCCCACGTCACGGTCGGGACGCCCAGCTGCGCCGCCCGTGCGGCCTTCGAGCCCGCTTCGTCCCCCAGGACGACGTAGTCCGTCTTGCGGGACACGGAGCCCACGAGCCGTGCCCCGGCCTCCTGGAGCCGCCGCCCGGCTTCCTCGCGGCTGATCCCGGGGAGGGTGCCGGTGATCACGACGGTCTTCCCGGCGAGGGGCCCTGGCAGGGCCGGCCGGGGGCCCTCGCCCTCGAAACGCAGCCCCTGCGCGCGAAGCCGCGCGACCAGCTCGGCATGCCGCGGATGGCTCAGCCACGCGACGACGGCCGCCGCCGTGTTGGGC
>Ga0136614_10000924_pt1 | contig 16233 bp, 3 predicted proteins | sample AntDrymUQ2792106_2_FD_106643 | JGI IMG/M metagenome (GOLD analysis project Ga0136614, IMG submission 106643) | Polar desert sand microbial communities from Dry Valleys, Antarctica - metaG UQ279 (21.06) | ecosystem: Environmental > Terrestrial > Soil > Desert | place: Antarctica: Dry Valley... | reverse complement strand
GCGGGGGGGCTGGGCACGCCGGACGGGGTCGCTGCCGCCTTCCTGCTGGGTGCGGACTTCGTCGTCTCCGGGTCGGTGAACCAGTGCACGCCCCAGGCCGGGACCTCCGATGTGGTGAAGCGGATGCTCGCCGAACTCGACGTGCACGACACGGCCTACGCGCCTGCCGGGGACATGTTCGAGCTGGGTGCCCAGGTGCAGGTCGTGAAGCGGGGAACGATGTTCGCCCCGAGGGCCAACAAGCTGCTCCAGCTCTACCGATCCGTCGACAGGTTGGAGGCGCTCGACGGGCGAACGGTCCGGACCCTGGAGGGGGCGTACTTCCGTCGCTCCCTCGCGCAGGTGTGGGACGAGACGTGCCACTACTACAACGCCTCCGGCCGGGCCGACGACGTGGCCAGGGCCGAAGGGCTGCCCAAGCGTCGGATGGCGATGGTCTTCAAGTCCTACTTCGCGAAGTCCGTCGAGTACGCGCTCGCAGGGGACGTCGAGGAGCGCGTCAACTTCCAGATCCATTGCGGCCCTGCCATGGGCGCGTTCAACCGCTTCTGTGCCGGGACCCCGATGCAGGACTGGCGATCACGCGATCCCGGGGCCATCGCGGACGCGCTGATGACGGGGGCCGCAAACCTGCTGAAGGGATGAGGGCCTGCCCCGGCGCCGAAGGGGTGCGTGCGCCAGCGCCGAGCCGCGGGCGGCCGGGCGGCAGCCCTCCCGGCCCGGGGGCGGGGCCTCACCACTCGTACCGGCCCACGGGCGGCCACGGGTCGAGCCGTTGCGCGCCGGGCTGAGAGAGGATCGTCGAGACCTTGGAGCCGGCGTCGATCCGGGTGCGCAGGGACTGGCGGAACCGCGCGTCGTCGGGCAGACGGACCTCGTCCGCGGCGGTCATGAGCAGGTCGACGAAGCGTTGCCGCTGCTCCTCCGTGATGCCGAGGCGAGCGTGCGCGTCGAAAAGGCTGGCCACCCCGCCCAGCCGCTCGGTATATCCCTGACGCCCGCCCATCACCTCTTCGAAGAACGTGGTGAGGTGCGCCATATGGGTGGGCTTCCCGCGGGCGAACATCTCCGAGAGCAAGGGATCCGCGAGCACTGCGGCATGGAAGGCGTGGAGGAACTCCTTGAGCTTGGTCCTGCCGCCCAGATGCTCCAGCATCGTCTCCTCCCCTTCGGGGAGATCGTTGCGGATGCCTTCCGAGGACAGCCCATCGGGCAGGGCTGCGGAAGGCGCGGTGGCTCCGGCGGGATCATCCATGGTCTCCCCGTGGCTGGAATCCGGTCCTGATGCGAATGCCAACACGTCGACGGCTCTCGGGTTGCACACTATTGCGCGGGGCGCCCTTTCTCGGTTTCGTACAGTCCAGCCATGACTGACCTCTCCGACGCCGAGCTCATCACCCGGTTCCCCGCTGCGCGGACCTGCCCCTTCCACCCGCAGGCGGAGTACGCGCGGCTGCAGCGGGACCGCCCGGTCGCCCGGGTGTCCATGCCCAGCGGACGCGACGCGGTCCTCATCACCCGCCTGGAGGACGTCCGGGCGGTGCTCGGCGACGAGCGGCTCAGTGCCGACGAGCGCAAGCCCGGCTATCCCTTCCTCTACGAGCAGGCCTTCGAGTCCCCCTTGGCGGGCACGTTCATGCGGGCCGACGGCGAGGACCACTACCGGATCCGCCGGATGCTGAGCAAGGACTTCACCGTCAAGCGAGCGATGTCGCTGCGGCCCGAGGTGGAGGCCATCGTCCGCGAGTGCCTGGACGACATCGAGCGGCAGGGCCCACCCGCGGACCTGGTCCAGAAACTGGCCTTCCCGGTCCCCTCCTTGGCGATCTGCCGGTTGCTGGGGGTGCCCTACGAGGACCGGGACGTCTTCGAGACGAACACCCGAGCAATGATCAACATGAAGAGCAGTCCCGAAGAGGTCCAGGCCGCGATGGGAGCGATCATGGCGTACCTGGACGACCTCGTCGGGCGCAAGGAGCAAGCGCCCGGCGACGACCTCATCAGCCGCCTGGTGGTGGAGGAGCTGGCGCCGGGCAACCTGGGTCGCCAGGAGCTGGTCACCATCTGCCTGATCCTTCTCGTCGGCGGTCACGAGACGACCGCGACGATGATCGGCCTGGGCCTGTACGCCTTGTTCGAGCACCCGGACCAGCTGGCCCTGGTGCGCGACGACCCGTTCCTGTGGCCAGCCGCCGTCGAGGAGCTGCTGCGGCACCAGACGATCGTGCAGGCACCCACCCAGCGGGCGGTCCTGGAGGACGTCGAGGTGGCCGGCGAGGTCATCAGGGCGGGTGAGGGCGTCCTCGCGGTGCTGACCACGGCCAACCGCGACCCTCGCGCGTTCCCCGACCCGGACCGGCTGGACGTCACCCGCAACGCCCGCGGTCAGGTGGCGTTCAGCTTCGGTCCGCACCAGTGCCTCGGGCATGCACTCGCCCGGATGGAGCTCGAGGTCGTCTTCCGTAGCCTATTCGAGCGCTTCCCGACGCTGCGGCTCGCCGTTCCCCCCGCCGAGGTGCCCCTGCGGCCGGCCTCCGTGAACCTCTTCGGCATCGACGGGTTGCCGGTCACCTGGTGAACGAGCCAGCAGCCGGCACCGGCGCCCTGCGCGTCAGCGTGGACCTCGACCGCTGCTGCGGTGCGGGCAGCTGTGTCAGGTCGGCCCCCGACGTGTTCGACCAGGACGACGACACCGGAGTCGTCGTCCTACTCGACCCGGCGCCCGCGCCCGAGCACGCAGCCAGCGTCCGCGAGGCCCTGCACCTGTGTTCGGTGGGGGCCATCACACTCGACCAGTCGTGAGGCAAGGGGGCCGGGGATCATGTCGAAGGAGCCCGTTCGGTGCGGTTTCACGCTGACGCATTCGGACTTCGTCATGCAGAACCATCGCGTCCACGGCACGAGCCTGCTGCCGGGGGTCACCTTCGTGGACGTCGTCCACCGAGTGCTGCGCGCCGCGGGCGAGGACCCGTACCGACTGGAGCTGCGTGACGTCGTCTTCGCCGAGCCGGTGGCGACGGCCCCCGGACGCGACTGCGAGGTGCTCATCGAGATCGCCGCGCCCGAGGACGGGACGCACGGCAGGCCGGTCACGATCACCAGCCGGACGCCCTCGGAGCCTCCTGGCGGGTGGCGGACCAACGTCAGCGCCCGCCTGGTCCCGGCGGCCTCGTCGCAGCCCCGGCCGCTGGACGTCGACGCCCTGCTCGCGGAGGCCGAGACGGTCCGTGACATGTCCGAGCTGTACGACCAGGCCCGGCGGGAGGACATCGTCCACGGCCCCGCGATGCGCTGCCACGGCAGCCTGCACCTCGGTCCGCGGGGGCTGCTCGCCGTCCTGGAACTGGGCCCGTCGAGCCGTGAGCACGCTGAGGCCTTCCACCTGCACCCCGCGCTGCTGGACGCCGCCACGCTCGTGGCCTTCGCCCGCACGCCCCTGCTGTCGGCACCCTTCATCCCGATCTCGCTCGGATCGGTAGCGTCGTGGCGCCCGGGTGCGGAGCGGCTGCTGGTCCACGTGGCCTCGACGGAGGTGCTCGCGCAGTCCGGGGACGTGATGCACAACGACTACCGGGTGTACGACGCGCAGGGCCGGCCGGTGGCGGACTTCTCCCGGCTCACCTGCAAGCGCATCCGGCACGCACGACTTATCCGGCAGCTGGTCGCCGCGCGACCGGCAGCCGGCCACCCGCGGACCTCCCAGCCGCCGCCGTCGGTGGACCGGCAGCCCGCCCACGAGCCGGGGCATGCCCCGGAGGGGGTCGCCGGCGGAGCGCAGGCGCCCGACGCCGAGGCACTGTGGGCCGCGCGGCTGCGCGGGATGGTCGCGCTCGCCCTGGGTACGGTGCCCGCCGAGGTCAGCGACACGGCCGGCTTCTACGACCAGGGCCTGGACTCGGTCGCCCTGCTGCGGATGAGCGACGAACTGGAGACCGCCGCCGGCGCAGCGTTCTACCCCACCCTCCTGTTCGAGTTCTCCGACATCAGCAGCCTGGCCGGGCACTTGGCCGCCCGGCACGGGCGGCCGCGCCAGGCCGGGACGGCGGCCGATGCGGACGCCGGCGTGACGGGGGACGCCCACCGGACGGGGGAGGCCGATCGGACAGAGGACGCCAGGGACGCCCGCCCGGCCACCGGGAAGTCGGCCGGGTCCACCCATGCCGTTCGCCGGGTCTGGGGGCCGGCTCCCCTGCCGTCCGCTCCACCGCAGCCGTGGCCGCCGCGGGTCGTCCTGTTCGCCTTCGACGTCGAACAGGGTGCTGCCGTCGCCGACCGCATGGCCGGCACCGACGTGGTGCTCGTCGTGGACGCCGCGGGTTTCACGAACGGGACCGCCGGGCGGGGCCACCGGGTGGACCTCACCGACCGGCAGCAGGTGGGGCACCTCCTGACGGGTCTCGCCGCGGACGCCCGCGAGCACCGGCCAGGGCCGGGCGGGGCACCGGAGACCGCCTACGTCGTCCTCGCGGGCGGGGGACCGGCTCGGCGCGACCCGCTCGTCCGGGGGCTCTGGGCGCTGGCGGCTGCGTTGGTCGACGTCCGGACCACCACCCCGACGACGCTGTGCAGCCTTTCCCTGGTGGGCCCCGACGACCACGCACCCGACTACGCGGCCGCGGCCGCGTTCGTGCGGACGGTGACGGCCGAGACGCCCGTCCTGCGCGGCCGGTCGGTCCTCGTCGCGGGCTCTGCGCTGCCCGGCCGCCGTGGCGACCAGCCAACCGGGGACGAGGTCGTGGCGATCCTCGCCGCGCAGCTCGCCGACCCGGAGCCGGTCGCCGAGGTCCGCTACTGCGGCGGGCGACGCGAGCTCCCCGCGACCGAGCCCCTCCAGCTGCCGGACCGCGGGCGCGGGTGCTCGCGCCTGCGCCGCGGTGGGGTGTACCTGGTGACGGGTGGCACCGGAGCTCTGGGCCTGCTGCTGGCCGAACGTCTGCTGCGGGACTACGACGCCCGGCTGGTGCTCACCGGCCGCCGGCCGGTCGACGCCGCCACGGCCGACCGCCTCGCCCGGTGGCGCTCCGAGGGTGCCCAGGTCGACGTCGTCATCGCCGACGTCACCTGCCGGGAGGACGTCGAGGCGGCTGCCGAGCAGGCTCGTCTCGTCTACGGCCGGATCAACGGGGTCTTCCACCTCGCCGGCCGCATCGACGACGCCGTCTTATTTCGCACCGACCTGGGCCGGATGGACGCCGTCCTCGCCCCGAAGGTGACCGGCGCGCGCCACCTCCGGCACGCGACCCGCGACGATGACCTCGACATCGTCGTCCTGTTCTCCTCCTTGGCGGCCGTCCGGCCCAACCCCGGCCAGTCGGCGTACGCCTACGCGAATGCCTGGCTCGACCACGTCGCCGCGGCGCAAGCCGGACCGGCGGGATCGGGCGGACTAACCGTCTCGATCGCGTGGCCGGCGTGGGCCGAGGGGGGGATGCGTCTGCCTGCCGGCCAGGCGGGGGCGCAGGGCGACGAGCCCGAGCTGCCGTCCGCCGCCGGACTGGACGCCCTGGAGGCCCTGCTCGACGTCGGGGAGCCCGTCGTCGCCGTGGAGTATCGGGCCGCGGCGGTGCCGGCGGAGCCCGGAACGGCCGGATCCCGCCTGCCGTCCCCCGAGCCCGCGCCCCCCGTGCAGCGGAGCAGCACCGCCACCCGGGGCCGCGCGGGGGAGATTGCCGTGATCGGGCTCGCCGGACAGTATCCCGGGGCGCGGGACGTCCGGTTGCTGTGGCACAACCTCGTGCGCGGGCACGACGCCGTGACCGAAGTACCGGCCTCCCGTTGGGCGCACGGCGAGGTCTTCGACCCCGTCCGAGGCCGCCCGGGACGCACCTACAGCCGCTGGGGCGGCTTCCTGGAGGGCATGGACCTGTTCGCACCCGCCTTTTTCGGCATCTCCCGGCGGAACGCCGAACGCATGGACCCGCAGGAGCGCCTCTTCCTCACCACCTGCTGGGCAGCGCTCGAGGATGCGGCGTACCCGCCGGAGTCCCTGGGCCAGGAGGTCGTCGGTGTCTTCGCCGGGGTGATGTGGAGCGAGTACGCGCACCTGCGCGATCAGGACGGGGTCGCCCCGACCGTCCTGCACTCGTCGGTGCCCAACCGGGTGTCCTACGCCCTCGGGTTCACCGGCCCCAGCATGGCGGTGGACACCGCCTGCTCCTCCTCCCTCGTCGCGATCCACCTCGCCGTGCGCAGCATCCGCGACGGTGAGACCACGATGGCGCTCGCAGGGGGCGTCAACGTCTCGGTCCACCCGCAGAAGTACCTCCAGCTTGCCCACGACAGGTTCCTGTCCGACGACGGACGGTGCCGTGCCTTCGGTGCAGGGGGCAGCGGGTACGTGCCGGGGGAAGGGGTGGGCGTCGTAGTCCTCAAGCCCTTGTCGCGTGCTTTGGCCGACGGGGACCGGATCGCCGCGGTGATCCTGTCCTCCTCGCTCAACCACAGCGGTCGCACGAGCGGGTATACCGTCCCCGATCCCGCCGCGCAGGGGCGGCTGGTGCGGCGGGCCGTCGAGCAGGCGGGGGTCCCTCCCGAGACCGTCGGCTACGTCGAGGCGCACGGCACGGGCACCTCGCTCGGTGACCCTATCGAGATGGAGGGGTTGCGGCAGGCCTTCGACGGGGTGCTGTTGCCGCCGGGTGGCTGCGCCGTCGGCTCGGTGAAGTCCAACCTGGGGCACCTGGAGAGCGCCGCGGGGGTGGCCGGGCTCACCAAGGTCGTCCTGCAGCTGGAGAACCGGCGGCTCGTGCCCTCGCTGCACGCCGAGGAGCTGAACTCGCACATCGACTGGTCCGCCCTGCCTTTCCACGTGCAGCGGGCCGACGCGCCGTGGCAGCCGCCGGATGGCAGCGCGGTGCTGCGGGCCGGTGTCAGCGCCTTCGGCGCGGGCGGCGCCAACGCGCACGTCGTCCTGGAGAGCGCCCCGATCCTGCCGGCGCGGCCGACTTCGGACGAGGGGGCGTGGCTCGTCGTGCTCTCCGCGCCGGACCTGCCGTCACTGCGACGGCTCGCTGCCACGATGAGGACGGCGTCGGCCGCCGGGTCGGTGGACGGCCAGGTGGAGGAGCTGCGCGAGCGAGTGGCGGGCCTCCTCGGCGTCTCGGCGGACGAGGTCGACCCCGGCGCCCCCCTGGTCGATCTCGGGCTCGACGCCGCCGGCCTGGCCGTCCTGGCCGGCACCGGCACCGGCGCGGACGCCCCGACCCTGCCGGACCCAGAGGCGAGCCTGCGGGAGCTGGCGCGGCAGGCGGGGCGCAGAGTCCGGATGCCCGACGTCGCCTTCACGCTGCAGATGGGCCGGCGCGCCATGAGTGCCCGGTACGCGGTGGTCGTCCGCGACGAGGGCGAGTTCCGGGAAGCGCTCGACGCGGTCGCCGAGGGGCTCCAGGACCTGCCGGGACACCTCGCAGAGGTGCCGCCCGAAACGAGGACCAAGCGGCTCGACGCTGCCGGCTACGGCGAGCGGCTCGACGAGCTGGCCGCGCTCTGGGTGGCCGGAGCCGACGTGTCCTGGGCGGGACTGTGGCCGCCGCCGGGGTCTCCCGGCGGCCCGCGCCGGATCAGCCTGCCGGCCACCCCCCTGCCCGAGGAGCGCTGCTGGCTGGGGCGGTGGCGCCCGCACGGCGAGGAACCGGAGCCGGAGCCAACGACGGGAGCGGTGATGGACGGCGACACGGTGGACCCCACGCCTGCGCAGGCCGAGGGGCGATGGGCGCCCCTCCGGGGGGCGGACGCGAGCCCGGTGGTCGGGCTGCGGATCCTGCGCCCCGGTATCGCGCTGGTGACGATGCAGGACCACCGCCGGGGCAACGTCTTCACCGACGAGATGCTCGAGGTGCTCGAGGCCACGTTCGACGCCTGTGCCTCCCGCGCCGACGTCAAGGTGGTCGTCTTGTCCGGTACGGAGCAGGTCTTCTGCATGGGCGGCAGCGAGCAGGCGCTGGCCCGGCTGGCCGCTCGTGACGGCACCTTCACGGACGCGGCCTTCGTGTACGAGGGGCTGGCACGGTGCCAGCGCCCTGTGATCACCGCGGTACGCGGCCATGCGGCAGGCGGCGGCCTGGCCTTCGCCCTGTACGGCGACGTGGTCGTCATGTCGCGCACGGGGGGGTACACGGCCAACTTCCTCAAGTACGGGTTCACCCCGGGCATGGGGGCAACCTTCGTGCTCGAGCACCGCTTCGGCGCCGCTCTCGCGACGGAGATGATGCTCACCGGACGCAGCTACACCGGCGAGGAGCTCGAGCGGCGCAGCGCCCAGGTCCTCTTCGCCGACCCCGAGCGCGTGCTGCCCGAGGCGCTGGACATCGCCCGGTCCATGGCCGCGATGCCGATCGACGCCCTCTCGGTGCTCAAGACCCAGCTGTCGGGACGGGTCCTGGCGCGCCTGCCCGACGTGATCGCCGGCGAGGTCGCCATGCACGCGCAGGTCCTCGGCCCGGACGCCGCAGAGCGCGTGCGGGACCGGTCGACCGCGGCGAGCCGGTTTGGCGGCGTCACCGCGCAGGACCTGCCACCCTCCCCGGACGGGCCCGCGACCCGCATGCCGGAGTCCGACCGCGCCGACGTGGTGGCGCGCGTCGTGCAGTCCCTCTGCGCCCAGCTCTACCTGGAGCCGCACGAGATCAACCACGCGACGAGCTTCAGCGACATGGGCCTGGACTCGATCGGCGCCGTCGAGATCGTCCGTCACCTCAACAGCGCGTTCGGCACGGATGTGGACTCCGTGGCGGTGTACGACCACCCGACGGTGGAGCTGCTGGCGGACGCCGTCGTGGTGGACCTCCGGCAACGGCTGGAGCTTCACCACGCCGCGATGCCTCCGGTCCCCGAGCCCGGGCCGGTCGACACGGACCCCGCTGGCGCCCCGGCGACGGGGCCAGCCGTGACCCCGGCCGCCCTCACGGTCGGGAGCCCTCAGGGTCGGCCCCCTCTCCTCCCGAGGAGCCGGGTGGCTCCTCGGGTGCAGCTGGCACCAATCGGCGCGGGGGGCACGGCCCGCCCGTCGACGCCGCCCACGGCCGTCGGCACCGCGACGGCGACGGGGCCGGCCACGGCCCGGACGGGCAACCCCCCGGCCGGGCGGCCCGGCACGGCGACGGTGCCGGGCCCGCTCCCGCGTGCACCCGCACCCGCACCCGGCGGCACGGCGGCACGGGTGCCCGGTTCCCGGCGACGGGCCCGGATCGCCGTGGTGGGCATGGCCGGTCGGTTCCCCGACGCCCCGACCCTGGAGTCCTTTTGGGCGAACCTGGCCGCTGGCCGCAGCTCGCTGCGTCCGGTGCCCGCCGAGCGCTGGCGCAGTGGCCCGATCCCCGTCGACGTCGATGACCAGGGCCGGCCACAGCCGTACTGGGCCGCGCTGCTGTCGGACGTCGAGCGCTTCGACCACCGGTTCTTCGCCCTCTCCCCGCTGGAGGCGGAGGAGACCGACCCCCAGCAGCGCCTCTTCCTCACCGAGGCGTGGAAGGCGCTGGAGAACGCCGGGTACGCGGGCGGGGCGGTGCACGGCGAACGCTGCGGCGTCTTCGTCGGCTGCGCTCAGGGCGACTACGCGCAGCTGCTCGAGCGCAGTGGCCGCATGGACACCGCGCACGCCTTCCTCGGCAACTCCTCCTCGATCCTCGCGGCCCGGGTGTCCTACGCTCTAGACTTTCGGGGTCCGGCGGTCGCCGTGGACACCGCCTGCTCGTCCTCCCTCATTGCGGCGCACCTGGCCTGCCAGAGCCTCGCCGACGGCGAGACCGACCTCGCCCTGGCGGGCGGCGTGGCCGTCATGCTGACGCCGCTCCTGCACATCCGCGCCCGCCGGGTCGGTATGCTCTCCCCGACGGGGACCTGCGCGCCCTTCTCGGACCAGGCGGACGGCATCGTGCTGGGCGAGGGCGTCGGCGTCGTCGTCCTCAAGAGGCTCGACGACGCGCTGCGCGACGGCGACCACGTCTACGGCGTGATCGAGGGCTCCGGCACGAACGGTGACGGCCGCACCAACGGGATCACCGCGCCGAGCGCCACCTCCCAGGCGGCGTTGCTGCGGCGCGTGCAGGAGGAGGCCGGCGTCGCGCCGTCCGAGATCACCTACGTGGAGGCGCACGGGACCGGTACGCCGCTGGGCGACCCGATCGAGTTCAAGGCACTGGCACAGGTCTTCCGGGACGTCCCGGCCGCGGGGCCGGGCGTCGCCGTCGGGTCGGTCAAGGGCAACGTCGGCCACACGACCATGGCCGCTGGCGTGGCGGGCCTGGTCAAGGTGCTGCTCGCCCTGCGGCACGGCCAGCTGCCCCGCACGGTCGGCCTGCAGGCCCCCAACCCGGTCCTGGACGTGACCGGCAGCCCACTCACGCTCGTGCGCAGCCTCACACCCTGGTCGCCGGGGCCCGCCGGCCGTCGCGTCGGTGCTGTCTCGAGCTTTGGGTTCAGCGGCACGAACTGCCACGTGATCGTCGCAGAGGCTCCGCCGGCCGCCCGCCGCGACCCCGTCCCTGCAGGGACGGCGGAGCTGGTGCCCGTCTCCGCGCGTACACAGGAGGAGCTGGACGCCCAGCTCGACCTCCTCGCGGCGGCCTTGACCCCCGAGGTGGAACTGCGGGACGTGGCGACCACCCTCGCGCTCGGCCGCCGGCACCTGCCGGTCCGCGTCGCGGTCATGGCGACGAGCGTGGTACAGCTCCGGCAGGCGCTGGTCGAGCTGGCTGTCGGCCGGCTGCCATTGAACGCCTGGCGCGGTACCGCCGGCCGGCCCGGCCCACGGCCAGCCGGGTCGCCGGGGGACACCGACCCGGACGCGCTCGCCCGGCTCGCGCAGGCCTGGGTGCTGGGGGAGGAGATCGCCTGGACGGCGGTGCTGGGCCACCGCGGGGGACGGCGGGTGCCGCTGCCGGGGTACCCGTTCGGGGGCGACGTGCACCGGGTGGACGGGCACCGGGTGCAGGTCCCGGAGCCCACGCCTGCCCCGGCGGCTGCGGTGCCACCGCCCGGCGCCGTCCCGGACTCCACCCTGACCGGTGACGGGATGCTGCTGGACCCCGCGGACCCCTCGGTTGGGGACCACCGTGTGGGTGACGTGCCGCTGCTCCCCGGAGCGGCCTCCGTGCAGGTTGCGGTGGCGCTCGCCGAGCAGCGCGGAGTTCGACTGCCGGTCACGATCCGCGGGGTCCGGTGGCCGCGCCCGTTCGCCGTGACCGGGCCCCGGTCCCTGCGCATCACCACGAACGACGTCGACGGCGGCTTCGTCTTCGTCCTCGGCGATCCGCAGGCGCCGCACGGCAGGGGATCCCTCGTGGCCGGGGCCGAGGCGGCCCCCCGGGTGGACCTGGACGCCTTGCTGACTCGCTGCCCGGACCGGATCGACCGGGACGCCCACTACGCCGCCGCGGCGCGGGCGGGGCTCGGTTACGGTCCCGCCTACCGGTTGGTGCAGGACATCCGTCGCGGGACCGACCTCGCGGTGGCGACCCTCGCCGTGCCGGCCACGGCGGGCCACGACTGGACGGTGCCGGCCCCCGTCCTCGACGCGGCCTTCCAGGCCGTCGCCGGACTCGGCGACCTCGATGTGGACGCCCCCGTCCTGCCCGTCGGTGCGCGTCACGTGCAGGTGTGGGCGCCGCTGTCGGCCGCCCGGTACGCCGTCGCCCGCCGCCGGTCCGCGGACCTCGTCGACGTCGACGTGACGGACCCCGGCGGGGGTGTCCTGGCACGGGTGACAGGGCTGGCGCTCGTGCGGGGGGCGCCCACGCCGACCCCCGACGGCGACCCGCTCGAGGGGAAGGTGTTCCGCCCGGTATGGACGGACGCCGGCCCCGTCCTCGGTGGGCAGGACGTCGCCGAGGGCCGGCTCCTCGTGGTCTATGGTCGCGGTGCCGACCAGCTTGCCGCAGGCCTCGTCGAGACCGCGTCCGGCGACGGGTCCGTGGTGGTCGCCGTTCCCTACGACGACGATCGTCGCGCGGACCCGGCTGTGCTGGGCACCGCGCCGGACACCGTGTACTTCCTGGCGCCGCCGGACGCCGGTGCGGCGCCGGACGAGGACCGGTCCGCCGCCGCGCTGCTCACCCTCGTGCACGCCCTGGACAGGGTGGCGCGGCACCGTCCCGTGACCCTCAAGGTGGTCCTCGAGGCGGCGGTCCCCGCATCCGACAGGTCGCTCCAGCCGCATGCCGCAGCCCTGGTGGGCCTGACCCGGACGATCGCGGCGGAACGGCCTAGCTGGCGCGTGGGCTGCGTTGACGTTGGAACCGGCGGCCACCGCGCGGACGGGCCCACGAGTAGGGCGCTCATCGCGGAGGACGGCGTCTCCCGGCTGGTCGCCTGGCGAGACGGCCGTCGGCTGGTGCGGACCTTCGAGCCACTGCACCTGCCCGCGCCTGCGACGTCGCCCTTCCGCCAACGAGGGGTCTACCTACTCGTGGGCGGTGCAGGCGGGATCGGGTCCGCGCTGAGCCTGCACCTGGCGCGGACCGTCGGGGCCAGGCTCGTCTGGCTCGGCCGCCGCCCACAGGACGATGCCGTCCGCAGCGCAGCGGCACGGGTCACGGCGGCCGGCGGCGAGGTGCTCTACCTCCGGGCCGACGCCACCGACCGGCTCGCCGTGCAGCGGGCCGTCGCGGAGGTCCGGGAGCGGTTCGGGGCGATCCACGGCGTCGTCCACACCGCGATGGTGCTGCGCGACCGGACCCTGCCCCACCTCACGGTGGCAGACCTCGACGCCGTGATGGCGCCCAAGGCGGCAGGCCTGGTAAACCTCGTGCGGGCCGTGACCGACGAGCCGCTGGAGATGTTCGCGGTGTTCTCCTCCGCCGCCGCGCTGGTCGACTGTGCGGGGCAGGCGAACTACGCGGCGGCGTGCAGCTTCGAGGACGCCTACGCGATCCACGCCCGGCGCGCGCTGGGTCTGCCGCTGACGGTCGTGAACTGGGGGTACTGGGGCAGCGTCGGCGCGGTGGCCGACCCGGACCACCGTGCTCGGCTGGCCGCCGACGGTGTCGGATCCCTGGAACCGGACGTCGGGTTCGCCGCCCTGGAGGCCGCACTCGCCGCGGGCGTCGAGCAGGTGCTGGTCATCGAGGCCGGAGAGCAGGGGCTGGCCCACTTCGGGATCTGGGCCCCTGGGAACGACCGCCCCGGCGGGCCGTCACCGACGGACGCCGCGGCCGGCAGCAGCACCTCTGCCGGGGCGCCCGTCGCCGACGCCGGGACGGATGTCCCCGGCGAGGGCGAGCCCGCGGTCGCCGCAAGCGGGGCGACAGCACCGTCGCAGGCACAGGCATTGGCCTACCTTCGCAGCGTCTTCGGTGAGGTGCTCGGGCACGCCGAGGACGAGCTGACGGCGGACGAGACCTTCGAGCAGTTCGGTGTCGACTCCCTCGTCAGCGGCACGATCACCGCCCGGCTGGATCGGGACCTGGGCCCCCTGCCCTCGACGCTCCTCTTCGAGGAGATGACGTTGCGTCGGCTCGCCTCGCGGCTGCTGCGCGACCGGGGCGACCGCATCCCGGTCCCCGCCGCCGGCGGGCCCGCGAACGGCGGGGGCGACCCGATCAACCCGGGACGAGCCGAGTCACCGGCCGGGCGACTGGCGGAGCGACCGGCCGAGCGACCGGTGGCGGCTCCCGCCGCCGCGCCGGGGGTGGCGCAGCCACCACGCGCCGGGGACGTCGCCGTGATCGGGGTAGCCGGCCGCTACCCCGGCGCACCGGACCTGGACACGTTCTGGCGCAACCTGGTCGCCGGGGTGACGTCCGTCCGCGAGGTCCCCGCCGAGCGCTGGAACTGGCGCGCCCACGTCGACGTCCGCAGCGGCCGGCTACAGGACTACCAGCGGTGGGGGGGCTTCCTCGACGCGGTGGACGAGTTCGACGCCGCCCGGTTCGGGGTCCTGCCGCGGGACGCCGCGGAGATCGACCCGCAGGAGCGGCTGTTCCTCCAGACGTGCTCCGAACTCCTGGAGACCGCGGGGTACGCCGGACCGCAGGACCGGGAGCCCGACATGGGCGTCTTCGTCGGACTGATGTACGGAACGTATGGCGAGATGGCTGCCCAGGCGTGGCCGCAGGGCCGCCTGTCCGGTGCGCATTCCGCATACTGGTCCGTCGCCAACCGGGTGTCCTTCACCTTCGACCTCCACGGGCCGAGCCTGGCCGTCGACTCTGCGTGCTCGTCGTCCCTGACCGCCGTGCACCTGGCCTGCGAGAGCATCCGCCGCGGCGAGTGCCGCGCGGCGATCGCCGGTGGCGTCAACCTCATCCTGCACCCTGCGCACCTGGCATCCCTGGGGGCGCGCAACATGCTGGCACCGGACGGCGTCACCAAGGTATTCGACGCCGGTGCCGACGGCTACGTCCCGGGTGAGGGAGTGGGCGCCGTCCTGCTCAAGGGCATAGCCGATGCCCTCCGCGACGGTGACGAGATCTGGGCCGTGATCGCGGGCGGGGCAATGAACGCCGGAGGGCGGACGAGCGGTTACACCGTCCCCAACCCCAACGCCCAGGCCGCCCTCATCGTCGACGCTGTCCGGCGGGCCGGTGTCGAGCCCCGCACCATCGGGTACGTCGAGGCGCACGGCACGGGGACCAAGCTCGGAGACCCGATCGAGGTCGCCGGGCTCGCCAGGGCCTTCGCCATGGCGAGCCCGGCCGGGGGCGGGGAGCACCGGTGCGCGATCGGGTCCGTCAAGTCCAACATCGGGCACCTCGAGGGCGCGGCGGGCATCGCCGGGCTCACCAAGGTCCTGCTCATGCTGCGGCACCGCCGCCTCGTCCCGACGGCGAACCTGACCACCCTGAACCCGAAGATCGAGCTGCGCGGAACGCCGTTCGCACCCCAGCGGGACCCCGCTCCGTGGCTCCCCGCACCGCAGCCCTCCGGGACGGCACCCCTGCGCGCCGGGGTGAGCTCCTTCGGTGCCGGCGGGGCCAACGTGCACCTGGTGGTGGAGGAGTACCGGCCGCCCGTGGCGGAAGGGGACGACGAGCGGCCCGGCACGAGTGCCACGGTGCCGTCGCCCGGACGACCGCAGGCCTTCCTGTTCTCGGCGCCCACCCGTGACCTGCTCGTGCGTCACGTGCAGGAGGTCGCCGACCACCTGCAGGCGCTGGCAACCGGCGGGTCGTCGGGCCGAGGCCGGCCGCCGCCGTGGTCCGGGGCGGACCTGGCCCGCACCACGCAGTGCACCCGCCGTCCCTTCCTCGAGCGGGTCGCGGTGGTCACTGAGGACTGGACGGCGCTCGCGACGGCGCTGCGGGACGTGGCTGCGGGTTGCGCGCCCGCGCACGTGCGGGTCGGACGGGCCACGGATCGCGGTGTCCGGCCGGTCCCCGACGTGGCCGCGGTCGACGAGCTCCTGCGGCTGCGGGGCGTCGGGCCGCTGGCCGACGCCTGGGTCCACGGGGTCGACGTGGAGTGGCGGCGACTGTGGCCCGACGAGCCCTATCGGCGGGTCGGGTACCCGGCGACGCCCCTGGACCCCCGGCGGTTCTGGCTCCCCGCGATGCAGCCGCCCGCACCCGAGGCCCAGCCTGCGGCCCAGGCAAAGCCTGCGGCCGAGGCACAGCTGCCCGCAGTCGAGGCGCCGCTTGGCACCGCCGCAACGGCGTCGACCGCGGCGACGGCGTCGACCGCCGCGGAACGGTCGGGCACCCAGGTCCCCGTCCCGGTGGAGTCCCCCGCCGGTGCCGAGAGCTGGCTGCGGTTCGAGCGACCCGCGTGGTCCGAGCAGCCGCTGCCGGTCGCGACCGCTGCGGTCACCTCGGTCCTGGTGGCGGTCGAGGATGCCGAGCTGGCGCACGCGCTGGCCGGTCGCCTGGACGAGCTCGGCATCGCGCACGCACGAACACCTGCGGACGGGACGGGGGCCGAGGACGTGGTCGAGCGGCTCACCGCGTCGGGTCGCCGTCCGGACGCCGTCCTCCTGGTGCGCCGGGACGTGCTCGACCTGGAGGACGGGGGCGCGCCCGGGAGCCTTGCGGAGGCGGCCTGGGCCGCCCTCTGCCTCACCCGACCGGTTCTCGAGCGCAGCACCGGCGTACCCCTGCGCCTGGTCTGCGCGGCCGTCGGTGAGCGCCACGACGTCCAACCGCACGTGCAGGCCCTCGGGGGCCTCGTGCGCACCCTCGCCCAGGAGCACCGGGGCGTCTCCGGCGTCACCGTGGCGCTGACCCCCGCGGCACCCGCCGCGCTCGCCAGGCAGCTCGTGGAGGAGCTGCGGGCCGGGCAGGGCGACGTCGCGCGGACCGCCGG